>JACCEC010232519.1_pt1 | contig 35581 bp, 33 predicted proteins | sample 7450121 | NCBI WGS metagenome assembly JACCEC01 (sample SAMN15323455, study PRJNA562643) | freshwater metagenome | isolation source: river surface water | place: USA:Blue River Watershed | collected 2017-08-18 | reverse complement strand
CCCAAATGTCCCATCACCGGCACCCCCGCCGTTAGAATTCGTTTAATGCTCTCCACAATCTCTTCGCCACCTTCCATTTTAATGGCATGGGCACCACTCTCCTTCATGATACGGATGGTTGAGGCCAAGGCCTCTTTGCTGTTACCCTGATAGCTTCCAAAGGGAAGATCCACCACCACCAACGCTCGATTTACGCCGCGCACGACAGAGCTGGCATGGTAAATCATTTGATCCAAGGTGATTGGCAGGGTTGTTTCATGTCCCGCCATCACATTAGATGCGCTATCCCCCACCAAAATCACATCGATACCGGCTTGATCCACCACACGGGCCATCGAGAAATCATAGGCCGTTAACATCGATATTTTCTCACCCCGCGCCTTCATTTCGTGAAGCACGTGGGTGGTTACCTTCTTTTCTTCTTTTTTGTGTATGCTCATGGCTATTTTCCCCTCTTCGTTTCGATGAAATCGCGATGAAAAATTCCAAATTTCACCGCAAATGAAGCATCTTTGTAGGAATTCGAAAACAAAAGTAGGATTATTTCCAAATGAAACAGCAATTGCAGCAGTACAGAAACCGCCTCTTCCCTTTCGCCATGATTTTGATGGCCCTTTTTACTGCCTGTGAAAACGAAGTCTTTATCAATGCCGAATACAAGGAAACCATTGTTATTTACGGACTGCTAGACCCTCAAGACAGTATCCAATACATCAAGGTAAACAAGGCCTACCTCAATGAAAATATCGGGGCATTGGAAGCAGCGAAAATATCGGATAGCTTGTATTTGGACTCAACGCGGGTAGAACTGAAGCGGATATCGAACGGACAAATCATCGTTTGCACAGCCGAGGCAGGTCCCACCAAAGATTCCGGCATCTTTGCCAACAACAAAAATATCTTGTGGGTAACCCGAGAAAAAATCTATCCCAATGAGGAATATGAAATCACTGTGAGCAACCCACTCACCAAAACCAAAGCGGTATCAACCACCAAAACCGTGGGTAGCACAAAAATCAGATCGCCCTTCATAGACCAGACCAATGTATTTAGTGTAGGACCTGAATACCTAACGATCTCCTATGTTGCGGCACCCAATGCCTTTGCCTATGATGCGCGATTTCTTGTGTATTACGAGGAAATCAACACGGCCGACACCAATGCAAAAGTGTTAAAAATGGCCACCTGGCGTGTGGTGAACAATTACTTGGTGGGCAACAACCCCTCGCCGATGCGACAGGTACCTAGGTTGAGCTTTCTGCAATTCTTACAATCGAACATCACTGCCGCCCCCAACCTCAAACACCGAATCAAATGGGTGGGATTATCGCTCTACGCCGGCAACCAAACCTTGGTTGATTATATTTCTGTGAACGAGCCGAGTATTGGCATCGTACAGAAACAGGCAGAATTCACCAACATCAATGGCGGTTATGGATTATTCGCCTCTAGGTCAACCTCAAAGGTTTGGGGCATACCCATCGATGCGTCTTCCATTGTGTATTTGCAAAAACACGAATTGACCAAAGCGCTGAATTTCGTGCGTTAAAATCAGCAAAAACGACAGCCCATCAGGGGTGTAACAACGCGCTTCCCTTACTTTTTGTCAGCATTTCTGCCATAACGACACCCCCGCGGCGTGTTTATCGTAGTGGTACGCAGATTGCTAAATCATGGCAAATAGAACTTAGAAATCATGAGTAAAATAATTGGAATTGACTTAGGAACCACCAACAGCTGTGTAGCCGTTTTGGAAGGTAACGAACCCGTTGTAATTGCCAACAGTGAAGGTCGTAGAACCACCCCCTCAATTGTGGCATTTATGGACAATGGCAATGGCGAGCGCAAAGTGGGTGATTCTGCCAAACGTCAAGCCATCACCAACCCCCAGCACACCATTCAATCAATCAAGCGATTCATGGGTGAAAAATATTCAAACATGACCACCGAAATCGGTCGTGTACCTTATGAAGTTGTGAAAGGCGATAACGACACCCCGCGTGTAACCATCGGCGATCGCAATTATACCCCACAAGAAATCAGCGCCATGGTACTTCAAAAAATGAAGAAAACCGCTGAAGACTATTTGGGCCAGGAAGTAACCCGCGCGGTAATTACTGTACCTGCTTATTTTAACGATGCACAGCGTCAAGCCACCAAAGAAGCCGGTGAAATCGCGGGCTTGGTGGTTGAACGTATCATCAACGAACCTACAGCCGCTGCATTGGCTTACGGATTAGATAAAATTGATCGCGATATCAAAATTGCCGTGTACGATTTGGGTGGCGGAACTTTCGACGTTTCGGTATTGGAATTGGGCGATGGTATTTTTGAAGTAAAGAGCACCAACGGTGATACACACTTGGGTGGTGACGACTTCGACCAAGTGATCATTGATTTCTTGGCCGATGAGTTCAAGCAACAAGAAAACATCGACTTGCGCAAAGACCCCATGGCTTTACAGCGTTTGAAAGAAGCCGCTGAAAAAACCAAAATCGAACTTTCTGCAAGCACTGAAACCGATATCAACTTACCCTACATCACCGCCGTTGACGGTGTGCCAAAGCACTTGGTGATGAAAATGAGCCGTAGCAAATTTGAACAATTGGCTGCCAGCTTGATTCAACGCACCCTGGAGCCCTGCAAACAGGCCTTGAAAGATGCACACATGACACCAAGCGATATCGATGAGGTTATCTTGGTGGGTGGATCTACCCGTATTCCTGCCATCCAAAAATTGGTGGAAGAATTCTTTGGAAAATCACCCAGTAAAGGCGTGAACCCTGACGAAGCCGTAGCCGTTGGTGCTGCAGTTCAAGGTGGCGTGTTGACTGGTGAGGTAAAAGATGTGGTTTTGTTGGATGTAACTCCCTTGAGCATGGGTATTGAAACCATGGGTGGCGTAATGACCAAAATGATTGAATCAAACACCACCATCCCTACCAAAAAGACGGAAACATTCTCAACAGCGATGGACAATCAACCTTCAGTGGAGATTCACATCTTGCAAGGTGAACGTCCCATGGCCGGCGACAACAAAACCATCGGTCGTTTCATTTTGGATAGCATTCCTCCTGCCCCTCGCGGTGTGCCACAAATTGAGGTAACCTTCGACATCGATGCCAACGGTATTTTGAGCGTACACGCCAAAGACAAAGCCACCGGCAAAGAGCAAAAAATCCGCATTGAAGCTTCAAGCGGATTGAGCAAGGAAGATATCGAAAAGATGAAAAAAGACGCTGAAATGAACGCCGAAGCCGACGCAAAACGCAAGGAAGAGGCCGACAAAGTAAACGCAGCAGACGCCTTAGTATTTAGCACTGAAAAGCAATTGACTGAGTATGGCGATAAAATCCCTGCAGAAAAGAAAGCAACCATTGACGGTGCTTTGGGCGACTTGAAAAAGGCCTTGGGTGAGAAAGATTTCGCAGCCATGGAAACTGCAAGTGCCGCTTTGAACGCTGCATGGCAAGCTGCAAGTCAGGACATGTACAATGCTACCGGCGGAAACCCCGAAGGGGGCGAACCTGGTGCGGGCGCAGGTGCCGGTGCCAACAACGGCGCCGCAGGCGACCAAGTGCAAGACGTCGACTTCGAAGAAGTGAAATAAGTTTCTCATTTGTTATAGTTAGTGAATACGCGAAGGGTGTCCCAAAAGGACGCCCTTTGTGTTATTTTTGAATCCATGATGACGAATCGCTTTCGCGAAAGCAACAGAACCTCCATAGTTAAAGGAACATTGCCATTGGCAGCGATTTGCTGCTTATGGGTGTTTGTGAGCGGTTGCAATTCAACCACTGATACCGAATCGAGTGACAGCGCGGTTGTTGCCACCAACCCCTATGAGAAAGCCAAACCAGGAGAAGAAACAGTTGCCGGTATCGCGCCACCCAAAATCAGCGACACCCTAGGCCTTTCCGACCCTATGGCCAAAGACAGTATCAAAATGCACATTGCTTTCCAATTGGCTGCAAACGAACTGAGCAATGCCTACATCAACAAGGATGCGAAGATTTACGCCAAATACTCTCTCCCGGCCATTATCAAAGCCAATGGCGGCATCGCAATGTACGAAAACAAACTAAACCAGGTGTTCAAAGACCCTGCAACGCCATCATACTTCAAGGTACTATCTGGACCCTTGCAACGCACCAAAGCCAAGCTCGACGACCAAGGATACCTCCAAGGTTGGTACTGTTTACTGCCCGTGAGAATGTTCAGAACCGAAGCCGGAAAAACCCTTCAAGATGTAAAATGGATGGGCGGACAGTCACTGGATGAGGGAAAAACCATTTATTTCATCGACATCACCAACTTACCCCCGGAGAAAATTGCACAGATCATGCCTGACCTTCAGGTAGTACTGGTAAAATAAAAGAGGCGGCCAAGGCCGCCTCTTTCGTATAATGAAAAAAAAATCTTACTTAGTAGTCAAACGCATCTTGCGACGAGTGGTCTTTTCAACCTTCTCCTCTTCCATTGCTGCAATACCAGTAATGGCTTGGTCAACCAAAATACGACCGCAGTTCTCGCAATCAACGATGCGATAGTGTGCGCGAATTTCGCTGTGACGCTGTGAAGGGATTTTGCTAAAGCATCCACCACAAGAACTACGCATGATTGAAGCCACCGCAATACCATTGCGAACATTACCACGAATTCTGTGGTAAGCACGGTGCATGCGAGGATCCAATTTGGCATCCGCAGTAGCACGTTCTACCATGATCTTCTCAATCTCTTCCGCATTCTCCTTCTCAATTTCTGTCAATTCAGCCTTCTTGAATTCCAAATCCTGATTGCGTGAAGCCAAAGCATTCTGGGTATTACCCAACAACTCCTCTTTCATTTCAATCTGACGGCCAAATTCACGAATGCGCTTCTCAGCAGACAAAATCTCCAAACCAGCGATTTCCTTCTCCTTGTTGATGGCATCGTACTCACGGCTGTTTTTGATGTTATTCAATTGCTCATCATACTTTTCAATCAAACGTTGAAAATCTTTGATGGCGTTTTTCTTATTGCTAATCTCATGATTCAACTCGCCAATCTCTTCGGTAATATGAGACACACGGGTTTGCAAACCTGCGATATCATCTTCCAAATCGGCAACTTCCATGGGCAATTCTCCCAAAACAGCGCGTAGGTTGTCGAGTCGTGAATCGATCTGCTGCAATTTCCACAGATCCTTGAGTTTTTTGTCGATGGTTACGTCCATGTTATGTTAAATAATCAATAGGGTTGGTGATAGTTTCCGCAAAAATGGTTGCAAATTTAGGGAATTTGGACGACAATATAGCAGAAAACAAATCAATTGTATATTTCTCGCTTTCGAAATGTCCGATATCGCACAGCAGCAATTTTTCTTCGGCATCAAAAAATTCGTGGTACTTCACATCCGAGGTCACAAACGCATCGGCCCCAACCCGCAACGCATCGCCAATTAAGAAGCTTCCTGCCCCACCACAAATAGCCACCCGCTTCACCGATGTCACCCCGCTCTTGGTGTATTTTACCACTTCGCAACCCATCCTAGTTTGTACATGCTTTAAAAAATCTATCGCTGGCATCGCTTCATCAAACTCACAAAGCACCCCAGCGCCATATTCTGCACTCGCATTAGACAAGGCCACCCATTCATGGGCTACCTCTTCATACGGGTGAGCCGCGGTCATCGCCTTGCTTACCGATGCTTTCAACCAAGTAGGCACCAACACCTCAATTCTCGCCTCCTGTACCCGCTCCCGCCGGCCTGCTACCCCCAACGTTGGATTCGCATCCGCATTGGGTCTAAAACAACCTTCACCCTCCAACGTGAATGCACACTCATCGTAATTGCCAATCTTCCCCGCTCCCGCCGCAAACAAAGCCTCTGTAAGCGCCTCAACATCGGTCAGTGGCACATACACGGCCAACTTCAACAAGAGCCCTTCCTGACTGCGCAAAACATGCTGAACCTTCAGTCCCAACTGCTGCGCAATCCGCTCATTCACCCCACCCCGAAGGATGTTATCGAGGTTGGTATGACATGCATAGATGGCAATATCGTTCCGAATCGCTTTCATCACCGCCCGCTGCACATAATTGCTGCCCGTAAATCGCTTTAAACCGCCAAACACTATGGGGTGATGCGCAATGATCAAATCACAACCCTTGGCGATGGCTTCATCCACAACCGCTTCCGTGCTATCCAAACACAACAGAGCTTTGCTCACCGTGCGATTTGGATCGCCCACAATCAAACCTGAATTGTCGTACGACTCTTGCAATCGCGAAGGAGCCACTTGCTCAAACGCCGCAATGATTTCATGGATTCGCAACATCATGATTCAAATTTCAAGGAATTCCCCCAACTTTGCACCACTCCGTGAAAAAAGCAGTCCTAAAGCCCGGCAAAGAAGTCAGCCTCCTCAGAAAACATCCTTGGGTGTTCTCTGGCGCTATCCAAGAAATTGAAGAAGTATACATCGGCGATTGGGTGCAGGTGTTTGATCACAAAGGGAAATTGTTGGGGACCGGACAAGTGGGCGACGGTAGTATCGCCATCCGCATGGTGGCCTTTGAAGCCATCGAACCGGGCATCGCATTTTGGCAAAACAAACTCAGCAATTGTTTGGCATTGCGCAAGCAACTGGGATTTGGCCTAAAAAAACCCACCACCGCCTATCGCTTGGTACATGGCGAGGGCGACAACCTGCCGGGACTTATCATCGATATTTACAACGATTGCGCGGTGATTCAAGCCCATAGCTTGGGGATGTACAACAGCATCAACCACATCGCCGAGGCCTTGGAAAACCTCAAAGACCTCAAACTCAAAACCATTTATAACAAGAGTTTTGCCGCGATGCATGGCTCGGTAGACCCCGATGGTTTTTTACTGGGCGATACCCCCGAAACCACCGCCACCGAAAATGGATTACAATTCACGGTGAACTGGGTAACCGGACAGAAAACGGGCTTTTTCTTGGATCAGCGCGATAACCGAGACCTACTCCGAAGCTTCGCCAAAGACAAAAGCGTACTCAACACTTTCTGCTATACAGGGGGATTTTCCGTGGCTGCCCTGGCCGGTGGTGCCAAAGAAGTGGTAAGTGCCGACATATCGCAAACCGCCATCGACCTGGCCAACAACAACGTATCGCTCATGAAATTACAACCCAACCAAATCCACGAGGGATTGGTCATGGATGTGATGAAACAATTGGGCGACGACAACAAACTATACGATATCGTTGTGCTCGACCCACCTGCGTTTGCCAAGAGTTTATCGAAAAAACACAAAGCGGTGATGGGCTACAAGCGCCTCAATGCCATGGGTATCAAACGCGTGGCTCCTGGCGGCTTGTTATTCACCTTTAGCTGCTCTCAAGTGGTTGATGATGTGCTGTTTGCCAACACCGTTACTGCAGCGGGCATCGAAGCCGGCAGAAACTGTCGTATACTCTATCGCTTAGGACAGGGTGCCGATCATCCAGTGAATTTGTATCACCCTGAAGGTCATTATCTAAAAGGGTTGGTGATTCAGGTGGAGTAAAATTACTGCTGCGCGAAGCGATAAAACGCATAAGCCACAGGCACAAACAGCAAATTGGGCAACCATACCGATAGCCAAGGCCAAATCACCCCAGAATTGCCTAGCGAAACAAAATACTTGCTGAAAAACAGGAAAAACAGGATCACAAAAATCCCTACCGCAAGCGAGAACCCCAATCCACCGCGGGTTTTCCGGCCCGCCACACTTACTGCAATTAACACCAAAATGAAGGTACTGAAAGGCGAAGCATACCGTCGGTTCAATTCGGTTTCTAACAGTTCCACATTACTAGATCCGCGCATTTTTTCCTTGGCGATCATGCTCCTGAGTTCATTCTGATTCAAACTCTGCACATCCTCCAATCGAAAAAAGAAATCTTCCGGATTGAATGGAATCAACGTATCTAGCATCGCGTGGTATTGAATGTCTTGATTGCCATTGGCCAGAAACTTCCGCTGCCAAACCATCTCCAAACGCCATTTTTTTGCCTCGGGCGACCACCGAATAAACCGACCAAACAAAGAACTTTTCAACTGCTGTCCCTTATACTCCTCCACCGTAATCCCTACCCCTGAACTGTCGTTGTTGTTGAAATACTCCATGTACAATATCACCCCGGGTTTGATTTGCCGAAAAATGGTCGACTTTGCCTGAGAATAATAATCACGCATGTATGCATTCTCAAAACGCACTCGCGCTTTGTCGGTTATCGGAATCACCCAAGCATTCAACACATAGCTACCCACTGCCAGCAAAGCCGCTGTGGCCATGTAAGGAACCAGGATGCGACGGAGCGACATTCCACCGGCGAGCATCGAAATAATTTCTGTGCGAGACGCCAACCGTGAGGTCATATACAGCACCGAAATAAAAATAAAAATTGGGGAAAACGTATTGAGCAAACTCGGCACAAAATTGAGGTAATAGACCGAGAAAATCTCCTTCACTGGGGCCGACTTAGCCAAGAAATCATCGAGTTTCTCCGCCACATCGAACACCATGATGATCACAATGAACAACCCCACCGTTACAAAGAACGTTTCCAAGAATTTCTTAGAAATGTACCAGTCTAACTTTTTCAATTTCATGGGGATGCGATAGAGATTGCAATCTACGACAATTTGCGCGACACCGTTTTCAAGATGCTTTGTTTCCAAATATGGAAATCCCCTTGAACGATTCGCTCACGGGCCTGTCGCACCAACCACAAGTAAAAACGCAAATTCTGAATACTGGCGATGATCGGACCCATCATTTCATTCGCTTGAAAAAGGTGTCGCACATAGGCCCTGCTGTACTCTGGCGTTAACCAAGTATCTAAGGGCGTAAAATCATCGGCCCATTGTTTGTTTTTGATGTTGATGATACCCTCGGTGGTAAAAACATTGCCGTTTCTTCCATTGCGGGTAGGCATCACGCAGTCAAACATATCAACACCCAAGGCGATGGCATTCAACAAATTTTCTGGCGTTCCCACACCCATCAAATACCTGGGCTTATCCGTGGGTAAAATATCCGTCACCAATTCGGTGATCCGGTACATATCTTCATGGGGTTCACCCACACTCAATCCGCCAATGGCATACCCTTTGGCATCATGTTTCAAAACATATTCAGCACTTTGCTTGCGTAAATCGTCGTACACACTACCCTGAATGATGGGCATCAATGCTTGCTCATGACCGTACAATGGCTCCGTTTCATTGAAGCGTCCGAAGCATCGATCCAACCAACGATGGGTCATGTGCATCGACTTTTTTGCATAGTCGTAATCGCAAGGATACGGCGTGCACTCATCAAACGCCATGATAATATCAGCCCCAATCACACGCTGAATATCCATGACGCGTTCTGGACTAAATAGGTGTTTGGACCCGTCGATGTGACTGGCGAATTTCACACCTTCATCGGTCAATTTGCGCGTACCCGATAACGAATACACTTGATATCCACCGCTATCGGTCAGTACAGGTCGATCCCAGTTGCTAAACCCGTGAATCCCGCCCGCCTTTTGGAGGATATCGAGTCCGGGACGCAAGTATAGGTGATAGGTATTGCCCAAAATGATATCGGCATTGACATCATTTTTGTTCAACAAAAAATTGCGGTGCACCCCTTTAACCGTTCCCGCAGTGCCCACTGGCATAAAAATGGGGGTTTGGATGCGTCCGTGTGCGGTGTCAATAACACCTGCCCTTGCTTTGGTGAAGGGATCCTTATGTTGTAATACGAAATTCAATTCTGAGCCATCAAAGAGATACTGAACAATCGTGGGTAAATGGCCGCAATACTACCAGAATAGTAGCTGTTCGGCACCCTGATCAACGCATTATTCAGTCCGTTAGACATTTTTAATTCAAGCGACAAATCCACAAAATCGAGGCGAAACTCCATGCCCGCCCCTACTTCGTAGTAATAGGTATTGGCCTTCAGGGCGATGAGGGGCTTAGACTCTCCAATCACCAACCCTTCGTTACTCTGAAAATCATGAGACCACCTAACACCACCCAAAACATACATACGGGTATTATTGGGCATATCAGAGCGATACTTCAACGTGAGCGGCATATCAAACGATATGGTTTCAATTTTGATGTTCGGACCTGGTGTATGTTGCCATGTATATTGGATGTTTCGCTGATGCAATTGCAACATGGTAAGGGTTTTCAATTCCCAGTACTTCCCAAAACGATAGGCCACTGACCCGCCAAATCCACCGCCGGCTTGTCCTTGAGGACGAATACTTGCAATAGAATCTGTGCGTTGCCAAAACACGGGATCCAACTCCATTTTCATTTTGGCAGAGGTTCCGGCAAACGCGATACCCCAGAAAAAATGCTTTCGGTAATCCCGGTTGTAGTCGCGCGGCTGGGCCATAGACTTGCCCACCAACACAGATAACAATATGAATAGGATTACTTTACGCATGTGTACATCGTACAGATTCCGAAGGTTAACGGCTTATAGGTAACGCTGCTAAATCCTACAGATTTTGCTTTCTCAACAAATTCTTCGCCCTCGGGGAAGGCGGCAACACTTTGTGGCAAGTAGGTATAGGCGTTGGTGCTGCGCGATAGCATCTTTCCCAACAGCGGTAAAATATTCTTGAAATAGAACCAATACAATCTTGAGAAGATGGGATTGGTGGGTTTGCTGAACTCTAGTACAACCATCGGACAGCCGGGCTTCAAAACACGCTGCATTTCGGCCAGTCCTGCCAACAGATTCTCAAAGTTACGCACACCAAAACTCACGGTCACCGCATCAAATTCTTGGTCTTGAAACGGCAATTTTTCTGAGTCGGCTTGTTGCAAAGTGATGCGATTTGTGAGTTGTTTTTGGTTGAGTTTAATTTGACCAAAATCGAGCATGCCTTGGCTAATGTCCACACCCACAATCGTTGCATCTGGAATTTTTATCAGTTCGATGGCCAAATCGGCGGTACCTGTAGCCACGTCGAGAATGCGTTTTGCGCCGAAGGAATTGACGTTTTTACGCACTTTGGTACGCCAGGAATAATCGACGCCGAGCGACAAAAAATGATTTAAAAAATCATATCGGGGAGAAATGTTATCGAACATTTCCTCGACTTGTTGTTTTTTTGAAGCCTCGGAGGAGGGATTGGGTTTAACTTGCGTGGCCACGATAAAAATACAAATATACGCAATTGCCATCACTCCCTTGAATCCCAAGACCAAGTCTTTCACCGAAAACCCAAGAAAATCGCATGGAAATCAATACCGCAGAATACATTGGCAGCTGGCAGAAAAATGCCGACATGCCCCATACTGAGAAACCCGAATTTGCCTTTATTGGGCGCAGTAACGTAGGGAAAAGCAGTTTGATCAACATGCTCACCCAGCGCAACGGATTGGCCAAAACCAGTTCTACCCCAGGAAAAACGCAGAGCATCAATTTATTTTTGCTCAACAAGCAGATCCAGTTCGTGGATTTGCCCGGTTACGGATACGCAAAGGTCTCAAAAGACCAGCGAGAGGTTTTTGGCAAAATGATCAAATACTATCTCCGCGACCGGGTGAATTTGTTTTGCCTGTTTGTATTGGTGGATTTGCGCATTAAACCCCAGGCCATTGATTTGAGTTTCATCAATGAATGCGGAGAGAATGGCATTCCCATGGCATTGATTGGCACCAAGGCTGATAAGTTAAAGCCCGCTGAATTGGCCGAAAACAAGTCCGCCATTGAAAACGCATTGTTAGAGGTTTGGGATGAGTTACCACCCTTTTTCATCAGCAGCGCTGAAACCAAAGAAGGCAGAGAAGAAATCTGGAGCTTTATCAAGGGCACTTTGCCGAAGTAGTGCCTCACTCAATTAAAGTGTGCATCTTCACTGTCGCGGTATAATGAATCAATTGTCCGCTCGAACTCACACCCTCTCCACCCATGCTTTTCCCATACGCGCGAAAATTGTAAGAGCTTCCTGAATTCTCACTCCCTTCGGTTGGACTCGAATTGGTTTCCATGGAAACGACTTTACCCAATTTTACATTGGCCGCTTTTGCCAATCTATTGGTGGACTCCAAGGCATCGGCAACAGCCAATTCTTGAGCCTGCCTTACAAAATTTGCTCCCTCTGTGTGAAAATAGGAAACCTTTTCAATTTCGTAAATTTTGGTTTTCAGCACCGCCTCTGTGAAATTCTGCATCGCGGCGAGTTCTTTCAAGGTGAAAATAATTTTCTGGGACGACTCAAAACCCACAAAAACTTCTTTCTTCAGTGCGGCATCCCAGCGCATTACTTTGTCGGTTGAGATTAGACTCACCTTGATTTCATTGGTATCTAACACATATTGTTTGGTGATAGCCAATACCTGCGCCGCCGTTTTTTGATTTTCGTTGATTGCCTCTCTAAGCGTGGGCCTTACAAATTTCATCGAGAGTGTAATTTCCGCTGCATTTGGGAATGCAGTCACCTTTCCAACACCTGTAACATAGATTTTTGGTAAATTCTGTGCCATAGCACTCTGGGCAATAAGGCAGATCGCCATCAAACAATACAATATCTTTTTCATAGGCTTTTCTTTATAACGCCATGAATATCATTTTATTGCCAAACGCATTATCTGAAGACCTAACCTTTAGTACAACACAAATACAACTTTCAATAAGAAGTATTTTGGTAGATTATTCAGAGGTATATGCAGTAGAAACTTATTTCCGCATATACTCTTTGGCCGTTAAAACTGGCAATTTCGAGGTTTTAAAATCCTTATGATTCCGCGTAATAATGGTATCAGCATTTTTTTCCAATGCGGTATAGTATTGTATCGCATCTTCAAAATCGGTAAAATCAGAGGCCAAGGCCAATTCAATGATCTTATCATTCAATTCCGCAACATCAACCAATACTTTGAACTTGATCAACACCTTTCTAGCCTCATCTTTATTGGCGTATCGGGTAAGCAGATAGTGCGTGTTTGCAAAAGTCAATGAAGAAACTAACAGTTTAACTTTCCCTTCATCAGAAAGCGTGAATAAGTCTTGGGCTTCTTTGTAATAAGCTTCTCTTTTGGTCAATAAATCAACAACAATATTTGTGTCAACAAGCAGCCGTTCCATCATTTGTACTTTTCAGCAATGTAATCTCTGTAATCTTTCCTGTCATCCACCAAATTGCTCGGAATCACACCAGTTATACTTTCAACCAAAGGACTCACTTTTCTTTTCTCTCCTTGATTGGCAGTGAGAGAATTCAAGTAATTTTCAATCAACTTAGAAAGACTCACACTGTTTTCCTTTGAGTAATTCTTGGCTTTTTCAATAACGCCTTTATCAAGATTCAATGTAAGTTTCGTGTTCATGGCAAATTGCTATACGTACAAATATACAAAAACGTTACGTAATATCTAAAAACGCCCTTTTTCGCAAATCGCTTTCAGCCTCTTCAACCCATCTTCGGAAACAACCACCCCTTGGCAGAAGCAATCAACTCTTGCATCGGCTGGGTTTGATGATCCAAGTCATAGGCCTGCATGAAAGCGTCTACACCTTGTTGTAAAGCGGGTGCCGTGGACGAATCGCGCTGTTTCAAGGCCGCTACACCACACAACCACTCCACCGCCAAAATATGCTCTACGTTTTCAATCACACGCAGCAATTTGGTCGCTGCATTGGCGCCCATGCTCACATGGTCTTCCTGTCCGTTCGAACTCATAATGCTATCCACCGATGCCGGCGTACACAACTGCTTATTCTGTGAAGCCAACGCCGCCGCACTGTATTGCGCAATCATATACCCACTGTCTAAACCTGCGCCATCAGCCAGGTAGGGCGATAAGCCACGCTGTCCGCTCACCAACAGATACGTCCTTCTTTCGCTGATGCTGCCCAATTCAGACAAGGCCATCGCCGCATAATCCAAGGTCAACGCCAGGGGCTGTCCGTGAAAATTACCCCCACTCAAGACCACATTCTCCTCTTCAAACACATTGGGATTGTCGGTCACGGCATTCAACTCCGTTTCCCACACATCCAAACAATGATCCAAGGCATCGTAAGAGGCACCATGAACCTGAGGAATGCAGCGGAAACTGTAAGGATCCTGCACTTGTTTTTTGGGCTGTTTTGCTATGGGCGAATCCTCCAAAATGGCACGAATTTCTGCCGCTGCCGCTAACTGTCCGGCATGAGGCCTCACCCGATGAATGGGCGATTGAAACGGATCCATTCTGCAGTCGAACGCATCTACACTCAGCGCACTCACGATGGGCAATTGCTTAAATATCTGTCGGATACGCCTGTAGGCCTCCAACGAATGCGCCAACATGAATTGGGTGCCATTAATGAGGCCCAGGGCTTCTTTCGGACCTAATTCAAGGGGCTGCCATTGATTTTGCTTAAGCCATTGTTCTCCTGAAATTTCCCCATGTTGTGGGTGGCGCAGGAATCCTTTACCTATGAGTGGGAGTACCATTTGCGACAGTGGCGCGAGGTCGCCGGAGGCACCGAGCGAGCCCTGTTCTGTAACCACAGGATACCACTGTTGGTTGTACATGGCCGAAAGTCTTTCGAAGATCACCGGCCTAATGGCCGAGTACCCTTTGCTCATGTTGAGCATTTTCAGCCAGAGCATGGTTCGCACCAGGTGCATATTGAGGGGATTACCCACGCCTGCGGCGTGGGTAATGAGCAAATTTTCTTGCAGGGCCGACAAATCACTGGCCGAAATTTCGACATTCTGCAAAGAGCCAAACCCGGTGTTTACACCGTATACGGGGGCTGTGGCTTCAGATAAGTATTTGGCCAAAAAGGATACGCTACGATCCATGCGTTCGCGCACTTCAGCGGTTAATTCAACCGGTTGTTTCAAAGCCTCCAAGGCTTCTTGCAAGGTATAAAATGATTTCATGAATTGTCTGTTAATTGCCTCCTACGGCAGTAATGATTTGAATGGCTTCGTCTATACTGCAGTGAGATTGTTCCCCACTAACCAAATTTTTCAAAGCCACTTGATTGGCTTGCATTTCTTCATTGCCGATGATAACTGCAAAACCCATTTTTTTATCGTTGGCATAATCCAACTGTTTTTTCAATTTGGGTGTACCGGGGTATAATTCTACCACGGGTAAGCGCGCGCGGAGCGCGCGCGCAACACCGCTGCTGAACAACAAACAAGCCTCGTCCATCGCACAAACTAGTGTTGCTTGAGGATTCACCCCAACGCCCGCAAACAAACCCGCAGCTTCCATTGTATCGTAAATACGATCCAACCCAAAACTCACACCTACACCCGAAACATCCTTCAAACCAAATACCCCCGTCAAATTGTCGTACCTACCACCCCCACCGATGCTTCCCAAACGAAAATCTGCCGGCAAACGGTCATCACAGCCCTCTACCTCAAACACCGCTCCTGTATAATAGCTCAGTCCACGAGCCAACGTGAAATCCAATGCCAAATTATCACTGTGCGCCACCAATTTCAATATCGTACGCAATTCATTCAACGCCTTGGTCAAGGCATCGCCCTGCATAAATTCCGTAGACGCTGCCAAGGCCAATTTCGCTTCGTTGCCATCCACCGACTTGCTCTTCCATAACCAATCCCAAGCCCCCAAGGCCTTCTCCAAGCCCCGCTCCTGCAACTCTTTCGCCACTCCCTCATATCCAATTTTATCGGCCTTATCGATCACAATCATAAAAGTATTCCAATCCTCACGATTGCCCAATACCCCCATAAACGCATCCAAAACACCCCGGTGGTTGATTCTAATCTTCACACCCAGCCCCAATCGCTCAAACACGGCCTGATACATCTCTACCAACTCCGCTTCCGACACCACCGAATTGGCCCCCACCACATCAATATCGCACTGCCAAAATTCACGATACCTACCCTTCTGAGGTCGGTCTGCACGCCAAACCGGCTGCATTTGATAACGCTTAAATGGAAAGGAAATGTCGTTGCGATTCATCACCACAAACCGCGCCAATGGCACCGTCAAATCATACCGCAGTCCGCGATCAGAAATATGCGGAGTGAGCGATTTCACATCCTTGCTGTGCAACACATCCTCGCCAACCTTCGACAAATAATCACCTGAATTCAGCACCTTGAACAACAATTGATCTCCCTCATTTCCATACTTACCTTGCAACGTTTTCAAATTCTCCAACGATGGCGTTTCCAAAGCCCCAAAACCGTGCGATACAAAGACCGATTCCATGATCGACAAAATATACTTCCGACGCTGCATCACCATCGGAGAAAAATCGCGGGTACCGGACGGCAAACTGGGCTTTTCCATGTTGCGAAGTTAACACCCAACCGGCAAAGGGATAAATCTGTTGCGAATTTTGCAAAAATTCAACTGCGTTTGGCACCAAATTTGGAATACTTTTGCCACGATGAAAAAACACATAACCTCTCTTTTGTTTGCGTTGGTGGCTTTGACCCCCGCTATTTTTGGTCAAGACGGCAACCAAGAAGCCCCTTCGGTTCAAGTAAAAGACATCGACGGAGCACCCATCAATTTCAATAGCACCGTTGAAAAAGGCAAAATCACCGTGGTTTCTTTCTGGGCAACATGGTGCGGACCCTGCATCAAAGAATTACAAGCCATCGATGAACTTTATGCCGACTGGCAGTCTAAATACAATGTAAAACTCGTTGCCGTTAGCATCGATGATGCCCGTAACAGCAGAAAAGTAAAACCAAAAGTATTGGCTGAAAACTGGCAATATCAAATCATCCTCGATGAAAACATGGATTTGGCCAGGGCGATGAACGTAAATAACCCGCCCATGACTTTCGTGTTCGACAAAAACGGCAAATTGGTTTATTCACACCAAGGTTATACCCCCGGTGCAGAATCAGAACTCGAAGCCCACATCGCAGAGTTGGCCAAGTAATAGAAATTCCTACGCTTAAGCAATAGAAATCCCAATGCTAACGCATTGGGATTTCTATTAATAGTACATCGGCATCCGCCGTAGCCTTGATTTCTACATCGTCAAGCTCCCATACACCAATCGCGTCTCGGCGACCAAGTACATGGCCATTGACTTCAATACTGCCCTCAATGACAAATACGTAAGCTCCTTGGTGTTCGCCATGCAAAGTATAACTGGCTAGTTCCTCAGGCTTCATCACCCTGCGAACAAAATAAGCATCTTGCTCTGCCTTGATTGAATCGCCACCATTCGGAGTTACCAAATATTGCCACTGACTCTCCCGACCTGCCTCATCAAAATATCGCTGATCATAGCTGGGCTTAAGATTGTGCGCCCTTGGGAATACCCAAATCTGCAACAACTTACTCTCTTCTGTAGAACTGGAATTCACCTCGCTGTGCATGATGCCCGATCCCGCGGTCATGTGCTGAACCTCACCCGCACGAATGATCTCCGTATGTCCCATAGAATCCTTATGCTGTAGCTCCCCCGACAACATAATGGTCACAATTTCCATATTGTCGTGAGGATGCATCCCAAACCCCATACTCGGCGCGATAATATCATCGTTGAGAACCCGCAATGCCCCAAAATGAATCTTCTGAGGGTCATACCAATGCGCAAAACTGAAACTAAATTTTGAGTCCAACCACGCCATTTTGTTGACGCCGCGCTCTTCCGATGGGTGAAATTTAAACTTCATAATAGTTGTTGTAACAAATATAAAACAGATTTAGTTAAATGCGTGTAAAACTTCTTCAGGCAGCGGAATTCTCGCATTTGTTTCGATACGCGTACCGCCCACCCCCGCAGCGGCGGCAGCATCTAAATCGCGCTGTTTATCGCCGATAATCCAACACAAATCAGGATCCAAGCCAAATTGATGCAGCCCCTTTTCAACCATCAAACTACCGGGTTTTCTACACAAACAACGTCCATTAAAATCGGGATGATGCGGACAGAAATAAAACTCAGCAACAGAAAACCCCGCTTGCACGCACAAACCCTGAAAATACTGATGCATGGCATGAACATCGCTCTCATCATACAAACCCTTCGCCAATCCGCCCTGATTGGTAACAACAATGAGTATAAATCCCATATCATGCCACGCTTTCAAGGTTTCAACAACACCTGGCAAGACCACAAATTCCGACAAAGACTTGGTATAATCGCCCGGATCATGATTGATTACGCCATCCCTATCGAGGAAAAGGGCCTTTCTTCCGCCCGATGATTCACCCATTTTTTTCATTTCCCTGCAAAATAACTTAATTTCGCTCACCGAATCGCATGTCTAAGTATCTAGTTATCATCCCAACCTACAACGAAATCGAGAACATCGAGAAAATGGTCCACACGGTGATGGCCTTGGACAAAGACATCGACCTATTGGTTGTCGACGACAATTCTCCGGATGGCACTGCCGCTCAAGTAGATGCGATGATGTCGACCTACAACTCGCACCGCGACAAACTGCACATCCTTAAACGCCAAGGAAAAAACGGCTTAGGAACCGCTTACATCGCCGGTTTTCATTGGGCTCTAGAGCGCAAATACGAATATATCTGCGAGATGGATTGCGACTTCTCCCACCCCGTAGACCAACTCCCCAACCTCATCGCCAAGTGCGAAGCGGGTGCGGATGTTTGCGTTGGTTCTCGCTATTACGGCGGCGTGGTGAATGTGGTCAATTGGCCAATGGGACGGGTACTGATGAGTTACTACGCGAGTAAATATGTGAAATTCATCACCGGTTTGAACATTGCCGACACCACCGCAGGATTCGTTTGTTACAAGCGCAATGTGTTAGAAAACATCGGTATCGACGATATCAAATTCCGTGGATATGCGTTTCAAATTGAAATGAAATTCCGCTCCGATTGCAAAGGATTCAAAATCCAGGAGCACCCCATCATCTTCACCGACCGCACTGCGGGCACCTCAAAAATGAGCACGAAAATTTTCCGCGAGGCCCTTTTCGGCGTAATCGAACTGAAAATCAAGCGCATTTTCGGAAAAATTTAATCGCGCTACCATGTTGAGCCGCGTACTTTCCGTTTCAACAACCCACCGTACCCTCGTCAGCGCGATTTCCCTTTTTTTACTGGCATTGGGCATCAACCTCATTGGGCTCGATTTTCGGTCGTTGACCTCCGACGAATGTTTCAGCATCTACCATGCCCAGATGTCGCCCCGCCTCATCTACCACCACCTTTCTTCCGGCAACAACCCCCCGCTTTTTGAATGGATGCTTCACTACTGGATGCTTCTTTGGGGCGACAGTCCTTTTTCCGTGCGATTGCCCTCCGCGATTTTCAGCAGTCTCACCACCGCATTGATTTATTTGCTGGGCCGACAATTTTCACCATCAAAGGCCAACTCGCTCGGAACAATCGCAGCCATACTATTTCTTTCAAGCAATTACACCACATTTTTGGCCCACGAGGCACGCACCTATGACCTCACATTGTTTTTGGGCGTACTCACCACACTTTTGTTTGTTAGGGCGATAAAAGATGAATCAAAATGGCAGTTTTTCACTGTGGGACTTACCGGCGGACTACTTTGCCTATCGCACTTTTTTGGCTTGTGGATTTTGATTGCGCTGGGGCTCTATTGGCTTGTAAAACCGAGCGGCAAGCATTCCTTTTGGACACCCATTGGCTGGGCGATACTGGGATTCTCGATGTCTTTTGGCTGGTACTTACCCAATGTTTGGCACCGTTTCGTTGATAGCGCATCCCAGGGCACCTGGGTAAACCCAGCGCCCTGGGACGCCCCCTACCATACTTTGTGGAAGTACCTAAACACTCCCATCGCGACCATCTTGGGCATAGCCCTTTTGTTGTGGCTATCTGTGCGCGCTTTCATCCAAAAACAACCTGCCGATAACCGTCCTTCATTCACTTTGATCACCTGGTTGTTTGCGCTACCATTTTTCGGACAGTGGCTACTCAGCTTAAACCATCCGTGGTCTATCCCCATGTTCACCGAGCGATACGCCAGCATTTCCTTGCCTTTTTTGTGTTTGATACTGTCGATGGGACTAATCCGTTTGGGCGATTCATTTGGTCCACGTACTTTCAAGATTTCCGCAGTGGTTTTCATGGTAACGGTCTTGATAGGCAAGAACTTTACACCCCCCAATTTTGCTGCGGCCAGAGAGTCTCTACAATTGGTTGAAGCACGCACGAAGGATACTTCGCGGACAACTCAATCCAATTTCTTGCACCCCAAGGCGGGACAAACTCCACTGATCATTGAGCCATACCACGCGGCCTTCCAAGTATTGTATTACAAAGACCACAAACGCTTTACCGAGTATCACCCAACCAATATTTACGAACATTTGGCATCGCAATTGAGCCACTCAAACGTATGGATTCTCAAATCAAAAAACAGCTTTGATAGTTTGGGTTTATCGCATTCAACCAAAATCGCTTACTTGCATTTCGGATCCGAGAAATCAGTGCACACAAAAACCATCGAAAGTCAACTTGAAAACATGACACAACTTGGCGGCAGGCAGCATGTTGAAACCATACAAATTCCCAAAACTTTGTTGGGCACATGGGAAATCGAATCAGAGGCCGAATTTTGGCTCATAGAGAAAAATTAATCCTATATTTGCAGCACTTTTCCAAATGGAAGGCGAACCCCGAAGTATAAACCAATTCAATGATGCGCGTCTACTATCAGCGTCAAAATCGTGTGCAGAAAGTGCAAACGTTGTCTCAATTAGAGACATTGGATGGTCTCGTATGGATTGACCTACAAAATCCTTCTGCCGCAGAAATTGCCGATGTAGAAGCAAACTTCGAATTCAAATTCCAGTCCCGACAACAACAGTTAGAGATCGAAAGTTCGTCTCGATATTTTGAAACCGACGACGAAATCATCGCCAACAGCAACTTCTTGCACTTCGATCAAAAATCGGGATTGTTTCATTCCAATGCGGTTTCTTTCATCTTGCAGGACGATATCCTATTTACTTACAGGGATGCCGATTTAAGTGCATTTTCTGATTGCGTAAAAAAGATCAAGGCCACGGGGCGATTGTTTCACACAGGAAAACAAATCATGGCCACCCTGCTTGAAATGGGTGTCGACAATGATGCAGATTTACTGGAAGGTTTGGCAAAGCAAGTAGCGGGACTGTCTAAGGAATTATCGCTCACCCAAAACCCGAACGAAACCATCATCCTGGAAATCAACCGGATGCAGGAATTAACGATGGAATTACGTCAGAACGCGGTGGATAAGCAGCGAGTACTGAGCGCCATTTTAAAAAGTCGCGAATTTGAAGGGGAAGATTATGAGCGATTGCGCATTGTGATCAAGGATATCAACTCATTGATTGACCATACCAATTTCAACTTTGAGCGATTGGAATACTTGCAAAACACGTTCTTGGGTTTGATCAACATCGAACAGAACAAAATCATTAAGATCTTTACGGTTGCCTCGGTTATTTTCATGCCACCAACCTTGATTGCCAGTATTTACGGCATGAACTTCGAGTTCATCGATGCCTTCAAATGGAAATACGGTTTTGCCTTCTCCATCGCCATCATGATGCTCTCTTCATTGGGCACCTTGTATTTCTTCCGACGTAGGAAGTGGTTGTAGATTCACAAAACCAACCGAAGCAAATCAAACACAATTGAATTGCGATTGTTACACACCTTAATGAATTCAAGGATGCAAAAAATCGCGATCATGGCTTTCGCCTTAATCAGTCTTTGCATGTCGCCCAGCGCCAGTCAATGGATTCAAATCAGAACCGCCTACAGAACAGCGCTTACCAACAACAATCACCTCAGCATTTTTGAGAGCGCATGTAAAACATACAGTCAAACAGACCCCTTAGCAAAGGCCTATTACGCCACCGCCCTCGCCCTCCGGGCTCGGGCTTCAATCTCGCCACCAAACAAACTCTCCCTGGCAAACCAAGCCGAGTCACTGCTCAACGCCGCCGCAACCGCACAACCCCAAAACCTCGAAATCAGATTCCTCAGATACACCTTTGAATACGGCACACCCTCCATGCTCAACATGAAAAAAAACATGACCCAAGACAAACCCCTGGCCATCAAATTCGCCAAAAGCCCATCGCCCATCAAAGACATCGCCATCGCCTTCCTCAAAGACTGCGACCAACTCACTGAATCTGAAAAAAACGCCCTGCGCTAACTCAATCCTCAATCGCAGCAATACCCGGCAACACCTTGCCCTCGAAGTACTCCAACAACGCGCCACCACCCGTGCTCACATAGCTTACCTTGTCGTCGAACCCAAACTGATACACCGCCGCCGCACTGTCGCCGCCACCAATCAAACTGAAAGCACCGCCCACCGTAGCATCCGCCACCGACTGAGCCACCGTTTTGGTACCACGCTCAAACGCAGGCATCTCAAAAACGCCCATCGGACCGTTCCACAAAATCGTTTTGCTATTCAACAAGACATCCCTAAACGCCTCACAAGCCTTCTCCCCGATATCCAACCCCATCCAACCACTCGGAATCTGATCGCTCGCACAATTCTGGGTATTGGCATCCGCCGCAAATTTATCGGCAATGGTAGAATCTACCGGCAAATGAATTTTTACCCCCTTCGCCTCGGCCTTCTTCAAAATATCAACGCAGGTTTCCAAACGATCGGCCTCACACAAACTGTTGCCAATCTCGCCGCCCTGGGCCTTATAAAACGTATACGCCATTCCACCACCAATGATGATGTGGTCGGCCGTATTCAATAAATTCTCTACAATCAAAATCTTATCGCTCACCTTCGCCCCACCCACAATTGCAGTGAACGGACGTTGGGGCGCTTTCATCACCTGATTGGCATTTGCGACCTCTTTGGCCATCAAAAATCCAAACGCCTTTCTACCCGCAAAAAAATCAGCAATGATCGCAGTACTCGCATGGGCCCTGTGCGCCGTTCCAAACGCATCGTTCACATAAAACGTCCCCATAGAAGCCAACTTCGCCGCGAAATCGCGATCCCCCTTTTCCTCCTCCTTGTAAAAACGCAAATTCTCCAACAACATCACCTCTCCGGCTTGCAAGCAGCTCGATAAATGCGCTGCCTCCTCCCCAATACAATCCGAAGCAAAGCGAACGCCCCTACCCACCAACTCAGACAAATGAGCCACCAGGTGTTTCAATGAATACTTTTCGGTTGGACCTTCTTTCGGCCTGCCCAAGTGACTCATCAATATCACAGAACCCCCATCGCCCAAAATCTTTTTAATCGTAGGCAAGGCGGCCCTCATACGAGAATCGTCGGTAATAGTATATTCAGCGTCCAAAGGCACGTTAAAATCAACGCGAACCAGCACTTTTTCGCCTTCAAATGAGAAATTTTCTACAGTATTCATGGTTTGGTAATTCTTTCAGGGTTATAACAATTTCTTGAGCAAGGTACTCATAGACACTTCGGCATGCAACAAACTGCCCAATTCTTCAATTTTCACGCGCTTTTGCTCCATGGTATCGCGGTAACGCACCGTCACATCTCCGTTTGTCAAACTATCGTGATCCACCGTGATGCAGAAAGGCGTACCAATGGCATCCATCCTACGATAACGCTTTCCGATGCTGTCTTTATCCTCGATATAGACGTTGTAATCGATCCGCAATTCATTGTAAATCTGCTCCGCCAACTCCGGCAATCCATCCTTTTTCACCAAGGGCAAAATGGCGGCTTTCACTGGGGCGATCGCCGGATGCAACTTCAATACCGTACGGGTATCACCATCCACGTCTTCTTCAGCAAACGCCTCACACATCGTCAACAAAAACAAACGATCCAAGCCAATGGAAGTTTCCACCACATAAGGCACAAAACTCTCGTTCGATTCGGGATCAAAATATCTCAACTTCTTGCCGCTGAACTCTTCGTGCTTGCCCAAATCGAAATCGGTGCGAGAGTGAATGCCCTCCACCTCTTTAAATCCAAATGGGAAATCGTATTCAATATCCACCGCAGCATTGGCATAATGAGCCAACTTCACGTGGTCGTGGTATCTGTATTTCGCATCCGCCGTACCCAAAGCCTTGTGCCACTTCAAGCGCTGCGCTTTCCAAAATTCATAAAACTCCAATTCGGTGCCGGGCTTGCAGAAAAATTGCATCTCCATTTGCTCAAACTCCTTCATTCGCATGATGAACTGACGCGCCACGATCTCATTTCTGAACGCTTTTCCCGTTTGGGCGATACCAAATGGCAACTTCATCCTACCGGTCTTCTGCACATTCATAAAGTTCACGAAAATCCCTTGGGCGGTTTCAGGACGCAGATACAAACTGTCTTCGCCGCTATCGGTCGCACTCATTTGGGTGCTGTACATCAAGTTAAACTGACGTACATCGGTCCAATTGCGGGAGCCACTCATCGGACAAACAATCCCTTCCGATTCAATCAATTCCTTGATCATGGCCAAATTGCCTGTCTCCAACCCCTCCTTCATCACCGCATCAATGCGATCAATCTGGGCTTGGTACTCCATTACCCTGGGATTGGTGGCACGATACATCGCCGCATCAAAAGTCTCACCAAATCGCTTGGCCGCCTTGTCGATTTCCTTGTCGATTTTCTGTCTGATTTTCTCCTGGTGATCCTCTAGCAGCACATCCGCACGATAGCGCTTCTTGCTGTCTTTGTTGTCGATCATCGGGTCGCTAAAACCATCCACGTGACCGCTGGCCTTCCACACTTTGGGATGCATAAAGATGGCTGCATCGATCCCAACAATGTTCTGGTTGAGCTGGGTCATGGATTTCCACCAGTACTGACGCAAATTGTTGCGCAATTCAACGCCGTTTTGGCCGTAATCGTAAACCGCGGTTAAACCACCATAAATATCACTGGAAGGAAATACGAATCCGTATTCTTTGCAATGGGAAATGACTTTTTCGAAAATCTCTGCGTTACTCATCCGTCCCGCAAAGATAGGACATCAGAATTGGTTCTTCCACATCATACTTTCGACCGGACGGTTGGGCTGGCCTGAGTATTTTGCATTTTTCTTGGTGTTGTATGGCACCAAAATCTCCCCTTCAACAGGGAAATAGATTAACTGTCCGATAGGCATCCCTGCATACACACGCACGGGCTTTTTCACTGAAATCTCCAAGGTCCAGTTACCACAAAATCCCACATCGCCTTTACCTGCCGTGGCATGAATATCAATGCCCAAGCGACCGGTACTGCTCTTGCCTTCTAGGAATGGCACATGGGCATGGGTTTCGGTGTATTCTTCGGTTACCCCCAAATAAAACTGATCGGGCATCAACACATATCCTTCTTCTGGAATTTCAAAATGGGCGATGGTATTGTGCTTTTTGGCATCAAGTTCAGCATCTACGTACAAGGCCAAGTGTTTTCCCAAGTGCACGTCGTAGCTATTGCTACCCAGACAATTGCGGTCGTAAGGCTCAATCTTGATGGTGCCTTTTTCCATTTCATCGAGGATGCGTTGATCAGATAATATCATAATAGAGAGGCAAATATAAATAATTGCACGTTACGCGGAAAGGTCAAAAGCTCGGTCCCAGCGATTCCTATTTAGACACGTCGTTCATATCACCAATTTTCTTCACATAGGTAAAGGAGGGAATGAACAAAAAGATATTTTCCGGTCCAACCGTAAACGCTTGCGGCGCGTAGATCATTTGTCCGGTAGTTTTATCAAACTGAGGCAAGGTCGCTGTGTACGAGTAGCGATCGCCATGTTCCCAGTAGCTGGATACACCGAACGACCAAGCAGTGGTGCGTTGTTTGTGTCCGATAATCCTAAACTGAACCGACGTAAACAGGGTGCTGCGATTGAGCATGGCATCGATGGGCACGAGTTCGTCTACATAGGTCATTTTCAGATCGTCGTATTTAAAGTTGGTATATTCAGACTCGAAATGTCGCTGACGATTATTGAACCAGGCTTCACCCACGAAGTAAAAGTTGGGTGTAATGCTGTACATGCCCGAAAGATTGGTTACGGCGAGGTTGCCATCGGATTCGCTGGACTGAAGCATCCCCAATCCCAAGCTGATATTATTTTGCGGACTTCCTAGTGTATACATGCCATAAATGGTGTTGAGCCATTTCATGTTATCCTTACCGGTAAATACGCTAAACCCGGCAATATCGCCCACGGCCAAAGTATGATTCTTTTTCAGGGGCATGGAGTATTTGGGCGTGAGGTACATGAACAGGGGGAAGGCATAGCCAACGCCCATACCTAGTTGGTCGGTGATACCAAACTGCACATCATTGAGCAAGATATCGTAGTTCTGATAGTAAAACGACCCTTTGGAAATGGGATATGCCGATGGGGCGAAGATGTAGCGGGAGGCATGGTGGTTGATTTGGGCGATAGAATCTGCTGCCGAAAGGATTTTTTTGGGGATGGTTGGCAGCGGTGGCAATTTGAGATTCTTTTTACGCAGGGTATCTTTCGGTACGATCTCGGTTTCCTCTACATCGGGGGTAGCTGGAATTTGCGCGCGGAGGTTACTGGCGCTCAGAAGCAGTAAGAGGGTTGCGATACGGAGAAGATTTTTCATGGTAGATGGATTGGTTGTGGTAAAATTACCACGGGCCACATTGCGAAAATAGAACATCTATCAGTTTATCACAGGATAATGATCAGGAAGAAGTTCCACAGATGGGGAGGGAGTCCAAATTATCATTCAGGGTTGATTTCCCAGAGTCGGATGATTTTATCATCCCCGGCGCTTGCGAGCAAGCGCCGCTTCCCGCGTTGTTCCAACGCGGGAAGCCGGCACAGGGCGTTCACAGAATGTGAATGCCCTGTGCCGGGGAACTTCTGCCGATCCAATACCTTCAATAGCTTCGCGTCCCGCCCATCCCAAACCTTCACCATCTTATCCATTCCCCCGCTCACTATCATCCCATCCCCGTAGCCCACCAATGCATGAATCGTATATAAATGTGCATTCAATCGCTCCCTTACCACCCCATTCGCGTCAAACCACCACAATTGCGCATCCCTACCACCACTCACCCAACCCCCATCGCTCAACCCCACCATACAAAATACCGATGGCGCATTCGCCTCAAAGCGATTCAATACCTCGCCCCCAACCCCCAATTGCCAAATACAACCATCGCTGCCACCAACCAAGCCGCGATCAAACAGACAACAACGCAAACTTTTCCGTCCTAACGCCACCCGCCTTTGCACCACCATCTCATCGTCCATAAAAACCATCTCGCCATTCCCCAACCCCGCAGCAATTGAGCCATCCATCCATCGCACCAAGAAAAAAACCGAGGCGCCCATTGCCATTACCCGTGGGGACGTTCCCTGTTTCAACCTATACACATTGCCCGACTGACTACCGGCCCAAATCACACCCTCTCGGCCCTCCAGCAAACTAAAAATGGGCTCCGGCAATTGCGCAAACAAAGTTCCAACCACACCCGAAGCAGGCAAATCACCCTGTAACGGAACCGACCATTTCACAACAGCGCCATCGCCACCCGCACTGACCAAAACCGACTCCTGATCATGCCAAAAAAGCGAATAAACCCCTTGTTTATGTCCCTCTAATTTCGTATATTCTTTTACGGCTATCTTTGTGCCCATGCCCTTGGATTTGCGTTGGAATTGTCACTCAGGCGTTCGCCTTGTGCGTTGGCACATCACTGAACTTCGCGATGCGCTTGCGCAAAGTTACAACCAAATTTGGGGCGATGCAGCCAACCCCGAAACCCTTGCATCCGGCAGCAGCCACAAACTCGCCGCCCGCAACCTCATTGGCGCCACTTTCCCCAATCACCAACTCCTGTTTTCAGAACACGGCAAACCCCTGCTTTCGCCGCCTTCGGCACACATCAACCACAGCCATGCCGGCGATTATGCGATACTCGCCCATCATCCCGAAAAATCGGTAGGTGTAGACATCGAACAGCTCAGGCCCCAACTGCTCAAGATTTATCCGCGCTTTTGCAATGAAGCCGAACTTTCCCTGCTCGGCCCCAACCCCCAACTTGAAACCTTGCTACTCATTTGGTGTGCGAAGGAAGCCCTGTACAAAGCCATTGGCGAAAAGGGGACCGACTTCCGAGAACACTTGCATTTGAGACAATGGCCCACGGATATTGCGCTAAAAGACGGGGTACTAACGGCGGAAATTACGCTATTGGGACATGCCCAGAATTGCCAATTGCACTTTCAGCGATGGGATGGGTATGCGGCTGTTTGGGTAGCGATCGAGGCCTAAGCTTCAGTAGCAGAACGCAGAGAAAAACTGAATACAGACCCTGCTCCCTCGGTACTAATCACGCTAATGGTCTCACCGTGCGCTTCTACAATGTGCTTACAAATACTCAAACCCAAACCACTGCCTCCTGTGGCACGGTTGCGGTGCTTATCAACGCGAAAAAATCGCTCAAAAACCCGATTCAAATGCTCCTGAGGAATGCCAATGCCATTGTCGGCCACCTCCACAATCACCTTGGTTCCTGTAGTACTCAACCGGAAACGGGTATTGCCATTTTCATGTCCGTAACGAATAGAATTGTATCCCAGATTGGTTAGTACTTGCGACAGACGCGCCCTATCGCCCAACACTTGGTAATCTCCAGCGGGTGCAAATACTTGGAGGGTAATATTCTTTTCTTTGGCCTGTAACTCCAGCGACTCAACGGTTTCGTTGACCAAATGCAACAAATCAAAGGGCTGTTGATCCAACACCAAAAAGCCGCTTTCATATTTGGTGATCGTATCCAAATCCATGACAATTTGTCCCAAGCGATCGGCGTTCTTGTTGGCTTTTCCCAGAAATGATTCCAAGGTTGGCCTATCCAACTCCGGATCGTCCAACACGGTTTCTATGTAGCCCTGTATCGAGAATATGGGCGTTTTGAGCTCGTGGGCCACATTGCCGATGTAATCTCTTCGGTAATTTTCTAGGCGTTGAAGCTGCTGCAATTCTTCTTTGCGCGTTTCGAACAATGCCTTCAAAGCCGCCTCGATGTCTTCGTAGGATTGTTTTACCGCTTCATTTTCTTGGGCGTTTTCCTCTGAAATCATTTGCTGCAACCGCATCAACAATTGCTTTTCTCTGCGCAACCACAACAAGCCCACCATTACGCCAAGTAGCACGGTAATTACCCATAAAACAAAAAATGACTGGGACGACAAGCCCAAGGTTGTTAGCACCTGATGCGAATAATGGTTCACAGGTTGCAAGATACACAAACCAAGGTTTACAAGTTGTGAAAATCGCATCAACTTTCAGTGGTATTTTTGTGGTTCATGCATTGGCCCGATCAATCTCAATCCAACGAATTACCTCCATATTTGGACAAACTCAACCCTGCCCAAAAGGAGGCCGCGATGCAGACCGATGGGCCTGTAATGATTATTGCGGGTGCGGGATCAGGCAAAACACGGGTACTTACTTTCAGGATGGCCTACCTGCTCCACAAAGGCGCTGAGCCATTCAATATCTTGGCGTTGACGTTCACCAACAAAGCTGCCAAGGAGATGCGTCACAGGATCGAGCAAGTGGCCGGACCGCAAGCACGCAACCTTTGGATGGGCACTTTCCACTCGGTATTCGCACGCATTTTGAGACAAGAAGCGGATCGTTTGGGCTACCCCTCGAATTTCACCATTTACGACAGCGAAGACAGTAAAAACTTGCTCAAAGGAATCATCAAAGAGATGAATCTTGACGACAAAATGTATAAGCCATCAATGGTGTTGGGCAGAATCAGCATGGCAAAAAACAATTTGATCGAAGCCAAACACTACGTAGACAAGGAGGAGTTGATGAACCAAGACAAGGCCGCCAATCGCGCCAAGTTTTCTGAGATCTTCACCGCCTATACTACCCGATGCTTCAAGGCCGGGGCGATGGATTTCGACGACATCCTACTCAATACTTACAAACTATTGAACAACCACGTAGATGTTTGCAACAAGTGGCAACACAAGTTCAAATACATCATGGTGGACGAGTACCAAGATACCAACCACGTGCAGTATATGATTACGCGGAAATTGGCTGCGGTTCATCAGAACATTTGCGTGGTGGGCGATGATGCCCAGAGTATTTATGCTTTCCGCGGGGCCAACATCCAAAACATTTTGAATTACGAACGCGATTACCCCGATGTAAAAACGTTCAAACTTGAGCAAAACTATCGCTCTACACAGAACATTGTAAATGCCGCAAGTTCTGTCATCAAAAACAACCAAAAACAGTTGGAAAAAAATGTGTGGACAGCCAACGACATCGGAGAGAAAATCAAAGTCGTACGGAATGCCACCGAAGGCGAGGAAGCTCGCAGGGTAGCAGATGCCATCTTCGACGATAAAATGCAGCTGCACCTCCCCAACAAAGCATTTGCCATTTTATATCGCACCAATAGCCAAAGCCGGGCCTTTGAAGAAGCATTGCGCAGACAAGGGATCGACTATCGCATATACGGTGGTATGAGTTTTTACCAACGCAAAGAAGTCAAAGACCTTATTAGCTATCTGCGCTTGGTGATCAACCCATCCGATGAGGAAGCCCTGAAACGGGTTATCAACTATCCCGGACGAGGTATCGGCGACACCACCATCAATAGAATCATTGTAAAATCATCTGAATTGGGGGTTCCGCTGTGGGATGTCGTAGCTTCGGCAAGCAGCATTCCCGAGTTAGGTGTGAGTGCCGGCAAGGTGGAGAATTTTGCGATGATGATCAAGAGTTTCCAAGCCATGCTGGATGGAAACAATGCTTATGATTTGGCGATGCATGTAGCCAAGCAAAGTGGATTACTGAAACTCCTGTACGATGACAAATCTGTGGAAGGGGTTTCTAGGTATGAAAACTTGACAGAACTACTCAATGGTATCCAAGAATTTGTGGAGGACGACGAAAGTGAAAAAGAGAAAACCTTGGCAAACTTCCTAGAGGATGTAGCGCTATACACCGATGACCAAAAGGATAAAGACCCTGACCGCGATTGTGTTTCTTTGATGACCATACACGCCAGCAAAGGATTGGAGTATCCTGTGGTGTTTATTGTTGGTATTGAAGAAAACCTATTCCCTAGCCAATTATCCCTGCATTCTCGGGCCGACTTAGAAGAGGAGCGCAGACTATTTTATGTAGCCATTACAAGGGCTGAGACAAAATGCTACATGACATTTGCCACCTCCAGGTTTAAATATGGTAGCTTGGTGCCCTGCGAACCCAGTCGTTTCATCCAAGAAATTGATTCGCAGTACCTGGATATGAGTACCGCGTCGATGAAATCGGCATCGCCATTCACTGGGAATGGGCCAGATTTCTCGGGCAGCGGTTATATCGGCGGACAGTATGCGAGCAAGCGCGTGGAAGACAAACCCACAAAAACCGCCAAGCTGTTCAGCGCGAGCAAGCCCCCCTCTCCCCCAGTGCCACCCGTAGATCCCAATTTCGTTGAGGGCGATATCAGCGGATTGAAAGTGGGCGACAAAGTACAACACCAGCGATTTGGAATTGGGGTTGTGGCGAGTATCGAAGGCGATGCGGCCAATGCCAAGGCAATCGTAAATTTTGAGCAGATGGGACAAAAAACCTTGGTCTTGAAATTTGCGAAGATGCGGATTTTGTAATATTTCCAAGATGACAACCACTCCGGAACATGATTTAAAATTTGCGGTAATGACCTTTGCCAGCGTATACCCGCATTATGTCAATAAAGTGGTAAGAAAAGGTCGGACCGAATCGGAGCTACTCACCGTCATCACCTGGTTGACGGGCTACAATGAGATGGCCATCAAGCAAATCATCGAAGAGAAACTCACGTTCAAGGACATGTTTGCAAATGCGCAATTGCACCCAAATGCAAATAAAATTACGGGCATGATTTGCGGGTATCGCATCGAGGAAATACAAACCAAGTTGACGCGGGAAGTGCGTTACCTCGACAAACTCGTGGATGAATTAGCCAAGGGACGTGCAATGGAGAAAATATTGCGCTAATTAAAGTCAATCAAATACACACACTACTGCTTTAAGTAAATATTGGCGTTCACCCGTTTGTGCAACCCATCGTGATAATCGAATACGATAAAATAAACGCCTTCAGGTAGCAGTCTTCCGTTGCATCCGCGGGTATTGCATTTGCCATTCCATGAAACAGGATTGCGAGCATTCGAAAAAAACACAACCTGCCCCCATCGATTAAAAATGGTCCACTCCGCATCAGGAAACGCCCACAAACCTGTCAAATCTAAGGAATCATTGATACCATCGCCATTTGGAGAAATCCCTTCAGGAATAAAAATGTCCTTCATGGGACGAACCCAAACGTTTTTACAAACTGTATCCTGACAACCAAAGGCATCCTCTACAACCAAACAAACCTTGTAAACCATTCCCTGATAAGATTTTACAAACGTATGAAACGGAGTAGCCGTATTTGACTTGGAGAGATCGCCAAAATCCCATTGAAACAAGTTCGCTCCGGTGGAGTTTTCCAAAAAACGATATTCCGGAAAATCCGAAGAATCAATGGTAAAGTCCGCATTGACCCAATGTCCATTCACCTCCAATAAAAACACAGAATCACACCCTTGCCACGTATACAAAGAATCGCGCAATTTGAAAGGGATGGCATAGTTCTTACCTCTATATGACAGTGAATCTACGTTGCAAAAATCCAACTGGCTCAAAGTGGTTACTGGCATATTCACCGTCAAATTCGTCACGATAACAGAATCACAATTTTTACTACTTCGCAATGTATCGGTATATATGCCCGTTTTTGTATATCCCTTTTTCCCAACCCAAACCGTATCGCCAAGGCATCGTGTTTGGACTTGGGATACGCTATCAAAATAAACTTTAAGACGCAGGGTTTGGATCGAATCACAGCCCAAATGATTGACAAATGTATCTCTAAAAAGGCCAGCTTGCCTGTAAACCTTCCCCCACAAAACAGCGCTATCTCCTAAGCAAATGGACATTAAAGTGTCTACAACGCTGCGTTTCAGCACCGTTAATTTGTATGTTGCAATTGAATCACATCCAAAATAAGTCTTCAACGAATCGATGTATTTCCCAGTTTGAAAAGCCGCTTTGCCATTGTGAAACAGGGTGTCACCCTCACAAATTTTCACATCCATTGTACTATCAAAGGAACTTCGAACTTCAAAATTTTTTGTTTTGAAGGTGCCTGTACAAAATGGAGAAACAAAAACATACAGTTTATACGTTGTATTCGGAGTTAGGCTCACCAAAGAATCGCTAAATTTATACTTCCCCGTCACTGACCGAACCAACTCATTTTTCAAAGGTTTACGCCATTCAAAAGTGTAGGTAAGACTGCTATCGGGATTTATAATTTTCGCCCATAATGGATCGCCGCAACTTCTGTAGTTACTTGTCTCCAGACGTATTTTATTTCCACAGGGCGTTCCACAATTTACGGCCGCAGCAAAACTATCGCCAGATACATAGATCATATGAGCGTCGTAGTTATAAACCACATCATAAACCCTAGAATTTCGCGTAGAATCCGAAATTACTTGAATCACATTGATATGATTAAACTTTGCACCATCAAATCGATACACATAAACCCTACCGCTGTCTGCTCCTAAATACAGGTTATTACACGAATCCACTGCGATACCGCTATTGCGAACAACCGGCAAATGTGAAATGGAATCTACAGCCAAACGACTACCGTCTTTTTTATCAAACGCAGCAAAATGTTTCCCATCAAATACGTAAACAAAATGATCATATACGGCCAGCGCATTGAATCGATTGTTGGCATACCAATCACTATAGGGCGTTTTAACTCCCCTATTTGAAACCACTACAGAATTTGAATATTCCCAAAACGATGTAAATCCCCACTTTTTTTCCCAAAAGGTCTTCGTAAAATCCTCGTCAATTCTAACCAATTTATTGGAATAATCATTTTTGCCGTTAGTAGGACCAAAACCTTGAGTTAGGAGAGCAAAACTATTCCCAAAATCATCGATCGTAGAATTCACATAATCCCTTCCATCGGAGAGAATTTCATGGCCAAAACCCACCGTTGAGTCTTTCGTCACGCACACCTCCCTTGCAACCGGCCATGAATCAACAACATTGTAAACTGCTGTATTTTTCTTGTGTCCCCCACAATAAAATGCTACACTTTTCAATTTCGTAACAAAATTGATATCGAAATACTCCTTACTGGGCTCTGGTTCAATGGGCTTAGACCAATAATGATCATTTTCCCCATCAGCGGAAATTCGCCAAAAGGCCGGAGGACCCGAACCCGCCATACAATAGATTTTTCCATTACAGCGATCAACACGAATGGTGCCATATGCTCCAGAATTAAAACGCATGTACACACCCGGCGGCGTACCAATGACCGTCCATAAGAGTGTTCCATCAGGGGCGTATTTGCAAACTTTGTGACGGAATCCCAAAGCTCCGCCGTAGAAATACACATTCCCAAACGCATCGTAATCAGAATTCACGATATGTTCATTGATTAACTGAGGAAAGTAAAAGGCATTTGCTTGAATGGATACAAAAGGGTCTATTTCAAAACCGTTTCCCAATAAATCCAACTTTTCACTTTGGGTAATGGAATCATGAAAGTCAAAACCTACAATACTGTTATTTAAAAGATACTTCGCTCCAAAAAACTGACCTTGCAACCCAATCAATTGAAGTCCAGTTTCAGAAACCGAAATATTAGAGGATTTTATTTGAAGCTTTTGTTGTGTTAAAGCATCTACTTGAACATCTGCCCCTTTATATTTCCAATGGATTTCGCGGGGGTTTCCTCCTGGATGAATGACAAAACTGTACTTCAGGCCCTTCCCCTTATCTCCCAAACTGAAAACCAAGTCAATCTTATTATAGTAATTTTTAAATATTATCCTCTTGTATCCGTATGATCGCTCATTGCGATCTGAATAAGAAAAATAGTGATCGGACTTCATTTCCGTTTGCACTTCAAATTCAGGGTTGTATCCTAAAAACTCTTGAAACAATACTGTTGTATCTATAACATAGTCTCTCTCATCATTTTCAATATCTTCACCTTGCAAACTCGAGACAATCTGTTTGTTTTTCGTCTCTTTAATTTTGGGATTTTGGCTTACAAAGGCAATACCATTTGCACAGACCAAGTAATCCGCCAGCCCTTCTTCCAAAGTAAATTTCACTGATGAAACTGAAGGATATACGCCTTTCAATTGGCCTTTGTTTTCAATAAAATAGTGTGATTGAAAAATATCGTGCTTAACAAACGGCACTTGTGAAGTTGCGAAATTGACCACGCCAAATATCACAATTCTAAAAATCCATAAGCAACAACGACGACTCATTTTCCTTGGACAATTAATCTTCAAATGTCAAATGTAATTGCAATGTCGCACTAATCGTATCAGCAATTATTAACCCATTGGTTATTATTTACTTTTTCAGTATATTTGCACCCCCGTTTTAACAGACGGATTATAAAAAAACACACAATAAAGACATGGCAACCAAAATTAGATTGCAAAGACACGGCAGAAAGAAACGGGCTTTCTTTCACATTGTGGTAGCGGATTCGCGTTCACCAAGGGATGGTAAATTTATCGAGAAACTCGGT
>JACCEC013118995.1_pt1 | contig 35590 bp, 39 predicted proteins | sample 7450121 | NCBI WGS metagenome assembly JACCEC01 (sample SAMN15323455, study PRJNA562643) | freshwater metagenome | isolation source: river surface water | place: USA:Blue River Watershed | collected 2017-08-18 | reverse complement strand
CTTTTTTTTTTTTTTTTGAATCATAGAAGGTTTAAAATCCTGTAGAAAAAAAAAAAAAAATTTATTTTTAACGGATTATGATAAATCTGTTAATTTATTGAGGATCTACCCTCGTATCTAATTATTTTTAATAACCGATAGCAAACAAGTACCGTAAGGGAAAGGTGAAAAAGAACTTTTTAAGCGTAAAAAGACCCTAAAATTCAATGCAAATAACCTTTTGGAGTCTTAATAGATTACAAATTACCTTTTGCATAATGGGCCAGTAAGTTTTTAAATTAGGCAAGTTTAATTTTATTGAAAACTAAGAGAAATCAAAAAATAAATTTTTTTTTAAGTCAAATTTAAAAAACCCGAAGCTAAGTGATCTAATCATGAACAAGTTGAATGTTTCGTGGAAACACAAATTGAAAGACTGAACTCGTATCTGTTGAAAAAGATTGAGATGATTTGTGATTAGGAGTGAAAGGCTAATCAAACTTAGTTATAGCTGGTTTTCTGCGAAATATATTTAAGTATAGCCTATATTAAACTCAAAACAGGGTAAAGCTCTTTTAAAATGCTGGGGGTTCTTAACCTTACTAATTTTTGAAAAACTATGAATATGTTTTGTTGTTTTGTATGGAGTCAGACTATAAGCGCTAAGGTTTTTAGTCAAAAGGGAAACAGCCCAGATTAATCAATAAGGACTTTAATTAAAAATTAAGTTATAAAAGTGTTTAAAAACAATGACAATTATAAAGTAGGCTTGGAAGCAGCCATCTTTTTAAGAAAGCGTAACAGCTCATTAATTTAGTTTTTATGCCTTAAAAATTTATAGAGACTAAAATTTTAATCCGATTTGATAAATATAAATTTATTTTATAAAATTATATGGTAGCAGAACGTTCTGTAAGTTTATAAAGATTATTTGTAAAAATAATTAAAAATATCAGAAGTGATTATACTGGCATTAGTAGCTTAAAACAGTGTTTAATCACTGTCGCCGAAAATCTAAGGTTTTTCGATTCAATACTGTATAAAATCTAAAAAAGATAAATCGGTCCCTAAGATAAATTACAAATGTATATTTTGATGGGAAAATAATCTGTGACAAAAAAGATTAAGTTTTTTAATGTTTATTGATAATAAACATATAAAATTTCTTTTTTCTGGAAATAGCGATTATTATATAAACCGTACCTTAAACCGACACAGGTAGATTTGTAAAATACTAAGGCGTTCAAGATAATTATGTTGAAGGAACTCGGCAAATTAACTCTGTAACTTCGGAAAATAGAGTAACAATTTTTATTAAAATTGTTGTCACTTAAATGAAAGGAGCGACTGTTTATCAAAAACACAAGTCTCTGCTAATTCGAAAGAAGATGTATAGGGACTGACACCTGCCCGGTGCTGGAAGGCTATGTGGATTTGCTTCGGCAATGAAATTAAACCCCAGTAAACGGCGGCTGTAACTCTGACGGTCCAAAGGTAGCGAAATTCCTTGTCGGGTAAGTTCCGACCTGCATGAATGGTGTAACGACTCCTTTACTGTCTCCAACATAAGCTTGGTGAAATTGACATACCCGTGAAGATACGGGTTTTTTGTAGTTAGACGGAAAGACCCCGTGCACCTTTACTATAATTTCAAGTTGTAAAATTATTTTTTTTGTGTAGAATAAATGGTAGCTTTTTAATAGGCAATAATGAAATACCATTCTTAAAATTTGATTTTACTAATTTAATAAAAGACAGCTTGTGAGAGGTAGTTTGACTGGGGCGGTCACCTCCTAAAAAGTAACGGAGGTGTACAAAGGCAAATTTAAATATTTTTATTTTTAAACGTAATGGTGAATGTTTGCTTAACTGTAAGATTAACAAATCAAACAGAGATTTTATGTCGGTCATAGTGATCCGGTATTTTTTTGTGGAAAAATTATCGCTCAACGAATAAAAGGTACGCCGGGGATAACAGGCTGATGGTTTCTGAGAGTCCTTATCGACGAGACCGTTTGGCACCTCGATGTCGGCTCATCACATCCTGGAGCTGAAACAGGTTCCAAGGGTTAGGCTGTTCGCCTATTAAAGTGGTACGTGAGCTGGGTTCAGAACGTCGTGAGACAGTTCGGTCCCTATCTGCTACAAATGTATAAAAACTAAAAAAATCAAATTCTAGTACGAGAGGACCGAATTAAGTAGATCAATGGTGTATCAGTTGTTTTTCAAAAGCAACGCTGAGTAGCTAAATCTATAAAGGATAATTGCTGAAAGCATATAAGTAAGAAACCTTTTTTTAAATAAGTTTTTATTTTTTATTAAAAACATCGTAAAAGATTATTACGTTAATAGGTTTAAAATGCAAGTACTGTAAAGTATTTATTTTTTAAATACTAACAAAACTATCTAAAACAAATTTTTATTTTAAAATTTTAAAAATATTATTAAATATTATTTTTTTTTGAGTTTGATCCTGGCTCAGAATTAACGCTTGCAGTATACTTAACACATGCTAGTCGTATGTATTATAACATGGCGTACGGGTGAGTAATACAAAAGAATCTACCTTAAAATTTGATACAATTATATTTATTAAAGAATGTTTAATCATTAAAAATGTCAATAAAGGTTTAATACTGTTTTAAGATGAGCTTTTGTAAGATTAGGTTGTTGGTGGGGTAATAGCCTACCAAGCCGATAATCTTTAGCTGGTCTGAGAGGACATTCAGCCACACTGGAACTGAGACAAGGTCCAGGCTTTTATAGCCAGCAGTGAGGAATCTTGGACAATGAGCGAAAGCTTGATCCAGTAATATTGCGTGAATGAGGAAAGCACAAAAGATTTTTAAAAAAAATCGGCTGTAAAATTCTTTCAATAAGGAAGATAATGACGTTACTTATAGAAGAAGCCCCGGCTAACTTCGTGCCAGCAGCCGCGGTAATACGAAGGGGGCGAGCGTTATTCGGAATGATTGGGTGTAAAGAGTTTGTAGGCTGTACTTGTTATTATTTGTAAAATATCAAATTTATTGTTTGAAAATGCATTTAATACACTTTTACTTGAGTATAAAAGAAGATAATAGAATTTCATACTTAGGAGTAAAATCCAATAATTTATGAAGGAATGCCAAAAGCGAAAGCAATTATCTAGTTTATAAACTGACGCTGAGGAACGAAAGCATAGGGATCAAACAGGATTAGATACCCTGGTAGTCTATGCTGTCAAAGATGAATACTATTACTAAGATTTTTTTGGTAAAAAGCTAACGCGTTAAGTATTCCACCTGGGAAGTACGATCGCAAGATTGGAACTCAAAGGAATTGACGGGGGTCTACACAAGTGGTGGAGCATGTGGTTTAATTCGATAATACGCGCAAAACCTTACCAGTTCTTGAATATTTTTTATTATTTAATTAAGATTAAATATTGTTTAAATATTTTTTTTATTTTTTCAAAAAATTACAGGTGTTGCATGGCTGTCGTCAGCTCGTGCCGTGAGGTGTTTGGTTTAGTCCTTTAACGAGCGCAACTCTTATTTTATTTTGGTAATTTTTTCTATTATCTAGAAAAAAACAACTATTAAAAAACTGTTCGTGATAAACGAAAGGAAGGTAAGAATGACGTCAAGCCTTTATGGCCCTTATGAACTGGGCTACACACGTGCTACAATGATAATTACAAAGAGTTATACTATAAGTAAAATTAAAGTAAATCTTAAAAAATTATCGTGTTCAGATTATAAACTGAAATTCGTTTATATGAAGCTGGAATCACAAGTAATCGTAGATCAGCATGCTACGGTGAATTTGTACTTAGACCTTGCACACACCGCCCGTCACATGCTGGGAGTAACTTTTATTTGAAATTTGATTTATTTTTTTATTTACTAGTTTTTTATAACTATTTACTAGCTTTTAATAAAAAACATAATTTAGATCATTATAAAAGTTGTAACTAGGATGAAGTCGTAACAAGGTAGTCGTACGGGAACGTGCGGCTGAAACAAAAAAATTTAACATTATAAACTTTTACAATAAAGAACTTGTAAAAACTTATTTATATATTTTATATTATAAGTTGTTTTACATAAATTAACAAACTTTAAATATATGTTTTTAATACAGTTATCGATAAATTTATTAGTTTTTTTGATAGGTTTAGTTGGTATTATTACAAATAGACGCAATATTTTAATTGCTCTTATGTGTATAGAACTTATTTTACTAAGTTTAAATTTAAACTTTATTCTTTTTTCAGTTTATTTTGATGATTTAACAGGACAAGTTTTTTCTTTATTTATTTTAACTGTAGCTGCTGCTGAATCAGCCATTGGTTTAGCTATTATTATTCTTTACTATAGAGTTAGAGGAAAAATATCTATAAATCAACAATCTATATTAAAAAACTAATTAAAAAGACTTTTAATACTTATAATTATATTTTATATGCCACAATTTGACTCATATTCTTTTTCTGGACAAGTGTTTTGGAGTTTATTAGGTTATTCTTTTTTTTTTCTATTCATATTAAAATGTTATTTATCACAATTTTCTGAAATGTTTAAATTTCGTCAGAAATTAATAAATATGTATTCACCAACAAATAATGTTATAAAGAAAGAAAATAACTACTTAGATTTTTTCTTTTATAATAAAATTGTATAATATAACTTTTATTATATTATATAATTTAGAAAAAATAGCTCAGCGGTTAGAGTGTTAGCTTGTCGAGCTAGAAGTCGCGGGTTCAAATCCCGTTTTTTTCGTATAATATCACACCGTATACATTTATATTAAAATTTGATATCTTTTTTATATGTCAACAGTAAGTTCAATCTATTCTTTTTCATCAAGATGGCTTTTTTCAACTAATCATAAAGATATTGGTATTTTATACCTAATTTTTGGTGGTTTTTCAGGTGTTTTAGGAACAACAATGTCTATTTTAATTCGAATGGAACTTGCTCAACCTGGAAATCAAATTTTATTAGGAAATAATCAGTTATATAATGTTTTAGTTACAGGTCACGCTCTTTTAATGATTTTCTTCATGGTTATGCCTATTTTAATTGGAGGATTTGGAAATTTTTTTGTTCCTTTAATGATAGGAGCACCAGATATGGCATTCCCTAGAATGAATAATATTAGTTTTTGGTTATTACCACCATCACTTTTTTTAATCTTATCTTCAACTTTAGTTGAAGCTGGTGCAGGTACTGGTTGGACAATATATCCTCCATTAAGTAGTGTACAAGCACACTCAGGCCCTTCTGTAGATTTAGCTATTTTTAGTCTTCATTTATCAGGAGCTGCTTCAATATTAGGAGCTATCAATTTTATCGTTACTATTTTCAATATGAGAGCTCCTGGTATGACTATGCATAGACTACCTTTATATGTTTGGTCAGTTTTAATTACTTCTTTTTTATTATTATTATCTTTACCAGTTCTTGGGGGTGCAATTACTATGCTATTAACAGATAGAAATTTCAATACTACTTTTTTTGATCCAGCAGGAGGTGGAGATCCTATTCTTTTTCAACATTTATTTTGGTTCTTTGGTCATCCTGAAGTTTATATTTTAATTTTACCTGGATTTGGAATGATTAGTCATATTGTTTCTACTTATTCAAAAAGATCAATTTTTGGTTATTTAGGAATGGTATATGCTATGGTATCTATAGGTGTATTAGGATTCATAGTATGGGCACATCACATGTATACTGTAGGTTTAGATGTAGATACTAGAGCTTATTTCACTGCGGCTACTATGATAATTGCAGTTCCTACTGGTATTAAAGTGTTTAGTTGGATTGCTACTATGTGGGGTGGTTCTCTTAGATTAACAACTCCTTTATTATTTGCTATTGGTTTTATTTTCTTATTTACTGTTGGTGGATTAACAGGAGTAGTTTTATCAAATTCAGGATTAAATTATGTAATGCATGACACATACTATGTTGTAGCACATTTTCATTATGTTCTGTCTATGGGGGCTGTATTTGCTATTTTTTCAGGTTGGTATCATTGGATTAATAAAATGACTGGTCTTTCTTATCCAGAAACCTTAGGTCAAATTCATTTCTGGGTGTTCTTTACAGGAGTAAATCTTACTTTTTTTCCAATGCACTTTTTAGGATTAGCAGGTATGCCTAGAAGAATTCCAGATTATCCAGATGCTTATGCAGGTTGGAACTCAATAGCTTCTTTAGGATCTTATATTTCAGCTTTTTCAGCAATTTTATTTTTTTACATTGTTTATGTAACTTTAACATCTAAAACTGTTAATCACAATTCAAATGATAGTAAAAATTATAATCTTGTAGTAAAAAATAAAAAATTTACTGAAATATCTTTAGATAAAGAAGAATATTAAAATATTAATGTTCGATTTATCTAATAATAAATTTAAAATTTAAAGATTATATAGCATTAATGGCAATGCAATAGATTGCAAATCTACTAGAAGAAGGTTCAAATCCTTTTATAATCTTTAAATTTAATTAAAATAATAATAAAATTAATTATTATGTTTTTTATTATAACTTTTGTAAAAATTTTAATCATCATTATTCCGTTATTAATTTCTGTTGCTTATTTTACTTTAGCTGAAAGAAAAATTTTAGGAGCAATTCAAAGACGTAAAGGTCCTAATGTTGTAGGTGTATTTGGTTTATTACAACCATTATCTGATGGATTAAAATTAATGGTAAAAGAAACAATTATTCCTAGTAATGCAAATAAATTTATATTTGTAATATCTCCTATAATAACTTTTGTAATCAGTTTAATTGGATGGTCAGTAATTCCATACGATAAATATTCAGTTTTAGCTGATATAAATTTAGGAATTCTTTTTTTATTAGCAATATCTTCTTTAGGTGTTTATGGTATTATAATGTCTGGTTGGTCAAGTAACTCAAAATATGCATTTTTAGGAGGTCTAAGATCAACTGCTCAGATGGTTTCATATGAAGTATCCCTTGGGTTTATTATAACAATAATCATAACTTGTTGTGGATCTTTTAATTTATCTTTAATCATAGAATCTCAAAAAAACATCTGGTTTGTTATTCCGTTTTTACCTTTATTTTTAATGTTTTTCACATCTGCTTTAGCAGAAACAAACAGACATCCTTTTGATTTACCAGAAGCAGAAGCAGAGTTAGTGTCTGGTTATAATGTAGAATATTCTGCAATGGGATTTGCATTATTTTCATTAGGAGAGTATTCAAACATGCTGTTAATGAGTGCATTAAATTCTATATTATTTTTTGGAGGTTGGTTAGCACCACTGGATATTTTAATGTTTATACCGGGTAGTTTTTGGTTTTCACTTAAAATTTGTTTTTTTGTTCTTCTTTTTATAGTTATGAGAGCAGCTTTACCTCGTTATAGATATGATCAATTAATGGGATTAGGTTGGAAAGTTTTTTTACCTATTTCATTAGCTTATTTAATGTTCACATTTTCTATTTTAATTTCATTAAATTTTTTACCTTATTAAATTTATTGTCAAAGTAGAGCAGAGGGTTAGCTTGTTGGGCTCATAATCCAAAGGTCATAGGTTCAAATCCTATCTTTGATACGTATTATTACCTATTATTAAGTCGAAATGGTGAAATTGGTATACACATTAGGTTTAGGTTCTAATTCTAATAAAAGAGTAGGGGTTCAAATCCCCTTTTCGACATCCTATAAAGTATATAGCTCAGAGGTAGAGCAATGGACTTTTAATCCAATGGTCCTGGGTTCAAGTCCCAGTATACTTAAAAACATTCTTAGCTTAAATGGATAGAGCAATAGCCTTCTAAGCTATCGGTTACAGGTTCAATTCCTGTAGAATGTAATGTATTTTTAAATTTACACTACTTATTTGGCGGAAGTGGTAGACGCGACAGACTTAAAATCTGTTCTTATATTTAAGATATTGGTTCAATTCCAATAATAAGTATAAATATATTAATAATGAAGATTAAAAAAAAAGAGCTCCATTATTTTTTTTATAACATATGTTATTACAATCTGCACAAAAAATAGGAGCTGGTCTATCTACTTTTGGATTAGCGGGAGCTGGTATTGGTATTGGATTAATTTTTGCATCATTAATTTTTGGAATTTCTAGAAATCCAAACTTAAAAGATGAATTATTCAGATTTGCAATTTTAGGATTTGCTTTAACTGAAGCTATTGCTCTTTTTGCATTAATGATTGCGTTTTTAATTTTATTCGTTTAAAATTAATAATTAAATTATCTAAAAAATTAAATTTATAGCAATTAAAATAAAATAGAATATAGCCAAACGGCAAGGCATTCGTTTTTGATACGAACATTTGCAGGTTCGAATCCTGCTCTTCTAAATAAAAGTCTGTGTACAATAATAATGTTTTTATTTAAAATTAGTATAATTAGACATTTTATTTTTAGAGCAATTACTCATTATAACTGAGTTTTTAGTAAATTTATTCGATCTATAAAAATCTTTGAAATTAGATTTAATAGGATAATAATTAATACTTGTACTATAAGAATCAAATGTTTTTTTAATGTTTTTATTTAAAAATAAAAAGTTATCTTTTTTATCAAAATACACTATTGATTCTATGTTTTTAAAATAATTACTATTGATTTCATCTTTTGTTTTTGAAATACTATTTTCTAATTTAAATTGAGTCATACTATCTACCAAAGAAGTTAAAACGTTGGAAAGATCGTATACATCTTTAAAAGGTTTAATAACTTTTAAAGATGTTTGTGGTTTTTGTTCAAAATTACAAAAAACATCTTCAAACTCAAAAAAAGTAGTTGTAGGTAAAAGATAATCAAACTTTAAAGAAAAAAAAGAACCATGTGAGTTAATCCATATTACTTTTTTTTCATTCATTTTATTTTTTTCATAAAAATCAAATGATAATAAATTTCGTAGTTTATAAATATCATCTAAATCTAAACAAAAAATAAAATCTGATTCTATTATATTTTGTTGTGTTAAAGAACTAAAATTAAATAGATTTAAACCTTGAGTATTACAAAAACTACTAACATCTAAAATTATAGAATTAGAAAAAAATTTTTTAATACTTTTAAAAACATTTTTATGATTATTAATTCTTTTATAAAAAGAATTACCAAAAATAAAAACTGAATTGTTTTCTTTTATAAAAATATTTGAAAATTTTTTTTCTTTTCCTTCAAATAAATTAATAACATAATTTAAGTGTAAATTTATAACATCTAATTTATAATTTAAATTATAATTTAAACCAAAAGAATATAAATCAAAATTTTCATTTAAAGATTTTAATCTTAATTTAACATTTAATAAAGCACTCTCTATTTTGATGTTAATTGCAAATAAGCAGCAAATTTTTGTTTTAGAAGAGATTGAATTTAATGAATCATTGAACTCACTAACAAAAAAGTTTGTTTTTTTATGATTTAAAGAAACAAATTTAAAATCAAAAAAGTCTACATTAGTATTTTTAAATATGTTTAAAGTATTAAAAAGTTTAAGACCTTTTTCCTCATCAACAATAAAAGTACATTTTATTTTTTTAAAAGGATATTGAATCTTTTTGAAAAAGTCATATTTTATTTTTTTAAAGAATCCCCCCCAATTAACTTTTTGTAAAAGTTTATTTTTATCTTTATAATAAAGATTATTAAGTCTGTTTGTGTTTAAACTATCGTATGAAAATCTAGCTTTATCTGATATTAAATTGTTATTTAAATTAGAATTATTTTTGGGCAACACTCTGCTAATTTGTGACTCTTTAAAATTAACATAAATATTAGCACCAAAACTATCAGTACAATCAATACTTTCACAAGATTTTAATTCCCAAGGTCTAAATTTAAAAGCATAAGGCTTAGAAGTTAAGGCTCCTACTGGACATAAATCTATTAAATTACCCGATATTTCAGAAACAAACACATTTGAAAAGTAAGAACCTATTTCAGTACTACCCCCTCTATTTAAAGTACCTAAAAATTCAATACCAGCAATTTCTGAACAAAAACGAACACATCTAGTACAATGAATACAACGTGTCATTATTGTTTGAATTAAAGGTCCACAGTATTTATCTTCTACAGATCTTTTATTTATAAAAGATCGACTATAGTCTCCCCCAAAAATTTTAGTTTGATCTTGTAAATCACATTCACCTGCTTGATCACAAATTGGACAATCTAATGGATGATTTAAAAGTAATGTTTCTAAAACGTTTTCTCTTGCTTTTTTAACTAAAGGAGTATCTGTATAAATTATCATATTATTTGAAAGAGGTAATGCACACGAAGCAACAGGTTTTACTGATTTTTCAATTTCAACTAAACACATACGACAATTACCTGCAACAGATAAACTTTCATGATAACAAAAACGAGGTATATTGATACCTACATATTTACAAGCTTCTAAAACAGAAAGATTTGATTTTACTATAAACTCAATATTGTTTATTTTTATTGTAATCATTTAAAAAAATTGAATTAGTTTAATTTAAACTATATTTATACTACATTATATAAATTAATAAAAATATTTTAATATTTGAAAAAAAACATATTGATTTTTTAGAAGCATTAAGAATTTTTTTATTAATTTATTTTAATATTTGAATTGTCTTGCTAATTTATGTTCTATAATTCCAATTAATGGTAATAAAATTAATAAGAAAAGAAAATAAAAAAGTGTTGCACCCATACCAATTTCAATATAAGGACTTTCAACTGGCTTTTGACCAATCCAACCTAAAATCAAAAAATTTACAGTAAATAACCAATAAAAAATACTAAAAATTGGTCTGAATTTGCTACTTCTAACTTCAGAAAAATTAAAAACAGGCAATAATCCTAAAACTAAAATGGCACCAATCATAGCAGCAACACCACCTAATTTATCTGGAATTGATCGAAGAATTGCGTAAAACGGTAAAAAATACCATTCTGGAACAATATGAGGTGGTGTAACTAATGGATTTGCTGGAATATAATTATCAGAATGACCTAAAACATTTGGAGCAAAAAATAAAAAAAATGAAAAGAATAAAATTAGTATTAAAAAAGCAAGTAAATCTTTAACGTAAAAATAAGGATAAAACGGTACTGTATCAATACTTTTATTTAAACCTAAAGGATTATTTGATCCATCTGAATGTAATAAACTTAAATGAATAATTACTAAACCTGCAATAACAAAAGGCATTAAATAATGCAAACTAAAAAATCTGTTTAAAGTAGCATTATCTACTGAAAAACCACCCCATAACCACTCAACAATTGAACCACCAATAAAAGGAATAGCGGAAAATAAATTTGTAATTACAGTAGCACCCCAAAAACTCATTTGACCCCAAGGAAGAACATATCCCATAAATCCTGTAGCCATCATGATAAAAAAAATAGCAACACCTGAAGCCCATAATCTACCTCGAGGATACATATAAGAACCAAAATATAAACCTCTAAAAATATGGCAATACACAACAATAAAAAACATAGATGCACCATTTGCATGTAAATAACGAATTAACCATCCATTATTAACATCACGCATTATATGTTCTACACTACTAAATGCGTAAACAATATGAGGAGTGTAATGCATTGCTAAAAAAATACCGGTTATAATTTGTATTACTAAACAAATACCAGCGGTAGAACCAAAACTCCACATATAATTTAAATTTATAGGTGCTGGATAATCAATTATATGAGAATCAATAAAAGATAATAAATCATTTTTATTCCAACGAATATTAAACATATATTGAAAAGAAAATTTTAATCTAAAATTAGATTATCTAATTTACTAGTAATCCATTTTACAAAAGTATTTATAGATACAGCACGAACAACAATAGGCATGAATCCATGATTAACACCACAAATTTCGCTACACTGACCATAATAAACACCTTGTCTTTTAATAAATAAAGAAGCTTGGCTTAATCTACCAGGACAAGCATCAACTTTAATACCAAACGACGGTACTGCCCAACTATGTAAAACATCTGCAGCAGTAACTAATAAACGAATATGTGTTTTTATAGGTAATATTATTCGATTATCTACTTCTAATAGTCTAAAAGAACCTACAGTTAAATCATTTGTAGATAACATATAAGAATCAAAATTTAAACTCTCTGATCCTTTTAATGTTGCATAATCTGAATATTCATAACTCCAATACCATTGATGACCTACTATTTTTAAAGTTATAACAGGATCTATTACTTCATCTAGTGAATATAATAATGAAAAAGAAGGAACAGCGATTAAAAGTAAAATAAAAGCAGGAATTACTGTCCAAATAAACTCTAATGGACTAGAATGTGTAAAATTGATAATTGAAAAATTTGTATTTTCATCAAAATTTTTTAAAATTTGATACAACATCCACATTACAAAAAATCCAATTACTATTAAAAAAAACATTAAATAATCATGAAAAAAAATCATACCTTCCACAACTGGTGTTGCAGGATCTTGTATACCAACCTGCCAAGGTTCAGCAGCGTCAGAAAAACAAACAAAAAAACTTAAAAGTTTATATTTTAATTGAGTAATCATAAAAAAATAAACAAATATAATAAAGAATAAACCGTTTTGTAAACTCTATAAATAAAAATAGAATTTGTGTTTATAGTAAATAATGGGATTTGAACCCATAAACAAAGGTTAAAGCTACCTTTTTAAGCTATATTTACAAAATTATTAATTTTTTTTTTAAAAAATAATATAAGTTAAAAAAAATAAAAAGAATAATATTAAAAATTTTAAAATTAACATGCTTGGAATAAAAAACCAAAAAATTAAATAACATAAGTGAAATAGAACTATAAAGATAGAAAAAATAAATAAATAGTGAAATAAAAAACCACTTTGTAAGTTTTTTAATGTATTAAAAAGGTAAACAACGCTATGTAAAATTCCTGAAGGTCCAAAATTTTCAATTAAACCACGATCTATATACTTATATGTATGAAAATAACTAACATATAAAGAGTTTTTGCTTATAAATTGATTATATATTTTATCAAAATACCATTTTCTATTAAAAAAATTGAAAAAAAATTTATAAAAAGATGTTTTTTTAATTTTAAAAAAAAAAGGAAGATTGTAAGAATAAAGAACAAAAGAACAAACTGAACCTAATATAGTAATAAACAGAGGCAATAATTTAAAAAAAAGATCTAAAAACTCAATATCACATAAAAGGTAATTATCTGGTAAAACAAATATTGAAGCTGCCCAAAAATCAGTTCCAAAACCTATAAATAAATCTCTACTTAAAAAACCAATTAATATACTTAAAATAGATAAAAAAAATAAAGGTAAACCTAAGCGCCAACCACCTTCATGTGCATTGAAAATTACAACTTTTGAACCAACCGGTTCACTTAAAAAAACTAAAAAAAGTAATCTTACAGAGTAAAATGCGGTACAAAATGCAGAAAAGGTACCAAAAAAATAAGAAAAATGACCCCAAAAAGTATATTTAGCATAAGCTACTTCTAAAATAGTATCTTTGGAAAAAAAGCCTGTTAAAAATGGAGTTCCAATTAAAGCTAAAGATCCAATTAATATAGCAGAATAAGATAAAGGTAAAAGATTTTTTAATCCACCTAATTTTCTCATATCTTGTTCATCAGAAACAGCATGAATTACTGAACCTGCTCCTAAAAACAATAAAGCTTTAAAAAAAGCATGATTAGATAAATGAAAGACACCAACTTCATAACAAGATAAACCACATGCAAAAATCATATACCCTAATTGACTACAAGTAGAGTACGCAATAACTCTTTTCATATCATTTTGAAACAAGCCTGTTGTTGCAGCAAAAAAAGAAGTTGTTGAACCAATAAAAACTACAAAATTTAAAACTAAAGGTGAAAACTCAAATAAATAAGAACATCTTGCTAATAGAAAAACTCCAGCAGTTACCATGGTTGCTGCATGAATTAAAGCTGAAACAGGAGTAGGTCCTTCCATAGCATCTGGAAGCCAAGTATGTAATCCTAATTGAGCTGATTTACCCATTGCACCAATAAATAATAGAAAACATATTAAATCAACAATACAAATTTTAAAACTTCCAATCAAAATTGTATAATTTTGAGATAAAGGTACTAAAGCAAAAATTGTATCAAAATCTAATGTATTAAAAATAAAATAAATAGTAAAAATAGCTAATAAAAGAGCAAAATCACCTACCCTATTTACTAACATAGCTTTAATTGCTGCTTTGTTTGCTTGAATACGAGTGAACCAAAAATTGATTAATAAATATGAAGATAATCCTACACCTTCCCAACCAACAAACAATTGTAAAAAATTATTTGCTGTTACAAGGATTAACATAAAAAAAGTAAATAAAGATAAATACGACATAAACCGAGGTAAATGTGGATCATACTCCATATATTCTGTAGAGTATAAATGTACAAAAGTGGATATAAAAGTAACCACTAACAACATTACAACGGTTAAACTATCAAAATTAAAACCCCAAGTTATAAATAAAGAATCAACAATAATCCAAGAACCAACAATTAATTTGTAAGTAACATCATTAAAAACAATATCAAAAAAAAAGTATAAAGACAATAAAAAAGAAGAAAAAACACTTAATGTTGTTATATAACAAACTCCAATGCCTAGAAAGCGACCAAACAAACTTCCACTAAAAAAACTAAATAAGGGTAATAAAATAATTAGTAATAACATTTTTTTTTTATAATATTTATATGTATAAAAATAGATAAAAATTGGATAAAGTGGGATTCGAACCCACGGTATTTTTAAAATACTTTAGTTTTCAAGACTAACGCTTTAAACCACTCAGCCACTTATCCAAAAAAGTGGAAAGTTTTTAAGTAAATTAAAATTTGCTGGATATAAACTTTCTGTTTTAAATTTAATTTTAGTTTTAAAATGTAAAACATCAAGATTAGAAATCCAATTTGAAATTAATCCAAATAAAAAACGATTTGATAATGTAAAACAAAGATTATAATTTAAATTATCTTTTTCTTCAGAAAATAAAATATCTTCCATACTTATCGAAGACCAATTTTCAACAAAAAGACTAAATAAAAAAGAATTTATTTCTGGGTAATTAGTAAATAACAAATTTAAAGATAAATTATCAAAAACAATTGTTTCTCTATTTATAGATTTTGTTTTTATGTTGTTAATAGTTAAGAAAGGAAAAGTGCCAAATGTAGAAAACAAATAAACAAAAGCATTTACCTTTTGATTTAAATCAACCTCTTTGCCTTGCTTGAAATCAACAGTTAAACAAATATTTGATACTTTTAATAAATTTTGTGTATTTAAAGAATTATATTTATTAATTAAATCACATTTTGAAAGATAATTGTTCACACTTAAATTTGATTTATACATACTCATAAAAAAATTTTAAAATGAAATAATAGAAAGATTTGTAGAATGTAAATTTATTAATTTAGAAAAAAAAGAAGGATATATTCCCATTAAAAAAACAAAAAATAAAAGAGAAAATAAAATTAAAAATTCTCGAAAATTTAAATCTTGAAATTTTTGTACGTATACTACTTTTAAATTACCAAAAATAATTCTATTGTAAACCCATAAAGAGTAAGAACCACATAAAATAACACCAATAGCTCCTAAAACAGCAATAAGAGAATTTGTTTTGTAAATACCACAAAGTAATAAAAATTCTCCAACAAAGCTACTTGTACCTGGTAAAGCTATATTAGCCATTGTAAAAATTAGAAAAAAAATAGAATATAATGGCATCATATGAACTAATCCATTAAAATAATATATTAAACGAGAATGATATCTTTTATATAAAATACCAATTAATAAAAACATGGCAGCAGACACAAATCCGTGACTAACACTTTGTAAAATAGAACCTTCAATACCTATTGAATTAAAACTAAAAATTCCAAGAGTTACTAAATTCATATGAGCAACAGATGAATATGCAATAATTCTTTTAAAATCAGTTTGACGAATAGCTGTCAATGAAGCATAAATAACACCAATTACAGATAATAAATAAATTAGTGGTGAAAAAAACAAAGAAGCGTCTGGAAAAAGTACTAAATTAAACCGTAAAAAACCATAAACTCCAAGTTTTAGTAAAATACCAGCTAACAAAACAGATCCTACAGTTGGTGCCTCAACATGGGCTTCAGGTAACCAAATATGAAATGGAAACATCGGTATTTTAGAAGCAAAAGACAAAAAAAAAGCTAACCACAACCAAAATTGTTCTTCAAATGTAAAATTGTAAGTTAATAGTAATTCTAAATTTAAGGTACCAGTAATGTTGTATATATAGATTAAACCTAATAACATCATTAATGAACTAAAAAGAGTGTAAAAAAAAAATAAATAAACAGCTCGTATTTTACGTTCTCTAGAACCCCACAAACCTATCATTATAAACATTGGTATTAAAATAGCTTCAAAAAAAATATAAAATAATAATAAATCTAATGATGAAAAGATTAAAAGTAAAAATAAATCAATTACTAATAAAACAATAGAATATTCTTTCAATGAATCTTCATCAAAAACAAATAAAAGACATAAAATTATTAAAAAATTACTTAAAAAAAAGAATAATAAAGATATTCCATCTAATCCAAATGAAAAATAGATATTTAAAAAGTTTGAGCCAAATTTAAAAAATGCTAAGTTTTGAAATAAATAATGATTTGTATTAAAAAAACCTAAAAGAATAGACGAAAATATTAAAGAAATTAACGGACCTATTAAAGAAATATTTCTAATAAAATTTTTAGAATTATTAGGAATAAAAAATAAAAACAATATATTTAAAAACAAAACAGTAAAATTTATAGTTAAAAACATAAATAAAAAAAATTAAAAAATTAACGATCAACTTCACCAAAAACAATGTCTTGTGTTCCTATAATTGTAACAACATCTGCAATCATATGGCCTTTTGACATTTCATTTAAAGATTGAAGATGACCAAAACCAGGGGCTTTTATTTTACATCTAAAAGGTTTTTCTGTATTATTTGATATTAGAAAAACACCAAATTCTCCTTTAGGTGCTTCTGTAGAAGTATATGTCTCACCAAAAGGAACTACAACACCTTCAGTATAAAATTTAAAATGATGAATAACAGCTTCCATAGAATTTTTCATTTCTAGACGAGATGGTGCTGTAACTTTATTATTTGCAATTTTTACAGGGCCCGAACAAATTTTATTTAAACATTGATTGATAATTTTTAAAGACTGTCTCATTTCTTCAATCCTTATTAAATAACGATCAAAACAATCTCCATTATTACCTACTGGAATTGAAAAATCTAATTCAGAGTAAATTTCATAAGGTTGTGTTTTTCTTAAATCCCAAGGTAATCCAGAACCTCTTAACATAACACCACTAAAACCCCAATCAATAGCTTTTTTACCTGAAACAATACCAATATCAACTAAACGTTCTTTCCAAATTCTATTATTAGTTAACATTTCTTCAATTTCATCTAAACGTAAAGAAAATTGAGAAATAAATTGGTATAAATCATCTAAAAAACCTAAAGGTATGTCCATAGAAACACCACCAGGTCTAATATATGCAGCATGCATACGAGCACCAGAAACGCGTTCATAAAATTCCATTAACTTTTCACGTTCTTCAAAACCCCACATAAAAGGAGTCATTGCACCAACATCAAGAGCATGACATCCAACAGCTAAAAGATGATTTAAAATACGTGTTATTTCAGCAAAAAGTACACGTATTATTTGAGCTCTTCTAGGAATTTTAATATTAGCTAACTTTTCAACTGCCATTGAATAAGTATGCTCTTGAGCCATCATTGAAACATAATCTAGTCTATCGAAATAAGGAAGAGCTTGTAAATATGTTTTATGTTCTATTAATTTTTCAGTACCTCTATGTAACAAACCTATATGAGGATCTGCTTTTTTTACGATTTCACCGTCTAACTCTAAAATTAATCTTAATACGCCATGAGCTGCAGGATGTTGAGGACCAAAATTTATTGTAAAATTTTTTAATTCATTATGTAATTCTTTTTTTTTTAAAATCATAAAATAAAAATAATTGTAATAAAACTACCAAGGTGTTTTAAAATTAAAAGTACGAAATTCTTGAGACAATTCAATAGACTCAGTTACAATTCGTTTTTTGTTTTCATCGTATTTAACTTCGATATAACCAGATAATGGAAAATCTTTACGTAATGGATAACCTTCAAAACCATAATCAGTTAAAATACGTCGTAAATCTGGATGTTTATCAAAATATATACCAAAAAGGTCCCAAATTTCTCTTTCCCACCAATTTGCATTAATGAAGACACTTACAGAGGATGGAACTAATGTTATTTCATTAACAAAAATTTTAAGACGTAATCTAGAATTATATGTTAAACTTAATAGATCATAAATAACAGCAAAACGATATTTTTTTAATAAAAAGTCAACTCCTGAAATACAAGATAATAATTTATACTGGTAACCAATATGATTTTTTAAAAATGTTAGACAAAAAAGTAAATTAGAATTTAAAACTACTAAAGTATTTTCCTTTTTTAAATTATAAAAACTCAAAACTGGCATTATTGTTTTAATTGATTCAAAATTTTTAAATTGAAAATTCATAAAAAATTAAATATTATAAAAATTTAATAAAATATATTGAGAAAACATTAATATATCTGTAGGATAAAAAAAAAATAACAATAATAAAAACAAATAAAAAACAATCAAAAAAATTTCTATATTAAAAAGATAAGAATTAAAAATGACAAGTGATTTATTTGTTGTTTTTATGCTTTTATTCTCAAAAAATACAATTTTTAAGATTCGTAAATAATAAAAGGTAGAAATTGCACTTACAGTTAAAAATAGTACCGAAATAAAATTTTCATTTATTTGAATTAAACTAGATAAAACAAAAACTTTTGAAAAAAAACCACATAAAGGTGGAATTCCAGCCATTGAAAAAAAAATAAAAGCAATTGAATATGCCCAATTTGGATTTATAGAAAAAAGATTAGAAATATTTGAAATAAATAACGGAATTAAATTTTTATTATCAAAAATATTGAATGTATTTTGAAAAGTATAAAACAAACTCAAAATAGACCATAATATTATAGAAGTAAGAATATAAATGAATAAATAAAAATATAACGAAGAAAATCCAAGAAGTGTATGAACAGATAAAGAAATAACTAAAAAACCAACTTGAGCAATAGAACTAAAAACAATTAATCTTTTTAAACGCTTTTGTTTTATAGCAAAAAAAGTACCAAGAACAACAGAAAAAAAACCAGATATAGTAAAAATAAAACTAATGCTATCAAATAAAAAAGATAATGTTGATAACCAACGAATAAGAAAAGTAAAAATTATTAATTTTGGTAATATAGAAAAAATAATAGTAGTACTTAATGGTGAACCTTCGTAAACATCTGGAGACCAAAAATGAAATGGAGCTGAAGAAATTTTGAATAAAAAACTTATTAAAATTAAAACAATACCAATTAAAATCAAATTTTTGATAATTAAATGTTCATTAGCAAAATTAAACGATAATAATAAACTTATGTTTAAAAAGTTTAAAGTTCCAATACCACCATAAATAAATGAACATCCTAAAAGAAATATTCCTGAAATAAAAGATCCTGAAATAAAGTATTTTAAACCAGCTTCAGTTGAGAATGCAGAATTACGTCTAAAACAAGCTAATACGTAAAAAGAAAGAGCTTGCATTTCAATTATCAAATAGACAGAAATTAAATCATACGCATTTAATAGTAATAGTAATGCTAAAATAGAAAGTAAAAAAATAGTAAAAAACTCAAAAAAATTTAAATTTTGAAGCTTAAAACTTCTTATTAAAGGAAATAATAAGGTTAAACAAATTATAATAAAAAGTATTTTAATAACGCGGCTTCCTTCATCATTAATAAAAATAAAATTAGAAAATGAAGATTCTATTTTTAAATTGATCAACAATAAAAAAACAGAAAATAAAATAAAAAATGTTTGAGTAAAAATTTCTTTATCTATAACAGGAAAATTAAATTTTACATTATTTATTAACTGTGCATTAAAAACTAACTGAAATAAAATAGCTAAAGAAAAAAAAATTTCAGGTAAAAAAGATTTTATAATTAAATTATCCATAAATAAAGATAAAAATTGTATTTATTTGTATTTTTAGAATACATGAACACTTTCTATGAGAATTGAACTCATGTTTTTACCGTGAAAGGGTATTGTCCTAAACCATTAGACGAAGAAAGTAATATTTTTAAAATAACAAAAAGATAACTTATTGATGTAAGTAATTATTTTACTTTAATTCTCAAACAAATAAATAATTTTATGATTAAAAAAACAAAAGAATTTGGAATAAATAATAAAATACAAAAAAAAGTTTGTGACAAAATAGGAATAAATAATAAAAAAAACTTTTTTAAATTAAAAAGTAATTTATTAGTAAAAATGGAAAACTTTTTAAAAAAGCAACAAATTAGCAAAGGTAAAGTTCTAAAAGAAAATATAAAAAGAAATATTGAATTTCTAATAGAATTAAAAAACTATAAAGGAATCAGACATAAATTAAAGTATCCTGTAAGAGGACAACGTACACACACAAATGCACAAACAAGAATTAAATTTAAAATATAAAATTAAAAAGTATAAAAAAAATAAACAATTATTTAATAAAGTTAATTTTTTCAATAAAACTCTGATAAAATTAACTCAAATTAAAAATTTAGTTAATTGTTATAAAATTAACATAAGAGCAACTTCTAATAATGTTTTTTGTACGTTATCAGATATAAAAAGAAAAAAAACTTTATTGTTAGGTTATTCAGGTAAATACAATATTAAAACATCAAAAAGATCCTTAAAATTTAGTAGCAAATATATAATTGAAAGCTTTTTAAAAGAAATTAATAAAAAATTTAATTTAAACAATGAGTTATTTATTAATTTAATTTTACCTAAAAGAATTAAGAAAAAAACAATTAAAATTATTAAAAGTTATTACAAAAAAAAAAAAGTAATTTTAAATGTTAAAGGAAAAAAATGTTTTAATGGATGTAAACCTAAAAAAAAAAAAAGAAAAAAACGAAAGGGGTTTAGCATATTTAAATAAAGGAAAGGTGGCTGAGTGGCTTAAAGCATTGGTTTGCTAAATCAAAATACACATTTTTGTATCATGGGTTCGAATCCCATTCTTTCCAAATCTAAGAATTTAGATTAAAAACTTTTAAGGTTTTATTAAACTTGTATTTAAGTATATTAAATATAATATACACTTCAAAAAACAATTGTAATAAAAATAAAAAATAAAATTGACTATATAAATCAGTTGTACTAAATATTGTTGAAAAAAAGATATTGAATAAACAATAAAGTTTTTTAAACTGAATAAAAAATTGCAGATTAAAAAAAGAAAAAACAAAAAACAACAATAAAATACTGTTAAAAACTACTAAATTATACTGTAAAAAATTTATATAATCTAATATTTTTAATTCTAAAAATAAGTTTAAAGTATTAAACTTATTTAAATAAATATTAAAATATTCAAAAGAATCCCACAAAAGTGGAAGAAATATAGATACAACCAAAAAGTTAAAAATCAAAAATAAAATTATATTAAGATAAAAAAGTTTAAAATAAAATTTATATTCATTAAAATACAAACCTGATTTTAAAAAATCTAAAATTTGCCAAAAAACATAAAACAGATAAAAATATAAAGAAACAAATACAATCATAAAAAAATAAGACATAATAAATTCGATTGGATTTGTGTAAATTAAATGATTTGTTGTTTTAAGTATTGGTAAACTAAAAAAATAAAAAAATAAATGTTTATAAAAAAAACATAATAATATTAATAAAGCATAATAAACGAACGAAAAAAAAAATCTTTTCAAAATTTCATTAAAATAAAACATATACTTTATAAGGAAAATAGTTTAGGGGTAAAGCGTTGGTTTCCAAAACCAAAATCGTAGGTTCAAATCCTTCTTTTCCTGATTCTAAATAAAAAACTACTTAAAATTAGATTTTATTTTTTCTTTTAAAAATAAAATTAATTTTACTAAATCTTTTTTAAATAATAAAACCATCAAAAAAATAAATACCAAAATTTGTAAAAATGTAATTCTAATCATAAATAGAGAAGGGCTTATAGTTTAATTTGGTAGAACATACCGCTCATGACGGTAATTATGTAGGTTCAAATCCTACTAAGCCTAATATTAAAAGATTTTATTTTATGAAAGAAGTAGGATTTGAACCTACGTAAGACAATAAGTCTAATAGATTTACAATCTATTGCTTTTAACCTCTCAGCCATTCTTTCTTTTTAACAATATAAAAATAAATAATAAATAATAGGATAAAAAAGTTTGAAATCTAATAAAAAAAAAGTTAACACACTTTTCAAACAAATTAGAACTTTGAAAAAAAAAAGTTTTATTTTTTATAAAAATAACATTTTTAAAATTACAAACTTCGTTGTTTTTTTTTACATATAAAGGATATTTATATACAAAATTATTTAATAGACTTAAACTATAAATTAAATTTTTATTTAAATTTTTGTAATCTGTTGAACTATTTTTATTAATGTATTCAAAAACAAATAATTTATTGTCATTTAAAAACTTAGAAGTATAAATAAAATCTAGCTTTCTTTTTAATTTTTTAATTTTCATATAATATAAATGTGTTAAAAAATAGTTATAAATAATTTTTAACTAAAGTAATAACATAATGTTTCAAAATATTTTTTAAAATGTTATTAAATTTAGAAGTAGAAATCAGAAATAGAATTTTATTAATTTTTAACAAAAACTCAGATTTTGATTTATTTAAGTTTTTAATTCTTAAAAAAAAAATTATTTTAAAAATTTTTTTAAATTTACTAATTTTTGAAACATTAAACAAAAATTTTATACCTCTATTTACAGAATGTATATTGTTTTTATTTAATGTTTTTTTTTGATTTTTTTTCAAAAAAATAAAATTAGAATAACGTAAAATAATACTTTTTTTTTTTGATTTTATGTTATTAAATGTTCTTTTTTTAAACAGTTTATCGCGTTTTAAAAAAGATAAAATAAATTTTTTACTTAATTGTCCTGAAAGTTTAAACAACAAATTGTTTTTAATAAAATTAAACTTTTTATTAACACATAAAAAATTAAACCTATTAAAAAATAATTCTTTAAAAACAATTCTAAACTTATTTTTTTTAACTTTTTTTAATAAAATTGTTTTTAAATGACTCAAAGGTAAAAAAGCTTTAACGCCTAAAGAAAAACAAATATAACCACCTTTTACTGGATACAAAAGTAAAAAAAAAATACTTTTTTTTTTTTTTAATCTTTTAAAAAATAAAAACTTTTCTTCAGAAAAACTATTTTTCAATAGGTTAAAAGTAATCAAATATTCAAAATTAAAATGAGTATTTAATTTATGTTTTAATAAAAAAACATTTAAAAAACATGAATTCCCATTTAAAAAGTTTAAAGTATTTTTAGCAGATTTAAATAAATAAAAATTTGAATTATTATCAATAACTTTTAAATCTTGATTTCGTAAAAAATTAGATCGAACGAATAATTTATTATAAACAGTTTGACTTAAAATTTTATTTTCTAGTTTTGTATTATAATTAATTCTATTAGTTAATTGTTTTAAAAACATAACATTAAAGTTGTACAATTTTTGTTTTTATAGGTAATCTTACACTGGCTCTATGTAAAGCTTTAATTGCTATTGAAATATAGTTTGTTTCAACTTCAACCAAAAAAACACCAGGTCTAATTTTAGCAACCCAATGATCTACTGCTCCTTTACCTTTTCCCATTCTAATTTCTAAAGGTTTTTTAGAGATTGCAGTTTGAGGAAAAATATTAATAAAAAGCTTACCTGTTTTTTTTATAATTTTAGTAATAGCCTGTTTAATAGATTCTATTTGCTTAGAAGTTATTCTTCCAAAATCCAAAGATTTAAGAGCAACAGATCCTTTTTTTAAACAAATAAAATTACAAACTTTATTAATTCGTTTAAAAGACTTTCCTTTTTGATATTTTTTAAATTTTGATTTTTTAGGAATAAATAACATACATTATTTTTGTTTATTAGATTTTTTATTTTACATGAACCCAAAGCTGAAAACCAAAAGCACCATAACGAGTAAAAACATGTGATTTAGAATATTCAATTTTTTTATTTAAACTTTGAATAGGAACCGATCCTTTTTTAATACATGTAGAGCTTGCACGTGTTTTACCTTTAATTTTTCCATTAATAACAAGTTTTAAGCCTACAATAGAATAATTATTATTTTTATCCTTTAAATTAAAATTAATTAAAAAAAAAAATAATTCACGAATAAACAATAAAAACTTAGTGTGTTTTGTTTTAGATAAATTTTTAAAAATTTGACATATTATAAACAAAAAAACATTTAACGAAACTTTATTAAAAACAAATAAAACCATTATTTTCAAAAAATCAATAAACAAATTTAATCGACGATCGAATAAAACAAATAAAAAACGTTTATTAAAAGCGTAAAACTCTTTTAAAGATCTTAAAAAATTTTTATTAATTAAATTTACATTTAAAACATTAAAATTTAAATCGACTAAATTGTGTTTTTTTTTATTAAAAAAATCACATAAAAAAAAAGTAACATTACGTTTAGAAAAAGATTTTTTTTTTAATAAAGCAGTTTTTATTTTAGGTTTTTTTTTATAAAACATTAATTTATTTGATCTAAAAAATATTTCAAAATAAAACGATATAGTGTTATTAACTAAACTAATAGTTTTAGATGAAATTAAAATATTTTTAATAAGACAAAATTTTTCAAAAAATTTTAAAAAAACTAAGCTTTTAGAAAATAAATCAGGTGTTCTAGTGTTTATAAGAAATACTTTTTCAACATTTTTACGTAAAGAAATCACATTAGATTTTTGACCCATAATATTTTTTTATTTTTTTTTCTTTTGTTTTCGTGTAACAACAAACTCTCCAAATTTAAAACCAACTTTTTCACGATTAATAAAAACCTTTCTAAATTCTTTTCCAGAATAAACAAAAACAGAAAACCCAATTAAATAATAAGGAATTGTCGAACAGCGCGACCAAACCTTAGTTTTCAAATTTTTTTTTAAAAGGCTTTTATTTAAAAACGGTCCTTTCCAATTTGATCTACTCATATATCCTATTTTTTTTTTACTGTTGGTTTACCTTTTGTTGGAATACCCCAAGGTGTAACAGATGGCATTCCTCCATTAGTTCGACCACCATGAGGATGGTCTACAGGATTCATAGCAATTCCTCTTACCGTAGGTCGTTTATTTAACAATCGATTAATACCAGCTTTACCTAGCACAACTTGATTATGTAAATAATTAGAAATTTTACCTAAAGCTGCTATCGAATCTTGTGAAATAGTAACTATTTTTCCGGATGGTAATCTAATATAACAAAGATTTAACACTTTTTGAAGAACTTGACAAGAAGTTCCCGCAGATTTTACATAAGTCGATTTATTGTGATTAGAATCTAAAAATATATTACTAATAACAGACCCAGGAGGAATATTAGAAATTTTTTTTTGATCACCTAAATTTAACTCATTTTTTAATTCGTTAAATACAACAAATGAACCTGGATAAACAAATTCCGTTGCTAATGTTTTAAAAAAAGTGTTTGTATTAAAATCAAAATTTAAAGACAAAAAAGCACTACGCATAGAATCATAGAAAATGCTAATAACTATTGAATTATAATTTTTTTTTTTAAAATTAATAATTTGCAATGAGTTTTTACAACCTCCACCAATATGTCTAACTGTTATTCTACCTGTTAATGAACATCTTCCAGATTTTTTATTTAGTCCAACAGTCAAATTTTTCATAATGTTATTTTTCTTTGACAATAAATTTTTACATAATCTAATACAATGTCTTATTCCATTAGTTTTGGGAGAAATTTTTTTTAATTTCATAAATTTGAAAAATATATTTTATTGTAAATAATAAAAAATCACTAAAGTTTTTATTATTAAACAGTTAACTTTTTGTTTATTTAAAAACTGTATGTTTATAAATATAAATAAAATTAAAGTTTTAATTTATCTAATATATATTTTTTTTTAAGTAAACAAAAAGTATACTATGTAATATAGAATATTTTATATAAATTTAAATAATATATAAGTTGTACAATTTAAGTTTAAATAGCTCAGGGGTAGAGCAGTGGATTGAAAATCCACTTGTCAGTGGTTCAATTCCACTTTTAGACAAATAAAATCTAAAAAAATTAAATTTTAATGAAAGTAACTCTTATTAATTTATTATTAATCTTAAAAAATGCTTCAGATTTAAAAAAAGAAAAGGTGATTTGTTCTTACAACAAATCTTTTATTAGTTTATTAAAATCTTTATATAAAGAAGGATTTATTTCTTATTTTAAAATTGTATACGACAATAAAAGTAAAGCTAAAATTATTATTGGATTGCAATATTCATACGGTAAGATTTTAACTATTAGTACTCTTAAATTTTTATCAGTACCGTCTCAATTGATTTATTTAACTTATAAAGAACTTTGTAAAATTTCTGATAAAAAAATTATTGTATTTGTTTCAACACATTTAGGTGTTTTAACACAAACACAATGTAAAAAAAATAAAGTTGGAGGCTCACCATTGTTTTTAATATCGTAAAAACTTTTATTAAGTTATTTTCGGAATATAGCGCAAATGGCAGCGTGTCTGTTTTGGGTACAGAAGGTTATGTGTTCAAATCACATTATTCCGAAAATTATTTAATTTTTTAAACGCTATAACTCAATTGGTAGAGTGTCGGAATCATAATTCGACGGTTAACGGTTCAAATCCGTTTTGCGTTATTTATTTTACTGATTATAAACAAAAACTTCTAACTATATTTTAAAATTAAATAGTAAAATTTTATTATGTTAAACTTAATTAAACAATTTTCTTTTTCAATAAATAAAGATATTTCTTTTAAATATTTTCTGATAGATAATAAAATATTTCTTGTTTATATTGTTTCTAATCGTTTATTTTATTTAATGGTTCCTGCATTTTTGAACATAAAGAAAATAGGTTTAAATTTTTTTATGTGGGCTAATATAAAATATGAAAACGATTTAAATCAATACTATTCCTTTTATAATAACTTTTTTTTTTTAAATGATGTTAATAAAAAGTATAAAAAAAAATTATTTTTAAAAGGATTAGGTTTTAAAATTTCTTATGATAAAAATTCTCATAGTTTAAGTTTTAAATTAGGGTTTAGTCATTTGATTTTGTTTACTTTACCTTCTAGTATTTCTGTAAGTTTAAATAAAACAACACTACTTTTAGAATCCAAAAACAGTATTATTTTAGGTGATATTACTCAAAAAATAAAACTTTTAAAAACTCCTGATGTTTATAAAGGTAAAGGATTTGTTATAAAAAATGAATTAATTCGTTTAAAACCAATAAAAAAGAAATAAAATGATTAAAAAAAAAAATTCCAAATTTAATTTTTCAATTTTTAAACTAATGGAACATTCTGAGTTTTCTTTTTTAAAAACAGAAAACTTTAAAAAGAACGATTTAATTTATATAAACTCCTTTATAAAATTAAATTTTAATGAAAAAAATTTTTCTTTTTTCATTTTAAATTTTTTACATCTTATAAAAGGTTTAAAACAGTATATTAGAATAATCAAATTTTTAAGCTTAAAGAAAAAAAAACATATTTATTTAACTTCTGAATTTAATCATTTTTTTTTTATAAAATTGCTTTTAAGCAAACTTTTTAAAGCAAATGACATAACTTTGCAATCTGAAAAACAAAGTAAAGTTAACTTCGTTAAAATAAAGAAAGACCATAATAATTATTCTAAATTTTTATTACTATTAAATCTTTCTCTAAATAGTAGTAAAAATAATTTAGATAAATTGGTTTCAAACAATTTATTTTTGATAAATGAAATAAATTCTAAATTAAAAACTAAAAACGATAGTTTTTACAAAATTTTTAATGAAGTATCTGATTTTAAAAAAATTATATTTTTATTGTTATTATTAGAAAAATATTTAAAAAAATAATATGCGTTTTATTCCGACTTATAAAATTTATAAAAATAAAAAAAATACATTATCTAATTTTCCGTTAAGAATTTTAAAATTTAAAAAATCAAAATGGAAAAAAAAGATAATTTCTTTCAATTTAAATTCTAAAAACAATAAAATAAAATTTGTTAACTTTTTAAGAATTATAAATTCTTTTAAAAAATGGAATAAAATACGTTCTGTTTTTAAATTAGGCTTGTCAATTAAAACTTCAATTTGTAGTTTATTTGAAAATTCTATTAATATTAAGTTTTTTAAAAGAAATTTATTATTAAAAAATAAACTTTTTTTTAAAAACATTTTTCTTTACAATTTGATTTATCCTATTTATAGATTAGATTCATTTTTATCTAAATTAAAATTTTTTACAACAAGTTTTCAAGCACGTCAAGCTATTAATAATTCCATTGTTCTTATTAATAATAAAAGTGTCTCATCAAATTATTTTTTAAAAAAAAAAGATGTTATTTCTTTTAAAGCTGATACTTTTTTTGATTTTTTTTTTTTTAGATCTATTTTTAAGGCTTTTTCACACAGTCAACAATTTTTTTCTTTTTGTGAATTTTGTCCTTATACAAAAACAATTGTTATAATCAAAAGTATAGACAGTCTTTCTGATTTTGATTTTTTGTTGTTAAACTTTAATTCTTTTGATTATAAAAAATTTTTAACTTATATTTCAAAATAATATATTTTAATATTTAATGCGAATATTTATTAATGGTAGATTCTTTGCCTTCCAAGCAAATGGTATGAGTTCGAGTCTCATTATTCGCATGAAATTTTATATGTAAGGGGGGTATAACTCAATTGGTAGAGTGTCTGCTTTGCATGCAAAAAGCTATCGGTTCAAATCCGATTACTTCCATATTTCAATATTTATTTAACTTTTGGGTAAATATAGCTTAATTGGTTATAGTATCAAATTGTGGCTTTGATGGTTATGGGTTCAAATCCCATTATTTACCTTTATTTTTAAATTTGTTAACATTAACTTCTATGATTACAAAATTACATTTATTTTTAAATGCATTTAAGCAACAAATAACAGATATTTTGCTTTTCTTTGTAATAATATCAATTTCAAGTTTTGTTTACTATATTACTTTAATTTGGAAATTAAAACTTTCTATTTTAAAGTTAAAAACCAAAATATTAGAATTAAATAATTTAATCGCATTATTAGAAAAAAAGGCATTAATTTTAGACCAAAAGATTAAATTAGAGATTCTAAGTGAAGTAGATAACAATAGATTTATTGCTGGTTTAATATTTATTGGAATTGGCATTACTATTGCAATTTTATTTTATCTATTTAATTCAGGTTCTAATAACCCTAACAATAACTTTGGTTCTGATGATTCTTTTAGATCTTCTTTTTCTTCCCAAAAGAGTGAAAGCTCTAGTAGAAATTCCATTTCTGATACTGATTCAAAAAGTATTACTGGATTGGATTCTAGTAAAAATCAAAATGTTATTGATAGTTCAACACTTCCTAGTAGTGAAGACATTGTTGTTCAAAATCAATTAATAGAACCATTAAACACTAGTTTAATGGAGACTTTTGAACGTATAAAAATTTCACTTTTACCTACAATATCTAATTGGTCAGAGTTTTCATCTAAAAAAAATATAGATTTTTCCAATTCTACTACTTTTGAATTAGGCCAGTCTCTTAAATCTTGGCTAGTTACTTTAGAAGAATGTTGTTCTAAATTAGAAATGGGAAATTTCTCTACAGAAAATTTTCAAAGTTTAGAGCTTACTCTTAGTTCCATGGATGAAACTTTGCCTAAGTTTATTAAAAATATACAAGAATTTTTAATTAACTCCAACCTAAACACCAAAACAAAACTAGATCCTGATTTAACAGTTGAATTTGACTTTGTATTTAATACCAGGGAAATAGCTGTTGAATTGTTGCAAAAACTGATAGAAAACGAAGCTGCACTAACTCAAATTTCACCAGGCAATCTTGTTATTCCAGAATGGTTTGCAGGAGTCATTTGTTTTTTTTCTGCGATAAACATTATTTACAGTGAACAGTTAGTCTTTTTACCTAGTTTTGTGTCAGGTTTATTAAGGCGTTTAAAAAAAGCTAACTTTAATGATGAAAACGATTTAATATCTAAACAGAGTTTAATTGAAAGATTAACCTCATGGCGTGAAGATCTTTGTTTTTTTTTAAAATCTCCTACAAATTATAATAGCCCAGGAGAATTTTTATGTGTGATTGAAAACGATGAAAATGAACTGGGTATTATTTCTGACTTATTAGAAGAATTACTTAAACATCATGAATGTTTAAATATCGATCCCACAAATATAATTTTATTTGTGTAACACTGATAATACTTTAATATAAATCTTACTATATACGTATGTTTTGGCACTACTTTTTATTATTTTTGTTTGTTTTATGTACAGTTTTTGTTTTAATCTCTGAAAATCCGGTACATTCTGTTTTATTTTTGATTTTAACTTTTTGTATTTCTGCTGCTATTTTATTTATCTTTAATGTTGAATTTTTAGGGTTAATTTTTATCATTATTTACGTTGGTGCAATAGCAATCTTATTTTTATTCGTTGTTATGATGTTAAATGTTAAGATAAATTCTCTTATTTCTTTTATTAAATTACCTTTTATACTACTTTTATCTTTTGTATTGTTTTTAACATTATCTTATTTTTTAAATGGTCTTTTTTTTTACGATCATAATATTATTACTTTTGAATCTCCCTATAAAGTTTTTAATTTTTTAATTGATAATTTAGGAAATGTAGATGTGTTAGGTCAAATTCTTTTTAACAATTTTCTAAGTTGTTTTTTAATTGCTGGTTTAATTTTATTAGTCGCTATGGTAGGTGCAATTTCTTTAACATTAAACTATAGATCAGAACGAAAAAATGAACTTGTAATTCGACAATTATCACGTTCTGATAACTTCTTAAGTTTTTTTAAATAATATATATATTTGTATGATTCTATTCCACAATGAACTTACTAAAATTAGTTGTTTATTTATTTTTAGTCTATTTTTAGCTGTTATTATTTTATTTTTATCATTTCGTTTAAGTACTCATAATCCTGACACTGAAAAATTATCTGCATACGAATGTGGTTTTGATCCTTATGAAGATGCCAGAAATGTTTTTGATGTTAGATTTTATTTAGTTGCTATTTTGTTTATTATTTTTGATTTAGAAGCTGTTTATTTCTATCCGTGGTGTGTTTCTTTTAGTCTATTAAATATCGAAGGTTTTTGGGGTATTATAGATTTTATAGTAGAATTAATTTTTGGCTTTATTTATGCTTGGGAAGTAGGAGCATTAGAATGGGAATAAACTTTTATGTTGTCGTCTAAAATTAAAGATATTAAAATTCGAAAGTTATTTAATAAAATTGAAAATAAAAATTTAGTAAACAAATTTTTATTTTACTATATTGCGTCTTATTATAAAAAAACAGAATCAAAAAAACATTTACTTTTTTGGGTTAATATATTTACAAAAAAAAATTTTTCTTTAATAAATAAAACAAAAACAACAAATCGTTGTATTTTAACAAATAGAAATCGTTCTGTTTTAAGACCTTATAAAATATCTCGTGTAATATTAAGAGAATTGTTACAGTTTGGTATTTTACCAGGTTTTTCTAAAGCAGTTTGGTAATTTTTTTTATGATTAAAACTGGTACTTATTTAAATGTTTGTGATAATTCTGGAGCAAAAAAAGTTTATTGTATAAAACTTTTATCTGATTCAAAAAGAGTATATTCTTATGTAGGTGATTTAATTTTAGTATCCGTTAAAAAGCTTCGTAAAAAGCGTAAAAACACATCTAAAGTTCAAAAAGGTGATCTTTGTAAAGCTTTAATTGTTCATACTAAAACTAAAATAAATAATCAATCAGGAATTTCTCATCTTTATTTTGATAATTCAGTTGTTTTACTTAATAAACAAAACAAACTTATTGGAACTCGTATTTTAAGTCCATTAGCGAGTAAATTTCGTTACACTCGTTTTTTTAAACTAATTTCGTTATCATTAGGTTTGATTTAATTTTTTTTTCTTCAATAGCTCAGCAGGTAGAGCGATTGGCTGTTAACCATTAGGTCATAGGTTCAAACCCTATTTGAAGATATAAAAAATTAAACAATTAATAAAATATTATGTCAACTATTAATCAACTTTGTAAATTTTCTCGTAAAAAAAAAAAAGGAAAAAACAAAACTCCAGCATTAAATTTTAATCCTCAAAAAAAAGGAATTTGTGTTAAGATCTATAATAGAACACCAAAAAAACCAAATTCTGCTTTACGTAAAGTAGCTAAAATTAAATTATCTAACGGTAAAAAAATTGAAACTTATATTCCTGGTGAAAAACATAATTTACAAGAGTTTTCAGTTGTTTTAATGCGTGGAGGTAGAGTTCCAGATTTACCTGGTGTTAAATACCATTTAATACGTGGTAAATATGATTTTCATGGTGTAAAAAATAGAAAAACATCTAGGTCAAAATACGGTACCAAACTTATTTCTAAATAGTATTTTTTTAAATTATGAATTTTTATTTAATTAAATCAAATAATTTTTTAAAAAAAAAACTTTTCATAGAAACTAAAAAAAATAATTATATAAATTTTTATGAAAAGTTTTTAGGTTTTCTTATAAAAAAAGGTAAAAAATTAAACTCAAAAAAAATATTAGAAAATGCTTTTTCTAAAATTTCTAAAAAAACAGGTTTTTCAAAAAAACAAATTTTGATTTTATTATTTAGAAATTTGAATTGTTTTGTTGAAACTAGGAAAATTTTGATTAAGCGTAGAATACATCTGGTTCCTTTCTCAATCAAAATACGACGAAGATTGTATTTAATTGTTAAATGGTTGATTAAAGCTATTGATTACAACAAAAAGAAACTTTCAACATCTGATAAGTTATCTAATGAAATTTTAGCTGTTTTTAAAAAATTATCCGGTTCGAAAGTTTTAAATTTTAGAAAATTAAACAATCAACAATCTGTTTCAAATCGTTCGAATATTCATTTTAGGTGGTAATTTTTTTTTAAGTTATTAACTTAATTGGTAGAGTATTTCGCTTACAACGAAAATGTTAAAGGTTCAAATCCTTTATAACTTAATTTATTAAAATCTTCTTTTTTTTATGAAATTTACTATAAATAATCAAAAACATGGTTTTCATTTAGTTGATCCAAGTCCTTGGCCTTTAATTACTGCTTTCTCTGCGCTAATGTTGACTTTCGGAGGTGTTTTATATATGCATGGATATATTGGAGGTTCAAATCTTCTTAAATTAGGTCTTTGTATGATTTTATTTATGATGTTTGTTTGGTGGCGTGATGTTATCAGAGAAGGAACTTTTGAAGGTCAACATACTTTCATAGTTCAAAAAGGTTTACGTATGGGTATGTTACTTTTTATTGTTTCAGAAATTATGTTCTTTTTTGCTTTTTTCTGGGCTTTTTTTCATTCTAGTTTCAATCCAAGTATTGTTTTAGGTGGTGTTTGGCCTCCAGCTTTCATGGTGATTTTAAATCCATGGAAGATTCCTTTACTTAATACTATTATTTTATTAACCTCAGGTGCTACAGTAACTTGGGCTCATCATGCAATTATTTGGGGATCAAAAGATGATGCAATTATTTCTTTAATTTTTACTGTTTTTTTAGCAGTAATTTTTACCGCTTTACAAGCATTTGAGTATTTGTACGCACCTTTTAATATTTCAGATAGTGTTTATGGTTCATCTTTTTATATGGCCACAGGGTTTCATGGTTTTCATGTTTTCATTGGTACTTGTTTTTTATTTGTTTGTCTTATTAGATTATTTTTAAATCATTTTAGTCGCGAGCATCACTTTGGTTTTGAAGCTGCAGCCTGGTATTGGCATTTTGTTGATGTCGTTTGGTTGTTCTTATTCGTAACTATATATTGGTGGGGTTCTTAATTAAATAATTGAAAAGTATCGCCTTCATTGGCGATTAAATTTAATAAAAAAAACATAATATTGTTGAAATTAACTTTTATTTTTTAAAACACCTAGGCTTATAACTCAGTTGGTAAGAGTATACGCCTGATAAGCGTAAAGTCAGTAGTTCAAATCTACTTAAGCCTAAAAAAAAACAACAGAATAAAAACTTTATGAATTTTATTTTTAGTCCTTTACAACAATTTGATATTTTACCACTTTTTAATCTTTATTTTTTTGGAGTTGATTTTAGTGTTACAAATGAAACAGTAATGTTAGTCTGTATTTTTGGAAGTTTTTTCATTGCAATTAATAGTTTTTTTAATTTAAAAGATGCTACTTTATTTTTAATTCCGCATAGATGGCAAATTATTATTGAAACTATTTATAAAGTGATATTATCTTTAATTAGTGATAATATTGGATTACAAAAAGGTCAGTTTTTTTTCCCTTTATTGTTTTGTACTTTTTTGTTTATCATATCTTTAAATGCATTTGGATTAATTCCTTATACTTTTACACTAACAAGCCACTTAATAGTTACATTAACTTTTAGTTTGTTTTTATTTATTGGTATTAACATTATTTGTATTTCAATACACGGATTGAAATTTTTTTCATTATTTTTGCCTTCTGGCGCATCTGTGGTATTATCATTATTATTAGTTCCTATTGAATTATTGTCTTATATTTTTAAACCTGTTAGTTTATCTATTCGACTTTTTGCAAATATGATGGCAGGACATACATTATTAAAAGTTATTGTAGGTTTTGCTTGGAATTTATTAGCTTGCACAGGAGTTTTATTTTTAATTTCGTTAGTGCCATTATTAATTTTATTACCTTTATTTGCTTTAGAATTTGGAGTTGCTATAATTCAAGGTTTTGTTTTTACTATTTTAATTGCTATCTATATTAATGATGCATTGAATTTACATTAATTTTTATAAAAATTTTAAAGTTTGACGTACTATCTGTTTAGATTTTTTCGGTTATATCTTTAAATGTCATTAGATACTAAGTTTTTGGGAAACATGATTTTATATAAAATACTTTATTAAAGTATTAAATGCATTGAATGGCTGCCTTGGTATTAAAAAATTTTAGTTGTGTATTGCAAAAAGTAGATTTGAATAACATTTTTAAATCTAATTACTATTGAAAAAATTCATTTTTTAGAAAACAAAAATAAAGTGAAGTAAAACATTATAGTAACTTAAAAGAAAAATCAAACGAGATGTCGTTATTAGTGGCGAGCGAATTCGACTTTAGACTTTTTTTTTTTTTTTTGAATCATAGAAGGTTTAAAATCCTGTAGAAAAAAAAAAAAAAATTTATTTTTAACGGATTATGATAAATCTGTTAATTTATTGAGGATCTACCCTCGTATCTAATTATTT
>JACCEC010816729.1_pt1 | contig 35665 bp, 39 predicted proteins | sample 7450121 | NCBI WGS metagenome assembly JACCEC01 (sample SAMN15323455, study PRJNA562643) | freshwater metagenome | isolation source: river surface water | place: USA:Blue River Watershed | collected 2017-08-18 | reverse complement strand
TTGAACTGTCGACCAAAGGATTATGAGTCCTCTGCTCTAACCAACTGAGCTAACGCCCCAACCGAAGCGTTGATTGTAGTGGCCCCAATGTCGCCTATTTGGACTGGCTCAAGGCGTTGCTGACCAGCCGCGAGGTGATGTTGACGATCTGAATCATGCGGTCATAGGGCATGCGCGTGGGGCCAATCACGCCCAGGGTGCCCACCACTTGGCCGTCCACTTCGTAGGGCGAGCTGACCACAGAAAGCTCTTGCATCGGCACCATCTGACTTTCGCCACCGATGTAAATGCGCACCCCTTCGGCTTGGCTGGACACATCCAGCAAGCGCATGAGTTGGGTTTTTTGCTCGAACAATTCAAACGCGCGGCGCAGGTGGCCCATGTCGCTTGAAAAATCACTCACGGACAGCAGGTTGCGTTCGCCCGCGATGACCACTTCGTTTTGGTCTTCCGCCAGGGCTTCGGTGCTGACCTGCACCGCCGCTTGCATCAGGGTGGCGATTTCGCTTTGCAGTCGAACTAAGTCTTGTTGCACACGGTTGCGCACTTGCTCAATCGCCATGCCGGCAAAGTGGGTGTTCAGATAGTTTGAAGTCTCCAACAACTGACTTTGGGAATAGTCGGTTTCGGTCAGCAAAATCCGGTTTTGCACATCGCCTTCGGGCGAGACAATGATCACCAACAAGCGGCGCTCAGACAAGCGCAAAAACTCAATGTGGCGAAAGACCGAGGGCCTGCGCGGGGTCATCACCACCCCGACAAAATGCGACAAGTTCGACAGCAAATTGGCCGCACTGGCGATGACTTTTTGCGGCTGATCGGGCGTGAGTGCCGGGGTTTCCAGGCCCTCCCGTTGCACGGTGAGCATGGTGTCCACAAACAGCCGATAGCCTCGGCTGGTGGGAATGCGTCCGGCCGAGGTGTGCGGGCTGGCGATCAAGCCCAGTTCTTCCAAGTCGGCCATCACATTGCGGATGGTGGCAGGCGACAATTCCAGCCCGGAAGCCTTGGACAAGGTGCGCGAACCCACGGGTTGGCCGTCCGCGATGTAGCGTTCCACCAGGGCTTTGAGCAATAACTTGGCGCGATCGTCGAGCATCCAGTCATTTTAATGATGTAATTTGCACATGAGATCCAAATTCCGTCACGCTGCGCTTTTTGGCAAGTACCACACCACCGCTCATGGCGGGGGGCTGGAGAGTTCACGGCGGGTGCTGGACGATGTGGCCCAGTTTTTGACGCGACAAGGTTGCGACGTCGTGCTGGACCAAGATACCGCCCTGCATACAGGGTTAAACCAGTACCCGATGCTGGAGATGCATGAAATCGGCAAGCAATGTGATTTGGGCATCGTGATCGGGGGCGACGGCACCATGCTCGGCATTGGTCGTCAAATGGCGCGTTATGCCCTGCCCCTGATTGGCATCAACCAAGGCCGCTTGGGCTTCATCACCGACATCCCCATTCAAAGCTACCAAGATGTGTTGCAGCCCATGCTGCAAGGCAACTACCAAACCGAAGACCGCAGTTTGCTGCAGGCCCATGTGCTGCGTGACCAGCGTGTGGTGTTCAGCGCCTTGGCCATGAACGATGTGGTGGTCAACCGGGGCGGCACGTCGGGCATGGTGGAGTTGCGTGTGGAGGTGGATGGCCGCTTTGTGTCGAACCAACGCGCAGACGGCTTGATCATCGCCACGCCCACCGGGTCTACGGCCTATTCTTTGTCGGTGGGTGGCCCGTTGATGCACCCCTCGAGCGGGGGCTGGGTGATGGCGCCTATTGCCCCGCACACCTTGTCTAACCGGCCGATCGTGCTGCCCGAATCTTCAGAGATCAGTATCGAGATTGTGGCGGGGCGCTATGCCAGTGCCAACTTTGACATGCAGTCCCTGGCCGAGCTCATGTTGGGCGACAAGATCACGGTGCAACGCTCCGAACACCAAGTGCGCTTTTTGCATCCGGCGGGCTGGAATTATTTCGACACTTTGCGTAAAAAAATGCATTGGAATGGGGGCGCCTAAGCCGTGGCACTGACGCACATCACCTTGCGCGACTTTGTGATCGTGCACGCGCTCGAGCTGGATCTGCAAACCGGTTTCAGTGTGCTCACGGGCGAAACGGGCGCGGGCAAATCCATCTTGATCGACGCGCTGCAATTGGCGCTGGGCGCGCGCGCCGAGTCGGGCGTGGTGCGCGAAGGTGCGCAGCGCTGTGAGGTGTGTGCGGAGTTCGAGCCCACCAACCCCATCCAAATCTGGCTCGAAGAAGCGGGTTTTGAAACCTCCGCAGCTTTGCTGTTGCGCCGCACGTTGGACACGGCAGGAAAAAGCCGTGCTTGGATCAATGGCAGCCCCGCCACCGCCGCACAGCTGCGTGAACTGGGCGAACAACTGATCGACATTCACGGCCAACATGCCTGGCAAAGCCTGACCCGCCCCGAGGCGGTTCGCGGGCTGCTGGACGCGTATGCAGGCATAGACACCAAGCCCTTGAAAGCCGCTTGGCAAACTTGGCGCGAAGCACAACACAGTCTGGCCCAAGCGCAACAAGCGCAAAGCACTTTGAGCAACGAGCGAGAGCGTCTGGCTTGGCAAATTGGCGAGCTCGAAAAACTCAATCCACAAGCCGGTGAATGGCAAGACCTGAGCGCCCAACACAGCCGCTTGGCCAACGCCCAAGCCCTGATGGAAGGCGCCCACCAAGCGGTGGTCTTGCTGGAAGGTGAAGACTCTGGGGGCACACTGCGCGAGTTGTCACGGGCCATTCAAAGCTTGCAATCCTTGAGCCAGTTTGAGCCGGAGTTCAATGCCTTGGCCGATGTCTTGGTCTCGGCCCAAGCCCAGGCCGAAGATGTGGCCCACAGTTTGAATGCCTACTTGCGCAAGACCGATCTCGACCCCGAGCAATTGAGTCAACTTGACGAGCGCATGGGTCTTTGGCTGTCTTTGGCGCGCCGCTACAAAAGAACCCCAGACGAACTGCCACTCACGCTGCAAAGCTGGCGAAATGAGTTGGCCCAACTGGATGCAGCCGCTGATTTAGAAGGCCTGAAAAAAGCAGCCGACGCTGCCGAGGCCGCCTTCACTAAAACCGCCAAGGCGGTATCGCGACAGCGCCAGCAGGCCTCTCAGCCCTTGTCCCAAGCCATCAGCAAGGCGATGCAACAGCTGGGCATGCAAGGCGGACGCTTTGAGGTTCAACTGCAAACCCTCGAGTCCCCTGCCCAACACGGGCTTGAAGACATTGGCTTTTTGGTCGCCGGGCACGAGGGCAGCACACCTCGCCCCGTGGGCAAAGTGGCATCGGGCGGAGAGCTGTCGCGCATCGCCTTGGCCATTGCGGTCACCACCAGCGAGCTGGGCCAAGCGGGCACTTTGATTTTTGATGAGGTCGACTCGGGTGTGGGCGGCGCCGTGGCCGAAACGGTGGGTCGTCTGATGAAACAACTCGGTCAACATCGGCAAGTTTTGGCAGTGACCCACTTGCCCCAAGTGGCGGGCTGCGCCGACCATCATTTGTTGGTCAGTAAATCGGTGGCTCAAGGTCAAGTCAACAGCGAGGTTCGCGGCATCGAGGGCGAAGCGCGCGTGAGCGAAATCGCCCGCATGCTGGGCGGTGAAAAGCTGTCGGCCACCACCTTGGCGCACGCGCGAGAAATGTTGGGCGAGGTCGATTGAGATGGACATCATTTTGATCACCGGCATGTCCGGATCAGGGAAGTCGGTGGCGCTGAACGCGCTGGAAGATGCCGGCTATTACTGCGTGGACAATTTGCCACCTGAATTGCTGATTCCCTTTGTTCGCTTGGAAGAGCAACAAAAAGAGCAACGCTTGGCGATTGCAATCGACGTTCGCAGTGCCAAATCTTTGCATCTGCTGCCTGAGCAAATCGTCTTGTTGCGCGACATGGGCATGACGGTGAAGTCGGTGTTCTTGGATGCCAGCTCGGACACCTTGCAGCGGCGTTACTCGGAGTCACGCCGCAAGCACCCCTTGTCGGGTGGGGCTCAGTCAAAAAGTGACAAAGCCCTGATGGAAACCCTCCAATTCGAGCGTGAACTGCTGTCAGATTTGCGCGAACGGGCCCACGTGATTGACACCAGTTTGCTGCGCTCTGCGCAACTGCAAACCTATATCAAAACGCTGGTCAACGCCCCCACCGCACAGTTGACTTTGGTGTTTGAGTCTTTCGGCTTCAAACGCGGCATTCCCTCAGATGCAGACTATGTTTTTGACATTCGCATGCTGCCCAACCCGCATTACGAGACCGCCCTGAAAGCTTTGACGGGCCGTGATGCGCCGGTGCAAGAGTATTTGCGGCAGTCGGAAGAATTTGTGCAAATGCAATTGCAAATTGAAGGTTTTTTGAAGCAGTGGATCCCAGCGATCGAACGCGATCACCGCAGCTATGTGACCGTCGCCATCGGCTGCACGGGGGGGCAGCACCGTTCTGTCTTCATGGTCGAGCAATTGGCACAGAGTTTCAGCACGCGATGGCTCACCCTCAAAAGGCATCGCGAACTCGACGCCTTGCAATAAGGCGCCTGCCAAACGCGGCGCCCTTTGGCTATTGACCGAGCCACCGTGTTCAGTCGCTCAGCAACTTCCTGATGGGCGCGGGCAAGCCCAATTCAGGCCAAACCTTCGCAGACACCCACTCACCCTCACAAGCGGGCACATCGTGCTCGGCGCACTTGATGCGCACGGGGTGCAAGTGCAAATCACGGTGCGTCAGCACATGCTTCCAAGGCTCAAGGTATTCGGCTTTTTGAGCTTTGTGGACTTTTGAGGCTGGCGACCAAGCGGCCAACAGTTCTTCCTCGGTGTCAAAAACAGGCAAGCTGAACAGCCCGGCCCAAATACCTTTATCGGGTCTCTTTTGCAGCCAAATCTGCCCCTTTGCATTGACTGCCCACAGCAACCACAAAGTGGCGCTGCTGCGCTTGAGTTTTTTGGTTTTAACCGGGTAGGCCAATGGTTGCGCTTGGGCATTCGCCTGACAGACCGCCTGCACCGGGCAAGCCTCGCACGCCACTTTTTTGGGCAAACACACCGTGGCGCCCAAGTCCATCAATGCTTGGGTGTAACGCGGCATGTCGGCAGGGTCTTGCGGCAACAATTCTTGCGCCATGGACCACAGCGCTTTTTCATTTTTCAACACGGCCAAATCTTCGGCATAGCCCAACACCCGGCTCAAGACGCGCTTGACGTTGCCATCCAAAATGGCTTCCCGTTCTTGGAAGCAAAAAGCCGCGATGGCCGCTGCAGTCGAACGACCAATGCCGGGCAATGTTTGCAACAGTTCGGCCTGCTTGGGAAAATGCCCCCCAAATCGGGCCATGACTTCTTGTGCACATCGGTGCAGGTGGCGTGCCCGGCTGTAATAACCCAAGCCACTCCACAAGGCCAACACATCGTCTTGCGAGGCAGCCGCTAAGGCAGACACTTCTGGGAAACGCGCCAAAAAACGGGGGTAGTAGTCCAGCACCGTGCTCACTTGCGTTTGTTGCAACATGATCTCGGACAGCCATACCCGATAAGGGTCTTGCGTGTTTTGCCAAGGCAAACCATGACGACCGTGCCGGCGCTGCCAATCCACCACATGGCGGGCGAAATCAGGCGGCAGAGGGGTCATGGTTTTTGACATTGGGGGCAGAAAAAAGTGCTGCGCTGGCCTTGCAACAAAGACTTGATGGGCGTCGCACACACCCGGCAGGGCTCGCCAGCGCGGCCATAGACGGCGGCTTCCAACTGGAAATACCCGGTTCGCCCTTCTGCATTGACAAAATCTTTCAACGAACTCCCTCCCTTTGCCACTGCACGGTTCAACACTTGCACAATGGCGGCATGCAAGCGCTCGACGCGCGGGCGTGACAAACGCGAGGCCTTGGTGGTGGGGCGAATGCGTGCCAAAAACAAACATTCAGAGGCATAAATATTGCCGACGCCGACCACCACATCACCCGCCAACAAAACCTGCTTGATGGCGGATTGGCGTTTTTTGAGGCCCTCGGCAAAAGCAGCCACTTCAAATTGACCGTCCAAGGGCTCGACCCCCAAATGCGCAAGTAACTTTTGGGCTTCGGGTGCGCTTTGTGAGGACGCCCACACCACGGCCCCAAAACGACGCGGATCGTGCAAGCGCAAAACGCCGCGGTCGGTCACCAGATCCATGTGGTCATGCGGCCCTGCCGCGTCTTGGCGGGGCGCAAAGTTCAAGCTGCCCGACATGCCCAAATGCACCAGCAAAAGCCCCTCATCCAGATCCAACAACAGGTATTTGCCCCTGCGGCGCACCCCCAGCACGGTTCGGCCGACCAAACTTTGCGGGGACACCCCTAAAGGCCAGCGCAAAGGTTTGCCCATGTGCATGGCCAAAATTCGGGCCTGGGCAATGCGCTCGGCAAAACTGCGACGGGTCACTTCGACTTCTGGGAGTTCTGGCATTCGGCGGTCTGACACCTCAGGGCGGCATTCGCCCTCAGATGCGTGGGTAAAAGAGGTGGCTGGATTATGATGGCCCCTATGAAATTCTGGTTGCGACTCGCGGTCTTGTCCTCCTGTGTGGTCGGTGCTTGGGCGCAGCCTGCGGCACCTCAAGCGGAGCCTGCGCCCAAAAAATCGGCATTGGATGCGGTGCTGTTTTATCAAATACTGCTGGGTGAATTGACCACCCGGCAAGGCTCTCCAGGCAGTGGTTTTTCCATCATGCTGGATGCCGCCCGCAAAGCCAAAGACCCCGCCTTGTTTCAACGCTCTGTGGACATGGCGCTGCAAGCCCGCTCTGGCGAGGCCGCTTTGCAAGCCGCACAAACCTGGAAAAAAGAAATCCCAACGGCCACCGAAGCCAGTCGTTACATCTTGCAAATCTTGCTGGCCTTGAACCGCATTGAAGAGGCCGGCAAGGCCTTGGCGGTGTCGTTGAACGAACTGCCGCTGGACGAACAGGTGGGCGCCATCATCTCGGTTCCGCGTCTTTTTGGTGTTGCACAAGACAAGGTGTTGGCCGCAGGCGTGATTGAGAAAGCCTTGGCCCAGTCGCTGGCCCAAACGCAGACAGCCGCTTCCGCTTGGACCACCATCGGACGCATGCGCCGGGATGCAGGGCAAACCTCTTTGGCCGTGGCTGCCGTCCTCAAAGGGCACGCGGCCGACCCCAAAGCCCAAGGGCCATTGATCTTGGCGCTCAGCTTGGTGGCATCTGAAAAAAGCACCCTCAAGCCTTTGCTTGATGCGGCCATGAAAACCGACGTCTCTCCTGAATTGCGCATGGGCTACGCGCGCACCCTGCTGAGCTTGCAGTTGTCCAAAGAGGCCGGGGTTCAGCTTACTGAACTGAACAACCAAAACCCTGAGTTTTTAGACGGATGGCTGCTGCATGGCCTCATGCTGCTCGAAAACGCCCAAGCCGCCGAGGCCGAAAAACGCCTCATGGAATACGTGCGCCGGGTGGGCACCACGCCCACTGCGGATCAACGCGCCGGTTTGTCAGAAGCTTTGATGTCCTTGTCTCAAATTGCCCAAAAGCAAGGCAAGCTGGACCGCGCCAGTCAATGGCTCAGTCAGATTCCGGCCGGGACCGATCCGATCAAGCTGGCCAGCCGCCAAGCCGACTTGTTGGCCCAGCAAGGGCGCATGGAAGAAGCCAAACGCGTGTTGGCACAAGTCAAAACCGCCAACGCGGAACAAGCACGGCGCAAAGTTTTGGCCCAATCATTTTTGTTGCGGGAATATCGCGAAGCGCAAGCCGCCTACAACTTAGTCAAAGCCGAGCTGGACCAAAAACCCGATGACACCGAGTTGCTGACCGAACTGTCGCTGCTCTGCGAAAAGCTCAAACGCTATGACGAAATGGAAACCCTTTTGCGCCAACTCATGGTCAAAAGCCCCCAAGAGCCCCATGCCTTCAACGCACTGGGCTACTCCTTGGCCGACCGCAACATCCGGTTGGATGAAGCACGGCAACTGATCGAAAAAGCCCTGCAACTCGCCCCTCATGACGCTTATATCCAAGACAGCCTGGGTTGGGTGTTGTTCAGACAAGGCCGTCAAGCCGAGGCGCTGCGCATCCTTCAGGCGGCCTACAAATCCAAACCCGATGCCGAAATTGCTGCCCATTTGGGCGAAGTGCTGTGGGTCATGGGCCAGACGCGCGAAGCCGGCACCGTCTGGCGCGAAGGGTTGTTGCTCAAAGCCGATAACGAGACTTTGGTCGAAACCCTCAAACGCTTCAAATTCAAGCCATGACGCTGGACCAGCCCGCGCGTCGCTATGGGCTGTGCCTGATGGGTCTGAGCTGGCTCGGTTTGGTCGGTTGTGCCACGTCGAAACCCCAGGCAGAAAAAGCGGAAGCATTTTGGTCTGGACGGCTCTCCTTGCAATTGCAAAGCCTGCCGCCACAAAACTGGAGCGCCAGTTTTGAGTTGCAAGGCTCTGCCGACCAAGGGCAGTTGACCTTGCTGAGTCCCTTGGGCACCAGTTTGGCCCGACTGAGCTGGAACCCCGAGGCCGCCACACTTGAGCAAGGCGAAGACAAAATCGAGAGCCACAGCCTGCAAAGCCTGAGTCAACGCGTCACGGGGACAGCGCTGCCAATCGGGGCTATTTTTGCGTGGCTGCAAGGCCGAGAAACGGCATCAGCGGGTTGGGAAGTGGACTTGTCTGCCCTGCCCCAAGGGCGGCTGAGTGCACGCAAAACAGCGCCAGCGCCTGAAGCGCTGTTGCGCATCTTGCTCGACCGCTAAGCCCCCGGCGTTGAGCGCTGACGATAATCACCCGCATGAAATCGCTGTTCGACGTTCCCGCTCCCGCCAAACTCAACCTGTTTTTGCACATCACAGGCCAGCGCCCTGACGGCTATCACCTTTTGCAATCGGTATTCATGTTGATCGATTGGTGTGACACGCTGCACTTTGAAAGACGCGCAAGCGGGGCTATCAGCCGCGAAGACTTGACCACTCCCCTGCCCCCCAACGACCTGATCACCCGGGCTGCCTTGTTGCTGCAACAGCACACCGGTTGCACCCAAGGGGTTCACATTTCGGTTGAAAAACAAATTCCGGCCCAGGCGGGCATGGGCGGGGGGTCTTCTGATGCGGCCACTTGTTTGCTGGCGCTGAACCGTCTTTGGGAACTGCATTTAAAGCTGCCAGAACTCGAAAAACTGGGTTTGCAACTCGGCGCGGACGTGCCTTTCTTTTTGCGTGGGCAAAACGCTTGGGTCGAGGGTGTGGGTGAAAAAATAACGCCTATTTCGTTACCACCCGCCCAGTTCTGGGTCATCAAACCCGATTTAGGGGTCGAAACCGCTCAAATTTTTAAGCATCCAGACCTTCAAAGGGCCACAAATCCTGCTACAATTTCGGTCTTTGCTGCAGACCCATATGACTTTGGTCACAATGATCTGCAACCCGTCGCCCAAGTGATATGCCCCGATGTCTCTCAAGCACTCCAAGTGCTTTCTGACGCGGGAATGCGCGGAAAGATGACAGGTTCTGGCAGTGCCGTGTTTGCACACAGCACCTCAGGCACAACGCTCCGTCCGGTCCCGGACCTCTGGCAAGTGCGCAAATGCAGCAATTTGGATGTTCATCCCTTACAGGGTTGGGCTTCCAGCGAGAGTTGATCGGTAGATCGCTGTTTCAGTGATCAACCCGTGTAGGGGAGTCGCCAAGTTGGTTAAGGCACCGGATTTTGATTCCGGCATTCGAAGGTTCGAATCCTTCTTCCCCTGCCAAATACGTTGATTCGTACAGGCCCTTTTTTCTGATCGCTGGAATGCACATGCAGCCTGCTTCACTCCCCCCAGAATTCATGTTGTTCACCGGCAACGCCAATCCTGTTTTGGCGGCCGAAATTGCCCGTTGTCTCGGCACACAACTGGGTGCTGTTGATGTGGGTCGCTTTTCTGACGGTGAAGTCACAGTCGAGCTCAAGCAAAACGTGCGCGCCCGCGAAGTCTTTGTGGTGCAGTCCACCTGTGCGCCCACCAACGAAAACCTGATGGAGCTGTTGATCATGGTGGATGCGCTCAAGCGCGCCTCTGCCGGTCGCATCAGCGCCGTCATTCCTTACTTTGGTTATGCCCGCCAAGACCGTCGCCCTCGCTCGACTCGGGTGCCCATTTCGGCCAAAGTGGTGGCCAACATGTTGCAGGCTGTGGGCGTTGACCGCGTCCTGACCATGGACTTGCACGCCGACCAAATTCAGGGCTTTTTCGATATCCCGGTCGACAACATCTATGCATCGCCAGTGCTGCTGGGTGATTTGCGCCAGAAAAACTACGATGATTTGATCGTCGTTTCACCCGACGTGGGGGGCGTGGTGCGCGCACGCGCATTGGCCAAACAGTTGGGCTGCGATCTGGCCATCATTGACAAGCGCCGCCCCAAAGCCAACGTGAGCGAAGTGATGCACGTGATTGGCGAAATTGAAGGCCGCAACTGCGTGATCATGGACGACATGATCGACACCGCAGGCACCCTGGTCAAAGCCGCCGAAGTGCTCAAAGAGCGCGGCGCCAAAAAAGTTTACGCCTATTGCACACACCCGATTTTCTCGGGCCCTGCCATCGACCGCATTGCCAAGGGCGAAGCCCTGGACGAAGTGGTGGTGACCAACACGATTCCGTTGACGGCCGAGGCCGCCGCGTGTTCCAAGATTCGCCAACTCTCTGTCGCACCCCTGATCGCCGAAACGATCAACCGGATTGCGCACGGTGAGTCGGTGATGAGCTTGTTCTCCGATCTCAGCTGATCAAGAACAGGCCCCTAGTGGCCAGCCGTCCTGTGGGATGGGCTGGCTTTTTTGAGTCAGAGTCACACTGGTCGCGGTGGACTCTAGAAGGAGAAATCTATGAAATTCGTCGCTTTTGAGCGCTCCAAGCAGGGTACGGGTGCGAGCCGCCGTCTCCGCAATTCCGGTCGTACACCGGGTATCGTTTACGGTTCTACATCGGCTCCCCAGCTGATCGAGCTGGACCACAATGCGTTGTGGCACGCCCTGAAGAAAGAAGCTTTCCACGCTTCGATCCTCGACATGGAATTCAACGGCAAAACCAGCCAGGTTTTGTTGCGTGACTACCAAATGCACCCCTACAAACAATTGGTGCAACACATCGACTTCCAGCGCGTTGACGCCAACACCACTTTGCACATGAAAGTGCCATTGCACTTCAGCGGTGAAGAAGAGTCTGAAGCCGTCAAGACCGACAAGTGCACCATCAACCACGTGGTGACCGAGCTCGAAATCGCTTGCTTGCCCGCCAACCTGCCCGAGTTCATTGCGGTGAACTTGAGCGGCCTGACCAAAGGCGTGTCTTTGCACCTGGACGACATCACATTGCCCGCAGGTTGCAAGGCTGTGACCCACGGCAAGAAAAACCCTGTCTTGGTGGCGGTGATCGCCCCCGTCGAAGAAGTGGTGGCTGCTCCTGTGGCCGCGGCTCCTGCCGATGCCAAAGGCAAGGGCAAAGGCAAGAAGTAATCTTCTGCTCTGGGGCTTCACCAAAGCCCTCCTGCAAAAGGCCCGCTCTGCGGGCCTTTTGTTTGGCCCCACGGGAGTGCACGCACGCCCATCGACGCCAAGGATAATCACCCCCATGATCAAACTATTAGTCGGCCTGGGCAATCCGGGCAACGAATACGAAGACACCCGCCACAACGCAGGTTTTTGGTGGTTGGATGCCGTGGCGCGAGAGCTCAAAGTGTCACTGGTGCCCGAGCGCAGTTACCACGGCCTGGTGGCGCGCACCACCGTCAAAGGCGAAAGCGTGTGGTTGCTCGAGCCGCAAACTTTCATGAATTTGTCCGGCAAGTCGGTCAGTGCCTTGGCGCGGTTTTTCAAAATACAACCTCAAGAAATCTTGGTCGCCCACGACGAGTTGGACATCAGTCCCGGCGAAGCCAAGCTGAAACTGGGCGGCAGCCATGCCGGGCACAACGGTTTGCGCGACATCCATGCGCAATTGGGCACGGCCGACTACTGGCGTTTGCGCTTGGGCGTGGGCCATCCCGGTGACAAGGCCGAGGTGGTCCATTGGGTGCTCAAAAAGCCCATGCTCGAACACCGCAAAGCCATTGACGAAAGCATCCACCGGTCGGTGCAGGCCCTGCCCTTGTTGTTGGCGGGCGAGATGACCAAGGCCATGGCCTTGATTCACACCAGCAAGCCACCACGGCCGAAACCGCCTCGGCCAGTCCAAGCGCCCAAGCCGGCCACAGCGCCTGACCCAGACCCGTCAACTCCCCACTGATCGGGGCGCTTATTGCCCTTGCAGCCGTCGGTACTTGGCCCAGAGCGACTCTTGGCTTTCGACGTGCTGGGGATGGATGGGGATGCAGGCGACAGGACAGACCTGCACACACTGCGGCTCGTCAAAATGACCGACGCATTCGGTGCATTTGGACGGATCGATTTCATAGATCTCTTCACCCAGATAAATGGCCTGGTTCGGGCACTCAGGCTCACACACATCGCAGTTGATGCATTCATCGGTGATCATCAGGGCCATGGCTGTGGCTCCGCAAGTGTTGGCGTAGGGGACATGCGCCAATTATCGGACAGCCCGAGCAGCCCGAACAACTGCAGGGCTGTTCCCCCAGCCACCAGAACTTGACCCGCACAGCCAGAATGGCTTTCATGCGCCTAAAATGTCCCTGTGCAGACCTTTTTGAACGCCGACCTCCATTGCCATTCCGTTATTTCAGACGGAACCCTCACACCTGAAGCACTGGCCGAACGGGCCAAGGCCAACGGGGTTGAACTCTGGGCACTGACCGATCACGATGAAGTGGGTGGACAAGACCGCGCCTTGGCCGCGGCGCGTGCCCAAGGCTTGCCCTACCTGACGGGCACCGAAATCTCCATCACTTTTGCCCACCAAACCGTGCACATCGTCGGCTTGGGCTTCGATGCCCACAACACGGCCTTGGTGGAAGGCTTGCGCCGCACCCGGGGCGGCCGGAGTGAGCGGGCACAAGAAATGTCCGACGGATTGGCCAAAGTCGGCATCTTGAACGCGTATGAAGGGGCACTGCAATATGTGGGCAACCCCGAGCTGATTTCTCGCACCCACTTTGCGCGCCACTTGGTCGAGTCGGGGGTGTGCAGCGACACCTCTGAAGTCTTTCGCAAGTACCTGACCGAGGGCAAACCGGGCTATGTGCCCCACCGCTGGGCGCGCTTGCAAGAAGCGGTGCAATGGATCACCGATGCCGGCGGCATGGCCATCATTGCGCATCCTGCCCGCTATGGATTTAGTCCCAACGAAGAGTTCGCGCTGTTCAGCGAGTTCAAAGCCCACGGCGGTCGTGGCGTTGAGGTCATCACCGGCAGCCACTCCTCGCAAGAAGCCCTGCGCTATGCCGAGACCGCCCTGGAGTTTGGCCTGGCGGCATCTCGCGGCAGCGACTTTCACAGCCCCGACGAAAGCCGTATCGATCTGGGCACCTTGCCCATCTTGCCCGGTCAACTGACCCCCGTGTGGGACTTGTTGGCCGACCGCATTCAGTGAGCGCCACCCCCAACACCACGCTTCAGGGCATTGGTTTTGCCGTTTTGGCAATCGCCTGTTTTGCCACACTCGACACCACCACCCGCCACATCAGCGCGGGTTTTTCGGTTTTGGTGGCGCTGTGGTTTCGCTATGCCATTCAAGCCACCATCACCACACTGGTGGTCTGGCCAGGCCGCGGGCGAAAGGTACTGCACACCCAACATCCGCGCTTTCAATTGGCCCGTGGCTTTTTGTTGTTTGCCTGCAGCCTGCTGGCTTTTTTCAGCCTCAAGTACATGCCGGTGGGTGAATTTACGGCCATTGCGCTGCTCTCACCCTTGGTCATCACGCTGTTGGCGGCGCGCATGCTGAATGAAACCATTCACCCGCTGCGCTGGTTGTTGGTTGCGGGCGGCTTTGCGGGCACGCTGGTCATCATTCGGCCCGGCAGCAGCCACTTTGACTGGACGGTGATCTTGCCGCTGATGCTGGTGGCCACCAATGCGGGCTTTCAAATCTTGACGAGCAAAATGACCAAGCTCGAAGACCCGATCACCATGCACTTTTACACGGGTTGGATTGGCACCGCCTTGGCCACTTGCTTGTTGCCCTTTGTGTGGGAGGTGCCGCAAGACGGCATTGTTTGGGCGCAGTTGGTTTTGATGGGCTTGCTGGCCTCCATTGGCCACTTCTTGTTGATCTTGGCCTACAGCCGTGCGCCTGCTGCCGCCCTCACGCCCTACATGTACACACAAATTGGTTTTGCCGTTTTGGCGGGATGGGTGGTCTTTGACCATTTGCCTGACCAATGGACCTTTGTCGGCATGGGCTTGGTGGCCTTGTGCGGCGCCTTGGGCGCTTGGCTCACTGTGCGCGAAAATCGCATCACCATCCAACCGCCAGAATCTTGACGTTGCGCTGGGCTCGCGCGCACCCTGCTTTTTTTACATCTCTTGGTTTCCGCTTTGAACACCGATCCCGATGGCCCAGTTTTTCATTGTCCACCCCGATAACCCCCAAACACGTTTGCTCAAACAAGCGGTACAACTGCTCAACCAAGGCAGCGTTTTGGCCGTGCCCACCGACTCCAGCTACGCCTTGGTGTGCCACTTGGACGACAAAAATGCGGCGGACCAGTTGCGGCGGATTCGCGGGGTAGATGACAAGCACCACTTGACGGTGTTGTGCCGCGATCTGAGCGAATTGGCCAACTACGCCAAGATCGATAACCGCCAATTTCGCACCATCAAACAAGCCACCCCGGGGCCCTTCACTTTCATTTTGGAAGCCACCAAAGAAGTGCCACGCCGGGTGAGTCACCCACAACGCAAAACCATTGGGCTGCGGGTGCCGGCGCACACGGTGTTGCAAGAACTGTTGACCTTGCATGGCGCCCCGCTGCTGGCCGCCACCCTGATCCTGCCGGGCGATGAATGGCCACTGAATGACCCCGAAGAAATTCGCGAACGCCTGGAGCACCAAGTGGGTGCCGTGATCGATGCCGGCGCCTGCTCGCTCGAGCCCACCACCGTGGTGGACATGAGCAGCGACGAGCCTGAAATCTTGCGACAAGGGCAAGGCGACCCGGCCAGGCTGGGTCTGAGACAATCGGGCTCTTTATGAACGAGCTGATCCAAACTGTCCTCATTTATGCCTTGCCGGTGATTTTTGCCATCACCCTGCATGAAGCTGCGCATGGCTACATTGCGCAACGCTTGGGGGACAACACCGCCGCCATGTTGGGGCGGGTCACGCTCAACCCGGTTCCGCACATCGATCTGGTCGGCACCATCTTGCTGCCGCTGCTGCTTTACTTCAGCACCAGCGGCGCATTTTTGTTTGGCTATGCCAAGCCCGTGCCCGTGCGTTTTGGGAATTTGCGCCACCCCAAACGCGACATGATTTGGGTGGCCCTGGCCGGACCTGCTTCTAATTTGCTGCAAGCGCTGTTGTGGGGCATCTTGCTGTATGTGCTGGCCGGCAGTGGCGTGACCGAACGCTTTTTCCTGGAAATGTGCCGCGCGGGCATGTTGACCAATGTGGTGATGTTTGCCTTCAACTTGTTTCCCATGCCGCCACTCGATGGGGGCCGCATTGTGGTGGGCTTGTTGCCGTGGCGACAAGCCATGCTGTTTTCGCGGGTCGAGCCTTGGGGGTTTTTCATTGTCATGGCCTTGGTGATCACTGGCGTGATCAGTGCCTGGTGGATGCAGCCCCTGATGGGCGTCACCTTTGACATGCTCAAACTCTCCTTGAGCCCACTGGCCTCGCTGTTGCGTTAATTTTGTAGTGAGTTAATTCCTCCATGACTTCTCAGCTCCGAACCCGCGTCCTGACGGGCATCACCACCACTGGCACCCCTCACTTGGGCAATTACGTGGGCGCCATTCGCCCCACCGTGAACGCCAGCCGAGACAGCCAAACCGATGGTTTCTATTTTTTGGCGGACTACCATGCGCTGATCAAATGCGATGAGCCCGCGCGCATTCAGCGCTCCACGCTTGAGATTGCCGCGAGTTGGATCGCCTCGGGCCTGGACCCTGAAAAAGTCACCTTCTACCGTCAATCGGACATTCCTGAAATCCCCGAGCTCACTTGGTTGCTGACCTGCGTGACCGGCAAGGGCCTGCTCAACCGCGCCCACGCTTACAAAGCCGCTGTCGACAAAAACAGCGCCGCGGGGCATGACCCCGACAGCGATGTCACCGCGGGGCTGTTCATGTACCCGGTGCTCATGGGCGCTGACATCTTGATGTTCAAGGCGCACAAAGTGCCTGTGGGGCGCGACCAAATCCAGCACATCGAAATGGCGCGAGACATGGCCTCGAGCTTTAACCATTTGTATGGCGAGCAGTTTGTCTTGCCCGAAGCGGTCATCGAAGAATCGGTGGCACTGCTGCCCGGCTTAGATGGCCGCAAGATGAGCAAAAGCTACGACAACACCATCCCCTTGTTTGCCCCGGCCGCCCAGATGCGCAAACAAATTGCGGGCATCGTCACCGACTCGAAAGCACCGGGCGAACCCAAAAGCACCGAAGGCTCGGCTTTGTTTCAGATTTACCAAGCCTTTGCCAGCGCCGAAGAGTCTGCGGCCATGGCCAAGGCCTACGCCGAAGGCATTGCTTGGGGCGATGCCAAGCAAATGTTATTTGAACGCATTGACCGAGAAATCGCTCCGATGCGCGAGCAATATCAGGCCTTGATCCACAACCCCAGCCAAATGGACAAGATTTTGTTGGCGGGCGCCGACAAAGCGCGTGCCTTGGCCACCCCCTTCATGCGCGAATTGCGCCATGCCGTGGGCCTGCGCGCACTGTCCTCTGGGGCCACCCCACAAGCCACCAAAGAAGCCAAAGCGGCGCTGGCCAGTTTCAAGCAATACCGCGAAAAAGACGGCCAGTTCTACTTCAAACTGGTCAATGCGCAGGGCAAAACGCTTTTGCAGAGTTTGGGGTTTTCTTCCCCTAAAGACGCGGGGCAGGCCATTGGCAGATTGCAAACGGACGGTTGGGCGGCTTTGTCTGGCGTCAAACCACTGCTGGAGCCTTGGGACTCGAGCCAAGAACAAGAATTGGCGGCGGCTTTGGCAGAAATCACAGCGTCTAAAAAGACGAATTAAATAACTTTTACAATTTTCACAATTTTTATTGCGAAATTTCTTTACAAAGTGTATCCTTAAACCTAATGCCTACTCTAGAGAACTAAACCATGACTGTATATGTCATCGACGACCACCCCTTGATGCGCGATGCGCTGACCATGTTGGTCCATCGGGTTAAGCCTGGCCTGAAAATCATTCCGATCCACAAACTGAATGTTGTGGAATCAACGGTTGAAAAAAACGGTACGCCCGAATTGTTCTGCCTCGACTTGCAGTTGCCCGACACCTTGGGACTGTCGGGTGTGCAGGTGCTGAAAGCCAAATACCCCAACATTCCTTTGGCGGTGGTGACCAGTTCCAGCGCCAGCGAATTTGAAACACGCTGCATCGAAGCCGGCGCCAACGTGTTCATCGAAAAATCAAACAGCCCCGCGCAAATCATTGCCGCTTTGCGTGCCCTGTTGGTCACCGAAGAAGACGAAGCCGATGACGAAGCCTCGCCAGCCGGCCCGACCAAATTGTCCAAGCGTCAAAAACAACTGATCTTGATGTTGGACCAAGGTTTGTCGAACCGCGAGATTGCAGAAAAACTCGACATCAGCGAGCACACCGTGAAGGTGCACTTCTGGCGCTTGTTCCGCCGCTTGGGTGTGAACAGCCGCACGCAAGCCCTGCACTTTGCCCGCACCAACGGGTGGTTGGGTATTTGAGGGCTAAGCTGCTTAGTCTTTCTCGCTCAGTCTTTCTTTTTGTTCACGATGTCGGGTGTCACGGCATCCAACACATTCACTGTGGTCTTGACACCGTAGACGACCGCTGACCCTGCAGCATCGGCCACGGCCAAAATAGAGCAGCCTGACAAAGCCAAAGTGGCCAACAGGCCACACACGAAGAGACAGCGTTTCATAAAGCGACACCTGTTTTAAAGAACGCAGCAAGTCCAACGGGGCACTGCGCCGCCGCCATGCTGCCACAAATGGGCGGGGTTCACAGCGACTTTTGCATCGCCTCTAGAGACTGCCGAATCTGCGTGTCGGCTTGCTGCAGCATGCTTTCAAACGCACTGGCGTCCATGGTTCGGTTGTTCACCTTGAACAAGCCACGCGCGTATTCGAACTGGGCGCTCAATGACGCGCCCTGGCTCACCGCAAAGCCCGTGGCGATGGCCATTTCGCGCTGCTCCGGCGTCAGCAATGCGCTGTCCATTGCGAGTTTGCCGTTAGAGCGCAATTGCTCCGCCAAGGAAGGGCGTGTACCACTGGCGGCCTGCAGCTCGACCAAAAATGCCCCCTCCAATCGGCCTCCAGCAGTCTGGCCTGTGAGGGTCGGCATGCCCACAGAAAAGCCCTTGATCATCAGCGTTTGCAGCGCTTTGGCAGCCACTTTGTTTTCTTGCGCAGTCAGGGCTTGCACCCCACAACTGCTGTCAAAGAGTTGAATCAGGCTTTCCACCGATTCGGTGTGCAAGCCATTGAAGGCCCATTGCATGCGCAAGTCGGTGAGGGACTGGCCCGAGGCCTCGAGCTTGCGCACCGAAGGCGTCAAAGACATGTTCAAACGATCGCCCTTTTCTCTGGCCTCTACGGTCAGCTCCATGCCTTCCAAAGAGCCGAGGGGATTGCTGGCTTGCTTGACTTTGAAGCTGCCACTCCCGGTGCCTTTGCGCCAATCATCGATGGCCAAGTCCATCGCCAAACCTTGAATGCTCAGCGCATCGCCCTTGCCACGCACCACCAAACGCTCGATCTGCGTTTCAAGCGCCAGCTTTTGGCCATCCAGCATGACCCGGCCCGTGGTGGGCGACATCTCCAGCACCTCACCCGAGCGGCGCAGCGCCACGGCTGGCAGACTCAAGCTGCTGTGCACCGCGCCACCCAATGCCACTTGGCCTTGGCCCGTCAAAGCGGATGCCGAGCCAAACAAGGCCTTGAAGACTTGCGCGTCTTCGCCTTGCGGTGCCAACTGCCACTGGAATCGGGCCCAACCGCTGGGCAACGGAACGTGGTCGAGGGTGTACTGCACCACAAAGGAAGCCCCTTCGTCATCTGAGGCTTGGCAATGCGGCGAGAGCACCAACTCGAGCTGCCCCTTGGACTGAAAAAGCCCACGTTCTTGCGAGACCGCATTGACACGCCACGGACTGGCTCCTTTGCTCACATCTTGAACGGTCAGGGCCTTCAACGCGTCTTGCGCCTTCATGCCCACCCACACCGCCGACCCCGCCCAGCTTGCTCCCAGCACAGCCAACGAGGCACCCACTGCGACCCACACCTTTTTCATCCGATGACACTTTCTATGAAAATATATCGGCGCAATACTAACCCGAGCACAGCGCGACCCTCAGGCTTACCGCGACGCAATCCAGCAATAAAAACAAGCACCTCAATGAACACCATGACCTCGTCTTTCCCCTTTGCCGGTGCTGTTTTTCTGCAGGGACTGGCCTTGAGCTTGGGCCTGATCGTTGCCATTGGCGCGCAAAACGCTTTCGTGCTGCGCCAAGGCCTGCGCCGCGAGCATGTTGGTGGCGTGGTGCTGTTTTGTGCCTTGGCCGATGCCTTGCTGATCATGGCCGGGGTCTTTGGCATGGCCCAAGCCTTGGGCGAGCGGCCCATGGTGGCGCGGGCTTTGGCGGGGGTGGGTGCTGTGTTTTTGGCGGTGTATGGCTGGCGCGCTTTTCAGCGTTCACGCCAGGCCCACCAGTTGCAAGCCACTCCTGGCAGCGATGGCCTGACCTTGGGTGCCGCACTGGCCCAAGCCGCCGGCTTCACGCTGCTCAACCCCCATGTGTATTTGGACACCGTGTTGCTGGTCGGCAGCCTGGGCGCACAGCAGCCCGCAGATTTGCAACTGTGGTTTGTGGCCGGTGCCAGCGTGGCCAGCGCGGCGTGGTTCAGTGCGCTGGGGTTTGGCGCCCGTTGGCTGGCCCCGTGGTTTGCACATCCCAAGGCTTGGCAAGTATTGGACGCTTTGATTGCCCTGACGATGTGGCTGCTCGCGGCCTTGATGTTGCGGCATGCGTTGGTCTGAAGCTCACATCAAGCCCCTCTGCGCCCCGTCTTTCCCAATTTATTTCTCCATACCCAGCTCAGGCGCCAGCTCTGAAACCGCCTTGAAGTGGCTGAGGTACACCTGACCATTCAGGTGTTTGCGGAAATCAGTGCCTTGCAGTCGGTCCATGACTGGGCCTTTGACTTCGCTCAGGTGCAAATGCACGCCTGCTTCGGCCAGTCGCAGATTGATGGCTTCTAGGCTTTCAAGCGCGCTGGCATCGATATCGTTGATGGCAGAGCACTGCAGCACCAAGTGCTTCAATTGCGGCCGCTCGGCCACCAGCGCATTGACGCGGTCTTCCAGCACTCGGGCATTTGCAAAGTAAAGGCTACCGTCCACGCGCAAGCTGGCCAGACGCTCACTCACCTCCACTTGGTGGCGCAGCACATTGCGAAAATGCTCGGTGCCCGGCACCCGCCCCACCTCGGCGATGTGCGGGCGACTGGTTTTGAACACATAGAGCATCAACGAAAGTGCCACGCCCGCGACCAAGCCCGCTTCAACACCGGCCGCCAATGTCACCAGCAGCGTGACCACCACCGCAGAAAAATCAGACCGCGAGTATGCCCACGTGGTTTTCAAGATGCGCAGGTCCACCAACGACAACACCGCCACCACAATCGTGGCCGACAGCGTGGCTTGTGGCACAAAGTAAAGCGCCGGTGTGAGGAACAACGCGGCCAGCAAAATGCCCACGGCCGTGAAGGCCCCTGCCGCCGGCGTCTGCGCACCGGCATCAAAGTTGACCACCGACCGGGCAAAGCCTCCCGTCACCGGAAAGCCGCCGGTCATGGCAGCACCCACATTGCAGGCCCCCAAGGCAACCAGCTCGCGGTCGGGCTCAATGCGCTGGCGGCGCTTGGCGGCCAGTGTCTGGCCGACCGAAACCGACTCCACAAAACCGACCACACTGATCAACAAAGCGGGCATGGCCAGTTCTTTCAACAAGGCCATATCCCACAGCGGCCCACTCAAGGGTGGCAAGCCTGCGGGCACCGTGCCCACGATCTTGACCCCCGCCAAGTGCCACTCAAAATGCCAGGTCAATACCGCGGACACCGCGATACCCGCCACCGGCCCTGCTTTGGCCAACACATCGGCCAAGCGAGCGGGCAAGCCCCAAGACAATAACAAGGGCTTGAGCCCCCGCCGAGCCCAAAACAAAAATGCCACCATGCTCAAGCCAATGGCCGAAGTGATGAAATGCATCTGCCCTGCGGCCGAGAGGCCCAACACCACCTTGAGTTGACCGACCGCAATCAGCACGGCCGAAGCGGTGATGAAACCCGAGATCACGGGATGGCTCAAAAAGCTGGCCAAGAAACCCAAGCGCAGCAAGCCCATGACCATCAACATGGCACCCGAAAGAAAGGCCAAGGTGATGGCCACGGCCGCGTAGTGGGCCGAGCCGATGGACGCATGCGCACCAATCGCTGTGGCCGTCATGAGCGAGACCACCGCCACAGGACCCACCGCCAGCACGCGACTGGTTCCAAAAACCGCGTACAACAAGAGCGGCGCAATGCTGGCGTACAGCCCCACCTCGGGAGGCAAACCTGCCAAAGTGGCATAAGCCAAGCTTTGGGGAATGAGCATGATGGTGACGATCAATGCCGCCACCAAATCACTCACCAGCGTGTCCCGCTGGTAGTGACGGGCCCAGTCCAACATGGGCAAGGCCGAGGCCAGAGCGCGAACAGACATATCAAGCAGCGGGCAAGGCCCGGCGACCCAAGCGATCAAGCCACTCAAACACCACCATGCCTGCGATCATGGCCACCACAAAGACAGCGGCCTTGGGCTGACCCGCGGCCATGCTGACAATGCCTGGGCCTGGGCAAAAGCCCGCCAAGCCCCAGCCCGCGCCAAACAACAAAGAGCCGAGCACCAAGCGTTTGTCGATGTCACGCGAAGTGGGCAGGTGCAAAGCACCCCCAAAGAAATTGAGGGTGCGCTTTTTGGCGGTGCCAAAAGCAAAGAAACCCACAGCGATAGCGCCGCCCATGACCAAGGCCAGAGACGGATCCCAAGCGCCGGCCAGGTCCAGAAAACCAATCACCTTGCCGGTATCGGTCATGCCAGAAATCAGCAAGCCCCAGCCAAAGAGCAGGCCCACAAAAAATTCACTCAGACGGTGCACAGAATTACGGTTCATGGTCAATCCTTCAGAACAAGTGACGCATCACAAAAACGATGGCAAAACCGGCGGCCATGAAGCTGCCGGTGGCCACCAATGAGCGCGGCGACAAGCGCGACAGTCCGCAAACTCCGTGGCCACTGGTGCAGCCCGAGCCCAAGCGTGTGCCGTATCCCACCAGCAAACCCGCGACGATCACGAGCCCATAACCCGCATCAATGCGCGGCACGGCCACCAGCCCTTCAGGGGCCACCCAAGCCAAGGTGGCCGGTGCCGACAACATGCCCAGCATGAACGCCACGCGCCAACCCGTGTCGGGGCTTTTTGGCCTCAGCAAACCACCCAAGATGCCGCTGATGCCCAAGATGCGGCCATTCACCAAAATGAACAGCGCCGAGGCCAAGCCCAGCAAAATGCCCCCGGCCAGCGAGGCCCATGGCGTGAATTGGTTCCAGTCGATCGTCATAAAAAACTCCTCTTTTTAAATCATGGTTTCAGCGGTGAGCCAGACCGGGCTCATTGCAGTACTGTTGGTACAAGGTCTGAATGAGGGCCAAAGCCTGCGTGCTGTTGATGCTGTAGTAAATGTTTTTGCCATCACGCCGCGTGCTCACCAGCTCTTCCTCACGGAGCACCGTCAGCTGCTGAGACAGCGTGGGCTGCACGATGCCCAGCAACTCCTCCAACTCACCCACCCGCTTTTCCCCTTGCGACAACTGGCACAAGATCATCAGCCGGTCTGGGTTGGACAACACTTTCATCAAGTTGCAAGCCCGGCCCGCGGCCTGTCGCATGTCACTCAGCTCCAATGTCACATCGCTCATGTGGCACACCTTTCTTTGATTGATTGATCGATAGTTTATTGACAAACAATATATTTGTCAATAAACTATCTAAAACTTAATTGAAGGAGTCCCTATGACCGCTGCAACCGCTTCCACCGGCAACCCCCAAGTCGAAGGTTTTTTTGACCCGGCCACATGGACCGTGACCTATGTGGTGCACAACGGCCCCGACTCGGCCTGCGCCATCGTCGACTCGGTTCTGGACTACGACCCCAAGTCTGGGCGCACCCGCACCACCTCGGCTGACCAAGTGATCGCCTTCGTCAAGAGCCACCAATTGCGCGTGGAATGGATTTTGGAAACCCATGCCCATGCCGACCACCTGAGTGCAGCGCCCTACCTCAAGCAACACCTGGGCGGCCAGATCGCCATCGGCGACCAAATCACCCGTGTGCAAAAAGTCTTCAAGGGCATCTTCAACCTCGAACCCGAGTTCAAACAAGACGGCTCGCAGTTTGATGTGTTGCTGAAAGACGAAGAAGCCTTCCGCATTGGGGAGCTCACGGCCAAAGTGGTGGCGGTCCCTGGCCACACCCCCGCCTGCGTGGCGTATCAGGTGGGCGATGCTGTGTTTGTGGGAGACACGTTGTTCATGCCCGACGTGGGCACTGCCCGATGCGACTTTCCGGGTGGCGATGCCAAAACTTTGTATGCCTCAACGCGCAAAATTTTGAGCTTGCCGCCAGAAACGCGTTTGTTCATGTGCCACGACTACCCGCCCAATGGTCGCCCCATTGCCTTCGAGACCACTGTGGCCGAGCAACGGGCCAAAAACATCCACGTCCACGATGGCGTGAGCGAGGCCGATTTTGTAGAGATGCGCAGCAAGCGAGACGCGACACTCGAGATGCCGGTGTTGATCTTGCCCGCCGTTCAGATCAACATTCGCGCGGGCGAAATGCCGCCCCAAGAAGCCAACGGCACCGCTTATTTAAAGATCCCAATCAACGCACTTTGAGGTGCTGAAGTGGTCGAGAGCGGCTGAGTGATCAGCCGCTTCGCGTCAATCGAAATCAAACAATTCACCCAAAAAGCCTTCGCGCTTTTTCTTCTTGTAGTAACCGCCGCCGTAAGGGGCATGGGGCTGCGCGGGGGCATGTGCCGGGCCATATGCGGGCGCATGTGCAGGCGCCTGCGCTGGTGGCGGCGCGTATTGCGGCGCTGGCGCAGCGGCCTGAGGGCCCGAGCGATCGATGATCTTGTCCAACTCACCACGATCGAGCCAAACGCCGCGGCACTGGGGGCAAAAATCAATCTCGATGCCGCTGCGCTCGGCCATCGTCAGGTGCACGCTCTTGCAAACAGGACACAGCATGGTGAGATTCCTTGTGGTTTGAAAAAATTAATCTTCGCATGCGGCCTCAACGCAGCCTGAGCCCTTGCAAAAAAAGCCGTTTGATTTTTAATGAAATCCCGCACCTGAAGCTGCGATGAGACCAAATGGGCGCCCTTCTAAGTGCTCACTCAGGTCGGCGTTTTGGAAGGTGCGGTTCAGTTGGGGCAAGCCGAAAAAAAAGCCCCGCGTACTGCGGGGCTCTGTGCGACTGACAACCCGACTGAACGAGTTCGATGGTCTTGTTTTGGCGGAGAGGGAGGGATTCGAGCCCTCGGTAGTGTTGCCACTACGCCTGATTTCGAGTCAGGTACATTCGACCACTCTGCCACCTCTCCTGAGATGCTGTCGAAGCGCGAATTCTAGCAGAGCCCTCAGGGCTTTTTGGGCACCATCACCGCCGCATTGCGGGGCGCCATGGTGATCGACACCACACTGGCGCTGAGCATGCCGCCGTCCACCATTTCCAGGGTGGCGGTGCGCTCTTGCCGGGTCATGACCACAAAGCTGTTTTTGCCTCGCACAGACGACACCACGGTCCACCCTTGCGCGGGGTAGGTCTCTAGGAAAAAGCGGTAGGCCGCATCAAAATCGCGCCCCACATCCAGCACCACACGGCCCACCCAGGTCTCGCCCGAGCCAATGATCAGTGATTGATCACCGCGAATGGTCGCACCCGGTGGCAAGGGCAATGACCCCAGCAATTGCTGCGGATTTTGCACTTTGCCGTCGGGGCTCACCGCCACTGAGGGCGCACTGCCCGGCGTCGCACAAGCCGTGAGGCCCAGCAGTGCCACAGCGGTCAACAAGCCGGCCCACACTCGGGGTTGAAAGTGGTTCATGCGGTTGCTCCCCAGGTCACTGAAATAGAAGTTCACACGCTCAAGACCGCGAGGCCGCCCATGTAGGGGCGCAACACCTCAGGCACGGTGATCGAGCCATCGGCGTTCTGGTAGTTTTCAAGCACAGCCACCAAGGCGCGGCCCACGGCCAAACCCGAGCCATTCAAGGTGTGCACCAACTCGTTTTTGCCTTGTGCATTTTTGAAACGCGCTTGCAAACGGCGCGCCTGAAAGGCTTCGCAGTTAGAGACCGAGCTGATCTCGCGGTAGGTGTTTTGTGCGGGCACCCACACTTCAAGGTCATAGGTTTTGCTGGCCCCAAAACCCATGTCGCCAGTGCACAAACTCATGACGCGGTAGGGCAAACCCAGCTTTTGCAACACGGCTTCGGCGTGGCCGGTCATGGCTTCCAGGGCGGCATAGCTGTGGTCGGGGTGCACGATCTGCACCATTTCGACTTTGTCAAACTGGTGTTGGCGAATCAGGCCCCGCGTGTCACGCCCCGCACTGCCCGCCTCGGAGCGGAAGCAAGGGGTGTGGGCCGTCAGCTTGATGGGCAAATCAGATTCGGCCAAGATTTCATCGCGCACCACGTTGGTCAGCGTGACTTCTGAGGTGGGGATGAGGTACAGCGCTTGGTTGTCTTCGCTGCCGTCTTGGCCCCCTTTGTTGGCGGCAAACAAGTCGGCTTCAAATTTGGGCAGTTGGCCGGTGCCGCGCAAGGTGTCGGCGTTCACGATGTAAGGCGTGTAGCACTCGGTGTAACCGTGTTCCAGAGTTTGCACATCCAACATGAACTGAGCCAAGGCGCGATGCAATCGGGCCACAGGGCCGCGCATAAAGGTAAAACGCGAGCCGGTCAGTTTGGTGCCGGTCTCAAAGTCCAGACCGAGTTTTTCACCCAGGTCGACATGGTCTTTGACTTCAAAATCAAACTGGGGCACGTTGCCCCACCGGCGCACTTCCACGTTTCCTTGTTCATCGCCCCCCACGGGCACCGACTCGTGCGGCAAGTTGGGCACGGCCAACAACAGGGTTTGCAGCTCTGACTGAATCACATCCAAGCGCTGCGCTGAGGTATCTAGCTCGGTTTTGATGGCGCCCACTTGCGCCATCACGGCATCGGCCTCGGCGTGCTGGCCTTTGCCCTTGAGCATGCCGATTTGCTTGGACAAGGTGTTGCGTTGGCTTTGCAATTCTTCGGTGCAGGTTTGGAGCGTTTTGCGCTCGGCTTCCAGCGCCTTGAACGCCTCAACATTCAAAAAAGCTTGGGGGTTTTTACGGGTCTGCAGACGCGCCACAGCGGCGTCCAGATCTTTGCGGAGAAGAACAATATCGAGCATGCCGACATTGTAGTGAGGTCGGGCCTGCGCCAGCCACCCTCCGCGGGGTGGCCAAGCCCTCAGGATTTAGAGTTTCAGGCCCTTGGGCAAGGGGAATTTGATGGTTTCTTGAATGCCATCTAGCGTGCGCACCGATACGGCGCCCAAGGTGCGCAGTCTGGCAATGACTTCTTGCACCAGCACATCGGGGGCAGAGGCGCCAGCGGTCAGGCCCACTTTGCTGGCGTTCACAAACCAAGTGGGGTCCAGATCGGCGGCCGAGTCGACCATGTGAGCCGAGACGCCCAGCCGATCGGCCAGTTCGCGCAGACGGTTGCTGTTGCTGCTGGTGGGGCTGCCCACCACAATCACCACATCCACTTGGGGGCTCATGAGTTTCACAGCGTCTTGGCGGTTTTGGGTGGCGTAGCAAATGTCTTGCTGCTTGGGCTCGCGCACCTGCGGAAAGCGGGCTTTGACAGCCGCCGCAATTTCAGCGGCATCGTCCACGCTGAGTGTGGTTTGCGTCACCACCGCCAACAATTCGGTTTGCTTGGGCTGCACTTTGGCCACATCTTCAACGTCTTCGACCAAGTGAATGCCGCTGTCCAGCTGGCCCATGGTGCCCTCAACTTCAGGGTGCCCTTTGTGCCCGATCATGATGAATTCGTAGCCCTCTTTGTGCAACTTGGCCAGCTCGACATGCACTTTAGAAACCAAGGGGCAAGTGGCGTCAAAGATGCGAAAGCCGCGTTGCTCGGCTTCGTTTTGGATGGCTCGGCTCACGCCGTGGGCACTGAAAATCAAGGTCGCACCGGGCGGCACATCGGCCAACTCTTCAATAAAAATGGCGCCTTTTTCTTTGAGGTCGTTCACCACGTAGGTGTTGTGCACGATTTCGTGGCGCACATAGATGGGCCGTCCAAATTTGGCCAGTGCATGTTCCACGATATCGATGGCGCGGTCGACCCCTGCACAAAAACCTCGGGGTTCTGCCAACAAAATTTCGTTCATCACAACACCCCTATCAGTTCAACTTCAAAGGTCACGGGCTGACCAGCCAGCGGGTGGTTGAAATCAAACAACACCGCACCCGCCTCGCCCACTTCAAGCACTGTGCCCGCGTAAGAGCCCAAGCCATCGGGCGTGGGAAACTGCACCACATCACCGGCCGCATATTTTTCTGTCGGGTCGCCCAACTCATTGAGCAGCTTGCGGGCCACCCACTGTTGCATGTCGGGAATATGTTCGCCAAAGGCCTCGCCTGCCGGGATCTCCATCACCACCCGTGTGCCTTCGGCCAGACCCAACAAACGCTGCTCAACCGCGGGCGACAACGTGCCAGAGCCCATCGACAAGGTGGCCGGTTTTTCATTGAAGGTGTTGATGATGTCCCCCTGCGGGCCCGCCAGGCGGTAGTGCAGGGTCAAAAAAGAACCGGGTTGGACGATGGTCATAAGGGTTTTGAGAGTGCCTAAAAGGCAGCCAAACTGGCATAAACAAGACTCTATTGTAAAAAGCCCGGCCAACCTGCCCGCCAACAGGGGCAAACTGGACCGACGGCAGCTCCGGGGAGGGGCGTGGAATGCGCATCAAAGATTTGCCGGCCGAAGCTCGCCCCCGAGAAAAACTGCTGGCCCGTGGCCCCCAAGCCCTGAGCGATGTGGAGTTGTTGGCCATTCTGTTGCGCACCGGCATGGCGGGCAAAAACGTGTTTCAACTGGCTGCCGAACTGCTCGCCCCCAACGGCGTTGCGGGTTTGCTGCAGGCCTCTGCCCAATCGTTGGGCTTGGTGAAAGGCTTGGGGCCGGCCAAGCAAGCCGAGTTGCTGGCGGTGTTGGAGTTGGCGCGCCGCGCCTTGCAGCAACAACTGGAGCAGCGCGAGGTGTTTCACTCGCCCGATGCCATTCGGCATTATTTGCAGCTGCACTTGGCGCACAAAAGCCACGAAGTTTTTGCGGTGCTTTTTTTGGACAACCAAAACCGTTTACTCGCCATGGAAGAGTTGTTTCGCGGCACCTTGAGTCAAACCAGCGTGTACCCGCGCGAGGTGGTCATGCGCGCCCTGCACCACCAAGCCGCGTCGGTGGTCTTGAGCCACAACCACCCCAGTGGCTCGGTACAGCCGAGCAGAGCCGACGAGCATCTGACCCAAACCCTGAAAGCCTCATTGGCCTTGGTGGATGTGCGGGTGCTGGACCACATCATCGTGGGGCAAGGGCAGTCTTTTTCTATGGCCGAGCAGGGGCAACTGTGAGCGCCGCTAAACTCGGGGCTTTGCTCATTTCACAACGGCCATGTCCCACTACCACCTCTACGCCATTGGCAATGCCTTGGTCGATACCGAATACGAAGTCTCTGATGCCTTGCTGAGCACTATGGGCGTGAGCAAGGGCCACATGACGCTGATTGACACGCCCCAGCGCGCCGAACTGTTAGGCCATGTGCAAGGTTTGCATGCCCGCCGCACGGGTGGTGGCTCTGCAGGCAACACGGTGGTGGCCCTAGCGCAGTTGGGCGGCAATGCGTTTTATTCGTGCCGTGTGGCCGATGACGAGTTGGGTGCTTTTTACACCCAAGATTTGCTGGCCAACAAGGTCGCCACCAACCTCACCCACACCCAGCCCCACGCGGGACAAACCGGCAGTTGCATGGTCTTGGTCACGCCCGATGCCGAGCGCAGCATGTGCACATTTTTGGGCGCCACCTCGCAGCTGGATGCCACGGCGTTGCACCCGGCAGAAATTGCCAAATCAAAAATCTATTACATGGAAGGTTATTTGGCAGCCTCTCCTACGGGGCTGGAGGCAGCAGTGAAGGGCCGTCAAATCGCGCTGGAGCACCAAGTGGCCACTGCCCTCACCCTGAGCGATGTGAGCATGATCAATTTTTGCAAAGCCGGTCTCGAAGCCATGATTGGCGATGGTCTGGATTATTTGTTTGCCAACGAAGAAGAGGCGCAAACCTGGTGCGGCAGCAACGACCTAGAAAGCATCTTGGCGCAGTTGTCTGGTTTGGCCAAAACCGTTTGCCTGACACGCGGGCCCCAAGGTTGCATCGTGTTGCAAGGCCAAAACCGCACCGATGTCGCGGCCGTACCCACCCAAGCGGTGGACACCAATGGCGCCGGAGACATGTTTGCGGGCACTTTCTTGTATGGCATCACGCATGGGTTCAGCCCAGCAAAAGCGGCGGCTCTGGCCAACCGCACCGCGGCTGCCGTGGTCAGCCAACACGGCAACCGCCTGACCGCGGCGCAAATGCAAGCCCTTGCAGCGGCACACTGAGCCGCTTACTGAGCCTCACACTGAGCCGCTGACTAAGCCGAGGGGCTCAGCAAAACCAGCAAAGCCCCGGCCCCGCCCTCGGCGGGTTTGGCCTGCACAAAAGCCATGACTTGGCTTTTTTGAATCAACCAGCTGTGCACCTTGGGCTTGAGGACCGCGGTTTTACCCGGTGAGCCCAAGCCTTTGCCGTGCACCACGCGCAAACAGCGCAAGCCTTGCCGGTGTGACTGCCGGATGAATTCAGACAACACCAAGCGGGCTTCGTCGGTGCGCAGGCCATGAAGATCGATCTCGCGCTGAATGGACCAACCGCCTTTGCGCAGTTTTTGCGTGACATCCACCCCAATGCCGGGACGCCGGAAACTCAGGGCGTCGTCGGTATCCAACAGGGTGCTGACATCAAAATCGTCGCTGAGGGCATCGCGCAGCACCGCCTCTTCGTCTTTTTGGCGTTGCAGCGCCACGGGCGCGGGTGAAATCGTGGGGTGACTGGCCAAGTCGTGTTGCGGCAGGCGCTGCACGGCGCCAACCGCACGAGAAAAAAGCTGGGCCTCGGCCTCGCGCTGGCGCTCTGCCGCAAGGCGCGCCGCTGCTTCGGCTTGGGCTTTTTGGTGCGCCTCGGCCAACTTTTTTTGAACCTTTTTGAGGTCTAGTAAAGAATTGATTTTCACGCGCGCATCGTGCCACAAAAGTGCCGAGAAAAAGCGGCTGCCGGTCTTGCGACTTGGCTGGCTTTGAGGCCTGCTCAAGCGCCGCGGTTGCGCATCCAATCGGCGGTTTTGTAAAAGCTTTCGTTCAGGCGTTCGCGCAGCACCGCATCGACCTGCGTTTCTTGCATGGCTTGGTCCATGCAAGCCAACCATTGGTCACGCTCAAGCACCCCTATCGAAAACGGCATGTGCCGCATGCGCAGGCGCGGGTGGCCAAAGCGTTCGGTGTAGTGTTCAGGACCGCCCAACCAGCCGCACAAAAACCAAAACAATTTGTCGCGGGCGTCTTGCAAGGTGCTGCCGTGGGCCTCGCGCAGCGCTTGGTAGCGGGGCTCTAGGTCCATCAGGTCGTAAAACCGATCCACCAGCGCGCGGACTGCACCCTCCCCACCGATCCATTCAAAAGGGCTGGCAAAGGAGGCTTGGGTTTCAGAAGACATGTCGGTCTCAAATACAAAACAAGGCGAGATCTTATTCGGCCGATTGGCGCAGCGTTTGCATGACCGGTTGACGCAACACGCCCGACAAACTCAGGCTGCCTGCAGTCCAGGCCAACAAGGCGCCCAAGCCGCCGCCCGCCAGTGGTGCCCACAGTGGCGGTTGCCACGCAAACTCAAAGGCATAACGCGCCAACGCCCAGCCCACCACCAAAGCCATGCTGCTGGCCATAAAGCCCGCCAGCCAACCGATGCCCAACAACTCGGCCCGCTGCACTTGCGCCAGCAGCCCCCGCCCCGCACCCAGCGCACGCATGATGGCGTACTCACGCTCACGTGCCTGACGGCTGGCACCCACTGCGGCCAAAAGCACCATCAAGCCCGCGGCCAAGGTGAAGGCAAAGAGGTACTCGACAGCCCGAATCACCTGGTCCATCACACGTTGCACTTGCGCCAAGGTGCTGCGCATGTCCACACTGGTGATGTTGGGAAACTGGTTGACCAAGGCGTTGTCAAATCCGGTAGCCCCGGTCGGTGAACGAAATGCGGCCATGTAGGTCATGGGCAAGTCGGGCATTTGCGAAACCGGGAACATCATGAAGAAATTGGCGCGCATGGACGTCCAGTCCACTTTTCGGAAGCTGGTGATTCGGGCTTCCCGCAATTGGCCTGCGATGTCAAAGCGCAATTGGTCACCCAACTTCAGCCCCAAGGTGTCGGCAATGCCTTGCTCTACGCTCACGCCGTCGGTTTCCTCGGCCACCCATTGACCGGCGGTCAAGGGGTTGTGAGCGGGCAAGATGGCCGAATGCGACAGGTTGAGTTCGCGGTCAATGAGGCGTTTGGCACGATCGGCCTCGAAATCTGTCGGGCCCACTTCTCGGCCATTGATGGCCACCAAGCGCCCACGAATCATGGGGAACCAATCGGGTGACTGCACCCCAGCTTGTTTCAGTTGTTTAAGAAACTCTGTGGCCTGCTCAGGTTGCACATTGATGACAAAACGATCGGGCGCGTTGGCCGGTGTCGCCTGACGCCAGCTGGCGATCAAGTCGGTGCGCAGCAAGACCAAAAGCGCCAAGGCCAGCAGCCCCACCGACAAAGCACTCACCTGCACCACGGCAAACACCGGGCGCGCCGCCACCTGACGCGTGGCCAAACGCAACCAACTCGGCGCTTTTTCTCCGGGCACAGTGCGGCGCAACAGCCACAAGGCAAAAGCCGCCATGCCAGCAAAAGCCAGCAGGGCCACGGCAAAGCCGCCCACCGTGATCAGACCCAAGGTCAGGTTGCGGCTGACCATGATGAGGGTCAAAGCAAAGCCCACCAAGCCCATCACCAGCACCAAGCCCGAGCGCACTTGCAAGCTCCCCAGATCGCGCCGAATGACGCGTAAGGGCGGCACTTGCGCCAACTGCAACACCGGGGGCAAACCAAATGCAATCAGCAGGGTCAGCCCCATACCCATGCCCATCAAGGCGGGTTGCACCGTGGCCGCGGGCAACTGCGCGTCGACCAAGCCCGCCAGCAACAGCACAAAGCCCAAGTGCACGGCATAGCCTACTGCCACGCCTACGGCACTGGCCAACACACCTGCACCCAAAAATTCAACGCCATAGCTCAGGGTGAGCGTGCGCTGGCTTTGCCCCAACACGCGCAACAAAGCACAACTGTCCAAATGGCGTTCTGCAAAACTGCGGGCCGCCAAGGCCACAGCCACCGCACACAGCAAGGCCGCCAACAAAGCCACCAAATTCAAAAATTGTGAGGCACGGTCTAAGGTTTGCCGCATTTCTGGGCGCCCACTTTCGAGTGACTCGATTTGCACGCCACGCACATGTGCCAGCTCGACCTCGGGCCTGGCCCATTGCAAAAAGCGCTCGGTTGCCGCAGCGTCGCCGGCGACCGCCATGCGCCATGTCACCCGGCTGGCGGGTTGCACCAAACCGGTCGCCGCCAAGTCGGCCATGTTGATCATGACGCGTGGCGCAAAGGTCATAAAGCCAGCGCCTCGGTCGGGCTCGCGGGTAATGGTGGCAGTGATGCGGAAGTAGCGTTCACCCAAACCCAACATCTGACCCACTTGCAGATTGAGGTTGTCCAGCAGTGCTGGATCTACCCACACTTCACCCGCCGGAGGAATGACAGCACTTTGGGCGGCTGAAGGCTGCGAGATTTGCAACTGGCCGCGCAAGGGATAGCCTGGGGCCACGGCTTTCAGAGCAACCAACCGGCTGACTGCACCTTGCTCAGCGGCAGACCGGGCCATGGTGGGAAAACTCACATTGGTGTTGGTTTTCAGGCCCAACTTTTGAGCCTGCTGCACAAAGGCGGCCGGGGTGTTTTGGTCGCTGACCACCACCGCATCGCCGCCCAGCAATTGACGCGCATCACGCCATAAACCCGATTGCATGCGATCGGCTAAAAACCCCACCGCGGTGAGCGCGGCCACCGCCAAAGCCACCGAGACCATGAGCAGCCGCAAGTCACCTGCTCGCAAGTCTCGCCATAAGTTACGCCCCCCCAGTCGCAGGCCGTGCATCCATCCTTGTTGGTTCATGCCGCAACCTTACCGCACATTGAATTTACGGCTTTGCCCAAAGCGTATTGAAGCGGGCGCTTAAACCGCAGCCAGCTCGGGTTGCCAGATCAGGCGCTCTGCGCCGCTGAAACACAAAAACCGTTTGTGGGTGGCGCGCCCCAAGGTGCACAGTCCAAGCCGCTGCGCGACTTCTAAGCCCATTTGAGTGATGCCACTGCGAGACACCACCACCGGCACGCCCATTTGCGCTGACTTGATGACCATCTCGCTGGTGAGGCGGCCCGTGGAATAAAACACCTTGTCATGACCGCTGATGTCGTTCATCCACATCCATCCTGAAATGGTGTCGACCGCATTGTGGCGGCCCACATCTTCGACAAACATGAGCATTTGATCGCCCTGAAACAAGGCACAACCGTGGACCGAGCCTGACGATTTATAGGTGGTTTCTTGCAGCCGAATTGCATTCACCACGCCATAAATTTCAGCTTGCGTGACTTGCGCTTTTGGCAACTCAATGTCGTCCAAATGCGCCATCAGGTCACCAAACACACTGCCTTGGCCGCACCCTGTGGTGACGACGCGATCGGCACTGCGCTGCACCTTCACCTGGGCGTCGGGTCGGCTTTTGACGGCGGCAACACCCGGCTCGCCCACTTCGCCTTCGCCGATGCTCCAATCCACGGTGATGGACTCGATTTGCTCTACCGAATCGATCAATCGCTGGTTGCGCAAAAACCCCAACACCAGCCATTCAGGCGCAGCGCCGAGAGTCATCAAGGTCACCAGCTCTTTTTTGTCCAAGTAAATGATGAGGGCCCGTTCTGCCGGAATTTGGGACTGCGAGATTTCGCCCAATTCGTTGCGCACCTCCACGGCGCGAGTCAGTGGCACTCGCGCCTGCGTGAGGAGGGGTTTGCGCAATGCTGAAGCACTCACGCTGGCATTTAAAACGGTCGTCATGGCTGGAGCCTAGCGCAAAAAAATCCCCCGCCGAGAACGACGGGGGAAATTTTTTGACTGAACAATAAAGAGATCAGCCCTTCTTGGCGGGGGCAGCAGCAGGTTTACCAGCGGCAGGGGCGGCCGGTGCAGCTGCGGGTGCAGCGGAAGCCGTTGTGGGCTCGGCTGGCTTGTAGGCACCGGGATCAACACAAGCCGGTGTCGGCGTGGGCGCTGGTTTGCCTTTGCCCTGCGTTTTGTAATAGTGAGCCGCTACTTTTTCGCGCGATTTGCACAGCTGAAAATCAGCCACTTTATTGCCATGCGCCGTTTTGGCAGCGGCCTCAGCGGCTTTGGCTTTGGCTTCGTCACTGAGTGGCGGCAGTTTGGCCGCGGCACTGAGACTGAGGGCCAATGCGGACAAGACAAGCAGGTATTTTTTCATGGTGTTCTCCTGACTCAAACCGAGGCCGTGGGTGCAACAGATGCAGGGCTTGCAGCGGGGACAGAGCGCTGAGCCGGGATCTTGCCGGATTTGACATCCTCGTACCAAAGTTCATGGTGCTCTTTGGCCCAAGTTTCGTCGACATAACCTTCACGCATGGCCTTGTAGGCGCCACGCATACCCACCGTGCCCATGTAGATATGACCAATGAACATGGCCATCATCAACAAGGTCGCCACGCCATGAATCATGTTGGCGATTTGCATGGTGCTGCGCTCATAAATAAGACCCGGCACGAGTTTGTCGAGCACCAAGCCCGAGGCCACCACGATGAATCCAAGGAACAGCACCCCACCCCAAAAAACCACTTTTTCACCGGCATTGAAGCGGTGTGATGGCACTTCAGTTCCAGAAAAAAGGCCGCCCCCCTTCATGAGCCACACCCAGTCTTCTTTGCTGGGCAAGTTGTCTTTGAGGAAGGTCACAAACACCACCACCAAGGAAACCGCAAACAAGGGGCCAGCAAAGTTGTGTACGTTTTTCAGCACATAGCTCAACCAACCAAAGAGCGTGGCGCCCATGATGGGCAAAAGAAAATACTTGCCGTACGCCATGACCACACCTGAAATGGCCAATGTACAAAAGGCGATCGCGTTGGACCAGTGCGCCGAAC
>JACCEC010498292.1_pt1 | contig 35700 bp, 37 predicted proteins | sample 7450121 | NCBI WGS metagenome assembly JACCEC01 (sample SAMN15323455, study PRJNA562643) | freshwater metagenome | isolation source: river surface water | place: USA:Blue River Watershed | collected 2017-08-18 | reverse complement strand
TCAGGACGCAGCATTTCGCCGTTTTGGCCATAGGCCACCATCACTTCGCCTGATTTGATGAGGCTCATGGGGATGGTGCGGGTCATGGATGAGCCATCACCGCCTTCGGCCAACACAAACTGCCCGGCTTTCAAGTCTGCGCCGCAGTGTACCAGAAGTGTGATCAGCGGCACGCCGGTGAACTCGCTGCACGACAACATGCCGTGGCTGTATTGCACCGTGGGCACCGCCACATTGCCCCACTCCATGCCGGTATTGGCACCGCACTCGATGAAGTGAAAACGCGAGACCGAGGGCAAGCGCATCAAGTCGTCCATGGTGAACACCTTGGGTGTTTTCACCAAGCCATTGACCATGAAGCGGTGTTTGGTGGGATCGATGTCCCACCATCCTTGGTGATGGCGCTCAAAATGCAAACCACTGGGGGTGACGATGCCAAACAAGGATTGCAAGGGCGCAAAGGACACCGAGGCTTGGGTGGTCTGGGTCAAACCGGGGCTCTGGCGGCGCTGTAAATTGACTTCGAATTGGGAAGGTTGACCATAGTTTTTTGCAGCCACGCCTTGCCCTAAACCGGTTGCATGGGCTGGCAGGTTCAAGATGTTGGGGTCGCCTTGCGAGGCATTTTGTGCAAGGGCTGCTGCACTGGCGGTCATGCCCGCTGCTGCTGCAAAGGCCTTACTGAGGAAATCACGGCGACCTTGTGGCGTTTGCATCTTCACCGCTTGAATGTCTTGCTGAGACAAAAAATGCTCAGGTGCCTTGAGAATTTGACCAGTCCATTTATTCACATCAGTTTCCCTTAAATGTAAATTTATAAATTAACTGTAAATAATATATAACTTCTTTAATCAAATAAATCCTAGTACAAACCCTAGTTTTGGAGCTACTTTAAACTCTCCTGTTCCATCAACAGGTAAGTGTTGAAGGCATTCATGCGGTTGGCATAGTTAAAAAGTGGTAAGTTTGAAAATTTTGACCAGTCTGTCAGCCGATAGCCTTCTTCAAACGACAGGCCCTCGTCAACGGCTCGTGACATGCTGACACGTAAATATTGCAAGTAGTCCTGCGTGATTTGGAGGTCTTGGTTAAAAGTTTGGGTGGCAGGCCCATGCCCAGGGACAGCCCATTGAACTTTTAAGGATGACAAAGATGTCAAGCCTTGTTGCCAATGGCGACTGTCAGCTTGACCCACAAAGGGCACGCGCTGACGAAACATCAAGTCACCAGCGAACAGCACTTGCTCCGTAGGCAAATAAACCACCAAATCTTCCAAGGAATGCGCCGGACCTAAATGCTTGAGTTGGAATGTCACGCCACCCAGTTGCAGTTCTCGGTCTTTGCTTAACCACTCATCTGCAAACACCAATTGGGTTTGCGCATCCACCCAAGGGGCCAAATCCACGCGGGATGCTGCCAACCGAGCTTGTGCGGTTTCTGAGTGAAGGTAATTTTTGCCAGCTTCATGCGCCCAAACACGGGCACCAACCCGTTTGAACTCTTGCAACCCATAGATATGGTCTGCATGAAAATGTGTCACGATGACATCGGTCACTGGCAATGAGGTCCGCTTCTTGATTTCTGCCATTAACTGCCTGGCCAAATCGGGCGAGCCCAGCGCGTCAATCACCACCACCCTGTCTTGGGTGATGACAAAACCTGCATTGGAAATGAAATTGCGGTTGGCCGAACTGCCCAAAGCAGCCAAACCCTTGACAAAGAAAATCTGGGGTTGCAACTCAATGGGACAGACCAAGCAGTTGTCGGCGGTCTCAGCAGAATGTGTTGAAGGCACCAAGAAGAACCCCGCGCACAACGCCACATTCACAAGCCTAGGTAACCAGACTTGCCGCTTGAACAACATCGATCAGCCCAATGCCCGATACGCCTTCAAACCACCAGCGATGTAGTGGGCATTGACATAACCCATTTGACGCAAGGTGTTGGCAGACAAAGCACCACGGTTGTTGGCATTGCAGTAGCAGAGCACGGTGGTGTTCATGTCTGGCAACACACCCTCGATGTTCATCTCCAACTTGCCTCGACTCACATGCACAGAGCCCGCCAAATGGTCTGCGTCATGTTCTTCTTTGTCTCGGATGTCCAGCGCCACGGCGCCCTGCGCCAGCAGCGCATCCACTTGGTCTGGCAAGACACTCTGCACTTGCGCCATGGCGGTGTCAGCCATTTGTTGAAATTTCTGTGTATAGGCCATGAATGTCTTTCAAAACTTTAGTAACTGAGATGGGTAGATTTGCCCCAAAACACGCGGTAGGCAAACACGGTATAGCCAATAATGACCGGCAAGACCACCAAAACGCCATAGAAGATCACCAGCAAGGCCTCGGGTGAACTGGCGGCTTGCCAGATGTTGAGCTTGTCAATCACCAGCCAAGGGAACAAGCTGTAAGCCAGTCCGTAAAAGGACAGCAGAAAAATACCCACGGTGCTGGCAAATGGCACGCCTGCGCCATATTGGTTGCCTTGCGCAAACCGAACGGGCAAGCGTGACAAACTGCGACTGATCACCAAGAACAAACCCATGGTCATGGCAGGAATGGGCAATAGCATGAGTAAATTGGGGAAACTGAACCATTTGTCAAAAATGCGTGGGCTGACCCACGGCGTTGCCACCGAAATGGCCAGCACGCCTGCCGCAGTCAGCCACAAACTGCCTTTGGCCCATGCCACAGCACGCAGTTGCAAAGCGCCTTCGGTTTTCATGATCAACCAGCCTGCACCCAGCAGTCGGTAAGCGAACACGAGACAAAAGCCAATGAGCGCGCTGAACAAATAGCCTGGGGTGTCTTGCTTGAAGCCAGTGATGAGCTGACCCAGCATGAAGCCCTGCGCCCAAGATGCCAGCACAGAACCGATGTAGAAGGTTTTGTCCCACAAGGGGCGGTGCTGCGCTTTGGCCTTGACACGAAAGTCAAAGGCCACGCCACGCAGCGATAAAGCCACCAACATCAAGGCCACAGGCAGGTACAGCGCACCCAAAATGACGCCGTGTGCCATGGGAAAACCCACGAGCAAAACGCCCACACCGAGCACCAGCCAGGTTTCGTTCGCATCCCAAAATGGGCCAATGCTGGCGATCATGGTGTCTTTGTGGTCGAGCGTGTCGGCACTGTCGAGCAAAGCACCCACGCCCAGGTCGTAGCCGTCCAAAATGACATAGGCCAACATGGACAAGGCCATGACCAAGGCAAACACCAAAGGGAGCCATCCGCCAGGGCTAGCGAGGTCAATACCGAACTCAGACATGGCGCAATCCTTGGTTGTTCAAACGAGGCTCTTCACTGCCCTCGGTAGCCTTTTTGGCCAGGTAAAACACCACCGACACATAGGCACTCAGGAGGGCTGCATACAGCGTGAGGTACATGGCTAAGGAGAGGGCGATGTTGCCCGCTGGCACTTGGGAAGCGGCTTGCGCTGTGGTCAGCACACCATGCACCAGCCAAGGTTGGCGGCCAATTTCAGTCACATACCAACCAGCGACCAGCGCCACCCAGCCTGCAAAGGTCATGGCCACCAACACCATGGCCGTGCGACGTGACAAGGTGTTTTTGAATTTCAATTCGTAACTGGCGAACCAACTGACCGCCAGCATCAGCAGGCCCACGCCGACCATGATGCGAAATGCCCAAAACACAGGGCCCACAGGTGGATGCTCGGCAAAGTCTTTGATGCCTTTGACTTCGCCGTTCCAGTCGTGGGTCAAGTAAAAAGACGCCAATTTGGGGATGGCAATTTCAAATTTGTTGGACTGCGTGGCTTGGTCAGGAATGGCAAACAACACGGCAGGGACGCCTTGCTGGGTTTCCCAAATGCCCTCCATGGCCGCCAGTTTGGCGGGTTGGTGTTGCAAGGTGTTCAAGCCGTGCATGTCACCGACCAAGATTTGCACGGGGATGAGCACCGCCGCCACCATGACGCCGGAGCGCAGCGCGGCCATCACGTCTTTGGCACGGTCCCCTTTGAGCCAACGATATGCGCTGATACCGGCCAATAAGAAGGATGCGGTGAGGCCAGAGGCCAACAACATGTGGGTCATGCGGTAAGGGAAGGACGGGTTGAAGATGACCTCGAACCAACTGGTGACGTGGGCTTGCCCATTGATCATCTCGTAGCCAGCTGGGGTGTGCATCCAAGAGTTGAGCGCCAAAATCCAAAACGCTGAAGCGGTGGTGCCCAATGCCACCAACCAGGTGGCCAGGGTGTGGACGCCTTCGCTCACCCGACCTCGCCCAAACAACATGATGCCCAAGAACGTGGCCTCTAAAAAGAAAGCGGTCAACACTTCATAAGCCAGCAAAGGCCCAGCCACATTGCCCACGGTGTTCATGAAGCCTGGCCAATTGGTACCAAACTGAAAACTCATGGTGATGCCACTGACCACACCCAGTGCAAATGTCAGGGCAAAAATCTTGATCCAAAACTGGTAGGCGTCCATCCAATGTTGCTCACCAGTGGCCACGAATCGGGTCTTGAAAAACAACAAAAACCATCCCATCGCAATGCTGATGGTGGGAAACAAAATATGAAAAGTGACATTGGCAGCAAACTGCAACCGGGCCAGAATTACGGGATCAAGAGCGTCCATGGGTCATGACTCGTCAAAGGATGTGATCAAGATTGTCAAAGAGATTTGTGGGTCTGCCTAAGCCTTGCGCAACGCAGCGCTGACCCAACGCGCCAAGTCGGGGGCCGACATCGCCCCAGGCTGTCTGGCCATTTCACGGCCGCCCGAGAAAACCGCCAAAGTGGGAATGCTGCGAATGTTGTACTTAGCAGCCAAGCCTTGTTCGTCCTCGGTGTTGACCTTCACAAAGCGGGCTTGGCCTTGCATGTCGTGGCAGACTTTTTCATAAGCCGGCGCCATCATGCGGCAAGGGCCACACCATGGGGCCCAAAAGTCCACCACCAAAGGCAAGTCACTTTTGGCCAACTGCGCATTGAACGCTGTTTCACCGAGGTTATTGGGGTGGGCCGTCAACAAGGGCTGATGGCATTGACCGCAATTCAGTTCAGCTTGCAGTTTGTCCGACGGCACGCGGTTGGTGGCGTTGCAATGCGGACAAACCAAATGCATCTTAGTCACGGTGGTGTCGGTCATGGTTTTCTCGCAACAAACCCAACCAAGGCCGACATGCCGGAGTGGCCTGCGCCCTCAGAAAGAATGGCTTCATAGGTGTCGCAGACCAAAACTTCATAGCCCGCAAAAGCATGGCGCAACATTGGTTCGTCATAAAGGTGATCCAATTTGCCAGGTCCACCCGTGTTGAATTTCAGCTGGTTGAGTCCATAGCCTTGAATGATCAACAAACCCCCAGGCTTGATACTTTTATCGATTTTTTCAAAAATCTCAGCGCGTTCATCAGGTGCAGCAAATTGAAAAAAGATGCCTGCCACCAAGTCGTAATGTGCCGTGGGCCAATCAAAAGACTGCCAATCGCTGCACATGAAATTCACGTTCACTTGGTGCTTGACTGCCAAGGCTTGGGCTTTGGCAATGGCCGGGGCTGAAAAGTCGAAGGCATCGACGCTCATACCCTGTTGGGCCAACCAAACACTGTTGCGCCCTTCTCCATCAGCCACAGCCAAGGCTTTTCCTGATCCCAAGAGATGTGCTTGAGAAGCCAAAAATGCATTCGGTGCCTCACCAAACACGTATTCAGGCGTGGAGAAACGTTTGTCCCACATGGTTTGTGGAAAAGCAAATCCAGTCATGATCAGAGCGCGTTCAAAGGAATTTTGGCGTAAGCGATGCCGTTGTCTTCTTTCGGTGGCAACTCGCCAGCACGGATGTTGATTTGCACCGCAGGCAGGATGAGCACGGGCATCTCCAAGGTGGCGTCACGTTTGGTGCGCATCTCCACAAACTCGGCTTCGCTGATGCCGTCATGCACATGGATGTTCTTGGCCTTTTGCTCGGCAACGGTGGTTTCGAAATTCACGGCACGGCCATTGGGTGGGTAGTCGTGGCACATGAACAAACGCGTCTCGGGCGGCAGGCTCAAAATTTTGCGTGTCGAGGCGTACAAGGTTTTGGCGTCGCCGCCGGGGAAGTCGCAGCGTGCGGTGCCCACATCGGGCATGAACATGGTGTCACCCACAAACACCGCGTCACCAAACTGGTAAGCCACGCAAGCAGGTGTGTGGCCCGGCACATACATGGTCTGACCGGTGAGGCCACCCACCTGTATGGTGTCACCGTCGGCAAACAAATGGTCGAACTGCGAGCCGTCCAATTTGAAGCTGGCTTCCATGTTGAAGATGCCCTTGAAGACTTTCTGGACACCACTGATGTGGTCGCCGATGGCGGTTTTGCCACCCAAGTGTTGCTTCAAATAAGGTGCGGCGCTCAGGTGGTCGGCGTGGGCATGGGTTTCCAAAATCCACTCGACCTTCAAGTCGTTGGTTTTGACGAATTCGATGACTTTGTCAGCTGAATGGTGGCTGGTGCGGCCTGACTTGGGGTCGTAATCCAAAACCGAATCGATGATGGCGCAGGCCGAGCCAGGCTTTTCATAGATCACATATGTGACGGTCCAGGTGGCGGGGTCAAAAATGCCATGAACTTGAGGATTGACAGAGGCTGTGGTCATCGAGAACTCCTTTTTAAATTAAGTTTGCAATAGTATATTGACAAATATTTTGTTTGTCAATATACTTTCCGCATCTTCTTCAAAACAGCCAGGAAAACCGCCCATGGACACCTCCACCTTGGACCTCGACAAAATGAAAGCTTCAGCAGGAAACGCCTGCCGGCTCATGAAAGTGCTTTCCAACCCCGACCGCCTGATGCTGCTGTGCCAGCTGTCTCAAGGCGAGAAGCGCGTCGGTGAACTCGAAGAAATTTTGAGCATTGTTCAGCCCACCCTGTCCCAGCAACTCACGGTTTTACGAGACGAAGAGCTGGTGACCACCCGCCGTGATGGCAAAAACATCTATTACCAAATCGCCAGCCCCCAAGCGCTGGCGGTCATGAACGTTTTATTCGACCAATATTGCGGCCCCCAAGCAGGAGACAACACATGAACATCGACTGGACACATTTCACCCCCTTCGCCTCTCTCACCGGCGGCATCATTTTGGGCATTGCCTCGGCCATCTTCATCTTGGTGAATGGCCGTATTTTGGGCATCAGCGGCATTGTGGGTGGACTTTTCCCTCCCAAACTGGGCGACACCTTCTGGCGCATCGCATTTTTGTTGGGTTTTGCGGCAGCACCCGTGGTTTTTCATGCGGTGGTACCCGCCCAGTACATCACTCCACCACGCATCGACGCCACCGACTGGATGGTGGTCATCGCCGGATTGCTGGTCGGCATTGGCACCCGCTATGCCTCCGGTTGCACCAGCGGTCATGGAGTCTGCGGCCTGTCCCGCTTGTCTCCACGTTCATTGGTCGCCACAGCTTCATTCATGAGTGCAGGTTTCATCACTGTTTACGTCATGCGTCACGTCATTTAAGGAAAAAATCATGATTCAAAAAAACCATCTTCACCACGTCACTGAATTTGCAGTTGGTCTGATGTTTGGCATGGGCCTGATGCTGTCGGGCATGACCGACCCCGGCAAAGTCATCGGCTTCTTGGATTTGTTTGGCAGCTGGGATCCATCGCTGGCGCTGGTCATGGGCGGCGCCATCATGGTGGGCTTTTTTGCTTTCACCGTGGCTAAAAAGCGCACCACCACTTTCTTGGGTGGCGTGTTGCGATTTCCGACCAACACTGACATCGACAAAAAATTGGTCATCGGTAGCTTGATGTTTGGCACTGGGTGGGGCTTGGCGGGTTTTTGTCCAGGGCCAGCGTTGGTCTCCATGGCAGATGGCCAACCAAAAGCACTGGTGTTTGTGTTGGCCATGCTGGTCGGCATGTTGGGCTTTGAATTGATGGACCGTTTTGTTCACGCACCTCGTAAAGCCAAATTCAACGCTGTTTGATCCTCAACACTGGAGACACCATGGACATCAAATCACTCACGCCACATCTCTCTGTCAGCCCGCAAATCTTGGTTTCAGAGATTCAAGCGGTGGCCGAGGCGGGTTTCAAAGCCATCATTTGCAACCGCCCCGATGGCGAAGGACCTGACCAACCCAGCTTCAAAGAAATTGAAGCAGCTGCCAACCAGTTTGGGTTGCAAGCCCAGTACCTGCCTGCTGAAACAGGCAAGGTCCGCGACGAAGATGGCAAGGTTTTTGGCCAATTACTCAACGCGCTGCCCGGACCGGTTCTGGCTTATTGCCGAAGCGGCATGCGCTCCACCACGATGTGGGCTTTGTCGCAATCGGGCATCACCCCTTTGCCACAGATTTTGGAAGCCTCAAACAAAGTGGGCTTTGACATGAACCCTTTGGTGCAACGCATCGCCAATGGCGGCAAAACCCCTACCAACCAAGCCGATGCCCGCCACGATGTGGTCATCGTCGGTGGAGGCGCGGCAGGCATTTCGGTGGCGTCCAGTTTGTTGGCCAGAAGCCCACAGTTGGATATCGCCATCATCGACCCAGCAGATGCGCATTTCTACCAACCTGGTTGGACCATGGTGGGTGGCGGCATTTTCAAACCTGGTGAAACGGCCCGCACCATGGCCTCGGTCATCCCCACCGACGTGAGCTGGATCAAAGCGGCCGTGGCCGCCTTCGAGCCCGACAACAACCAAGTCATCTTGGAAGGCTGCCGTGTGGTGAAGTACAAGCAATTGGTGGTGTGTCCCGGTTTGAAACTGGACTGGCAAGGCATTGAAGGTTTGAACGACACATTGGGTCGCAATGGCGTGACCTCCAACTACCGCTTTGACCTGGCACCTTACACCTGGGAATTGGTTCAAAAACTCAAAGGCGGCAAGGCGCTGTTCACCCAGCCGCCCATGCCCATCAAGTGCGCCGGTGCGCCGCAAAAAGCCATGTACTTGTCGGCCGACCACTGGACACGCCAGGGCGTTCTCAAGAACATCGATATCCAGTTTTGTAATGCGGGTGCGGTGCTGTTTGGCGTGGCCGACTATGTGCCAGCCCTCATGGAATACGTGAAGAAATACCGCATCGGACTGAACTTTGGCGAAACCTTGGTGGCGGTGGATGGCCCCGCTCACCAAGCCACATTCTTGAAAAACATGCCCGACGGCAGCAAAGAAAAAGTGGTGCGCGAATTCGACATGATCCATGTGGTACCACCCCAAAAAGCACCCGACTTTGTACGTGTGAGCCCACTTGCTGACGCTGCTGGTTGGGTGGATGTGGACCCTGCCAGCCTGCGCCACAAAACCTACGCCAACGTGTTCGCGTTGGGCGATGTGGCCAACACCACCAACGCCAAAACTGCCGCAGCTGCGCGCAAACAAGCACCTGTGGTGGCACACAACCTGTTGGTGGCCATGGGTCAATTGAAGAGCGAAGCCAAGTACGACGGCTACGGTTCCTGCCCACTCACCGTGGAACGCGGCAAGATCGTGTTGGCCGAATTCACCTATGGCGGCAAGTTGGCACCCAGTTTCCCCTCTTGGTTGATCGACGGCACCAAGCCCTCTGCATTGGCTTGGTATCTGAAGGAACGCGTGTTACCCCCCATCTATTGGGAGGCCATGCTCAAAGGCCGTGAATGGATGGCACAACCCGAAATGGTGGGCTGATGACTGGACTGACACGCTGGCTGCCCTCGGTGCCAATGCTTGACTGGGGGCGCAGTTACAACCGCGAGACCTTCACCAACGACGCGGTGGCGGCACTCATCGTCACCATCATGCTGATACCGCAAAGCTTGGCCTATGCCTTGCTGGCGGGTCTGCCGCCCGAGGTGGGTTTGTACGCCAGCGTGGCGCCCTTGCTGCTCTATGCGATCTTGGGCAGCAGCCGCGTCTTGGCCGTGGGGCCCGTGGCGGTCGTGTCGCTCATGACCGCCGCCGCAGTGGCCGAACACGCCGCGGCAGGGACTTATGCGTATTGGCAAGTGGCCATCACTTTGGCGTTTTTGTCGGGCGGCATGTTGTTGATCATGGGCTTGCTGCGCTTGGGTTTTTTGGCCAATTTTTTAAGCCACCCGGTCATCTCGGGTTTCATTTCGGCGTCTGGCTTGTTGATTGCGCTCAGCCAATTGAAAACCATCATGGGCGTGAAAGCCGAGGGCCACAACTTTGTGGAATTGCTGTCTTCTCTGCTGCACCAAGCCTCGAATGTTCATGCACTGACGTTGGGTGTGGGCATCGCTGCCACCGTGTTTTTGTTTTGGGTGCGCAAAGGCTTGAAGCCTTTGCTCATCTCTGCGGGTTTGAGGCCCAAGCTGGCCGATGTGCTGGCCAAAGCGGGCCCCGTGGTGGCGATTGCCCTGACCACCGTGCTGGCTTGGTCACTCGACTGGCAAGGCCAGGGCATGAAACTGGTGGGCACCGTGCCGCAAGGCTTGCCACCCCTGACTGCGCCGCTGTGGGACTTGGCGCTTTGGCAAGAACTGCTGATGCCCGCCTTGCTCATCAGCGTGGTGGGTTTTGTCGAATCGGTGTCGGTGGGACAAACCTTGGCTGCCAAACGTCGACAACGCATTGAGCCCGACCAAGAGTTGGTGGCCTTGGGTGCCAGTAATTTGTCAGCAGCATTCACCGGCGGCTTTCCGGTGACGGGCGGCTTTGCCCGTTCGGTGGTGAATTTTGACGCGGGTGCCGTGACGCCTGCCGCAGGCGTTTACACCGCAGCAGGCATCACCCTCGCCTCGCTGTTTTTAACCCCCGCGCTTTACTTTTTGCCGCAAGCCACCTTGGCCGCCACCATCATCGTGGCGGTGTTGTCTTTGGTGGACTTGGGCATCTTGAAATCCACGTGGCGTTTCTCCAAACTGGACTTCATCGCCGTGGCCACCACCTTGCTGGCCACTTTGTTGGTGGGCGTGGAAAGTGGCTTGGTCATGGGCGTGATCGTGTCCTTGGCCTTGTTTTTATTCAGAGCCAGCCGCCCGCACATTGCCACCGTGGGCCTGATGCCGGGCACCGAGCATTTCCGCAACGTGCAGCGCCACCAGGTGTTGGTCAGTCCCAAGCTGGTTTGCCTGCGGGTTGATGCCAGCTTGTTTTTTGCCAATGCCCGTGGTGTGGAAGACCGCATCAACGCCGAGGTGGCTGCACGGCCTGACTTGGAACACGTGTTGTTGCAATGTTCTGCGGTGAACGACATTGACGCCAGCGCTTTGGAAAGCCTGGAGGCCATTGCCAGCCGATTGAACGACTCGGGCATTGCCCTGCACTTCTCAGAAATCAAAGGGCCGGTGATGGACAAGCTCAACACCACTGGGTTTTTGCAGCATTTGCACGGACAGGTGTTCCTGACCAATTACCAAGCCATCCAAGCACTGACCCCGGAAGTGCTGCAAGCGCATTGACCCCCCATGAAAGCCATGCAGCTCGGCCTGAGCCACAACCGGCATCAGGTGTTCCAGCAGCTCATGCAAGTGTTTTTGGTGGGCATGACGGTGGGCTTGATGCGCAATGTGGTACCCGCTTTGGCGGAGCAAGCGTTTGGCGTGCCACGGGGTTCGTTCCTCTTGCTGATCACTTTCGTGGTGGCTTTCGGTTTGGTCAAAGCCATCATGAATTTCATGGCCGGGCGACTGGCTGAACAGCATGGCCGCCAAAAAGTTTTGCTGCTCGGGTGGTTGGTGGCTTGGCCCATTCCACCCTTGATTTACTTCAGCAGCAGTTGGGATTGGATCGTTGGGGCCACCATGCTGCTGGGGGTCAACCAAGGCCTCACCTGGTCCATGACCCAAACCTCGTCACTGGACTTCACCAAACCCCAGCAGCGAGGCTTGGTCATAGGCTTGAATGAATTTGCCGGTTATTTGGGCGTGGCCCTGGCAGGCATCGCAACGGGCTACGCCGCGACATGGCTGGGTGCTCGTGCGGGACTGCTCTGGTTTGGCACAACGGTCATTCTTTCGGGCACCTTGCTCACGGTATTCGTTGTAGTGGAAAGCAAGCCCTGGAATGAATTGCACTCCACCAACAACCCCTTAAAGGCAGGCACAACGCTGACCACTCGACAGGTATTTGCCCTGATGAGTTGGCGTGATCCACGCCTGATGGCGCTCAGCCAAGCAGGCTTGGTGGAAAAATTTGTCGATGCCTTGGTTTGGATGATTTGGCCGCTTTATTTGATTCAACAAGGCTTGCCACTCACTGACATCGGCTGGGTGCTCGGCTGTTACGGCATCACTTGGGGCGTGGCGCAACTGGCAACGGGCTATTTTTCAGACTTGATTGGCAGGCATCGGCTGAACTGGGTGGGCATGTGGGTGTGTGGGGCTGGCGTTGCCATGTTTCCTTTGAGCACGAGTGCTTCTCAATGGGCCGCATCTGCAGCGTTGAGCGGTTTGGGGATGGCCATGCTCTACCCCAACCTGAGTGCCGCAGTGGCCGACCTGGCTGAACCGGCGTGGCGGGCATCAGCTATTGGCATCTACCGCTTTTGGCGCGATCTCGGTTATGCCGTGGGGGCCCTGGGCATTGGGCTGACCGCGCACCTGAGCAGCAACTTGAACAACAGCTTTTGGTTTGTGGCCATCAGCATGTGGCTCTCGGGCAGCCTGTTGGCTTGGCTAGGACAGAACGAGTAATCACCAAGCGTGCAGTTCGTTCACAGGGAAGCGCTTCTCTTTCACGGCATTCACAAACGCTTGCATGGCGCCCAAGATGGTGCCCGATTCGTTCATGAAGTTGTGGGCAAATTTGGGCACCTTGCCTTGGGTCACACCGATCATGTCGTGCAACACCAAAATTTGACCGGCCGTATCAACCCCCGCGCCAATGCCGATGGTGGCGCAACTGGTCAATGCCTTGGTGATCTTGGCTGACAACAGCGCCGGCACCATTTCCAACACCAAGGCCTGCGCACCTGCGTTTTGCAACTGAATCGCGTCTTGCATGAGTTGCTCTGCACCACTCTCAGTGCGTCCTTGCACACGGTAGCCACCCAGCGTGTTCACGCTTTGTGGCGTCAGGCCCAAGTGGCCACAAACGGGAATGCCGCGCGTCACCAAAAATTCCACCGTGGACGCCAACCAGGCCCCGCCCTCCAGTTTGACCATGTGGGCCCCGGCCTTCATGAGCACCGATGCACTTTCAAACGCTTTCTCAGGCGTGGCATAGCTGGAAAAAGGCATGTCCCCCAAGATGATGGGGCGGCCATTTTGCTTTTGCAACCCGCGCGCCACGCACTCTGTGTGGTAACGCATGGCTTCTAAAGTGACAGGCAAAGTGCTGTTGTGACCTTGGCAAACCATGCCCAAAGAGTCCCCCACCAACACAATTTCCACACCCGCCAGATCAGCCACCGCCGCAAAACTCGCGTCATACGCGGTCAGCATGGTGATTTTTTCGCCCTCTGCATACATCTTCATCAAGCTGTGCATGGTCATGGCGGGACGCTTGGTGGATTCAGGGGTGGTGGGTTGAACGCTCATGGTTGTTCCTGTGCAAATAAAGAGGTGTCACAAATGCGATGTCGTATTGTGCAATTGCCATTTATCATCGTCCACACCCAACACCATCAGACCATGGCGTGTCTCCAAAGTGACCGCCAGCAAAGGAGATTCGGCATGAATGAACCCATCGAAAAGCGCGAAGCACCGGTCAATTCGCCGATGAAAATTTTGCTCGCCAGTCTGATTGGCACCACCATCGAGTATTTCGACTTCTACATCTTTGGCACCGCCGCTGTGCTGGTTTTTCCCAAACTCTTTTTCGCCGCATCCGACCCCAGCGTTGCCGTCCTGCAATCCTTGGCCACTTTTGGTTTGGCCTTTGTGGCGCGGCCTGTGGGCTCGGCGGTGTTTGGTCATTTTGGCGATCGCATCGGGCGAAAGGCCACACTGGTCGCGTCGCTCTTGACCATGGGCGTGTCGACGGTGCTGATTGGTTTGTTGCCGTCTTATGCGGCCATCGGCATTGCCGCACCCATCATGTTGGCGGTGCTTCGCTTTGGCCAGGGTTTGGGTTTGGGTGGCGAATGGGGTGGGGCCATTTTGTTGGCCACTGAAAATGCGCCGCCTGAAAAACGCGCTTGGTACGGCATGTTTCCGCAACTGGGCGGCCCGATTGGATTCTTCATGTCGGGCAGCGTCTTCTTGATACTCACGACGCAATTACCCGAGGCCGACTTTCTCGATTGGGGTTGGCGCATCCCCTTTGTGGCCAGTGCGCTGTTGGTGGTGGTTGGCCTGTATGTGCGGTTGACCATTTCTGAAACGCCCCAGTTTCAAAAAATCATGGCCATGAAGAGCCGGGTCAAAGTGCCCATCCTCACCGTGATCACCCAGCACCCCCGCTCCTTGATGCTGGGCATGATGTCTGGGCTGGGACAGTTTGTGTTGTTCTACCTCATGACCGTGTTCACTTTGAGTTGGGCCACCACGTCCTTGGGCTATGCACGTCAAGACTTCTTGGTGCTGCAACTCATCGCAGTGGTGTTTTTTGGATTGTTCATTCCCATCGCCGCGAAAATCTCAGACGCCAAAGGCAGAACACACGCCCTCACCTTGGGCGCTGTGGGCATTTGCATCCTAGGGCTGTTGCTCGGCCCCATGCTGCAGGCGGGCAACACCACCACGCTGCTGGCCCTGTCCATCGGCATGGCCCTCATGGGCATGTGCTTTGGTCCTCTGGGTGCATTGATGTCGGACTTGTTCCCCACCGAGGTCCGCTACACCGGTGCTTCATTGACCTTCAACTTGTCTGCCATTGTGGGCGCTTCATTCGCGCCCTACATCGCCACCTGGTTGGCCACCAACTTCGGGTTGCAGTTCGTGGGCTATTACTTGTCGGGCATGGCGGCCATCAGTGTCATGGCTTTGTTGGCGGTGAAAAAGCAAAATTCGAGTTTCAGCTAGCCGTGTGCGCTCTAGGGTAAACACTTTGTAAATGGTTGCCAAATCAGCCAAAGTCTGGTTTTGTAACGATCAGTAGACCCTAGGAATATTGCATGCTTGTTCGCCTCTTGTATGTCAGCCAACCTGTTGGCCCCATCACCACTGCGGTCACCTCCTCCATCTTGACTTTGTCGAGTCAATTCAACAAACAAGAAAACATCACAGGTGTGCTCTGCCAAGGCTCAGGGCTGTACATGCAAGTCCTCGAAGGTGCCCGGTCCAAGGTCAATCAACTCTACAGAAAAATCATCTCCGATCAAAGACATCAGCGTGTCGAACTGCTCTCCATGGAAGACATCACGCAGCGCCAGTTTGGTCAGTGGTCCATGTCATTGGTGCATTTGCACAAGGACGATCCCATGGTGAAAATGGGTCATCCTGAATTCGATCCGTATGCGGCCAACGGCAGCGATGCCTTGAAATTGATGGCGAGTCTGGTCAATGCGGGCATCCCAATTGACAAGTTAGGACAGTGACAAGCTTGCACCTTTCAAGCAACAGATGGTTGGTGAAACGCCGTTATTTCATGCAGTTGGCATAGTAAGTGGTGGTGCCAGGCCAATCTGAGAACACGCCAATGACTCCCACATCTTGTGCCAACACTTCCAAGGCCACCAAGATGTCTCCTTCATTGTCAACAACCGAATTCACGGTTTGAAAATACCAACCGCCTTTGTCCTGGGCCATCACGCCTGAGCGCTCCAGCGACCAGGCAATGATTTTCAAACCTGCTGCCTTGGCGTTGTGGGCGTATTGGGACGCCACCATGCGGTTGTTTTTCACATCCAACAAGGCAAACAGTGGGGGAGCCACGATTTCAATGCCTTGGGCTTTGTATTGTTTAAGCGTGTCCAAGCTGGGCAATGCATCAGGGGTTTCAGCGGCATCCAAGAAGACCGCTTGCTTTGCAAAAGCAGGTTCGTTTTGAACCCAATACAACACATCGGCATGGTTGAATGATTGCGCAAACACATCGGACGCTGGCACATTTGCCGCCTTGTATTCATCTATCATTTTTTGCGCATAGTCCGCTTGTGTGAATCCATCAAAAGGCATCTTCACCACAGCCTCTTTCAATTCGGGGGTCATCTTCACACCCCATTTTTTGAACAAGGCGATGGATTCTTGGTGCGTCAGCAAAGTGCCGCTGGTGGAGCCGCTGTACAAGTCTGTGCGCCAAGGGGGCGTGCCTTTGACAAACGCCTCTGGGGTGGTGGCTTTGGGGTTGAAGCCATCCATCTTGCCCCGCAAGCTTTTGAACTCGACCAATGTGATGTCGCTGGTTCTGCATTCAGCTGAAGCCGGTGTTTGGGTCGCCGCATCGTAGGGTTTGAAGGGCGATGTGCACTTGGCCCCCAACGGGGTCAACAAGATGTTGGTGGTGGTGTGCAAGTCGTTTTGCGCATGTCGACAGACCAAGGCCTTGTCCTTGGTGAAGGTCACATCGCACTCCACCACCCCTGCGCCCATGCGGACAGCGGCTTCATAAGACTCCAAAGTGTGCTCAGGAAACATGAGGGCGGCGCCACGATGCCCAATGGAGAAATCGCTTTTTTGGAGGGGTTTGTTGGCACAGCTTTGCAACTGTTGCTTGAGTGGTGAGTCTTTGAGTTGAGAGATGAGAAAGTAAGGCCGCGGACCCACTTGCACCTGGAAAGGCTGTGCCCAGGAAACACTGCAGAAGGCGAACGCGAGAAAAACAAAACATCTTTGCAATGCAAGCGTCGCGTTTGATTGAACAGGTGACATGGCCAAAAGCTGAGTACGTTGTTGCATGGTTTCTTTCAATGTCGAGGCTCACACACGGCTTGTGTGAACTGCCCCTCTGGGCTGAGTGTGGTCAATGCGACGCGATAACCACCCGAAGGCGCAGCAGCCACCAACACACCGTACTCGGGCATGTTCAACGAGGCGGCTGCTTGTTTGGCCACTTGCCAAACATCATGTAAGTGAGGTGTTTGTGCCACCCAACTGGCGTCCAAGGCGGGCAGTGGTCCGGGCTTGAGTCTGACCAGGTGCACATGCAGTTGGTTTTGGGTGCGCTTGTTTTGAGAATTCACAGCCAATGCGATGTCGGCCAGTGGCATGCGTTGTGTCGCGACATCCCATGCAAACTGCCAAATCGCATCTGGACGGCGTTCATCCTCAACCCCCGTGACGATGGCTTTGGGCATGACCAGGCCATGCACAAAGTCGGCGGGGCATCCACACATCTTGATGTCTCTGATGGCGACAAATTCGGCTGTTTCCGCCCAAATGTCGGTGGTCGCCTTGCAGGTGGATTTGCCAGCGCAACCAGCCCGCAACAGTGGTGATCGGCACTGTTCACAATACCCTGAGACTGATGGATCGATGCATTGTTGAACAATGTGCTTCAAGATGTCGCTTTTCTCAAGGGCATGAGCAGTGCTGCAAACAACCACACAGGCCAGAGGCAGTAGCAACGATCTGATCGAAAGATGCCGGTGGACAAACGCCACAGAATGAATGAAGAAATGAAACATGGACAATACAACGCGCTGCTGGACAACACTCACTTATACCGCAGCAGCATGACTGTTTGAAACGGAGGTGATATGTTGCTCTCAACCACACAAATCCATGAAGGGTTGCAACGCTTGAATGGCTGGACCCTCGCCCAAGACCATGCCTGCATAGAAAAAACCTGGCAATTCAAAAGCTTTCGCTTGGCCATGCATTTTTGGAATGCCGTGGCCGAACTGGCCGAGCAGCGTGACCACCACCCCGAATTCGTGTCCAACTACACCAAGCTGTGCATTCGACTCACCACCCACGACGCGAAAGGGTTGACCGACAAAGATCTGGAGCTGGCCCAGGACATCGAACGCATGGCCAACCAGCCTGAGAACCGGTCAATTTTTGGCGCCGATATGACTACGTAGCATGGCCAAACCCAGCGTGGTGACGAGCATGGAGCCGCCCAACAAGTTGAGATAGGCGTTGGCCCCACCCGCTGTGATCATGGCGGCACCTGCAAATGCGCTGACGAATGCACCCACCCTGCCAAAAGCCATGGCCGTGGCCGCGCCCGTGGTGCGAATTTCAGTGGGATAGATGTGGGCACACAAGGCGAACATGGCGCATTGCAAGGCCGTGACAAACAAGCCATGAAAACCCAGACCCCACAAAAAGGTTTCAGGGGACGCCGTCACATTCACGATCTTCAACCCGAAGGCGGTGACTGCAGACATGGCCGCCCAAAAAATCATGGGGCGGCGAGAGCCATAACGGTTGATGGCAGCGGCGCAAAGCACTGCTCCAAAAATGCCGCCAAAGTTGTACGCGGTCAAACCCATGCCTGACAAGGCAGGTGACAAGCCTTCGGTTGCGAGCATGGTGGGCAACCAACTGTATGCCGAGTAGATGGACAACTGAATCATGAAAAAAGCCAGCCACAACCAAGAGGTGTCGTAAGCCCTGCCCGCCCGAAACAACTCGGCAATACGACCCCGTTGAGCAGACTGGCTAACGCCATCGGTGAATTGACCGACCTTCGCCACATCTTGCTTCATCTGGATCAGCATCCCGCGCAATTCCTCCCAACGTGAGGCCTGACGCGCCAGGTACTTGGGTGATTCACGCAAGGCAAACCACAAAAAAATGGCAAATGCAATCGCCATCGAACCACCGACATAGAAGAACACGCGCCACCCTTGGGTGGGCAATATTTGTGCAGCAGCCAGACCTGCCAACATGCCCCCTGCGGGATAACAAACAATGGCCGTTGTCACCGCCATGGTCCTGTGACGCAACGGCATGAATTCAGCCGTCAAGGTGGTGGCTGCAGGCAAAGCCGCACCGATGCCCAGGCCCGCAAAAAACCGAATGAGTGCAATGCTCGGAACATCAGTGGACAGCCCAATCAGCATGGTCGACGTGCCAAACAACAAGATGCTGGCGATCAAGACCGGTTTGCGACCAAATCGATCTGCCAACACACCAGCGCTCAAACTGCCGATGGCCATGCCGGCCAAGCCACTGGCCACAGCCATGGAGAAAGCCGCACGTGTCGTTCCCCACTCTTGCATGATCATCGGAATGGCGTAGCCAATCATCTGACCATCAAAGCCATCGATCACGATGGCCAGGGCCGCCAAGACATAGGTGAATTTCTGCAAAAGGCTGAGGCCACCCTCGTCAATGGCTTTTGAGACATCGTATGAGGGATTGGCAGGCTGTGCCGCTGTGGTGTTCATGAAGTCTCCTATCGCTTGGCGATTTTTTTTAATTGGTAACCCTCGGTCATTCTAGGAATGCATGTGCAAAGAGGGCATAGGATTTCATGAATACAGATCATTCAGCGGATGAATAGTCCCAGCTTGTGGAACCCGATACATGTCATGGTGACTCAAAACTGGGGTTCCAATTCTTGCGTTTTGTGTTCGATGACCTGCTCGTCAGTGACTTCGTCTTTCGGGTCGACCAAGGGGCGAAGCTTGTGCCTGTCGGTGATGGCTTCCGATGAAGCGCCTCGTTGCAACTCTTGACCCATCCACAATTGGTGAAACGGCCTGCCGCTGACCGTGCGGATCCAATAGGCATCTTCGCGATCTTTGTGCCGCCCTATTCTGGAAATGACTTCCACCACCAAACCAATGTTTTCAGGGCAACCGCCCACAATCACACACCGTTGTCCTCTTGCAAGAATCGACATCACACGTCTCCTTTGATGTAACTCCGAGCCCTTGGGGTTGAGCTCAGAAAAGAAAAAAGCCCTCACAAGGAGGGCTTGACGCTTTACCGCTTGGTTGCCCCGCAGGGCCACATCTGTGGTTACCACCTTGCCCGGTGAGGCAGGTTGGCGTGGGCGTCAGCCCAACTCTTGATGACGGGAAAATGCTAACACAATGGCTGGGGCTGGATAAGGACGAAACATCTGTTCATGATGGGCCATGGGTGCCACAATGAAAGCTCTCAATAAAGAAGAGCGTCATGAAATTTCTGCTGGTATGTGTTCTGAGCTTCTCATGGATTGGAAACGTGATGGCGATTGAAGAACCCAAATATGACATCGTCCTCACCGACGGTGCCTTTGAAATACGCAAGTACGCGCCTTACATCGTTGCAGAAACACTCGTGCAAGGCGACATGGACGAGGCTTCAAGCAAAGGCTTCAGGCTGATAGCTGACTATATTTTTGGCAACAACCAAGCAGCCAGCGCAGCTTCCAACGAAAAAATAGCCATGACTGCGCCAGTGACAGTGGAGCCTCAGTCAGCCAAAATGGCCATGACCGCACCGGTCACCCTCGAACCCCAAGCAGGTGCTCAGAGCATGGCAACTTCCAAGCAATGGCTGGTCAAATTCATCATGCCCAGTCAATACACTTTGGCGACCATTCCAAAGCCTAAAAACAGCGCAGTGACCTTGAGAGAGGTTCCTGGCAAGCAATATGCTGTTCTGAAATATTCAGGGTTTAATTTTCAGTCGCGCGTGCAAACCAAAACCCAAGAAGCGTTGGAATGGGCCGCACAGAAAAACTTGGAAGTGATCGGTCAACCGCAGTTGGCGAGATACGACCCGCCTTGGACATTGCCGATGTTCAGGCGCAATGAAATCATGATTGAAATCAACAAACCCTGAAACTGGTGCGTGGTGAGGGTTTCGAACCCCCGACCCCCGCCGTGTGAAGGCGATGCTCTACCACTGAGCTAACCACGCAAACTTGCTGCTGCAAGAGCGGCATATTTTGTCACAAAACGGGCCGTTTTTTAGACGGATCGCCAAATTGTTTTCCCGTCACTGGCCTTGTCAATCTGCAACATGACGTCTTCATGGGCCTGCAATTCATCCTGCGTGGGTTCAATCACCAAGAGCTTGAGTTTGCTGAAATCGGCTTTGACGGATTGAGCGGCACCCTCACTCAAAGCGTCACTGTCAATCAGCAACGCATCTTGACCACGCGTGAGGTTGATGTAGACATCGGCCAACAACTCCGCATCCAACAACGCACCGTGCAAGGTTCTGGCCGCATTGCTCACGCCCAAGCGCTCGCACAAGGCATCCAAGGAATTGCGTTTGCCTGGGTAAATTTCTTTCGCCATGGCCAGGGTGTCCATCACGCGGGCCACATGCTCCTTGAAAGCGGGTTTGCCTGCCAATTCGAGTTCTTTGTTCAAAAAGCCAATGTCGAATGAGGCGTTGTGGATGATGATGTCGGCGTCTTTGATGTAGTCAATGAATTCATCAACGATGAATGCAAACTTGGGTTTGTCTTGCAAAAATTCATTGGTGATGCCATGTACTTTCAGCGCATCTTCATGGCTTTCACGCTCGGGGTTGAGGTAGTAGTGGAAATTACGACCTGTGAGCTTGCGGTTGGCCAACTCCACACACCCAATTTCAATGATGCGGTCCCCAGCTTCTGCTGAAAGTCCGGTGGTTTCGGTATCCAACACAATTTGACGCATGGCAGTCAGTGGTTTTCTTTGGCGTGGTTGATGGTGTAGCGAGGAATTTCTATCAACAAGTTGTCAGCACCCACCACCGATTGACAACTGAGGCGGGAGTTGGGCTCCAAACCCCAAGCGCGGTCCAGCAGGTCTTCTTCCGTTTCTTCGGCTTCGTTCAAACTGCCAAAGCCCTCTCGCACAATGACATGACAGGTGGTGCAAGCACAACTCATGTCGCAGGCATGCTCAATGTTGATGCCGTTGTCCAGCAAGGCCTCGCAAATGGTGTTGCCAGGCAAGGTTTGGATTTCTTTGCCCTCGGGACAAAGTTCGACGTGGGGAAGAATTTTGATGATGGTCATGACATGCTGCCAATGTGTTTACCTGCAAGCGCGCTTCGAATGCCCTCGTTCATGCGAGCAGCCGCGAACGCTTCCGTGCCTTTGGCCAAAGCCTCCGTGGCCGCCTCAATGTCGGCAGGCTTTTCCAATGACTTGGCCGCCAAAACAGCCGCCATCAGCTGGTGAATCTGGGCTTGTTCATCAGCGTTCAACAAATGGGCGTCGGCATTCAAGGCACTTTGGGTGGCCAACCACATGCGGTCGGCTTCCAGCCTCGCCTCGGCCAAGGCTCTGGCGTTCTTGTCAATCTCAGCCGTGTGAAAACTGTCTTGCAACATGCTGGCGATTTGGTCGTCTGACAAACCGTAGCTGGGTTTGACATCGATTTGCGCTTGCACGCCACTCTTTGTTTCGAGCGCCGACACACTCAACAAACCATCGGCATCGACAGTGAAAGTGACACGAATACGCGCTGAGCCTGCGGCCATGGGTGGAATGCCGCGAAGCTCGAAACGCGCCAAGCTTCTGCAGTCTTTCACCAAATCACGCTCACCTTGCACCACGTGCAAAGACAGCGCTGTTTGACCGTCTTGGTAAGTGGTGAAGTCCTGCGCCATGGCTGTGGGGATGGTTTGGTTGCGCGGCACGATGCGCTCAACCAACCCACCCATGGTCTCAATGCCCAAAGACAAGGGAATGACATCCAGCAGCAGCAACTCGCCATTGGGATTGTTGCCACTCAATTGATTGGCTTGAATGGCCGCTCCGATGGCCACCACTTCATCGGGGTTCAGGTTGTTCAATGGCTGACACCCCAACAACTTGGCGACAGCATCTTGAATTTGCGGCATTCGCGTCGAGCCACCGACCATCACGACGCCTTGGATCTCGTCTGCTTTCAGACCAGCATCTCGCAGCGACTTTTTCACGGCTAGCAAGGTGCGTTGGGTCAACTCTCGGGTGTTGTCTTCGAATTCTTGGCGACTCACTGAAACCGTCAATGCACCATCGCTCAAAACAGCATGAAATTCGTTTTGCTCAGAGGCAGACAATTGTTCTTTGCAGACCCTGGCGGCCATCAACAATTTGGACTTGTCAGAGTCTGAAGCAGCATGACGCTGGGTTTTGTTCAGAACCAATGCCAGCAGCGCATGGTCATAGTCGTCGCCGCCCAAGGCGGAGTCACCACCAGTGGCCAGCACCTCGAACACACCACGGCTCAAGCGAAGAATCGAAATATCGAAGGTGCCCCCACCCAAGTCATACACGGCATACACACCTTCACTGGCATTGTCCAAACCATAGGCAATGGCCGCGGCAGTGGGTTCATTGATCAAGCGCAGCACATTCAGGCCGGCCATTTGCGCGGCATCTTTGGTTGCTTGTCTTTGGGCATCGTCAAAATAGGCGGGCACGGTGATGACAGCGCCATACAGGTCATCGTTGAAAGTGTCTTCGGCACGTTGCTTCAAGGTGGCCAAGATTTCAGCACTCACCTCCACAGGCGACTTGATGCCTTCCAGCGTCTGAAGACCCAGCATCCCATTCAAGTCCACCAATAGGTAGGGCAAACGATCGCGGTTGTGGATGTCGCCAACACTCCGACCCATGAAACGTTTGACCGACACGATGGTGTTGGCTGGGTCTTCGGCTTGGCTGGACATGGCGTCGCGACCAATCATTCGGCGGCCCCCAGGCAAATACCGCACCACCGAGGGCAAGATCACCTGACCTTGGGTATCGGGCAAACATTCGGCCACACCATTGCGAACACTGGCCACGAGGGAATGTGTGGTGCCTAAGTCGATGCCGACGGCAATGCGTCTGGCGTGAGGATCTGGCGCTTGCCCAGGTTCAGATATTTGTAACAGTGCCATGTGCTTATTGTGCCCTCAAGCATTTTCAATGCGTTCGAATTGCGTGTTGAGGTCTTGTTCAAACTTGTCGATGAACATCAAGGCGCGCACTTCGCGCACGGCTTCGTCCCACAGATGGTCCACATCCAAATACCGCGTGAGTTTGCTCAATGTGCTGTTCCGGTATTCGGTGATTTCATCTTGCAAGCTGTTCAAGTCATCCAAGGAGGTGGCTTCATCCAATGATTCACGCCACTGCATTTGCAGCATTAAAAAATCAGCAGGCATGCTGGTGTTGTCTTCAGCTCGCACAGGACTGCCGTTCAATTCACAAAGATAGGCGGCGCGACTCAAGGGTGTTTTCAGGCGCTGATAGGCCTCGTTGATGCGGACCGACCATTGCATGGCCAGACGCTTTTCTGCGGCCCCTTGGGACACGAATTGATCAGGATGCACCTGGCGCTGAAGTGCTTTCCAGCGATCGTCCAACTGCGAGCGGTTCAAGGCGAAACATGGGGGCAAATCGAACAGCTCGAAATCATTGGCCGCCAATGAAATCGGCTGATTCAAATCGGGAGGCGTCACGTCACACTCTGAAAGATTCGCCACAACCACAACGATCACGCTCGTTGGGGTTGTTGAATTTGAAGCCCTCGTTCAAACCTTCGCGAACAAAATCGAGCTCGGTGCCGTCCAGATAGGCCAAGCTTTTGGGATCGATCAAAATTTTCAAACCGTGCGCTTCGAAGATGACGTCTTCTGTGCCCAATTCGTCCACGTATTCGAGTTTGTAGGCCAGACCAGAACAGCCAGTGGTTTTGACACCCAAACGCACACCAACGCCCTTGCCTCTTTTGGTGAGGTATCGGTTCACATGCCGCGCAGCGGCTTCAGTCATTGAGACAGCCATGATCAGTGCGTGTGTTTCTTTTTGTAATCTTCAACAGCGGCCTTGATGGCGTCTTCAGCCAAGATGGAGCAATGGATTTTCACAGGCGGCAGGGCCAACTCTTGGGCAATTTCGCTGTTTTTCAAAGCGGCTGCTTCATCCAAAGTCTTGCCCTTGACCCACTCGGTGACCAGCGATGAAGAGGCAATGGCCGATCCGCAACCGTAGGTTTTGAACCGGGCATCTTCGATCACACCTGTTTGCGGATTGACCTTGATTTGCAATTTCATGACGTCGCCACAAGCGGGCGCGCCCACCATGCCCGTGCCTACAGAGTCGTCACCTTTTTCAAATGAACCGACGTTGCGGGGGTTTTCATAGTGGTCAATAACTTTTTCGCTGTATGCCATGATCAATCTCCAATTTGCTTAGTGTGCAGCCCACTGAATGGTGCTGAGGTCAATGCCTTCTTTGTACATGTCCCACAAGGGGCTCAAGTCGCGCAATTTGCTGACATTGGTGCGGATGGTTGAAACCGCATAGTCAATTTCTTCTTCGGTAGAGAAACGTCCAATCGTCATGCGCAAACTGCTGTGCGCCAATTCATCGCTTCTGCCCAAAGCTCTGAGCACGTAACTGGGCTCCAAACTCGCCGAGGTGCAAGCAGAACCTGAAGAAACGGCCAAACCTTTGATGCCCATGATCAAGGATTCACCTTCCACGTAATTGAAGCTGATGTTCAAGTTGTGTGGCACTCGCTGGGTCAAATGGCCATTGACAAACACTTGTTCCATGTCTTTCAAACCATTCAACAAACGCTGCTGCAAATGCCTGGCTTTCGCCACGTCTTGCGCCATCTCCAACTTGGCGATGCGAAAAGCCTCGCCCATGCCCACGCATTGGTGGGTTGGCAAAGTGCCGCTGCGCATGCCACGCTCGTGACCACCACCGTGCATTTGCGCCTCGAGGCGAATGCGTGGTTTGCGACGCACATACAAAGCGCCAATGCCTTTGGGTCCATAGGTTTTGTGTGATGCCAAGCTCATCAAGTCCACTGGCAACTTCGACATGTCGATCTCGACTTTGCCGGTTGATTGCGCAGCATCCACATGGAAAATGATGCCCTTCTCGCGGCACATGTTGCCAATGGTGACGATGTCTTGAATGACGCCGATTTCATTGTTGACATGCATCACACTGATGAGCGAGGTGTCAGGACGGATGGCGTCTTTCAAACGGTTGAGGTCGAGCAAGCCGTCCTCTTGAACGTCCAAATAAGTGACTTCAAAGCCCTGGCGCTCCAATTCACGCATGGTGTCCAAAACCGCTTTGTGTTCGGTCTTGACTGTGATGAGGTGCTTGCCCTTGGTCTTGTAAAAGTGGGCCGCACCTTTGATGGCCAAGTTGTTGGACTCGGTGGCGCCAGAGGTCCAGACGATTTCACGGGGATCAGCGCCGATCAATTCGGCCACATGACCGCGGGCGGCCTCCACCGCCTCTTCAGCTTCCCAGCCCCATGCATGACTGCGTGATGCGGGGTTGCCAAAATGTTCACGCAACCAAGGAATCATGGCGTCGACCACCCGCTGATCGCAGGGGTTGGTGGCGCCGTAGTCCAAATAAATAGGGAAATGCGGAGTCATGTCCATGTGGCATCAACCTTTGACGAAGGAGTTACCCAGGGCAAACACCGAATTGGGGGCATTCACGCGGATGGGTTTGACAACAGGTGCAGATGAAATGGCACGTTTGATGACGGGCTTGTCTTCCACCTGAAGACCCTTGGCCAACTGGTCGTCGACCAATTTTTGCAGCTTGACCGAGCTCAAAAAGTCAATCATGCGCTGGTTCAAGGAGGTCCAAAGTTCGTGCGTCATGCAGCGACCAGATTCACCCAAGCAGTTTTCTTTGCCAGCGCAATGAGTGGCGTCGATGGGCTCGTCCACCGACAAAATGATGTCTGCAACCGAAATGTCTTCGGCTTTTCTGCCCAATGTGTAGCCGCCACCGGGCCCACGGGTGGATTCGACCAGGTTTTGGCGGCGCAATTTGCCAAACAGCTGCTCGAGGTAAGACAAAGAGATTTGTTGACGCTGACTGATGGCGGCCAGGGTCACTGGGCCATTGTTTTGGCGCAAAGCCAAGTCAATCATGGCTGTCACGGCGAAACGCCCTTTGGTGGTTAAACGCATGTGTTACTCCAAAAAAAGTCTTTGTCGACTGGATTAGTCAAGTATATCACTATTCCGAATAAAACAGTCGGGTAATGGGGCTAAGGATCAGACTTTGTCCTGTGCAGAAGCGCCAAAAGTCAGGGCGCGCAGGCGCGCAAGTTGGTCCCGAGTCGCGGCCGCTTGCTCGAACTCCAGGTTGCGGGCATGTTCCATCATTTGCTTTTCCAAACGCTTGATTTCCTTGGCCACATCCCGCTCGCTCATGTCTTGGATGCGGGCATGCTCGAGTTCGAGGCGCATGGACTCCTTGTCAGACTTGTCGCTGTAAACGCCATCGATCAGATCGCGAATGCCTTTGACCACGCCGCGTGGTGTGATGCCGTTCAAGGTGTTGAACGCGATTTGTTTGTTTCGCCGGCGCTCGGTTTCACCGATGGCGCGTGTCATGGAATCGGTCATTTTGTCGGCATACAAAATGGCACGCCCCTCCAAATTGCGGGCGGCGCGACCGATGGTTTGGATCAAGCTTCGTTCTGATCGCAAAAAACCTTCCTTGTCAGCATCCAAGATGGCAACGAGCGAAACCTCCGGCAGATCCAAGCCTTCACGCAGCAAATTGATACCGACCAGCACATCAAAAGCACCCAAACGCAAGTCCCGCAAGATCTCCACCCGCTCCACGGTGTCGATGTCACTGTGCAAATAACGCACCTTGACGCCGTTGTCACCCAAATAATCCGTCAGCTGTTCGGCCATGCGCTTAGTCAGGGTGGTGATCAGAATTCGCTCATTTTTGTCAACGCGAATTCGAATCTCTTCCAACACATCATCCACTTGGTGAATGGCGGGGCGAACCTCCACTTGTGGATCGACCAAGCCGGTTGGTCGCACCACTTGCTCCACCACGTGGCCTGAATGGTTTTTTTCGTAGTCAGAGGGGGTGGCAGAGACAAACACCAACTGGCGCATGCGCTTTTCGAACTCTTCCAATTTCAATGGTCGGTTGTCCAATGCGCTGGGCAATCGAAAACCATATTCCACCAGGGTGGTTTTGCGTGCCCGGTCGCCGTTGTACATGCCTGAAAACTGCCCCATCAGCACATGGCTTTCATCGAAAAACATGAGGGCATCTTTGGGCAAATAATCGGTCAGCGTGCTGGGAGGCTCACCTGGCGCAGCGCCTGACAAGTGGCGCGTGTAGTTTTCAATCCCTTTGCAATGCCCCACCTCACTGAGCATCTCGAGGTCAAAACGGGTGCGTTGCTCCAACCGCTGGGCCTCGACCAATTTGCCCATGCCCACCAATTCCTTCAAGCGTTGATCCAACTCCAACTTGATGGACTCCACCGCCGCCAACACCTTGTCGCGCGGCGTGACGTAATGGCTGGATGGATAGACCGTGAAGCGAGGTATTTTTTGAATCACACGACCTGTGAGGGGGTCCAGCAATTGGAGACTGTCGATTTCATCGTCGAACAACTCGATTCGAATGGCCAATTCGCTGTGCTCGGCTGGAAACACGTCGATGGTGTCGCCTCTGACACGAAACCGCCCCCTTGAAAAATCCATGTCGTTGCGTTCGTACTGCATGCGGACCAACTGGGCAATGATGTCGCGTTGACCTGGCTTGTCTCCGGTTCGAAGGGTCATCACCATCTGGTGATAGCTTTCTGGTTCACCGATGCCATAGATGGCAGAGACAGTGGCCACGATGATCACATCTCGTCGTTCCAACAAACTCTTGGTGCACGACAGCCGCATTTGCTCGATGTGCTCATTGATCGCGCTGTCTTTCTCGATGAACAAATCGCGTTGAGGCACATAGGCCTCGGGTTGGTAGTAGTCGTAGTAGCTGACGAAATATTCGACCGCATTCTTGGGAAAAAATTCCCGAAATTCGCTGTAGAGCTGTGCGGCCAGCGTTTTGTTGGGTGCGTAAATGATGGCAGGACGACCCAATTGCGCGATGACATTGGCCATGGTGAAGGTCTTGCCTGAGCCTGTGACCCCCAACAGTGTTTGAAAAACCTCCCCGTCTTGAACGCCCTCGACCAAAGAGGCGATGGCAGCAGGCTGATCGCCGGCTGGCGGATAGGGCTGAAACAATTCAAAGGGCGAGCCTGGATAGGTTTTCCATTCGCCTTGTTTGGCGTCCTCAGCAGGGGTGGTGGTCACGGTTTCAATGGTGGTGCTGGACATGAATGGCAGTGGTGTGAGCGCAATGGGAAGACAAGACTACCCGCTAAAATCGGGGCAACCGCGTAGCCTACCTCAGTCTGCGATGTTTCCTAGCCCTGCCCTCCTACCCCTGATGACCAAGGACTGATGATGTCACTGTTTTCTGCCGTCGAAATGGCACCTCGTGACCCTATTTTGGGTTTGAACGAACAATTTGCTGCCGATCAATCACCCATCAAAGTCAATTTAGGGGTGGGGGTTTATTTCGATGACAACGGCAAACTGCCTTTGCTGGAATGCGTGCAAAAAGCCGAACAAGCCATGATGGCCAAGCCCACAGCCCGTGGTTATTTGCCGATTGATGGCATTGCCGCGTATGACAGTGCCGTCAAAAATCTGGTTTTCGGTGCCTCTTCAGAACCCGTCAGTTCAGGTCGTGTGGCCACCGTGCAAGCCATCGGCGGCACCGGCGGCTTGAAAATTGGCGCAGACTTTCTGCACAAGCTCAACCCCAACGCCAAGGTGCTGATCAGCGACCCCAGTTGGGAAAACCACCGCGCCTTGTTTGCGGCTGCAGGTTTCACGGTCGACACTTATGCTTACTACGATGCCGCTTCACACGGTGTCAACTTCGAGGGCATGCTCCACAGCCTGAACAGTGCGGCCCCTGGAACAGTGGTTGTGTTGCACGCCTGCTGCCACAACCCCACTGGATATGACATCACCTCGGAACAATGGGACCAGGTGGTACAAGCTGTGAAGAACCGGCAATTGACAGCTTTCCTGGACATGGCCTACCAAGGATTTGGTCATGGCATTGCGGAAGATGGCGCTGTGATTGCCAAATTCGTGGCCGCAGGCCTCGACTTCTTGGTGTCCACATCCTTCTCGAAAAGCTTCAGTCTTTACGGTGAGCGCGTGGGTGCTTTGTCCGTTTTGTGCCATTCTGCCGATGAAGCCGCCAAGGTCTTGTCACAACTCAAAATCGTCATTCGTACCAACTATTCCAATCCCCCCACACATGGAGGCGCCGTGGTTGCGGCTGTGTTGCAAAACCCTGAACTTCGCGCCCTTTGGGAGCAAGAATTGGGTGCGATGCGGGTGCGAATCAAAACCATGCGCCAAAGCTTGGTCGATGGTTTGAAAGCAGCTGGCGTTCAAGCCGACATGAGCTTCATCACCAAACAGATCGGCATGTTCAGTTACTCGGGTTTGTCCAAGGAACAAATGATTCGCTTGCGAACCGAGTTTGGGGTTTATGGCACCGACACTGGCCGCATGTGCGTTGCCGCTTTGAACAGTCAAAACATCGGCCATGTTTGCAAAGCCATTGCCACGGTCTTGAAAAGTTAATGCCCATGGCTATCAAGGCTTTGATATTTGATGTCTTTGGCACTTTGGTGGACTGGCGCACCTCCATCGCCAAAGCCTCGGAAAATCACCTCGGCCCACTGGGGCTTCAGACCGATTGGTTAGAGTTCGCTGATGCATGGCGTCGTGAGTACGACCCTGCCATGGAAAAAATCCGCAGTGGACAAAGAGGGTTTTGCCGACTGGATGAATTGCACCGGGGCAATCTTGATCTGATCCTGGAACGCTGGGGCTGGAACCAGGTGGACGAGGACACCAGACAATCGTTGAACAAAGCATGGCATCGCCTGCAAGCATGGCCCGAAGTGGCCGAAGGCATGAAACTGCTTCGACAGCAGTTTTTGTTGGCGCCCTGCTCCAACGGTCATATCGCGCTCATGGTCCAGTTGGCCAGACACAACCACTGGCATTGGGACGCCATTTTGGGTGCTGAAATCGCACAAGACTACAAGCCCCAAGCGCGGGTCTATCAAGCCGCGGCAGAAGCGCTGGGGCTTGAATATGCCGAAACCATGATGGTGGCCGCCCATTCGTCGGACCTGGAAGCTGCTGCGCGCGCCGGCCTGAAAACAGCGTTCATTGCTCGGCCTGATGAACATGGTCCAGGACTGGGGGAATCCAAGCCCACCACAACGGTCGATGTCGATGCGGACAATCTCGTTGATTTGGCCCATCAATTGGCTAAGACAAACTGACCATTCTGCGGTTCTGACACCTCTCATCAGCCTGATTGAATACCCGGTCTAATCCGATGCAAGCACCTGAAAAAGGGCTTGCATGCTGTTATATTGCAGCGCAACAAACACTTTGACAGGTCAAACATGCTCTATCAATTCTATGAAGCTCAACGAGCCATGATGGAACCATTTGCCGAGTTCGCATTGGCCTCGTCCAAGATGTTGGCAAACCCAGCGTCACCATTGACACAGTCGCCCCTGGCTCACCGTGTGTCCGCCTACTATGAGCTGATTTACCGTCTTGGCAAAGATTATGTGAAGCCGGAGTTTGGCATTCGCAGCGTTCAAATCAATGGCTCTGATGTTGCTGTTCAAGAATGCGTGGACGTGAACAAGCCGTTTTGTGAATTGCGCCGCTTCAAATGCTTCAGTGACAACACGGCCACCCTGGACGTGATCAAAAAACTGCCTTCTGTGCTGATCGTGGCCCCGCTCTCTGGCCACTACGCCACGTTGTTGCGCGACACCGTCAAACTGATGATGAAAGACCACAAGGTATTCATCACTGATTGGAAAAATGCCCGCTTGGTTCCCATGAGCGAAGGTGAATTCCATTTGGACGACTACATCAATTACGTTCAGGAATTCATTCGGCACATTCAAAAAACCGATGGCCATTGCCATGTGGTCAGTGTCTGCCAGCCCACCGTTCCAGTTTTGGCCGCGGTTTCATTGATGGCCAGCCGCAAAGAAACATTGCCTTTGAGCATGACCATGATGGGTGGTCCCATCGATGCCACCAAATCACCGACGGCCGTCAACAACCTGGCCATGAACAAAAGCTACAGCTGGTTTGAGAACAATGTCATTTACAGGGTGCCCGCCAATTTTCCCGGCGCAGGCAGACGTGTTTACCCAGGCTTTCTCCAGCACACTGGTTTCGTGGCCATGAACCCCGACAGACACTTGAAGAGCCACTACGACTATTTCAAAGACCTCATCAAGGGCGACAACTCCAGCGCGGAGTCCCATCGCCAGTTTTACGACGAGTACAACGCCGTCCTCGACATGGATGCCGACTATTACCTGGAAACCATCCAAACCGTGTTTCAAGAATTCAAGCTGGTGAAAGGGACTTGGGATGTTCGCTCCGTCTCAGGCAAGTCAGAGCGTGTTCGCCCGCAAGACATCACCAATTGTGGTTTGCTGACGGTTGAGGGCGAGTTGGATGACATTTCTGGCTCTGGCCAAACCCGAGCCGCACTCAAATTGTGTGCGGGTATCGATGCCAAGCACAAAAAACATTACGAAGCGGTTGGTGCGGGTCATTACGGCATATTCAGTGGTCGCCGCTGGAGAGAATTTGTTTACCCAGAGGTGCGCCAATTCATCTTGGATCACCACACCACTTCCAGCAAAACCAAAACACCTGCACGTCGCGTCAGTCAACGCAGGAAAACCGCAGCAACCCAGTGACACTGGCCGAGGTCATCCTCGAGGCGCTGCCGCAAACGCAATGCACCCGCTGCGGCTATCCTGATTGCGCCGCTTACGCAAAAGCCATCGCTGGTGGTGAAGCGGGCATCAATCAATGCCCGCCTGGCGGTAACGAAGGCGTTCAACGTTTGTCCAAAATCACTGGCCAAGCGTTCATTGCACTGGATCCAGTCAGAGGCCAAGAAGGGCCCAGGCATGTGGCCTGGATCGATGAAGAGTGGTGCATCGGTTGCACGCTGTGCATCGACGCCTGCCCCGCCGATGCCATCATGGGCACACACAAACGGATGCACACCATCATCGAACAAGAATGCACTGGTTGTGAGCTCTGCATTCCTGTTTGCCCTGTTGATTGCATCCATCTCGAAATTGCCACACCCCATAAGACGGGATGGAATGCCTGGTCTCCAGATCAAGCAGATCGTGCGCGTTCAAGGTATGAGCGCAAGCTTGAACGCAACAACGCCAAAAAGCCAGATTCACCCGCGGTCAGTGATGAATCCAAATCGAGCCGCTTAGAAGCTGCGCTTGCCAAAGCGCAACGCCAATTGGCGAACAAGGCCCTCAAGTGATCACGTGCTGATGCCGTGCTTTTCCAGTGTGGCAAAGGCGGCGATCACTTCGTCGGGTGCTTGGACCAATTCGATCAGCACACCTTCACCAGAAATGGGGAATTCTTCGTTGCCTTTGGGGTGGACAAAGCAAATGTCAAACCCTGCAGCCCCTTTTCGGATTCCTCCTGGAGCAAATCTCAGGCCTTGCCGAGTCAACCAATCAACAGACAGCGGCAAATTGTCAATCCACAAGCCAATGTGGTTGAGGGGCGTGGCATGAACCGCGGGTTTTGAATTCGGATCCAAAGGCTGCATCAGATCCACTTCAACCTTGAATGGTCCATGCCCCATGGCACAAATGTCCTCGTCCACATTCTCACGCTCACTTTGAAACGTGCCGGTCAACTGCAAGCCGAAAAGTTCAATCCAGAGTTTTTGCAAACGGGTTTTGTCAGTGGCACCAATGGCGACTTGTTGAATGCCTAGGACTTTGAATGGACGACTCATGCAAACTCCACAATCCCTTGATCCACGGTCAAAAACTCACCTTTTTGAGCCATCACGCTTTTGACCACGCCGTCTTGTGCAGCAAACAACACGTTTTCCATTTTCATGGCTTCGATGACAGCGACCCGTTCACCCGCTTGTACTTTTTGACCAACGGTCACGGCCACATCAACCAACAAACCAGGCATGGGTGACAACACAAAACGGCTCAAGTCGGGTGGTGCCTTGAAAGGCATCTTCCGATACAACTCGGCCATGCGTGGGGACACCACCAAAGCATCAATGCGACGACCATGGTGTTGCACTTGCAACACAAGTGGATTCTTCACAGAACCACGTTCAACCTGGGCTTTGAAAGGAAGACCGTTGACTGTGCCAGTGATGGCAATGTCATTCAAGCGGGAATGGCTGTGGATGGCGTAATTTTTCCCGTTGAGTTGGATGACTGCTGTTCCAGGGCCACCCACTTCTTCAACCTGAACCTCATCAAAGAAATGTTCTCCTTTGGCATCCAAAGTGATCACTGCATAGGTTTGACCGACCTTGACGTCATAGCCAGGCAACTGGCCACTCAAACTGGCTGCACGCTCACGTGACTTGCGTCGAACAAATGCCGCCAACGCCACCAAGAAATCGGGATCATCATGGGGGACATCCTCGGCATGAAAGCCTTTGCCGAAATGTTCAGCAATGAAGCCCGTGTTGAAATTGCCCGATACAAAGTCCGGATGGGCCAACAGGGCCGCTTGAAATGGAATGTTGGAACTGATGCCACGGATGACAAAACCATTCAGAGCTTCGCGCATTTTGTAAATGGCATCTTGGCGGTCTTTGCCGTGCACGATCAACTTGGCAATCATCGAGTCGTAGTGCATGGATATTTCACCGCCCTCTTGCACACCTGTGTCGACCCGCACGCCCATCAAGCGTGCCGTATCAGACTGGAACATGGTTTGCGGAGGTGGCTGAAAACGGACCAAACGACCCGTTGAAGGAAGAAAGTTGCGAAATGGATCTTCGGCATTGATACGACATTCGATGGCCCATCCGTTGCGCTGCACATCCGATTGCTTGAATGGCAATGCTTCCCCAGCCGCCACACGAATCATCCATTCCACCAAATCCAGACCCGTGATGGCCTCCGTCACGGGATGCTCCACCTGCAAACGGGTGTTCATTTCGAGGAAATAAAAGCTCTCATCCTTCCCCACCACAAACTCAACCGTGCCCGCACTTTGGTATTCAACGGCTTTGGCCAAAGCCACCGCTTGTTCACCCATGGCCTTGCGGGTGGCATCGCTGATAAAGGGAGAAGGCGCTTCTTCAATGACTTTTTGGTGGCGTCTTTGAATGGAGCATTCACGCTCATTCAAATAGACCACGTTGCCGTGCGCATCACCCAGCAATTGAATTTCAATGTGACGCGGTTCTTCGACAAATTTTTCAATGAACACGCGATCATCGCCAAAGCTGTTGCGTGCCTCGTTACGGCAGGATGTGAATCCCTCATGTGCATCTTTGTCATTGAACGCCACACGAAGACCTTTGCCACCACCGCCGGCAGAAGCCTTGATCATCACGGGATAGCCAATGCCTTTGGCAATTTCAACCGCTTTTTCAGGGGTTTCAATGGCCTCATTGAAACCAGGAATGGTGTTGACCTTGGCTTGAGCAGCCAATTTCTTGGATGCGATTTTGTCGCCCATGGCGGCAATGGCTTTGTACTTGGGACCGATGAAAACAACACCTTGCTCTTCACAGACGCGTGCAAAGTCTTCGTTTTCACTCAAAAAACCATAACCCGGGTGAATGGCCTCTGCGCCAGTGGATTTGGCAGCGGCAATGACCACATCTGCTTTCAGGTAACTGTCTCGACTGGCAGCGGGTCCAATGTGGACAGCTTCATCGGCCAAAGACACATGACGTGAATTTCGATCGGCTTCGGAGTACACCGCCACGGTGGCAATGCCCATGCGTTTGGCGGTGGCGATGACACGGCAAGCAATTTCACCGCGATTGGCAATCAATATTTTTTTGAACATGTTCTTCTCCTCGACCATCACAGCGGAATATTGCCGTGCTTGCGCCATGGGTTGTCGACTTTTTTATCCTTCAACATGACCAAAGATCTGCAGATGCGTTTACGCGTTTCACTGGGCAATATGACGTCATCAATGAAACCTCTTGCACCAGCCACAAAAGGATTGGCAAATCGATCTTTGTATTCAGCCTCTTTGGCTGCCAATTTCACGGGATCCCCTTTGTCCTCACGGAAAATGATTTCAACAGCACCTTTGGCGCCCATGACAGCAATTTCCGCGTG
>JACCEC010620288.1_pt1 | contig 35784 bp, 60 predicted proteins | sample 7450121 | NCBI WGS metagenome assembly JACCEC01 (sample SAMN15323455, study PRJNA562643) | freshwater metagenome | isolation source: river surface water | place: USA:Blue River Watershed | collected 2017-08-18 | reverse complement strand
ACCAAGACCTTGTTGATTTTTATAATCTTGTGGTTTGGCATTTCTGTGAGTATCAACCAATTTGCCCCAGTTCCAAGGCATCCATGATGGACCTATCATGCCTCCACCTTCCAATCCAACTCCAAGTTGTTTATACATTTCTCTTCTACGTGCTAGATTAGCACCAAGACCTTGTTGATTTTTATAATCTTGTGGTTTGGCATTTCTGTGAGTATCAACCAATTTGCCCCAGTTCCAAGGCATCCATGATGGACCTATCATGCCTCCACCTTGAAGACCTTTAAATGGATTCCATCCAAATGGTACTGTAGTTCCTGGCATTGGTCCAGGAAGCCTTAAAATTGGTTTAGGAATAAAAGATCCTTGAGGTCTCACATATCCCGGAGAAGGTAATGGTGTAAATGGACCTTGAGGAATTTCTCCACCTCCTTGCATACCAAACCATCCACGAGGATCAATTGCCCATCTTTTTGGTCTTTTTGTTGGTTTTGTTGATCTTGCAGATGCTGGAGGTGGAGAGATTAAATTAAAAACATTGGAAGCAAAATTTCTAATTGAATTTGATTTTGGTTTATTTTGTATTGATGCGAAAGTAAATGGTATCCCATAATTTATTCCCCCACGTAATCCTTGAATTCTTCTAAAATTATCTTGTGTTTCTAGAAGATGATTATATCCACCATTTATATTGTAGGTAAAGGACTTAGTATCTCCTCTTCTAGCAATGTCCGCAAAATTAACACCAAAAGTTTTTTCTCTATCTTCAAGATAATATAAAGTAGATAATGCTTGAATTTTTGGATCTGTTGCTAAAAGGTCTGGATTTTTAATAACATCAATACCTTTATATCCATTTCTTGCTAGCCAGTTATTAAACTGCTGATAATGAACTCTGCCCGTTAATTGAATTGCACCTCTTCCTCTAAAATTATATCCATCATCTGGAGACATATTGCCAAGATCACTTCTTCCACCATAATTACTAGCAAAATAATTATATCCAGGTTTTCCTTTAGGATCTCTTGGATCAGTATTATACATTTCTCTAGCTCTACTAAAATTGCTAGATTCAACAAGAAGTCGAGCAGTTAATTGATTTAAAAATCTCCTATCTCCCCAACCCTTCTCTTTAAATCTTCCAGTCTGAAGCATCCTATAAAGAATTGGAATTGATAAAGAAAGGGTAGGATCAAATTGATGCTCTGGATTTCCGGAAATAATTTTTCCTAATTGAAGTACTGGAGTTCCTCCTACAATACCACCTTTATTGAATCCAAGAATTCCTCCCATACTTGCAAGAGAAATTCCTTCAGAAGTTTTGACTCTGTTGAAGTTAGTATATGTTGGTTTTCTATTTCCTACGAAACTGTAAATATCAAATCCAGTTTTTTGTTGTATATGTCCAACATCCTCTGGAGTTAAAACTACTTCTCCAGGTCTTGCTGCAATAAGTTGAGTATCTCTACCAGCACCAGTAATTGAAATTCCAGTATTAGAATCTACTCCACCATAACCATCCTCAAGAACTTCTGCTCCTCCAGAGTAACCACGAAGACCACGAACAATCCCTCCAAGTTTTGCTTTTTGAAGCATTCCATATGGAGTTGTTGCTCCCATATTGCCAGGACTAGGTTTCTTGTCTGACATAGTGTCAGTTCCTTGAGTACCTAGTCCTTTACCTTGTTGTGATCTTGCTTTATTTTCTGCTTGTACTGGTGCTGCTCTTCTTTGTCCAGTTACTTCATTTGCTAAAGCAGCAACTCCTGCTACTGCTGCTGGGAATAGAAATAATGGACTTTTTATAATGTTTCCTAAAAATCCTCCAGCACCTTTTGCTGCAGATGCAACTGCTTTTGCTGGTTTTGATGTGATTAAACCTTTAGAAATTTTTAAGAGTCTTGGAAGAAGTTTAACAATTTGAGATGTTAATCCTTTAACAATTTTAAGAGTTCCTATAATAAACTTTCCAAGAGGAGTTGCAAATAAAAGATAAGCACCTAATAGTAAAGGCCACCAATCCTTTAAGAATCTTCCTAAAACTTCTACTTTCTTTTTATTATTAGGATCTCCTAACCAGTTCATTAAGTCGGTAAATAATTTACCCAATAAAGTAAAGAAGAAAAATCTCCAAATTCTATCAATGATACTTTGAAATGGCGCTAATATTTTTTGAACAACACCTTTTGCTGCCGAAAAACCTTTTTCAAGGTCAATCTCTCTTTTTGCTCTTTTCTTTTTTTCTTTATCTTTTCTTTCTACTTCAGTTTTTTTCTGATCAAGTTTAAATTGATTTTTTAATGTATCTAATATAGAATTAAGAACTTTTGTAATAGTAAAAATTTCTTTATTTTCTTTTTTAGGTTTTTCTTCTTTTAATTCATTTACTTTTTGAGATTTGTATTTAACTATTTCACCACTTTTTACTTCCGCAGTTCCTGGAAGCAATTTTGAAGGATCAACTACTTTTGTTTGATCTTTCTGTTTTTCCTCTGGTTTTTTTCCAAAGAAAGAATTTGCGTTTATCTTTTTACCAGTAGTATATTTTACAACACCTTGTCTTTTTTGATCACGTATTTCTCTGACTTTAATTGCTAATATTCTTTGCTCTTCTTTTTGTGCATCAGTAAGTTTTCCAGATCCACTTAGAAAATCATACTGAACTAATTTTTCTCTTACAAGTTGCAAATAATCATCAGGATCCAAATCAAAGTCATCTTGTAACCCGAGAATTTTAGAAATCTCTGGTTCTATAGTTATGACTTGATTATTGGAATCCTGATCATCCATTTGCTTGTTTTAACCTTTGTTCTTCTTCTTCCAAATGTTGCTGAAGTAAAATAACATAAATGTCCCTTTCCCAAGGTATCATATTTTCAATTTCTGTCAATGAATATTTATGATACTGCATTAAAGCAAAATTTAACTTGAAGTAATTCTCCAAGTTCATATGGGACATTCCTAAGCGAAAAAACTTGAAAGTCCTTCCAGAATAACTTCACTTTCAACATCAGTATTTGGATTTGTGACTGTAATCTTGTGAGACAACTTAGGCATAGTCTCAAAGAACTTTTCAATTTGTTTAAATTGAATAGAATTCATTTGATCCAAGAAATCATTAAGTTCTTTCTTGGTAACATCAGATGCTGACCAAACTTCATCCTCAGTGTAAATCTTATCGATACAAGAAGCAATTAAATCAAAAGACTGCTCAACATTATTTTGATTTGAGAGATCAAAATTATTTTTAATAAACTGTTCAAGTGATGGATACTTCATTTCCATCATAATGTTAGCATCTACTTTAATCTGCTTATTATGTTCTTCGTTCTTTTCAACTTTAATATCATCTACATTAATTTTTACAGGAACAGATGTTTCTTCATCATCTGGACAAATAATATTAACCTCAATTTCTTCTCCTACAGATTTTGCTCTGATATTAAGGAAAAGATATTCAATATCAAACGTAGGAAGTGTTTCTACTTTAATTCCTTTTGTCTCAATACAGTTCTTAATAACTGCTTTGATTGCAGTTGTAATTTCTTTTGTGTCTTCCGATTCCATTGCAAGAACCAGAAGTTTTTCTTCTCTTACTAAAAACGGTCTGTACTTGATTGTTTGTCCACTTGAAGGCAACTCAAGTTCATAAGTTGGCGTAGAAATCTTAGGTAATGGCATAATGTCCTATAGAAATTTCAGGTATGATTATTTATTATTCTTTAGGCAAGGATATTTGCACCTGTAGTTCCTGGCGCACCTCTACCTAAAGGATCTCTAACACCAAATTGATCTAATGCAGGATTTCCAATTCCTCTTCCATCAGGAGTTTGTCTATTTCCATTTAAGAAGTCATTAAATACGGCACCTTCAGGAAGTCTTGCTGGTGCTGGAGGTGCTGGTGGTGGTGGAATTTCTGGATTTCCTGGTGCTGGTGGAGGAGGTGGTGGAGGTAATGGTGAACTAACTTTACGGACAAAATATCTATCGTAAGTAAATGAAACAGTACATTTTAATAATTGAGACTGGTCATAACTTACAGGCATTGATGTTATACTTGTCGGATAGGCTCCAATAAATTTATATTCCAAAGAATATTTTCCAGCAGTTCTTGTTCCAGTATCTTTTTCAAATTTAGTAACGTATAAATTATTTGTTCTATACTTATCCGGAAATCTAACTCTATAGAAATAATTATCATTTAAAATAAGTCCTCTCTCATATTCTTCTTTTGTTATATAAGAAAGCCAACCCTCAAAAAAACTAATTATTGTATAATCTCTATCGACATAAAAAGTAAAATCTGCAGTAGAATCGTATAATCTTCTATATGCAAATTTTTGAGTTACTCCAGTAAAATCATCATTAATATCATTAGTATTTAATGATGATCCTGGTAATGATGCTTCGGAACAAGATATTTCAATAAGCTCTCCAATAGGTCTATTATTATAATTTTCTCCAGTAAGTCCTATTCTCTCCCTAGATCTCACATTTACCCATCGTATAATATCATCGGTAGGTTGAAATTTGCAAATATAATGAGACGTTAGGGCAGGTCTCATTAATTTGGATTTAAGGTCTGCTACGTTATATGGTTTGGTTGAAGGACCAGCCATCTATAAATACTTTTACTAATATATTATGTATACTGGAAATGGCAGAGAGTATTAAAAGTATCTATAAACCATCGTATCCAGAAAAATATAAGGGTGATCCGACCAATATTATTTGTAGAAGTAGTTGGGAAAGAAAATTCTGTTACTGGTGCGACCACAACCCAAGTATAGTTTCTTGGGCTTCTGAAGAATTTTGCATTAGATATGTTTCTCCAGTTGATGGTAAAGTTCATAGATATTTCCCAGATTACTTAATTAAAGTTAAAGAGCAATCTGGAAAAATAAAAACTTATGTAGTTGAAGTAAAACCAAAAAAACAAACAGTTCCTCCCAAACAAAAATCCAGAGTGACTAAATCATACCTCCATGAATGCAGAACTTATGCAGTTAACCAAGCAAAGTGGGCTGCTGCAAAAGAGTGGTGTGCAGATAGAATGCTAGAATTTATGATCATCACAGAAGATCACTTAGGTATCAAGTAATGGCAGAAGGTTTTGGTCAGTACGTAGAAAAGTCAACATCAACTGCTAGAGTTAGGGAACTCAAAAAAAGAATTGATAGAGATAATGTTACTGACCCCGAAGAACTAATGTTATTGATTATGGAAATCTTCAAAGAAGACTCTCTATACCCAGAACCTGGAAAGTTCTATACTTTTGTATACAATCCCAAAACACCCGATATCCAGTATGATCAACATCCATTAATTGCTTGTGTTGAACTTAAGTCGTGGGGATTTAGAGGTTTAAATTTTCATTGGAGAAAATATAGAAATTACACATGGGAAGAAGTTTCTGGAAAACTTTACAGTATAAAATATAATGAACTGGATGAAATGCTTTCAATACCTTATGCAAAATTCCGTCTAAATAAATAAAAACTCCTTATCAATGTCTCATACTCTACATACAATTGAGATACTTAATCCTTCTGCAAATAAGGAGGGAGTTTAATGTCAACTTCAGAAAGATTTAGATTACCTGGTGTTTTAGATACATTTGTAGTGGAAGGAACTCCTAGTAACTATAATATTAGAAGTGTATCTGGAACAACATATGCGACAGTAGTTAATGGAGTAACTCAATCAAATAGTGATGATATAATTTTCAATAGAAATCTTGCAAATAATGATCCAAGATATACTGCAAGTATTAACAATGCGTTAAGTTCTTTATCTGGAACTTCTTCAAACCAAAATGCTGCAACAACGAATCCAAATCAATTACAAAGTTCATCTACTGGGAGAACATCTCCAGGATTAAGTCGAAGAACAAGATCTCAAAGAGAAGGGGGAAGAGCATTAGTTTACCCTTCAAAAATGCTTGAAGATCAAGATCATATAAGATTTGAAGTATGGAAGTTGAAAAAAAGTCCCGTTTCTTCTACAAATAACTTACCATCTGCATTTTCCCCTAAATCTGGATATGGAATTAAAGGTGATCAAGATTTATTTGAAAAACTTAATGTTCCTCCAATAATATTACCAATTCAAGCATCAATAACTGATAATAATATTGCAAATTGGGGAGCAGGAGAATTAAATGAATTGTCTAGAATGTTAGTAGAAGCTTCTCTAACGACTATGACTAGTAAAAAAGATATAATGGGAGCTTTTAATCAAGGTCTTGATAAAATTGTTAATACTATATCAGGTCTTCCTGAAAATCAAGTAAAAAATGCAATTTATACTGCATTAGCAGAGCAAGCAGTTGGTATTCCAGGACTAACATCAAGAGCACTTGGAGGAGTTCTTAACCCTAATATGGAACTTCTTTTCCAAGGACCTCAATTAAGACCTTTTAATTTTACTTTCAAATTGTCACCTAGAAATATAACCGAAGCAGATACTATAAGAAGTATAATCAAAACTTTCAAAATAAATATGGCTCCAAAAGTAAATGGAATGTTTTTGGAGGCACCGAATGTATTTAAAATAAGATATTATCATGGAAAAAGTAACAGAGAACATCAATCAATTAATTTAATTAAAATGTGTTCTCTTCAAAATTTTTCTGTTGATTATACTCCACTACAAACATACATGACAATTGATGATGGAGAAGGTGGTGATCCAAAAGCATCAATGGTTTCATATACAATAAACATGACTCTATCTGAAATTAATCCAATTTATCAGCAAGATTATACTGCATCTGATACAAAGGACCATTCTATAGGTTTCTAAAATGTCAAGTTACTTTCAGTTTGTTCCTGATTTTGAGTATGTCAACAGGAACCCAAAAGAAAAAAATATTTCAGAATACATCACAGTAAAAAACCTCTTTAAAAGAGGTAAGATTAGAGATGATATTTTTAAGAATACAGTTTTCTTTGAGAAATATCAAATCGTTGGCGATGAAAGGCCAGATAATGTTGCATTCAATTTTTATGAAGACGAAAGATTGGATTGGTTAGTTTTACTGTCTAACAATATTGTGAATGTTCAAAGTGAATGGCCTCTTCCTCAAAAATCATTTGAGAATCATCTTCTAGACAAATATGGTTCTTATGAAAGTCTATATTCTGTAGGTGAAGTTGGAGATAATTTCTATCCACCTCATCACTTTGAAACTATTATTGATATAAAAAATTCTAGTGGAATAACATTAGTCCCAAAAGGAATTAGGCTTGGATACCAAGTAGAATACGTAGCTATGGGAGATTCTGTCAAAAGAGTTGCTGTTCCTCATTTTTTACCAGAAACTAGTAAATTACTTACTTTAAATGGAATCGTATCTTTGACTGTAGGATACTCTTATTTTGATAGTGGACTTGGAAGTGAGGTTATAGTATCAACCAATGACTTTACTGCTCCTATAACAAATTACGAATATGAAATAAAAAAAGAAGAAGAAAAAAGAAATATATTCTTATTAAAAAGAGAATATGTGAATTTAGTTATTAATGACATAAATGAAATCATGCAATACAAAGAAGGTTCTAGACAGTTTGTGTCTAGAACCTTGAAGAGAGGAGATAATATTAAACTATTTGAGTAATCAATCTTCTGCTAGTCGTTGGAAGTAACTAAGAGCATCGTCTTCATCTTCATCTTCCTGAGTAATTTTGGGGAGAGAAGGTGACTTAGAACGAGTGTATGATTCTTCTAGTTCTGCCATAACTTTTTCTTCACGACTTACTGGTTGAGAGTAAGACTCATAATCATCTTCTTGTTCAACTACAGCACGAGACTGAGTTGGAGAATTATTTTGATTAATTCCAAGAACATAATTTAGACGTTTTTCAAGTTCTTCATAAGACTTAAACTGATCTGGAGCAATGAGAGCAGAAAGAGAATATTCTTTTTTCCAGATTGCTTCTAGTGCATCGTCGTCATCCAGAAGAGGAGAAGATGAATCAAACTCAGACTTATCGTAGTTCCAATAACCTTCTACCTTACGGATCTTCAAACGGAAATTGGCACCTTTCCAGAAGTCAAAAGGATTGATGGGTTCTTCATCATCAAATTCTGGTTGCATAGCATTCAGAATCTTATCAAAGATTTTCTTTCCATACTTGAAGAGAAATACCTTACCTTCATTTTCGGGATGAAGAGGATCTTTTACAACATAGATGTTGCTGTAATAAGATAGTTTACGTTTTTGTTTACGTACAGTATCTTGATCTTTTGGATTGCCACTGTTCCAAAGCATACGGTTATACTCAGTAACAGGATCTTTTTGATTAAGAGTTGTTAGAGAGTTTTCGATATACCAACCACCAGGACCTTGAAATCCATGAGTATACATTTTTACCCATGGAAGTTCTTCTCCATCAGGAGCAGGTAGGAAACGAATTACTGCAGAACCTACTCCAGTTTTATCCATTTCTGGTTTCCAGAGACGATCATCAGAACCACCAGAAGTGGAGTTCATCTTCTCTACTTGCTTCACTAGTTTTTCAGTAAGTGAACCAACAGAAGATTGCTTTTTAAGATTTGCAAAATTAGACATGTGTACCTCGGATTGAATCGGATTTGGCCTTTGTGTACCTCTTTATTCTACAGGTCGGAACCAGTTTTGTCAATCTGTTCCTTCATCACCTCAAGCATCTTTGACATATTATTAAAAATAATATTCATATCGACATTTGGGGGGAGACCCATAAGATGAGCTGATTGAACAACTCTTTCCTTCATTTCCTGTGCTTCAGGATCATCGGACAAACTTAATCTAGTATAAAGGACTTTTTGTTTATCAAGAAGTCTTTCTAGTGTATTAACATGCTTAATTTTTTCCTCTTTTGTCATTAAAGGAAATTTAAACACGTTTGAATAAACCTCTTCTTGAAGTTCGGATATTTCCGACATTTCTGAACGAACAACTTCAGAATCAAAAAAACTCATTTTTCCCCCAATATCAATTCTTTTAAAATTTTGCGATAAAGAAATACATCAATATTTAGAAATGCACTATATTTTTTTATTCTACGACTTACGGTTTCCCACACTGGATCTTTTAGTTTTTTATCAAATTTATTACTGAATAAAAATATTCTATCGTAGATTACTAATGTTTCTAAACTAATTTTCCCGATGAGAAATTTTTTTAGAACTGGAGGATGTCCTTTAGAACAAGTAAAAACATCATCAAATTTATTTTCTTCAAAAAGAGTTTGAGATTCTTCTTTAAAAAGATAAGACAATGATTGAATTTTTTTCTGCCAATTCCTATATCTATCTTCTCCTTCTTTAATTATTTCTCCAATCCACAAAGACTCTGGATCATTACAGGAAACGAAATTTGCCACAAAAAAATCTTCTACCTCTTTTTCATTTCTTTGTCTTGACATCTTTTCAAAGAAAAACCTATCCTTTCTTTTATAAAAAGATTGGATAGTTGCTCTAGTTTTTTTGCAATACTTATGATAGTCGTAACTATCTTTTGTAAAATGATTTTTTAAAGCAAGATAAGTTTTATAACAATCGAAAGGTGGCATCAAAAAATTAATTTAGCACGAGAAGTTTTTTTGAGAAAATTAAGTTCCATTGCCTCATATCGAATTTTTTCTTTAAGAGGTTTTGAAATTAATTTAGGAACAGATTCTAAATCTAAATTATTCTGTTCGCAGAAATAAACAATGGCATCAATATAATTCATGTCGCCATTATACTTCACAAGATTTTCAATTTCTTGTGCGAATTTAGATGGGCAATAAAATTTATTTTCTAGAGCTCTCTCTAATTCATTCTCCATTTGGCCTAATATTGTGATGTACAAATTCCTTTATGTATCGAACTAATAGTTTAATATAATCCCCTTTGTTCCTTTTGTCAAATACTTTGACTTCTCCCGTAGGTGTTACCATCAAAGTAATAAGTTTTTTAACTACCTGTCCTGTCATTTCATAATATGCGGCAGCATAAAAAGTTTCTTGAACAAAATAGTTCTCAATCCATTCCTCTGGTTTAATTTTATCGGAAGTCTTAAAGTCAATAACTGCTAATTCACCTTCATATTCTGCAATACAATCTACTCTTCCAGCAATTCCAAAGTATTCTGAATAGAGTGTTCTCTCAATTGCATGAATATTATTTATCTTATCAAGATATGGTCTAGCATGATGAAACATGAATTTTGTCAGGGGTTGATAATCATCCCAATTTAAATCTTTATTTTCAAGATGATCCTGACAAACTTGGTGAAAATCTGTTCCTCTTGTTGTTGCTCTCTTGGTGATAGCATTTGCTTTTTTTTCACCTACTCTTTTTCTCCATTCAAGAAAAATTTGCCTATTATAAAATGATGTAACAGATGTAATAGAAGGCACCCACTGCCCACTTGGTAGGTGATACAGACGGATGCCATTAGTTTCCTTTTTTTCTAATTCAATGTCACCTAAGTAATTATGATGAATAAAGTTCATAATCCTAGTTGCATTTTTGCAAGAATATATTCTTTGACTAGTCCAGATCTTACAATGTCTTCTACTCCAAACTCAATAATTTCCATTGATGACATTATGCGTAAAACTTTCATGAAGTCAATAATTCCATTCTTTTCATTTGTTCTCACCAAGTCACTCTGAGTAGCATCACCACAAAACATAATTTTACTATTCTCACCAACACGAGTGATGATAGAATCTAATTCATGATAATTCAAGTTTTGGAATTCGTCTACGATAATGATTGCATTGTCCAGAGTAGTTCCCCGAATAAAAGAAGTACTCCAAAAACTAATAGTTCCTTGAGTTTTGAGGTTTCCATAGAGCATTTCAAAGTCTGCATCTGTAGGGAGTTCAAACATGTATTTGACCATGTTCTTATATGGAATTTGATAAAGAGAAGATTTATCTTCATGATCTCCAGGAAGAAACCCAATTTCTCTAGTAGCAACTAAAGATCTTACGATATAAATTTTTTCGTAAGGACTTCTTTCATCTAAAACATCTTGTATAGCATTATAAAGGGTGATGAAAGTTTTACCAGTTCCAGCACATCCATATGCTACGATATTTTGATTTTTTTCATACGCAGAAAATAATAATTTTTGATTTTCTGTTAGAGGTTTAATCTCCCTCATCAAATCTAAGTTGATTGGTTTTTTCCTCTTCATCTGTTTAGCAGTCATTCCAACACCAATGGGCTGGTCTTCTCTTCTGTTTCTTCTTGCCATATAGAATTAAATTGGTTTTACTTTTGATCCTGGTACTTTTGATGCCTTATTCAAGACATCATTCCAACCTGGATGTGATTTTTTAAGGCGATCATATACTTCACCAACTTCCCCAGAAGCAGGGCAAGTTGAAGGATCTGACCAATCTCTGTCCCATTCTGGGTTATCTTTTTTCCATTGATCCCAGTCATGGACACTCATAGTAACTTCTTTTTGTTCACCAGTGTTTTTATTAATCACAGGATAAGTGGCCAAAGGTTTTCCTCCATTGTATATGAGAATATTTATTCAAGAGTAACTGAACGTGCATCGGAACATTCGGGACATTCTTCTCTACGACTCCAACCCATAGCACCAGAAACTGCAGGAAACTGACAACAGAAAATACAACGAACTAACTCAGCAATCTCCATATGTTCTTTCTGAGTTCCGTGTGCAGAACGAAGATCAATATAATGAATCCAAGAACGAACAGAACCCGTCATATACAGTCGTGTAGGTGTTGCAAGAGGAAGTACAAAACGAGCACACTCTTTTGCAACTCCCTTCTCCAGAAGACGATTATAAACGTTTTGAGAATGTTCAAATAGAATACGAATATCTTCAAGTAAAGTTAGTTTTACATAATCAGGAATATCATCAATAGAATTCTGACGGTTCTTTGTATCTTGACGACGTAATTCCGGTAGAGGAATATTTCCACCTAAAAGATTTGCATCAGCATATCTTTGGGAAAACTCTTGAAATGTGAATGACCTATGCCTCAGAATCTGGGCAGCAATTCCCCTAGTGGTATTAATCTCAACAGTCATTGAAGCTTGTTCAAAAATACTCCAATGCTGATGTTTAATACAATACCGAAGAAGACCTTCAAAACTATCATTGTCTTGATTCTTAGGATTTGAAACCCTTGCACAGTATGCCATATGCTTTTCAGCATCTGGTGTTACTGATATGAGTTTTACTTCTGGTTTCATAAACTCAAACTCTTCTGGAATGTTATTCATTGTCATCGTCATAAAATACTTCGTCGTAATCTTCAATATAAGGTGTAATATCTTCGTAATTATAATCTGGTTTATCTTCTACTTCAAGTTCTTCTTTTAATGATTGAACTAGAAGTTCTAGATTTCTTACAATCAATTTAACCTTTTCTTTGTTCATTTTGTAGAACTATCACCGTTCTAATTATAGACAAAAAAAGAGAGGATGTCAATCCTCTCTTTGAATCTTAAATATTTGTTCAAACCACTCCACCAAATGAATCCCATAACAATGCCAATAATTTATTCCTCTATACGTTAAAAGATAACAAGCAGGTTTTCTATTGTCTGGATCTTTTTCGTGGTAGTAATCTTCTTTCACGCAATTTGTGGCCTTTTAGCCATATTTATTTTAGCATTGTGAAGCTTTGCTTCTTTTTTATTCTTATTTTTTAGATATTGAACGAATGCTACTTTCATCACTTTGCCTCCTTTACAAACTTAACTCCACGATATGTTTCATTAAATTGTTGAGGTTGCTGTTGTGCCTGCTGCTGTTGGCGACGAACTTCGGTGTCATATGCGACACCACAATATACTACTTGTGACATAGGTTTTCTCCTTAGTTTTTTAAGTTAAAGAGCGTTCCTTCAGTCAACTTTTGCGTTTGCTATTTGCAAATAGCAAATGAACGATCCGTTCCGAGTCGGCTTACTTCCGTCTGGATAACCAGATGAACGATAAGAGTACTATACACTCTCCAATATAGTTAGTCAAGTTTAATTGTAATGTTTTATACATTTTTTAAGAAAGACATAGTGCTAAATCAATTGCTTGTTTTGCTGTTTGAACAAGTGGTTTTCCTAAGCACAAACCAGTTTTGCTATATTCCCATTCGTCAGATTTTTCTATTTGAAATCCTAAAAGATCATCAGTAATTCTTGGAGAGTATATGTGTCCTACTGCTTTTACAAAGTATAAACCTGCATGAGCAACTACTCTCCAATCAAATTCTACAAATCCAAGATCTCTTAAAACACATTCAAGTTTTAAAGATACATTTGCTTCTTCTAAAGTCATAGTGCGGTAAACCGAACTATGACTATTTATTTTTTACCTTTCAATGTAACTTAGATTATGCTTCTTACTATAAAGTTGTTCAATGATAATATCACAACCAATTTTAGGGTTACAATCTCCACAAGTATAAACATCTACTGCTGCCTTTCCTTCTTCTGGCCAAGTGTGAATACTAATATGACTTTCCGATAACAGACAAATGACAGTGACACCCTGAGGATCAAACTTTTTTGATATTGTTTGAAGCACAGTTGCTCCACTAGCAATTGCAGCATTTTCTAGCAAATCAATAAGATATTGCTCATTATCCAAAAGGACAAATGAGCAACCGTAAAGATTAAGTAAATAATGCTTTCCCATTACAATGGATTCTCCTGTGCTTCTTTAATCAATGAACTTACAATCTCTTCTGTGCCGTCCATTGATTTGATAGCATACAGATTTGATTTTTGATATTTTTTAATTTTCTTGTATTTTTTCAGTATAGTGTCAACGTTATCTAAGTTAATATTAACGTTTAAATCCTTTCCAATTCTTCCCTGATTGGGATCTCCGCCAAATCCAGCACTCATTTTCTTTTCTTCTTCTCAGGTTGTTTATAACCCCATAGTTTGGGACTTACTCTTCCATAACCAAAATCAATTTTTTGTACTGATCCTGGACCATATGCATCATAATACATATCAAAAATAGAAACTCTTTTTCCTCTTACAAGATCAATATAAGTTTCATTATCAATGTTATACCAAATTAAATAAGCATCTGTAGGAAATGAAGAGTCTTTTGCTTTTGTAAGTGTAGTCTTTTCTAAAAGAACTTCACATCCATATTCATGTGGCAGAGTTTTTATATTAGTGTTATTTTCTGCCATTTTTCTCTTTTCTCCTATTGCTGCACTCATGAACGACCACCCCAAACAATGTCGGGATAAGCTTCTTTTACATTGTCCAAACTGATTTTATATTTATCAGTAAGTTTTTTATCTTTAACTAAACAAAGAATTTCTGCTTCCAATGGATGAAGCCCTTGAAGAATATTGATAAACATTGTTTCTCTGCGAAGAGAACTTAAACCATCATTTCCACCTTTCACAAAATTATAAAACATGTGATATTCTTTTCTAATTGAAGATTTACCTTGATCTGTTGCTCCAAGAGAATGAGAATTAATTTCTTCCATTTTAGAAACAGCATCTTCAATCTTAGAACTTAACGTTCCACTATATGAAGTTTGCTCACCAGTACTTGCATAGGGAACATCCCCTACAGGCAAAAGGGAAATTATAGAATCATCAAAATTCCAAATAAAAATTGCCTTTAAGGAATCATGAGCATAAGTCTTTAAGACTTCTACTTTTTTTGAATTAGTTCTTTGTTTTGATGCTAGATTTAAAACTTCAAATGCAAAAGGATTTGAAGGAAGAGTTTCAATTGGTTTTTCAACTCTCTTTGTTTTAGTTGCTGTAGTCATAAAGTAAAATGAGATAAAAACAAAATTTATTTTAGTAAAGATATTTATTATTAATCCTCTTCATCCTCTTCTTCATAATCATAATCATAATCATTTTCAAATCTTACAGATACAATTTCATCAGGAATTACCTGACCATTTTCGTCAAAAAACTCTGGATGTAAATACGGAGTTCTTGTTTCTAAAAGGTGTCTATACACTAACCACCCAATTATACTACCAACCATAAAAAAGAGCAAAGTGAACATTACAGTAAATGTAATTACATATGCCGTTTCCATTTTTGTTTCTCCAGAGAGTTTATTTTTTCTTTATATCAAGGTGAAATTCTATAAAAAAATGAAACTCTCTACGGAAGAGAGAAATCATTTTACCAAACTTCACTTGAAAAGTTTTTGGTTTTGATTCCTTCTTCCTCCTATTTCGTAGTATTAATTCAACACCCCGATTAATTTGGAGTTCATTATTATTTAGTTTTCTTTTTCCGCCTTCCTGGTCTCTTGTCATGACTATATCTCCAGGCATCTTCAAGAATACCATATAGGTAATTTCTTATTTTTCTTGCTTGAGGTTTTGGAATATGTCCATATGCCTCACGAAGTTGTTTATGATTGTTGTCAGCACCACCCTCAAGATATTCATCAAGATCCATTACAAGTTCACTAATGTTATGTGCTGTAGAACTTTCAATAAATTCTTCTACTTCTATTTTTTTAGTCCCACGAATTTTTAAATAGTCATAAAATTTCAATACAAACTGACCATTAAATGCATAGTCAATTGCTTTTTCAACATCAAAGTAAACTTCGTGAACTGTTGATTCCATTAAACTAAATTTTGCTCCTTTAGGTATTGAACAGTATCTGTACACCCACCAAGATGTTGGTCATTTAAAACTACTTGAGGAAAAGTAGAACCCTCTCCAAATTCAGAATAAAACTGATTTCTGGTGAAGTCTTCATCAAGAGTATAAACAACGTTCTCAAGACCTGCTAAGTTTAGCACTTGCTTGATTTTATCGCAATAGGGACAACCGTTTTTAGAATAAACTGTAAATTTCATAAACTTCGTATAACTTAATATTATATATTGATTGGTTTTGCTTCACTTTCTGGAAGCAATATCTCCTGTTGAAGTGGAGGTAAAGGATATTTTGCAGCAGGTAATCCTAACTGACCTGGAAGTTGTTTATCAGTTGTTGATGTTACATCAATGACTTGATCTAAAATAAATCTGTCTTTTCTATATGCTCGGTTTACTGGATTTAAACCAACAATCATTTGAGCATCTTCTAATGTATTACATTCACATACTTTTTGTCCAGTATTAATATTGATTATAGAATAGTAATCATGCATTCTTTTTTGAACTGGGTTTCTCATTATAAACCCTTTTAGGTGGTCTGTAAAGTCCAGGCCAGGTATCCCTGATAATATCCGCAAGTTTATATGGAGTTTCTGTACTAATCATTATACAAAAGTGTGTTTGATTTACCATCATTACGAATAGAACGTTTTGGATTAATAAACTTATTTTCTATAATAGAGTTATAATCCGCAAAGTCACCACAATCTTTACTACTACCAAAGTTATACTTTTCATCCTTGAAGCAATAAGGTCTCATACCACTACGAGAACCTAACCAGATTCCATAACTATACCAATTCAATTTAGAAAGATTAAAGGTATTTTCTTGAATTAAGTTTTTCTCTGGTGGTTGATGACGAATTGTACCACCTTCTCCACAGTTTCTATAAAGATAGATTCCACCTGCTACTATATTTTCAAAAGTATTATTCAGTATTCTATTACCTGCAGAACCATCAATCGCAATAACTTCACGTAGTTTGTGGTTATGAGTTACATTAAACTTACAGTTCGCAATCGTATTATAAGCACTTTCTGCATCCAAGTAAACTACAGTAGATGCTGAAGTGCCAGTAAAGTTGCAGTTCTTAACTGTAACAAAGGTAGTACCAGGTGCAATGTATAGGGGAATCCTTTGAACTCCTTCAATCTCCACATTCTCAATCAATATCTTTGTAGGTGCTGCTTTTTGTGCATTCTCTGTGTGATTAATATTGAAAGAGGACTTTTTAACTGCTTCTGCCTCACCATTTAGACCAAGACCATAAATGCGGATTGAACCTTTAAGTTTGCAGTTTCGTATTGTTACATTTTCAACTTTCTTATCCAAAGAAGATTTAATACGAATCTCTGTAAGTTTACCATTGTTAAACTCTTTACCACCACAGTCAATCACAGTATTACTTTCAGTAATCTCATAGACCTCATAGGGTATCTGTTCAAACTTATTTTTAGATATGGAGGTTTCCAAATGCGACATTGCATAGGAAATAAGTGCTGCTAGTTTTGAGTTCATTAGTCTGTCAATAATCCTTTAAGTAAATGTCGTGCTTCGGAAAATCTATCAACGTAGTGAATGAGTTTCATTTCTTCGTTATTTAGAAATCCGTTCTCAACCATTTCATCTTCAATCCAAGTTCGGAGAGTTCTCCACATTCTACCGACACAGATAATTGGTTTTTGGTCCATATGTTTTGCCTGAACCAACTGATAAATCATTGCCATCTCAAGTAGGGTGCCAATGCCTCCTGGAGTAACTACAAATGCATCACAATCTGCGAATGTCTTAAGTCTTGAATAGAAAGTTTCGTGCTGCTCATACTCTTGGACATAAGGGTTCACACCATCCTCAAATGGCAAATAGATTGCTTGTGCTATGGAACATAATGATTGACCATCGCAGGCACTTATAGCACCCTTATTTGCTGCCTCCATAGTTCCAGGACCACCTCCAGTAACTACAATCCATCCTTGCTCTGCAATATTCTTTCCTAATTTTTCTACTGCTTTATAAAGATTGGATTCTGGATTGGTTCTTGCAGACCCAAAAATTGCTACTTTTTTCATAAATTAATAGATTGAATAAAAAATATTGAAAAATAACTTTAATACATTATCTTCCAAATTTAAGTATAATATTTTAATTGTTTCACCAAGAGTAATTATAATGTAATGAAACTCTTCTTTGTAAGTTATATCCTTATCTCTTTTTAAGAAATTAAACATAAAATCACCTAAAGTTTTTTTCAGGACTTATGACAGAAATGAGAAAAAGAAATACTCCAAAACTTATGAAGAATGTGAGGATGAGAGACATTTGAGATTTTCTACTAGTGTTTGGAGTTCTTGTAGGGATGCGTCTGATTTAATCCAGTTTGCCCGAGAAGATATAACCCATATATTATCTGGAGTATAACCTTTTCCTGGTTCTTTTTGGTCTAAACTAGGGTTTCTTGGGTCTCTTTTATCGTTAGTAGATACAAGAGGTATTCCAAGTAAAGGGCAAATTTCTGGAATAATAATATCATCTATAGTTATATTAAATGGAATACCTTTTCTTTTTGCCCTATGTTGAGCATTATGAAACATTTTATATCTTCTATCGTCTGCTTTACGGGTTCCTGGTTCTTTTTTATTCCGTTTAATATTAGGAGAAACTTCCCTCAATCTTTCTAATCTTAAACAACCACAAGATACTATTTTCCCAGATACAATATCGTGCCTTCTTGTTTTGGTTGTTTTACCTCCACAAGAACAAGAGCACTCACAAAGAACATATTTTTTACAAGGAGATTGGTATTCATTTTCAATAGTCAATCTATTAAATGTTTTACCTACAAGACTTTTCTTTACCATAACCTTCATTTATATTTAATATTATTTAGTATTTTAGTTTTTCTAAATGAAGGTATTATAACATAAAAAAAGACCCTACGTAAAGGGTCTTGTAAGAGAATCAAAGAGCATTACCTCTTGGAAGAACCTCTTCGGGCCAGACAAATCGTTCGTGTGGTTGGTCAACAGGTGCTAACCAAGCACGAAGTCCTTCGTTTAAAAGTTGATTTTTAAGATAAAATGTCTCAAATTCCGGGTCTTCAGCAGCACGAATTTCCTGACTCACAAAATCATAAGCACGAAGATTTAGAGCAAGTCCAATAATACCAATAGAAGAAGTCCAAAGACCCATAACGGGAACAAAAAGCATAAAAAAGTGAAGCCAACGCTTATTACTAAAGGCAATACCAAAGATTTGTGACCAGAAACGATTTGCCGTAACCATTGAATAGGTCTCTTCCTCTTGAGTCGGTTCAAATGCTTTGAATGTATTTGCTTGTTGTCCATCTTCAAATAGGGTGTTTTCTACTGTTGCTCCGTGAATAGCACATAGCAGGGCACCTCCTAGTATACCAGCAACTCCCATCATATGGAAGGGGTTGAGCGTCCAGTTGTGGAAACCCTGAAGGAATAGAAGAAAACGGAAGATAGCAGCAACACCGAATGATGGTGCAAAGAACCAACTGGATTGTCCCAGTGGATACATTAAGAATACAGAAACAAATACAGCAATCGGACCAGAGAATGCGATTGCGTTATAAGGACGGATGCCCACCAGGCGGGCAATTTCGAACTGACGCAGCATGAAGCCGATTAGAGCGAAAGCTCCGTGTAGTGACACAAAAGTCCAGAGTCCCCCAAGTTGACACCACCTGACGAAATCTCCCTGAGCTTCTGGACCCCAGAGAAGTAAAAGGGAATGTCCGAGAGCATCAGCTGGGGTACTCACCGCAGCTGTCAAGAAGTTACAACCTTCCAAATAACTTGATGCTAAACCGTGTGTGTAAAATGATGTCGCAAATGTAGTTCCAGTAAGCCACCCACCAAGTGCGAGGTATGCTGTTGGAAATAAAAGTAGGCCAGACCAACCTACGAACACAAATCTGTCCCTTTTCAACCAATCATCAAGCAAATCAAACCATCCACGCTGTGATTGGGAGGGTGTCTGTAAAACAGAAGAAGTCATAGCCCCCTTTACATTACTTTACATATTTATTGTAGGACAGGTTCAGTAAAAAAGGAAGTGTATTTATACTTACTGCCTTCGGCAGGTGCCCTTGCGGGCACTATATTTTAGAGTATCTACCATCAATAGGTTTGTTAGGGTCAAGTCCTTTTTGCTCTCTATATTTTCTCCATCTTTCTTTTGTTGCTTCACTTCTATTTTTCTTTGCCTCCTCACTAACTTTTTGAGGACCACAAGCATTTTTATTTCCTTTCATACTTTTAGAAAGTTTTTCTTTGTGCTCCTCTGTTAGTTTATTTCCAAGACACCTTTTATTACCTAAACCTGCCTCACCTATTTTTCTTTTATGCTCCTCACTCAAAGGCTTTCCTTTTCTTGCTTCACTTATTTTTTCTTTGCTTTCAGGTGTGTGCTTTGGTTTGCCTTTATGTGCCTCACTCATTTTCTTTTTGGTTTCTTCTGTATGAACTCTTCCAGTTGGGTCCATCAACAATCTCACAATCTCTTCTTTACCAATAGTTCCTTCTAAACCTTTCCAAGCACAGTAATCTTTGATATTACCATATTGCTCCCACAACTTTCTGTGTGCCTCTGCGTGTTCTTCCACAGTAAGTTCAATAAGATTTGATGGGTCATCACTACCACCCATATGTCTTGGAATAATATGGTGTTTATGTTTCATTCTTACTGCTGCTGTCTCTACTACATTATTATTTATAAAAAAAAGAGACCTTCACAGGTCTCCTCTTTACTCATTTTCTAAAAAGTCGTTCAAGTTTTTCTTTGTTCTTGAAGAGTTCATAAGATTTGATTTGCTCTCCATAATACTTGCTGATATGCCTACACAAATCTTCTTCTTGTTCGGTAATATCCATATTATGTTTGTATTTCAAGAGAAAAATAGTTTCAATATCTTTGAGAGTACTATATGGAATATTCAAAAATTCTTCGTAAGTCATTTTGCCCTCATCGCAGCAATCACAGCATCTCTTACTGTTTTTCCTTTTAGATGGTTCATACGAGACCCACCATTCATAAAAACCCAATCACTTTCACCATTCATTTTGAGATTGTGTGCTTGGAACTGATTGAGTAGAAATTCAAGGATTTCTGTGTCGGTTGGTTCATCCATTTCAGTTTTCCTCACGAAGTTCAAGTTCTTCAATCATACTTTCACTCCAAGTAATACCACTAAAATCTTCAGGGCATTCCATCCAATTCCTTGCTTCTTCTTCGGTTTCAAAATCAAGAAACCCAATATTGGTTTCAACAATTTTTACTGTGTAAGTCATAATCCTCTGCGTGATACTTCTTCATTTAGTTCCCAACCAGCATCGTGCCCTACTTTGAAACCTTTAGTATAACCTTCTTCATAAAGTGCTCGGGCAAACTTCACAAAGGCATCAAAGTTTCCAGAATACTCCCAACCATCATTCTCATCCCAATCTTCTTCAAAGTGTTCTTTTACAAGTTTTAGGATTTCTTCGTCTTTCATCAGGCATCCTCCAAACGAATGTACTTTTCAAATAATCCTCTCATATCATAAAAATACGATCGTGCCCTATCAAGAACAGCAGTATCATAATCTTCTTGTGTTGGTTCCTCTTCCATTTCCATATCCTTCCAAACTTCCAAGAAATCTTCAACAGACATATGATATTCCAAAGGAATGTATGCGATTTTGGGAATGATTGAGTTAGTCATCGGTTTGGTTGCTTATGAGAATATTATACCATCAAAAAAGGCACCTGCGAAGTGCCCGTGTTCCAGTTTAGAAAGTGTCTTTTATATTTTTACCTATTATCAGTTTGTTCTCTGTATCTCTGTAAATCTCTAAACAATCCATTCACACCAATAAAGATTAGATACAATCCCAGAAAGGTAGTCATACAGAAGTCCTCACGGAAGCTAAGAGGTTTTGTTTATTTCCAGTCATCCAGGACATCGAACCATCCTCGTTGTGAAATAGGTTGTGAAAGTGTTGATGAAACCATCTTTATTTAAATCCTCCACTTTTAGTTTTCTTTTCTTTATGATCTAAAATTATTACATGATCAAGCAATTTATTTGGAGTATTGACCCATGTTTTTGCTAAGTCTAAGTAATTGTCAAAAATTTTAGATTCTCCATTTGTATAGACAAGTTTATAATCATGCCTAAGGTAAGGTTCAGAAGAAGTTTCTTTAAAAAAATCTGGTAGAACTTTTTCTTCTGGATCAAGTTTTCCAATCATAAAATCTCTTTGTAAAGATTTGTAATATTTATTTTACCATTGCTCCACAAAAAAGTCAATATAAACAAATAATTTTTTTGGAATATATAATAAGATGATTTTTATAAATCTACTTTGGAAAAAAATAATGTTGTATTGCAATGATAAAAAAAGCATTTTTCATATTCACATACCAAGAACGGGGGGGAGATATATAAGAACCATTTTCACAGAAAATTATTTTGACTTTTATTTTGCAGATTTTTCAAAAACATACAATGGAGTAGAAATACCTCATTTACATTATCCACTATATAACAATTTAGAAAAAGTAGAGGAATCTCCCCACTTTGCTATAGTAAGAGATCCTTTTGAGAAATTCAAATCTGTTATACAATTAACAATAAAAAAAAATTCATATCCTAAAGAAATCTATGAATATATAAAAAATAAAGATTGGTTATTAAAATTTTTGGATTATTCAGTAAATGTTGAGTCGTATCGTACAAATTTCTTCAGACCACAATCAGATTTTATATCACCAAAAACAAAAATATATAAATTTGAAAATGGATTTGGACCAGAGTTACCAAAATGGATAAACAATAATTTTGATTTGAATATAGATGAAAAAATATATGAAAAAAATTATGATCAAACAATAATAGAATTAACTCCCAATGAAAAAGAAATAGATCCTTGCGTAAAAGATACAATAAAAGAATACTATGCTGAAGATTATGAGAAGTTTAATTATGAATAATAAATTTAAAAATTTATTTCTAATATTATCCACTTTCGGATTATTCTATCCACTAGAAGTAAATGCCATTTCAACTTCAAAATCAATTTTCATATATGAAAAAGGAAAATATGGATATAGTCTGATAAAAAAAGATAATCTACACACAATCAACAAAAATTTTAATATTCTAGATTTTGAAAGATCTAGAATAAGAAGAAAAATTCCATGCGGATCTCCAAATATAGTAGGAATCCAATCTTTCAGTTCAATGTTAATTTCACAAGAACCTAAACCAATTCCAATATTTGATCTTTCATCTAACAAATTAATTATTCAGAATAATTCATCTTGTAAACTTTTTTCAGTTTAAACTATTTCAAGACATAAAAAAAGGACCCGAAAGGGTCCTTTTGTTTTAGAGTATTACTCAACCAATGGAAGGAGCAGTCATTGCTACAGGAGTAGTAGATGCTGCTGCAAGATCCAGAGGAAAATTGTGGGCGTTGCGTTCATGCATCACTTCCATACCGAGGTTTGCACGATTGAGTACATCAGCCCAGGTGTTCAGAACTTTACCTTGTGAATCCATAATGGACTGGTTAAAGTTGAAACCATTAAGGTTGAATGCCATGGTGCTAACACCAAGAGCAGTAAACCAGATACCAACTACAGGCCAAGCAGCAAGGAAGAAGTGAAGTGAACGAGAGTTGTTGAACGAGGCATATTGGAAGATAAGACGACCAAAGTAACCATGTGCAGCAACAATGTTGTAGGTCTCTTCTTCTTGACCAAACTTGTAACCATAGTTCTGTGACTCGTTCTCAGTGGTTTCACGAACCAGAGAAGAAGTTACAAGTGAACCGTGCATAGCACTGAACAGTGAACCACCAAATACACCAGCAACACCAAGCATATGGAATGGGTGCATAAGGATGTTGTGCTCTGCTTGGAACACAAGCATGAAGTTGAAGGTTCCAGAGATTCCGAGAGGCATACCATCAGAGAAAGAACCCTGACCGAAAGGATATACCAGGAATACAGCAGAAGCAGCAGCAACAGGTGCAGAGTATGCTACGCAGATCCAAGGACGCATACCTAGACGGTATGAAAGTTCCCACTCACGACCAAGGTATGCATAGATACCGATGAGGAAGTGGAAAACAACGAGTTGGTAAGGACCACCGTTGTAGAGCCATTCGTCTAGACTTGCTGCTTCCCAGATAGGATAGAAGTGCAGACCGATTGCGTTGCTAGAAGGAACAACAGCACCAGAGATGATGTTGTTTCCGTAGAGAAGTGAACCAGCAACAGGCTCACGAATACCATCAATGTCTACAGGTGGTGCAGCAATGAAGGCAACAATGAAGCAAATAGTAGCAGCAAGTAGGGTTGGGATCATAAGAGTGCCAAACCAACCAACATAAAGTCGATTGTCAGTGGAAGTTACCCACTGGCAAAACTCTTCCCAAGCACTACTCTGCTGCTTACGAGATAGTGTAGCAGTCATAGTAGTAAAACTCCGTTTAGATTTTCGATGTACGTATCAAGGATTGTCAGGAATTCCTGACCTCTCCTTAACACTTATTTATAATAGCACTTCCCCATACCCCTGTCAACCCCCTTCACCAAAGTCTAAAAAATTGACAAGACATTCAAATCTAACTATAATTACCTTTGTGAGGTTTGAAGATTAATTATATACTTTAAGTTAAATAATTCTTTAGTTCAGTATTATATAAATTCATATTTGTAGAGAATCCATAAAATAATGAAGAAAGTGATATTTCTTTCCACATACAAATTGAAGTAATATCTATAAATTGTTCAACTTTCCAAATTCTAAGAATACCAGAATTTCCACAATTAACTTCTTTAATATTATTATTAGACATTATAGAAAGTCCATATTTACTAATATCCCAAACTTTACCAGTAAAATAAACTTCGTTATTAATTGTAAAATTAACTTTTAATGGAAAAGAAATAATATCAACCATATTTCTTGGGTATACTCTTTTATCTTCCATAAAAGTAACCTTACATACTCAATATTTAGATTTTTGACCTAAATATTTTTAAAACACATTATGCCAAGAGAGTGGAATACTCCTAAGAGAGAACCTTGGAATGCTCCAATCCATAATATTCTAAAGGCAATAGACAACCACACTCACGAATATTTCAAGAGTGGTGATATTTGGCATCTACAAAAAGCACAAATACTTAGAGAATACGTAGCAGAACTAAAGACTTGGATTCATAAACAAGAAGGAAGATGACTGAAACTATTTGGAGTGTAAATATATTGTTAGGTATTGGACTCTTAGGAGTTGCTTGGGTTTTATACTACATTCTTACATTAGAGGAATGAAAAGTATCTTAATCGTTGGACTTATGATTATGAGACTCATAACCAATGAGGGATTTTTCAATGAAAACCGAAGACCACAACCAAAACGACAACCAGCAGAAGTCATTAGATTTATCAGAAGGCCAGCAAAAAAAGGGAAGAAAAAATCCTTCCCTTTTGGATAAACTAATTGTTGCTATTGTTGCAGGAACACTTGGATACGTTGGAATAACTTTTATCAACTGCAACTTTATGGTTCCTGGTTCTATGGAAAGAGCAAATGCATTGGGAGGATTAAAAAACCCCCCACCTCTAGAATGCGAACAATCTACAAGTCAGGGGTATAATGCGTTATTTACTTTGTTCACTGCTTTACTTGGACTGAAAGCAAAGATGGATGATTAAATTATAGACCAAATCTGTTTCTGGTTGCATCCCATCGTGTTGTTACATCAGAAGCAGAAAGTTCCCCACTATAAATTCTCATCAATCCTATTCTTCCATTAAAAGAATAAACACCAGTAGCAGCAATGGAAATATCCCCAACTCTCAAAGTTGTTGCGGTGTTTATATTACTAAAGTTTCCAACATAAGTGGGTGAAGAAACAACCTCACTATTGTTACGATATACCTTACTTCCACCACTCCCTACAGTTACGATAATATGTTGCCAAACTCCAGTAGTTGGTGACACTGAATAAGTAAGTTGAGTTGGTGATGCGGTTCCAACTCTAAATGTATATCCATTAGAGTTCACAAAACCAACATATCCATTTGTAGATGCACTCCTTTTATCAAAAAGGAGAATTGGTGACGTTGATTGAAGTGCATTAATATAAATCCACATCTCAAAAGAAATGCTAGACATTGTGTCTAATGTAGAACTATCAGTTACACCAAAGGCATCATTAGTTCCTGGACCACTTGTAGACCCCCCATCAAGGGTAAAATAAGAACCTTCACTGGCAGTATATGTTGGTGTTCCTGAAGCAACTCCATTATTCCCATTCCCAGAGTTATCTAACCAATTTCCAGAACCACTATAAAGAGAAGCATCAAGGTCCAAAATAACAGTAGCACTTCCAGATGATGGTAATGCTTGTGGGACAATTAGTTTTCTCTGATTTGCGTATCCTTGATAACCAGTACTAACTCTAGAAATAAGAGGCATTAATTGAATCCTCCATTCACACTTCCAAGAACAACATAATTTGCAGTTGTACTTGCAGAACCTACTGTGTTAATACCAGTAAAAGTGAAAATATCATATCCATTTGATGTAGTAACTCCCGAAATTGCATTTGCAAGAGAACCACCAGCCCAACGAATAGTTTCAGTAACACCATTTAAAGTAACTGCTGTGCAAGTTCTAGCAGTTCCTGTTTGTTGGACAATTACAGAGAATGAAATGCTGTGATTATCAAATGAACTATCTGTAGGAATACCAGTTACATTTAGTGTAATATTTCCTGTTGGATTAGTACAAATCGCAACATTACCACCACCAGTATTAAATACAAGACTTACAGAATTTCCCGAAACTAATGTTGTTTTTTCTGCGACTGATTTTGTCTTCAGTTGAGTTGGAATAGAAATATCGGATGTAATTATCCCGACAACAATATTAGGAGTTCCCGTAAGACCCTGAGAAACAGTAGAAACACCAGAAGTGTTTGAATAATTCACAGACCCACCAGAAGTTATGAAACCAACTATAGAATTATTAACATATCCTTCTGTAGCATAACCAACTAAAGATGTTACTACACCAGATAAATTAGAACCATCACCAAAATAAGAAGTTGCGGTAACAATACCAACCTCAATATTTGGTGTTCCGGTTAGACCTTCGGAAACTGTTGAAATACCAGCAACAGAAGCATAATCCCCACCTCCTCCAGCAGAAACGGTTACAAACTCAAACTTTCCTTGAGAGTGGTCATACTTCAAGAACTTACCATCATAAGCACTTGCATTCGTAGCAATACCGACAATATCATCCAGATACTTCAATCTGGTCTCACCACCACCTCCAAGTGTTGCAAGTTGCTGTTGAATTCTGTTCAAGAACAACCTGTAGTGTTGTTGAAGTTGGTCTAGTGTTACGAAGTTTTGGTCTAATGGAGTGAGAGGGTCACTATTCTTTGTAGAAGATGGTCCATTTAATAAACCTTCTTGAATGACTTCTTTTACAATAACTTCAGGTTCAATATTTTTATAAACCTCTTCAATATACTGAATTTTCTTATTCAGCCTTTCAACATTCTCTTGAATATCTCCATAAGTAATTTTCTCAAGTTCTCCAAAAACTTCTTCTTTTAAATCAATCAGTTCTTGATGATTTTTTTGAAGATACTTTTCTACCTTCTTGAGATGTTGTTCGTTAATCACAACATCTGCTTTAATGTCTAATACATTCTTATTAACTTCCCCTTTGAATACTTCAATTACATTATCATAAGTATCAAACTTATTTTCAATACTTTCATTCAGTTGTTCTACAATTGAACTAAAAGTTTTCTCGTAGTCTTCTACTTGAGAAGAAACTGACCTCTCAAACTCTACAAATCTTTGATTGAAGTCTTCTAAAACTTGAGAATATTCACCAATCTTATCTTCATCATTTAGAACCTTGTTTTCTAAAATCTTACGAAGTTTATTGTAAGTCTCAATAGTTTCTAATACATCACTCTTGGTTTCTTGAAGTGTTGTATCAAAACCTGATAATACATTTTCAATACTATCACTAAAACCTTCAAGTTTTTCCTGAAGATTTTCTTCAATCGCAACTAAATTATTCTCAACATTTTCTTGAAGAGAATTAAATTGTTGAGAAATTTTAATTTCAGTTTCTGTAACTTTTTTCTTATAGTCTGGGAGTTCCTCTTCAACTAATTCTTCAACAACTTCAGTCAGTTGTTCTACATTTGCCTTGAATTCTCTTAAAGACCTTTTACTGATAGTTTTGAACTGCTCTTCAAGTTCTTTAAAGTTTTCTTCCACAACAAGTAGATGTGAAAAAATAGCACCTTCTAAATCTTCTTTAGAAAGTTTGGTGCTTAAGTTTTCTGTGAGGATATTGATTTTTTCATTTAGTTCTTCTACTTTATCAAGATTATTTTTAAATCTATCAAAAGTCTCATTAAAATTGTTCATCAAAGGAGTGGTAGTTCTTACTGGTGCAGGAACTTCCTTTGATGAATTTTTACTTTCAAATAATTGAAAAGGTTTCTTAAGTACCACTTATCTAATTTTTTACACTATTCTAATATTTATTTTACAGGATTATCCAAGATTCCACAAGGAACCTTCTGCTCTTCTTCTCCTAAGTAATCCTGCTTCTACATTTGATCCAGGATTTCTATAAAGTTCTAGTGCTTTTGGAACTTCACTCCACTTCTTTTCTCTAAGAACTCTAGTTAAGGTATTAAAACCGGTACTCCCGTAAAAACCAGCACCAAGATTATAAGCAAAAGAAAGAAGTGCTCCTTGTTGATTTTCATTCATCTCATTCCAGTAAGGGATTTTTTGAAGTGAAGGAATAAACCTCATCTTAATATCATGCATCAATAACTGATCTGCATATTGTTGAGTAATCTTTCTTCCCATCTTAAAGGAAGATCCATCAAAATCTTTAGTGCTTCCCCAACCTATTGTGATTGGTAATCCTCCAGTGAGAGGATCTGGATAAGCATTTAAGTGGCATCCCTCAAACTCTTTGATTAAATCAACACCACATTGAGGGATGCTGGATTGTGATGTTGATCCTACTTTTTTACTTGGAAGATTCTACCCCAACCATCATTACCCTTTGGACACCATCTACGAACTAAATCAGATCTCTTATATACGGCACCTTTACCATTAGTTACAGCACCAGTGTAACCATCATTGAGTGATCCATAAGGATCATTGACTACATAATCTCCATTAGGTGTCTTACCAATGACTACAACCATGTGCCCACCAGTAGGAGCAGATAAAGGACCCCTATGTAAGATACCAATGACAACAGGTCTATCATTGGATAACTCACGATCAAGATCAGCAAAAGTAAGACTGTAACTGAAAGATGACTGAATACCATAAGACGCCAACACACGGGTTTGAACCATGTGATCAGTTGTGTCCCCAATTGCAAAAACTTTTTGAACGTAGGCATCATCGCCCTTAGGTCCTTTTAGTGTGCCAGGTTTGAAGTACTCAAGGCACATTGCACAAGCAGAAGAGTTGCAAGTTCTATTTGCATCTCTGTAGTTGTCTGTTTGTGGAAAGAATGGAACTGGAAGAATGTTTGATTTTGGTGCTTCTGGTTTTGATCTAAAAATTCTCACCCAGTTTGCTTGATCTAGCATTAGATCTTGTGCTTTCAAAAGAAGATCTTTTTCAAGTTGCTCTACTGCTGCAACATGCTTAGGATTCTTATCATCATAAAACTTAAAGAAGTTATGAAGATCTATTTGCATTTTTCTTTTGCATTCAGCAAATATATTTATTAAAAAAGGAGGGTTTTACCCCTCCCAAAAATCAAACTGCTGCGGTTTCCCTTACAGTTGTTTTTACGTATTCTAGAACTGCTTCTGGAGTTGTTGCTTCATAAGGATCAGAAGCAGCATTATCTTGCTTTCCTGCTTCCTCAAAAAGTTTTTCAATAATACCATTATCTACCACAGCAGCATATCGCCAAGAACGCTCACCAAAACCAAGATTGGTCTTGGCAACGAGTTGACCCATAGAGCGAGTGAAGTAAGCATTACCATCTGGGATAAGTTTTACATTCTTAATGTTTTGATCTTGTGCCCAAGCATTCATTACAAAACCATCATTCACAGAGATACAGTAGATTTCATCAATACCTAGTGCTTGAAAATCTTCATACTTCTCTTCAAAACCAGGAAGTTGGTATGCAGAACAAGTAGGAGTAAATGCACCAGGAAGTGAGAAGATGATTACACGCTTACCATCAAACAGTTCTGATGATGTGCGATTTACAAACTCACCATTCTCACGAAATACGAATTCTACTTGTGGAATTTGATAACCTTCTTTACGCATAGGAACCTCAATAGTTTTTTTGTTACGACGAATAATATTAAACATATTAATAAGTTTCAGATAAATTGTTCAAAGAGTGAAAAAAGAGCACCAAGAAACTGATGCTCGTAACAGTAAAAATAATTTCAGTCATTCACCAAATACCAGGAATAACTTGACCAGTAGCAAAGTATGCTCCAACTGCTGCTACGAATCCAATCATAGCAAGACGGCCATTCAGGCGCTCAGCTTTTTCGGTAAAGATTTTATCCATTTTATTTTCCTCCTTGATAAGGGTGTTTTTGTTTAAGATCTGGATTAGGTTGCGAGAAGACCATAGGACTTCTAGTTTTGTTTTTAATCACAATGAAGGCATCATTATGATAAGTAACTGTTCCATATGGTTTTGCCCATTTAGCATTAGCATCTGGATGAGTTGCTGTTCCTGTAACAGCAACTCCACCAATTTCTACTGATAATTCATCATCAGCATCCCATCCAAGTTTTTCAAGAGCAATAGCAAATTGCCCGAGCATATCATCAGTCATATTCAATCAGAAGATGCCGAAGAAGAACTTACCAGTGATAGCATAAGAAATGAACCCAGCAATAATGCCGACCATAGCCCAACGCCCATTAGTCCTCTCCTTAATTTCGTTAGGGGAATACATCCCATAATTCTCATAATACATTGTGGGTTCTTTGGCAAACATATTCATTTGCCCGAACTCATTTTTAGTTACCGTCATTCATTTTGTAACGATTTACAACAAAATTATATAGGAAAGATAAAGGAATGTCAAGCATTCCTTTTGTTTTGATTTACTGACCAATATTCTTAACTGCTTCCCTAGACTTGTTCAGAACAGAACCAGTCAGAGGAACATAACCAAGTTCACCAGCAAGAGATTGTGCTTTATCACTCAGCATATAGTTAAGTGCTTTTTGAATGTTATTAGCACTTGGACCATTACCAGTCTGATAAGCAAGAATCCAAGTCAGAGTTGAAATTGGATAAGAGTTTGCACCAGAAGGATTGGGATTAGTACCTGCAAGGTTCTTATCAAGTTTGATATTATTCAGAGCAGCAGCACCAGTTTCAACAGTAGGAAGAACAAAATTACCTGCTTTATTCTGAATTACAGCAACCTGGAGGTTATTTGCCTTTACAAATCCAGTATTCACATAACCGATTGAACCAGGAGTATTGCGAATAATACCAGCAACACCTTCATTACCCTTACCACCAATACCTACAGGCCATTCAATAGACTTAGCAACATCTTTCCAAGAACTATCAAAAGCATTTAGAGAATTGGTGAAAGCATAAGTGGTTCCTGCACCATCAGTACGATGTACTACACGAATAGGACCATTACCGCAACCAACTTGGTTCCAGTCTTTAATATCACCCTGATAGATATCTACAAGTTGCTTCTGAGTGAGTTTTAGATTGCAACCTTTCTTGTTGTAAGCAATTGCAATTGTCCCACCAACAGCAGGGAACTGAACAACACCACGTTTAACTTTCTTTGCATCTTCTGCATCAATAGGTTCATCAGAAGCAGCAAAGTTTACAGTACCAGCAACAAACTGACGAACCCCAGCACCAGAACCAACAGACTGATAGTTGACTCGGGAACCAGTTTGTTTAGAATAATCCTCAAACCAACGTTGATAGATTGGTGCAGGGAAAGTAGCACCAGCACTATTCAGAGTGTTGGAAGTACAAGCAGTAAGAGGAACAACAGCAAGACTTACTGCGGCAATTTTAGTAGCGAGTTTCATAAAAATCGAATAACTACGTAAGCAATTATACTGAAAGAAATCCTTAAGGTCCACTAAGATTTGGTTAAGATTTTTGTTAAGACAAAAAAACCACCTCAAGAAGAGGTGGTTCTACTCAAGATATGAGTAATTTATCAGAATGCTTTTACGATTTCATCACGCAGTTCTTTTACAGAAGAATAACTATCTCCTGCGACTGCGATAATTGCTTGAGAATCACGGCACCATACAACTGCTTGCATAGTCCCTACAGTGCCCCACTGTGCATTAGAATCATCCTTCGACATATCACGGGCATTCAATTCAAAATATTTTGAACGTGCCTTACTACGACAAGAAATATTATTTGAAATATTCACAGCATAGAGTGAAATTGCAGGGGGAGTGTTACCACCACCAAAAGAACCCATAAGTGCTGGTACATTAGCACTTTGAACAACAGGTGCAGATTTTGGGGATTCAATTCCTTGTGCAAGTACAGGGGAACAAGGAAGTGCAATAGCAGCAGCAAGTAAAGCAGATTTGATCATATATTTAATCCTAAATGAAAATATAAAAGGGAGGATTTCTCCTCCCAGATTTTATCAGAAGGTAAACTTGGTCTGGATTACACCACCCCAGTTAGAAGAAGCATTCTTGAATGCTTGATCATTTGCAACATAGATGATTGCAGGAGTGACACTGATATTGTCACTTACACGATACTTGTAGAAGATTTCAAGTAGTGATGCTTTGCTACTAAGACCAGCAGCATTGCCAGGTTGACCGTAAGCAACACCAGCAGAGTTGCCCTTAGCAAATACATCAGACCACTGAAGACCAGCAAACCAAGTCTGAGAATTGGTTGCACCGTTTGCATTAGGAATGGGAGCACCACTTACATAGTTCCAACCATAACTACCAGATACTGAAGGAACGATACCTGATTGCTTAGGTTGCCAGTAAGCATTGAATGCATAACCATTAGAACCCTGACCAGCAGTTAGAGTACCATTAGAACCTAGAAGACCATTGTAGGTACGAACACGGGTTCCCTGAGTACCATAACGATAACCGAAGGCAACACCCCACTGAGGAGCACGATAACCAATTTGGGCAAGAGTATTCAGAGCACCTTGCTCATTGAATACACCAGTTTCGGAGTTATCACCATTCTGAGCAACATAGTTCAGACCAGCAACGATTCCACTAGAACCTTTCTGAACATACTGAACACCAAAACCAGCACCAACTGCCTTGTTGTAGACACCAGGAGCACCAGCAGTAGTGAAGAAGTCAAGGATTTCTGAACGGTATGCAGTAGGAATCCAGGACATCTCAGTGTTACGAACTAGAGCGCCAGCAGTCAGAGTTACACTTTGACCAACTGGAATCTGGTAGTACAGACGATCAAGCCATACATTGCTGGAAGTACCAGTACCTTGTGAGGTTTCTGCCTTATCCAGTTTCAGGACTGAAGAGGAAGAACCAAAGGGTTGACTAGAGAAATTACCAGAACGCAGACGGGCACGGAGTAAATCCTTACCAGTGAATGATGTATCAAAGTTCAGGCGAAGATCATAGTTGAAAGTAGTGTTACCTACATTCTGACCATTAGGATATGCCTTAGTGGGTTGTAGTAGAGCACCAGGAACTCCACCAAGGATGAAGTTAGTCTCACCACGAAGTTTGGTAGTGGTAGAAAACTGTTGTGCTTCTAGTTGACCAACTTTGGTTTCTAGGCCATCAACACGACCACGAAGTACTGCTAGTTCTGACTGGAATTCAGCAAGAAGACGCTTGAGTTCATCAGTGGTTTCCGATACACGATCAAGACAAGCATTTAGTAGAGCAGCAGCTTCATAACGGGTCAGTGCCTTGCCACCAGCAAAAGTACCGTTAGGATAACCTGCTACACAACCGTAACGTTCTACAAGATTGCTGAGTGCCTGATATGCCCAATCGGTGGGTTTTACATCAGAGAATTGAGTAACACTTGTAACCTGTTCTGAGGTGGAATACTGGTTGACTGCTGCCATATTAAGATCTGCGGCATTCGCAGCAACAGGAGCAACCATTCCCAGAGCAACAGGTGCAAGCATCAGTTGTTTGAGTTTCATAAAAGTGTTTTAGTACTAAACGACATTTAAGTGTTAAGAATTACTACAGAATTCTTAAGTACCTATTTAGTATAATGGGTAACTAATAGGTTGTCAAGTGGTTTTGAAGGAAGAATTTTCAGTAATCCTCCCAAGATAAGGGTCATAGTCCATATACTCCTTAATATTAATCTGAGCACCCATTTGTTGCCAATAGTTTAGCAGAGCATCGTGTGGTGCCTTATGGAATATATCAATGTGTTCTGGATGGATCGCAGATCCCATTTTAAGATTATACAAGAATAATGGAATTGTGTATGTTTTTCCAGTTTCTAAAATAACATCTTCAGAAACGGCTCTTGGTTTCACTCCATTATCAAGTTTATATTTGTTACCACGAACATGGTTCTTAATAATTTTAGATGCGTGATGCCTTGTAATCAGATAAATTGCAGCAGAAAAATCATTGATAAATTTCAAGTGCAATTTAACATGAATATCACCAGTACAAATAGTTGTTAACTGAACACAATCCCAATCATATGGAATCTCAGCAAAGAAATCAGACCAGGTAAAGTTCCAATACTTCACCATGTCAAAGTTTACATCATCTTCAAGAATCAAACAATAATCATCTGTAGAATTTTCATAAAAATGTTTAATTGCTTTAAGATGAGACATACAACAACCTAACTCATTTTGAGTCACATTGTCAGGAATTCTTCCTTTTAAATGTTCAGATACATCATCTTCTCTTCCATCATACCCAGAAATACGAGTATGTTTTTCAATTTCCCAGTATTTAAATTGGGATTCCATATACTCACGACGATGAGTATCAGAATTTAGATTGATCCAGTAAATATGGGGAATTCCTTTAAGTTTATATAAGGACTTATTCTTGTCCATCACTAATTCTTGTCCATTCATCGGGAATTAAATCTTTTGTATCGTGATCTTTAGTATAACCTATTTTTCCAAACCATTCAAGAGGTGCTATTACTTTCTTGTTTTTGTTGGATGATAACCATGCTCCCCACCATGAATATGATGAGTTTGCAATAATAAAATCATCACAAAGAGACATTAAGCATAAATCAACTCGATTATCAGTATTTTCAGAAACCATAAATCGATCATCTGAAAATAGTTCTTGAGACTTACACCATTCAGGATCATCCGAAAAGATAATCACGTTTCGATCAGTCTCAAAAAACTCTAATGCTTTTTTATAATACTCCAAAGACAATACATGATGATTTTCAGAATTTTTTATATAATCTGTTCTGCGAACATGAAGTGCCAAAGGATTTTCCACAGCAGAAATCATTTCTTTACATGGTTTTAGAACTTCATTCTTAAATGTAAAGTCCTCTCTAATTTCACTTTCAATATGTTTAAAATATTTTTCAGATTGAAAGAAACCATGAAGACTTACATGATCTGGACATAATTTAAAAAGTTCCTCATCAAAATGAAAAAATCTTTCCTGAACTACTGGTGCATGTCCATTATTTAAAAATCCAATTTGATTAGATCCTAAAGTAGACATTTCAAATCCATCAAACAATTCTGTACGAAGAAGATTTCCAAATCCATCATCTACAGCATTCTTATAATATGGAATGCATATTTCTGCCCCAACATTTCTTGCAATTCCTTTCAGAGATGCATATTGAAACATTTGATTAGCAAGTCGTCCCAAACGACCCAAACCATTAAATCCTATCATGACAATTGCTCTTTTCTTTCTTTAAAGTATTTTTGAGAACTATAATAATTTACGAGTTGATTTCTATCAAAAGTTTTTATTTTATTCCAAAGAATATAATTGTTGTTAAAATGCGGATTATTGAACCAAGAATTTGGTGTTCTTGCATGTTCCAGATGATAAATGTAATCATTTATTCTAGAAATTCTATT
>JACCEC010784431.1_pt1 | contig 35791 bp, 44 predicted proteins | sample 7450121 | NCBI WGS metagenome assembly JACCEC01 (sample SAMN15323455, study PRJNA562643) | freshwater metagenome | isolation source: river surface water | place: USA:Blue River Watershed | collected 2017-08-18 | reverse complement strand
CTTTTGTCCTGCGGAACCTAGATCACTACAAGTGAATGCTGACCAGGCGTTGCTCAGCCTGACCTCTGGACAGACGTTGCGCGGCAAGCTGATCGTGGGGGCGGATGGCAGAGACTCGTGGGTGCGAACGCAGATGGGCTTGAGCAGCCAGCATGACCGCTACAATGAGCTGGGTGTGGTCGCCAATTTCCGTACCGAGTTGCCGCATTTTGGCACCGCCTATCAGTGGTTTAGAGCGGATGGTGTGTTGGCTTATCTGCCTTTGGCGGGCGGCGCAACGCAAGATCAGGGCAAGATGATCTCCATGGTCTGGTCGGCACCTGAGGCGTTTGCCAATGAACTACTGAATCTATCGGCAGAGGATCTGGCATTTCGTGTGGCCAGTGCCGGTGAAAACAAATTAGGGTGCCTGGCACTGATGGCCCCCGCGGTCGGGTTTCCGCTTAAGTTAGTGCGCGTGCCGCAGGTCGTGGCACCACGGGTGGCGCTGCTTGGCGATGCGGCGCATGGGATTCACCCGCTCACCGGTCATGGCGTTAACCTGGGCTTTCAGGATGTGCGCGTGCTGGCCGATGTGATTCGCACCGCACGCGCCGTTGATGACCTTGGTGATGTGCGGCTGTTGTCACGTTACCAGCGGGCGCGGCGTGAAGAAGTGGTGGTGTTGCAGTCAATGACCGATGCCATGCGTAAACTGTTTGCCAGTAAAGCACCGGGGTTGAGCCCTTTGCGCAATTTGGGGCTGAGCCTCACCGATAAGCTCACCCCGATTAAATCAATGTTGATTCGTTATGCGCTGGAGCGCTGACCGTTTAAAGGAATGACTATGCAGCAGTGGATGATGAGCGTGTTGGCGGCAGCCGTGATGAGTGTCGGCGCGGGTGCCGTCGGTGCGCAGGAAATTGCCTCGCCGGCTTTGGCCAAGGTGGTCGAGAGCCAGTTGGGTGTTAAGCCACAGCGGATTGTTAAAACGCCTTATCTGGGCGGGCTGTACGAGATTTACGCGGGCGGGCAACTTTTTTACAGCGATGAAAAGGGCTCGGTCTTTGTGTTTGGTTCATTGGTGGACGGTAAAACCCATCGCAACATTACCGCCGAGCAGCAACTGGCGCTCTTGCCCTTGCAGGATGCGATCAAGCGCGTCAATGGCAATGGCGGCAACGGTAAACGCACTTTGATTACCTTCGAAGACCCGAACTGTGGCTATTGCAAGAAGCTGACCAAAGAGCTGGTGAACTTGAAGGACGCGACCGTATATACCTTTCTGGTGCCGATTTTGTCGGAAGACTCCCTGGTCAAATCAAAGAAGATCTGGTGCGCGCCAGATCGTCTGAAAGCTTTTGATGACTGGATGGTCAACGGCAAAGCGCCCGCCGGTTCGGACAATTGCGCGAACCCGCTGGAGCGCAATAGCAAGCTGGCGCAAGGCCTTGGGGTGAGCGGCACGCCGGCCATTTTCTTCCCGAATGGCGAGCGCGTGCCAGGCTACATGCCGCTGGATAAAATTGAGAAGGCGCTGAAGGGCAACTGATTCACGTTATAGATCGCGCGTATCCGGTGTAGCGGTGATCCGGTGAATTGTTAAGTCTGCGCCGTTGTATTCTTCTTCCTGATCCAGGCGAAGGCCGACGAACATTTTAAGGGTGCCATAAACGGCACCGCCGCCGACCAGCGCAATGATGATCGCCATGCCCGTCATAATGACCTGGGCCGTTAGCGACACGCCACCCAGTCCGCCCAGGGCTTCTGCGCCAAAGATCCCCGCCGCGATACCGCCCCAGGCCCCGCATAAGCCGTGCAACGGCCACACGCCCAGCACATCATCGATCTTGAGACGGTTTTGTGTGAAGGTGAAGGCATAAACAAAGAGGCCGCCCGCGATGAGGCCGGTGGCCAGTGCACCCAGGGGGTGCATCAGGTCAGAGCCCGCGCAAACAGCGACCAGACCCGCCAAGGGGCCGTTGTAGGCAAAGCCCGGGTCGTTGCGGCCAATGATAAGGGCGGCAATGGTGCCACCCGCCATCGCCATGAGCGAGTTGGCGGCGACCAGGCCACTGATCTTGTCCAGTGTTTGGGCGCTCATGACGTTAAAGCCGAACCAGCCTACCGCCAGAATCCAGGCACCGAGCGCCAGGAACGGAATGGATGACGGCGGGTGCGCAGCGATGACACCATTCTTGCCGTACCGGCCATGGCGGGCGCCGAGCAGCAACACGGCGGGCAGGGCAATCCAGCCACCCATGGCATGCACCACGACCGAACCGGCAAAGTCATGAAACTCTTGCCCGAAGGTGCCTTTAAGCCAGGCCTGAATGCCGAAGTGCTGGTTCCAGGCAATGCCTTCAAAAAACGGGTAGACAAAGCCAACTAGTACAAAGGTGGCCGCGAGCTGTGGGTTGAACTTGGCCCGTTCGGCAATGCCTCCGGAAATAATGGCAGGAATGGCCGCCGCAAAGGTCAGCAGAAAGAAGAAGCGGGTGATGTCGTAGCCGCTCTTTTCGGCAATCTGGCTGGCGCCGATAAAGAAGTCGGTGCCATAGGCTACGGTAAAGCCGATGGCGAAATAAGCCACCGTAGATACGGCAAAATCAGCGAGGATTTTAACCAGCGCATTGACCTGGTTCTTTTTGCGTACGGTGCCGACTTCTAAGAAGGCAAAGCCAGCGTGCATGGCAAGCACCATGATGGCGCCTAGTAGGATAAAGAGGGTATCTGATGCCGTTTTGAGTGAGTCCATGGTGCACATTCCTGATGCGGTGAACGCATTATGAATTAAGAATATGCATTCTTAAGCAAGCGGCATGCCAATTTAGTGCGTGGCACGGCTTTTGTGCCACATTTTGGGCTTTCTAAAAACGTTTATAAATCATTGGGTTGTGCGCTTGATGCCCGGCAAGGCGATCCGCTTGGTGCTTGTTGCAAAAGCGCGCCACAATTATTTGCACCAATTTCGTGCAATTGGTGTGCTTTTGCCCAATCGTTGGGCGTTGTTTAATCCCGCACTTTATCCGCGGGCACGGCGGCCGGAGGCAGCAGTGCCCACATCTGGCCGGATTGCTTCATACGGCCCGCTTCTTTGCCAGCTTCGGCCCCAAAGCCCCAGAAAAAGTCGGCGCGTACAGCGCCTTTAATGGCGCCGCCGGTATCTTGCGCTAAGACGAGGCGCTGCATGGGTTTGTTACTGTTCGGGTAGGTGGTATCGAGCCAGACGGGTGCGCCGAGTGGCGTAGCCCGTGGATCAATGGCAATGCTGCGGCCAGGGGTGAGTGGGACACCCAGTGCCCCGGGTGGGCCGGCATCCGGATTGTTGGGGTCGGTCGGCAGAATACGGAAGAACACGTAACTGGGGTTGGCATTGAGCAGGCTTTGCACCTTGGCCGGGTTGTTGCGTGCCCAGTTTTGTATGCCCTGCATGGAGGCGCTATCTTTGGTCAGCGCCCCTTGTTTAATGAGGACGCTGCCGATGCTCTGATAGGGTTGCCCATTCTGGTCGGCATAGCCAACGCGCAGGCGGCTACCATCCGGCATTTGTACCCGACCCGAGCCCTGAATCTGTAGGAAGAATAGTTCGATGGCGTCATCGACCCAGGCCAGTGTTTTGGCATGCATGCGGGTCGGATTGGCTTCGATTTGTTCGCGTGTCCAGTAAGGGATGACTTTGTTGCCGTCGGCCAGGCGGCCACGTACTCGTTTGCCCTTCAGCTCCGGGAACAGGTCACCCAGCTCAATCGTGAGTAGGTCGGGCGGTGTGCCGTAGATGGGATAGCGCGCTTTGCCGTTTTGTTCTTTAGCGCCCTGCAACAGCGGTTCGTAATAGCCGGTAAATAGACCATTGCCTGCCCCGTCGTTTTGCACCAGTTGATAGGGCTTATAGTGCTTCTGGTAGTAAGCGCGTAATGCGGACGGGTCTTTGCGCTGTGAGTCACTCAGTGCTTTAGCCGCAGTGCAGGCTTCTTGCCAGGTGGGTTTTTTACCGAGGGCATTACAGCTTTGCAGCTGCGCCGGGAAAGCCTCAACTAAGGTTTTGTCATCAGACCAGCCAGGTAAATCTGACCAGTTGGCCGGTTTTAGGGGTTTGATGATTTGGATGGCCACCGGTTTTTCTGGGGCGCAGGGTGGGCATTCGGTGGTGGCGCAGCCCGCCAGGAAAATCGCACTCAGGCTGGCGGCGAGTAGGCCAAGACCGGGAAATACAGTATGGTGTGCGCTAGGAAAATTCGGTCGAGTCATGGCCAAAGCAAGTGGAGTGTGACGTGAAAAAAGCGGTCAGAAAAACAGATCAACCAATAGATCAAACAACGGGAACAAGTATACCGAGAGAAAACCTGTCCGGCGCTGAGGCATTGGCGATCTTGTTACTTCGTGCGGAGTCGGTGCTGGGTCGATTGGAGGCGATTTTGCCGCCGGCGCAATCGCAAGAGACCGACTGGTCGGCGCTTGCCTGGCGCTGGGTCGTCAATAAACAGAGCGCTACGGGGGCATTGGTGGCGGTGCCTAACGTATCGGCCATTCGTTTGAGCGCCTTGCGGGATATTGATGACCAGAAGCAGCGATTGGTGGCCAATACCGAACAGTTTTTAGCGGGGCGTCCGGCCAATAATGCATTGATGACGGGCTCGCGCGGTTGTGGCAAGTCGTCTCTGGTGCGGGCGTTGCTCACTACTTACAGCAAACACGGATTGCGGATTATCGAGGTTGATAAGCATGACCTGCGGGATGTGCCTGAGATCGTGGCGTTGGTGCGTGGTCGGCCAGAACGTTTTATTCTGTTCTGTGACGATCTGTCGTTTGAGGCGGGTGAGGCAGGCTATACGGCGCTGAAGTCCGTGCTGGATGGATCGGTTTCGGCGGTGCCGGATAATGTGCTGATTTACGCGACTTCAAACCGGCGGCATCTGATGCCGGAATATTTTTCGGAAAATGCAGCGACCCAGCATTTAGGCGAAGAAGTGCATCCCGCCGAGGCGATCGAAGAAAAGATTTCGTTGTCTGAGCGTTTCGGCCTCTGGCTGTCGTTCTACCCGTTTAGCCAGGAGGCTTATCTGAATATAGTGAACAGCTGGCTCAAGCATTACGGATTGAAAGCGGCGCAGATTGCCGAAGCGCGTCAGCATGCGCTGAATTGGGCAGTGGGTCGGGGTTCGCGGAGTGGTCGTGTGGCCGAACAATTCGCCCGGGATTGGGTGGGGCAGCAGGGGCAGTGATGAGTGAGCAACATGTTGTGGTGTCTGGGGCACAGATAGAAGCCAAGTTGACGCGTGTTTCAGCGGCGGTGATTCTGCGAGAACAGGACGGCAAGCCAGCGTATTTGTTGGCGCAGCGTCCGCCGGGCAAGGCCTATGCCGGTTACTGGGAGTTTCCTGGCGGCAAGGTCGAGGCAGGAGAAAGTTTTGCCGAGGCGTTGGTGCGTGAGCTCCAGGAAGAGCTGGGGATCACAGTGACCGCGATGACGCCCTGGATCACCCGGCACTTTGTGTACCCGCATGCGCGGGTTGAGATTCGCTTCTTCCGGGTGACGTCATGGGATGGGCTCGTGCATCCGCTGGAGCATACGGCGATGGCCTGGCTGGATTGCCATGTGATGGCGGGCGTGCTGGATCTAGAGGCGATGACACCGCCGTTTCCTGTACAGCCTGTATTGCCAGCGAATACGCCGATTTTGCGGGCATTGGCCTTGCCGGATGTCTATGCCATTACGAATGCCCTGGCGAATGGGCTTGAGGCTGAGTTGTTACGCTTGCGTCATGCGCGGCCACCGCTGGTTCAAGTGCGTGACAAAGAGCTCTCTGATAGTGAGCGCGTCGCCTTTTGTCGGGCCGTCGTTGCAGAAGTGCATGCCTACGGTGGGCGGGTATTGTTGAATGGATCTGAAGCAGCGGCAAGCGCTTGTGGTGTGGATGGCTTACATCTGACTGCGGCAGCCTTAATGGACTGTCATGCGCGGCCTGATTGGCCCTTGGTGTTTGCTTCGTGTCACACGGCTGAGGAACTTAGTAAGGCGTGTGCATTAGGGTTAGATGCCGCCGTGCTTGGTCCGGTAGCGCGAACGGACACGCATCCTGATCAAACCCCTATGGGGTGGGACTCTTTTGCGTTACTGATTACCGAAAGCGCCATCCCGGTGTATGCCCTAGGCGGTATGACTCGGCAAGATGTTGATGTCGCTAAAGCACTGGGTGCCCAGGGCGTTGCGATGATGCGGGGCTGGTAGCTTTTTAGTCGCCGTCGCCTGTGCCGCTGTCACCACCGGCCTCTAGACCATCCATCGGGTCGGCCACGGGGATGCGATAAGACTCTGTGGCCCAGGCACCAAGGTCGATCATTTTGCAGCGTTCAGAACAGAATGGCCGCCATTTGTTTTGCGGCGCAAACAAAGCCGGTTCACCGCAATGCGGGCAGGGTACGGTCGTGCTCACAGCTTAAATAGCGCAGAAAGTAAGATCGAAATGAACGTCGCGTTCAACCTGGCGCGGGCGCTGGTGGAAATCGGTTTCCATGAAGCGCAGATTGAGTGCGTATTTGTTGGCGCTGGTTTCGGGCGTGATCATGGCATCGTGGATACGAATGCGTAGCATTTGAGAGTTGACGCCGGCCAGGGTGCGCTGATAGCTGCCGCGCGATGCCGTGTAGGCCTCGGGTGTGCCGCTGTCGCGTAACAGGTGTAACACGATCGCCAGGCCATCGCGCAGTGGCAAAAATGGTTCCAGCCAGGTTTGCAGATCGCGCTGGCGTTGTGCCGTCGGCTGATTGAGCCAGAGGTGGTAAGAGGGAATATCGAACTCACTCAGCCCGCCCGGAATCAGGGATCGGTTTTTGACGGAGATCAGCCATTCGTTGTCACGCAGATGCTGACCGAGCTTGCCGGTGAGTGCGTGTAACAAATTGAGCGCTTCGGAGATCTCGTTCAGAGCGGTATCCAGAGCTTCGGACGATATGTTCGGATTGTCACGGAACGCAGTCAACACCTGACGCTGGCGTTCCAGCTCTTGCAACAATTCAGACTTCAGATCAGGGCGCGCCACCTCAAGGATCTCAAACAGCACGGTTAAAGCGGCGTGATGATCGTGGATGTCGGGCGCACCAAGGTAGTGCGCCATGCGCGCGAACAAATCTTCCAGCCTCAATAAGGCTCGAATACGTTCAGTGAGCGGATATTCGTAGATCAGCACGATAGGGGCGTGTTTGGCCTGTGGTGGCGTCGAAATAGCTAATTCTTCAAATAATAGCCCTATTTGCTGCATTTGTTACAGGCCATCAGGGTTTTTATCGTTATTTTCAGCGACACCGGACAGCAACAGATAGCCTTGATGCAATTGATCCAGCCGCGCATCGCGTTGCTGCGGGCTGCCGCTGTTATCCAGGATTTCGGTGGCCAGATCAAGGCGGGTCTCGCGTGGCGCCTGCGCCTGCAAAATCAGATCGGCCAGGGCTTCGGGGAGGTTGCCGCGCGCCAGGAGGCGTTGTTTTTGAATCTCGGGCGGACAGTCCACCACCAGGACACGGTCTGCCTGTTCGCGCAAAAATCCGGTTTCAGCAAAGAGCGGCACATCGGCGACGACGTAAGGCGAGGTGGCGCTGGCCAGCGCTTCAATGGCCTGGCGCCGGATCATGGGGTGCAGGATCTGCTCTAGCCGAATTTTCTGGTCGGGATCGTTAAAGACGATGTCGCGTAGCGCGGCGCGATTGAGCGTGCCATCCGCTTCAAACACGTCGTCACCAAATGCCTTGCGTAGTTCTGTTAGTGCGGCGCCGTTGGGGGCGGTCAGTGCATGCGCAATGGCATCGGTATCAACGACTTGAATGCCATGTTGCCGGAGTCGCTGGGCAACGGATGACTTACCGGTAGCGATGCCGCCGGTCAGAATGACCAGCGGGCGGCCGATGGTCAGGTTCTGGTTCATACGATAACGAGGTTGTCCCGGTGAATAAGCTCGGGCGCATCCAGATACCCCAGGCGCTGTTCGATCTCGCCGCTCGGGCAACCGGCAATGCGGCGGGCTTCACTGCTGGCGTAGTTGCTCAAACCACGGGCAATTTCATGGCCCGTTTCGTCTAGGCAGGCGACAACGGCACCACGTTCGAATTCTCCTTCAACCGCGGTGACGCCAACGGGCAGCAAGCTGCTGCCCGAGCGGAGCGCCTTGCTGGCTCCCGCATCCAGCTGGATGCGGCCGGCCAGTTGCAGATGATCGGCCAGCCATTGTTTGCGGGCGGCCAGCGGCGGTTGGCTGGCCACGAGCAGCGTGCCAAGTGCTTCGCCCTGGAGTAGGCGAGGCAGGGCGTTGGGTGCGCGACCGCTGGCGATGACGGTGTGGGCACCGCTGCGCGCAGCGCGTTTGGCCGCCCAGATCTTGGTGATCATGCCGCCGGTGCCGACGTGGCTACCGCTGCCGCCGGCCATACGTTCGTATTGTTCGTCACCGGCTGCACCCAGGCTGACCAGTGTGGCAGCAGGTTCTTTGCGTGGATCGGCTGTGTACAGACCTTCCTGATCGGTCAGGATGATCAGGGCATCGGCTTCGATCAGGTTGGCAACCAGTGCACCCAGCGTGTCGTTATCACCGAAGCGGATTTCATCGGTGGCAACGGTATCGTTTTCGTTGATGATGGGCAGGACGCCCAGATCGAGCAGGGTGCTGATGGTGGCGCGGGCGTTCAGATAGCGAGTGCGATCGGCCAGATCTTCGTGCGTGAGCAGAATCTGGGCGGTACGGATGCCGTGAGCGCCGAAGGCTTGCTGGTACGTCTGTGCCAGACCCATCTGACCGACCGCCGCCGCCGCCTGCAGTTCGGGAATACTGCTTGGGCGTTTGCTCCAGCCCAGTTGCTGCATGCCGCAGGCGATGGCACCGGAAGACACCAGCAGAAGCCGGCGGCCGCTGGCGGCCAGCTCGGCCAGTTGTTTTGCCCAGCTATTAATTGCATCCAGGTCGAGGCCGGTGCCGTTGTTGGTGATGAGCGCACTACCGATCTTGACGACCAGTGTGCGGGCATCAACCAGCGGTTGGCGAGCGACTTGGTGCTGGGTCACGATGCATCATCCTCGTCTTCATCGATGTAAACGGTTTCGCCATCAGGCATGACATCACGCACATCGTTCTCGGTGTGCACGGGGAGCGCGGGCGGCATGGTGTCGAGCGCATCTTGAATGGCAAAAACCAGGGGGCGGGTACCGTCGCCGGTAATGGCAGCAATCGCAAAGTGCTGCTCGGCACGACCGCCGGCTTTTTTGAATTTCTTCAGGAACGTATCGATGCGTTTCTGGCGCTCTTCTTCAGGGATCAGATCCAGTTTGTTCAGGATCAGCCAGCGTGGCTTTTCAGCCAGCGTGGGATCGTACTTTTCCAGTTCGGCCGCAATGGCGATGGCATCGTGGACCGGATCGGCTTCCGGGTCGAACGGCGCCAAGTCCACCAGATGCATGATCAGGCGGGTGCGCGCCAGATGGCGCAGGAAGCGATGGCCCAGACCAGCACCTTCCGCCGCGCCTTCGATCACACCAGGAATATCGGCGATAACAAAACTACGGTTTTCATCGGTACGCACCACGCCCAGATTGGGGTGCAGCGTCGTAAATGGGTAGTCAGCGACTTTGGGTTTGGCCGCGGAGACGGAGCGAATAAAGGTGCTCTTGCCCGCATTGGGTAGGCCGAGCAGACCGACATCGGCCAGTACTTTAAGTTCCAGTTTGAGCATGCGCTCTTCACCGGGCGTGCCACGCGTAAATTGGCGGGGAGCGCGATTGATACTGGATTTAAAGTGAATGTTGCCGAGGCCACCGCGACCGCCCTGTGCTACCAGGACGGTTTTACCGTCTTCGTTCATGTCGTGCAGTACGACACCGGTTTCGTAATCGGAAATGACGGTGCCGACTGGTAGACGCAAGGTAATATCTTCAGCGCCAGCGCCGTAACATTCAGCGCTCATGCCGTTCTGACCGTTGCGCGCCAGAAACTTGCGCGTGTAGCGGTACTCTACGAGCGTATTGATGTTGCGGTCAGCCACAGCCCAGACGCTACCGCCTTTGCCGCCATCACCGCCGCTGGGGCCGCCACGGGGAACATATTTTTCGCGGCGAAACGCGGCACAGCCGTCGCCACCTTTGCCGGCAATGACTTCGATACGTGCTTCATCAATAAATTTCATACGTGCTCTGCTAAAGAAAAAGCCCTACCGGTAAGGATAGGGCTTTAATGTGTCGGCGGGCAAGATGCCCGGCCAAACACGAATTACTGTACCGGCTGAATAACGACGGTGCGGCGTTTTTGCTCGCCGCGAACGGTGAACTTGACGGTGCCCTCGATCAGCGCGAACAGGGTGTGATCCTTGCCCATGCCGACGTTATCACCTGGGTGGAACTCGGTACCGCGCTGGCGAACGATGATGTTGCCAGCCTTAACCAGTTGACCGCCGTAGCGCTTAACGCCAAGTCGTTTGGCTTCTGAGTCGCGGCCGTTACGTGAACTGCCGCCTGCTTTTTTATGTGCCATGGTGTGAGGCTCCTTAGCTTGACCGGATTAGCCTGCGATCGTATTGATCTGCAGTTCGGTGTAATTCTGACGATGGCCTTGACGCTTCTGGTAATGCTTACGACGACGCATTTTGAAAATGCGCACCTTGTCGTGACGACCCTGGCTCAGGACCGTCGCAGATACCGTTGCACCTGCCACCAGTGGCGCGCCGATTTTTACGGCTTCGCCTTCGCCGACCATAAGAACCTGGTCGATGGTGATCTGGGTGCCAACTTCTGCCGGTATCTGTTCTACTTTAATTTTTTCACCAGCGACGACACGATACTGCTTGCCACCGGTTTTTATGACCGCGTACATGTTGGACTCCAAAGGGATATTGCAATGAACTCGGCAGTTTACGCAAAAACTCCTTTGTTGTCAAAGCCTTTGCGTGTTTCGGTCCGGTGCACCCGGTTTCCGCGCGCGTTGCGGGTATTTTGCCTTGACGCGGGGCGCTGGCGCCCGTACATTCGGCTCTTTTAATCCTGTGGCCGGTTTCCTATGGCTGCAGCACCACAACGGTTTTAGTGTGACAACCAGCCAGACCCAACCTCTATTTGCCGAGTTGATTGCCGATGAAATGCGGCAAGTGGACGAGGTGATTCGTGCCTCCCTGCATTCGGAGGTGGTCCTTGTACGCCAGGTGTCGGAATACATCATCCATAGTGGCGGCAAGCGCCTGCGCCCGGCATTGCTGTTGCTGACAGCGGGTGCCTGTGGCGTACCGGGCCCTCAGGCGCGGACCTTGGCGGCTGTCGTGGAATTCATTCATACCGCCACTTTGCTGCATGATGATGTGGTGGATGAGTCCAGCCTGCGTCGCGGTCGGGAAACGGCCAACGAGCTGTTCGGTAATGCCGCCAGTGTGCTGGTTGGCGACTTTCTATATTCGCGCGCCTTCCAGATGATGGTATCGGTGGGCCGCATGCGTGTGATGGAGGTGCTATCAGAAGCCACCAATATCATTGCCGAAGGCGAAGTGCTGCAGTTGATGAACTGTAACGATGCCGATGTAGATGAAGCGCGCTATCTGCAGGTGATTCGCTATAAAACAGCCAAGCTGTTTGAGGCGGCGTCGCGTCTGGGGGGCGTTCTGGCTGATGCTGACGCCATGCTGGAAGATGGGCTCGCCCGTTACGGTATGCATTTGGGTACAGCTTTCCAGATTATTGATGATGTGCTGGATTATTCGGGTAACGAAGCCGATACTGGTAAGCACCTCGGTGACGATCTGGCTGAAGGCAAGCCGACCCTGCCACTGATTTATGCCCGTGATCGCGGTACCCCGGAAATCGCTGCGGCCATTCGCACTGCCATCGAGACGGGGGGGCTGGAAGAGTTTGATGCAGTCCTTAAGGCGGTTCACGAAAGCGGCGCCCTGGAGGCGGCTCGTGAAGCCGCCCGTGCCGAAGCAGGCTTGGCGCGAGATGCATTGAGCGGGTTACCGGATTCGCAATACAAAAATGCATTGATCGAGTTGGCTGATTTTGCCGTAGCGCGCTCCCACTAAATGATGGATCACCTGTCTTTTATTGAATTGATGGGCGAATGGGGCGATGCCCTGGGTGTTGCCGTAATTGTGGTCGGTGTGGTCTGGGGCTTGTTGCGCTTTCCCTTTGATTTATTCCGGCAGGGCATGGATATAGCCTACACGGGAATCCGTAACCAGATTATCCGCACGCTGTTACTGGGCCTGGAAATTCTGGTGGCTGCCGACATTATTCGTACTGTGGCCGTGAGCCCCACGCTGATGAGCGTAGCGGTACTGGCGGCGATCGTGGTCATTCGTACCTTCCTGAGTTGGTCATTGATTCTGGAGATGGAAGGTCGTTGGCCTTGGCAAAAAGCGCCTGCCGCGAAGCGCTGACGGCGTAAGCGAACAAAAGCAAACGGGCCGCAGATGCGGCCCGTTTGCTTGGCGCTTATATAATTTAGCCCTTAGCGATTGCCTTCTTGGCACTCGGCTTAGGCGGTGTGCTTGCAGTCGGTTTGGCAGCGGGTTTTTTTGCCGCGGTCTTGCGCGCCGGGGCTTGTTTGGCACGTGGCTTGGTCTTCTCAAGAGGCAAGCCGGTATTGTGATTTGTGCCCCCGTGGCTATCCGATGACTCATAGGTGTACATCGGAACGCTGGCTTGCTCCGGATCCGGTGTTTCAGCCGTGTAGCGCTCCTTGCGATGAATATCGAAGGTGACGAAGTTTTCTTCTTTGGCGGGCATGTTCAGACAGCTTGTGTCACTGAGTGTTTTGCGGGTGTCTTCCAGGCCCACAGCCCAGTGGCGCTGCATGGTTTCAGCGCTGAACTCGGCATCTTTGTAATTGCCTTCATTGGTTTTGTTCTGGTAGATCATCTGGATAACGTTGTAGTGGCTACCGAATGCTTGCTTGGCCACATGGTCAAACCAGGGGTCGGCTTTGCGGACCGATTCAGGAATTCGGTCCAGGGTGGCCAACAGCATCTGGCGCATGCGGTGGATGTTGCGTACGGCATCGGTAATGCTGCGCGTGCGGCTGGAATACTGAATATCCTTCTGCCGTTCCATGACTTCGAAGATGTTGCCCGGCAGTTCGCCTTTGGCGCTCCATAGATCGACCTGGAAGACCAGCGTGTCGGCACGGTCAATCTCGTCCGTCATGAGGTAAAACAAGGGGGTGTTGGAAACGCAGCCGCCATCCCAGTAAAACTCGCCGTCAATCTCGGTGGCCGGGAAGCCCGGCGGTAGCGAGCCTGAGGCAAGAATGTGGTGTGGCGTCAACTTGGTATGCCGGTTGTCAAAGTAGACAAAGTTGCCCGTGCGCACATTGGTTGCGCCCAGTGATACGCGCATATTGCTCGGGTCGTTTAGACGGTCAAAGTCAACGTACTTTTCCAGCGTGGCAATAAGCGGTGTTGTGTCGTAAAAGCTGATGTCCGAGGGTTTGCCATAGCCCGGCGCAAAAGGCCGCGGATTGAAAAAGCCAGGCTGGCCTTCCAGGATGGCCATCATGGCCGAGTATGAACCAAAGGTCTTGGTCATGAAATTCTTGGTCATTTCCTGAATCGATTCCAACCCGGTGCCTAATAGATCTGCCGTGCCAAATGCCGCTTTGGCAGATAGCGATGGCCGTCGGCAGATGCTCTCCCAGAATTCATGCAGATGCTGTACGCGTTTTTCGGGCGCATTACCGGCAATGAGTGCGGCGTTGATGGCGCCAATGGAAATGCCCAGTACCCAGTTAGGCTGAATGCCAGCGTTAGACAGTCCTTCGTACACGCCAGCCTGATAGGCGCCAAGTGCGCCGCCGCCCTGGCAGATCATGGCAATTTTTTTGTAGGGAGGGATTTGAATTTTTGTCATGAACGGTATTCCTCTTGAGTGGCGCGTTCTAAAACCTGTTTTTTAATCGGATAGACAAAACTGGGTTTGTGCAAGACTTAGGGTCGATGGTGTAAAACTATCACGAAGTCAGAGTATATTCGACGGTTTGTTGCAACGGCTTGTTATATTCCAGTCTATTTCCAGGAGATCAGATCGATGAATATTGAAGAAATCCGCAAGAACGCATTTGCCATGCCTTACATGAGCCCTGCCTACTCGAAGGGTCCTTACGAGTTTTTCGGTCGGGAGTTTCTGATCATCAGTTACCGGACCGATCCGGAGCTGCTGCGCAAGGTGGTGCCGGAACCGCTGACGATTAAAGATCCGATTGTTAATTTCGAGTTCATTCGCATGCCGGATTCGGCAGGTTTCGGCAATTACACGGAGAGCGGTCAAATCATTTCGATCATCGACCAGGATGGCAAGGCCGGTGGATACAGCAACTATCTGTACCTGGATGACGAAGCGCCGACGGCGGGTGGTCGTGAGATATGGGGATTCCCGAAGAAGCTGGCGAAACCGGTGCTTGAAGTCGATGGGGATGCGCTGGTCGGCACGCTGGACTACGGCAAGATTCGTGTGGCCAATGGCACCATGGGCTACAAATACACGCCAATGGACGCCGATGCCGAAAGCAAGAAGATGATGGCTTCGCCGAACTATCTGCTCAAGATTATTCCGAATCCGGATGGCAGCGCAGGTATTTGCCAGCTAGTCCGTTACTACGCCCAGAATGTACGCATTGCTCAAGCCTGGACAGGCCCGGCACAGCTGGAGTTGTTCAAGCACGCACTGGCTCCTGTCGCCGATTTACCCGTCCTGGAAATTGTCGGTGCCAAGCATCTGGTCTGTGACACCTACACCATTGGCGCCGGCGAAATTGTTTTGGATTATTTGAAGTAACTTTTCTAACGTTAAAGGAAGAATGATTATGTCGCTCAAAGGTAAAGTTGCTCTGGTCACTGGCGCTGCCAGTGGTATTGGTCGTGAATGTGCGTTGAACATGGCCGCCAAAGGCGCCAAGTTGGTGATTGCTGATCTCAGCCTCGACAACTCCAATCTGGTTGTCGACGAAATTAAAAAAGCGGGTGGCGAGGCCATCGCTGTCAATATGGATGTGACGAATGAAGCGCAGGTAAATGAGGGCATTCAGAAATGCGTCGATACCTTTGGGGCTATTGACGTACTGGTTTCGAATGCGGGTATTCAAATTGTGTGGCCGATTGAAGAGTTTCCGTTCGCAGACTGGAAGAAGCTACTGTCGATTCACCTGGACGGTGCTTTCCTGACGACGCAGGCGGCGATCAAACATATGTATGCCGGCGGTAACGGTGGCCGCATTATTTATATGGGTTCGGTGCACTCGCATGAAGCCTCAAAGCTGAAGGCCGCCTATGTCACGGCGAAGCACGGCCTTCTGGGTCTGGCGCGTGTCGTTGCTAAAGAAGGCGGTCCGAAGGGTGTGACGGCCAATGTGGTGTGCCCGGGCTTTGTGCGCACGCCGCTGGTCGAGAAGCAGATTCCGCAACAAGCCGCTGAACTGCATATTACTGAACAGGAAGTGATTAAGAACGTCATGCTGAAGGACACGGTTGATGGTGAGTTCACCACAACGGAGGACATTGCTGAAACGGTCGCTTTTCTGGCAGGTTTTGACTCGACGGCCATTAATGGTCAGTCGATTATCGTAAGCCACGGCTGGTTCATGCAGTAATTCGTTAGTCGCTTGCAAATGAAAAGGCGAGGGCGGTTCCTCGCCTTTTTTGCGCAGAATTAAAAGCGATAGACGACGCGGCCGTAGCCGACCCAGTCGTACTGGCTGGTGTTCGTCAGGCGTTTGGCACCGCCCAGACTGGCTGACCAGTGTTTCGTCAAATCATAAGTGGCATAGGCATCGGCGGGCAGAAACCAGACGCCGGTATTGGTATTCAGCACAAAGGCGTTTTCATCCCACAGTCGCAGGGTCATTCGATCCGTCAAACGCAGGCCGACGCTGGGATAAAGCTCAAGTCCGCGGTTTAGCGTGGTGACGGCTGGGCTGACGGCGCTAAACCCCATCATGTAACGCGCCAACGGTGAAAAATCGGTAAACCATCCGGCGTTGCTGGGTGCCCAGCTCATGCCCAGTTGTGGCCCAGCCACCCATTGGCTGGCGCTGTAATTAGGGTTGTTATAGCCCGTTGGCGCAGAGACGCGAAACCCGGCCGAGCCCTGGAGTTGTTCGGATATTTGCGGCGTGTTGGCCCAGAGCGTTAAGCGGGTATTGCCCGGGTTGAATTGATTGCCGGATTCTCCGGGAAAGGCAGGGCCGCTGTTAGAGACCACCGATGTATCCAGGCGCATCATTCCTAGCCAGCCAGGGTCGGCGCTGGGCAGGGCGAAAGGCTGGTAGTAACGCAGCTGCACCATGTTGCTGAAGCTGTTCGGGCTATCCGCTGTGCGGTATGCCCAGGTTTCCAGCCAGCCATTGGGCGTATCCGCTAGGGCTACGCTTACTGAGCCGAGGAGGCCCAGCACAATCCCTGCGCGTCTAATACGCATCAAAACCGAGATTTGAGGGCGTCCAGCCACATATAGCTGACGGGATCATCGGGACATTGTGTCAGGCCACATTCCAGCAAGGTCGAGACCAGATTGGACAGGACGATGGCGACGAATCCCAGCATGGTTACGGCCACGATTCGGCCGCGGTTCTGGGGCCGGGCATGACCTGCAGGCTCCAGTAGCAGAATGCCGATGCCGATCATCAGGCAGACGAACGACACAAACGACCATGAGTACAAATGCAACCCAAAGACCGCACCGCTATAACCCGGATCGCCCGGTGCAATGTGCAGCAGAATTTGACGCATTGAAGCGGCGGCGCCGACAAGACTACCAAGCAGGGCAACGCCATAGTGTGCCGGTTGTATGCCGAAGCGTAGATTGAGCAGAAAGCCCAGACCCACAGCGATGAGCCCGGCGCGCTGCAAGAGGCACAGCGGGCAGGGCAATTCACCCATGACCAGTTGTTCAATAAAGGCGCCACCAAGAACAGCGGTGATGATGGCAAGCGCCAAGGTATTAAGTAGGTACGTCACTCTAGATAGATACATGGGCGGCTCACAGGCTGATCGGTAGTTTGTCGGTCATATGGTGAACCAGTAAACCGGCAAGCACGGCAATGGTCAGCAAACTGCATACCAGGCCAGCGCTGCGGCGTCCGTTGAGAATGAGGAGCGCCGCGCAGGTGGCGGCAAGAAAGACAATAAACATAAGGGATCCTGGTGGTTAGCGGCGACTGGCTGCTGCAGTTTTCAAGCGTGCTGCATGACGTTTTTCACCATCCAGACGGGCGGCTTTCAGGTTGGCCTCGGTGGGTTCAGGAAATTGCCCACCCGCCAGCGATACCATATAGACAACCGCGCGTGCGACCTCGATATCGTACAACTCGGGCGCACCCCCCTTCGGCGGCATCATGCGTACACCGGTGAGTGCGCTGCCCACCAAGTCGTTATAGCCTTCAGCAATGAGTGGTGCCCAGGCGCGGCGGTTGCCCGCCTTGGGGGCACCCGCTAAGCCTTCGCCATGGCAGGTGACACAGACCGCTTTGTAGGTTTGCTCACCCGTCATGGCGGCCTTACCGAATTTGTGTTTTTCTTCGGCATGGGCAAGTGAGACGACAGCGCTCATCGTTGCAACAATCAGTGCGTTTTTAAGATGCGGCATAGCGGTCATGAGTAGCTCCTTATCAGCTAATCGTATCAGACCCGGCTTGCATCTATGGTGTTTAGCGAGTCTAATAGGCGCATGAAAAATAAGGTCATGCCGATACCGCCCTTGCCCGATTTTACGCCGGCACAGCAAATGACCGCCTACATAACGGGTCTGTTAACGATGACGTGGTGTGTGGGGATGAATGGTCTGATGATTCTTAATGCGATGAAGCCGCCCTTAGTTTCCGGTCCAGGGGGCGCAGGGTTGGGCGTACATTCTGCCGGCGGGGAATAACGGATCCGGATTGGTTTGGCCGCCGGTCACCAGGCCAGTTTTGGTATCGAACATCACAGAGTAAGCCATGCGCTGTAGATTCTGCGAGCAGTAACCGTAGTTCCAATCGAGCTCATCTCTGGCGCTAAACACATTGGTGTCGCGATACGGGCCGATGATGCGAAGCACCTCCTCTTGCGTCGCACCGGTCTTGATCAGCGCAAAGTGCCGTTCATCGAGCACCTGTTCGATCTTTTCCAGCTTGCCTGCATCATTAAAAAAAGCCATAAAGGTTACATAGCCAGCCGGACCTCTGGGGTAAGCCAACTGTACGACTTGGCCTTGCTTGTTTTTCCAGGCGAGAGCGGGTTGCCCCATCGTGCTTTCTACGTCAGTGATTGTCGCGATACCGGGCTTTAAGCCCGCGCCGGAATAGCCCGCACATCCGTAAAGAAAAGCGGTCACGCTTAACAGGAGCCAGGCTTTATGGTGTTTAAAAAGAGTCCACAGGGCGTGCATGTTTGTTTTCCCAAAGTGTGAAATACTTCGATGCATGGAGGGGTGGTGCGATCGTGATGACGAATCTCACCGCCGATTATGTATTGTTCATAGTAAGAACGCCAACAGGAAATCGATCGAACAGACCCTTCAAGGAGATGATGTCATGAAAAAAACAGCCGTTGTTGTCACAAGTCTGGTGCTTGCTTCAAGTGTGGCCTTTGCGCAAAGCATTTCTATTTCCCCGTCGGGTACTGTAAAAATTGCGCCGGATAACGCCTCCGGTAGCAAGGGCCAGGAGACCGCCCCGGGGCAGATGAAGAAAGAATATGGCGGCACCGCAACAGACTACGCGCCAGGGCAACAGAAGAAGGATGGTGGCACATCATTCCCATTGGGTAATAGTGACGCTAAGTCTAAGCAAAAGTCTAAGAGCACCGCTAAAAAAGGTGATGGCAAGAACAAGTAAGTTCCAGTAAAAACTGGGCAAACAACCCTGGCCTGCGTTCTAGCGTGAGCTAATGTAAGAGCGTTGTCTGTAAAACAAGTTAGGAAATATCAATGAATGAAATGATGGTTCAGACGATGAACTTTGGCGTGCCAATGATTTACATGTGGTTGCTGATGATCTTGGCGATTGCCCTATATTTTATGCCGACCATCGTTGCTGGGTATCGACACCACAGCAGTCTGTTCTTGATCGTCGTCCTTAATATTCTCTTTGGCTGGACGATGCTGGGCTGGCTGCTGCTACTGGTTTGGGCTTGTTTTGGCGATCAGTACTCTACCTGGTCGCGCCCCGCTGAAAAGAAATGCCCGTACTGCGCCGAATACATTAAGTCGGAAGCGATCAAATGCAAGCATTGTGGGTCTGACCTGACTAAGGCGCCGACGTGATGAGCAAACATTTGTTAACAGCTTGTTTAGGCGGTCTGGCTGTCGTGTGTCCTTTCCAAGAAACCGGCCAGGGGTATTGATAGCGACGACAGTTCGGGGGGGGCATTTGGCAGTTCTGCATCGCACATAGACAAACCGCAGCGTTGAGCGCAGGATCAAATTAACGATTTTCTAAGGAGGCTCCAATGGATCCGGTACAGCGCATCATCGATGAAACGAAGGGGTCTATCCCCCTTGATTCTCTAACAGCGATCGCCATTAGGAATCATTGCAGCGCGGAGGTTGTTGCGTCGTTTGCTGTGAGAGATGGATTACAGGCGCTTGCGGCATCTTTGTTCGCTGCTCTGGAAGTTGGCGAGAGTGAAGGCGAAAAACCGCTGGCTTGTGTGCGTTCGCGTTTGGTGGAGATGTATCAAGACCTGCCACCGAAATGCCAAACCGCCGAACTGATTGCCTCAGGCGCGCGACTGGAAGAGATATCCGAGGCCGCTGAATCAGAGGGGCTCATTTCTATTGCCGCGATGCTTGCAGAGGCAGAGCAGGAGGGTGAGAACTAAATGACCCGTATTCGTATCGAAATAGCATGCGGGTGTATTCTGGGGACGGTGCGTTTAGTGTAGGTTTCTTTATAGGTATTACCTTGTCTACAATCTGGAAAAAATTGCGTGATTCCTGAAGCTCCCGTGGCCTCTATGCCGCAACTTGTCCCTGAGATTGCACCAGCGCTTGCGCTAAAGCTGATTAGCGAAACAGCAAGACTGTTATTTGAAAACGGTCAGACCACCCATCGAGTGGTTGAGGATGTTCGCCTTTTGGGTTCGGCCTTGGGTTTTCGGGTGGATGTGTATCCCACGTGGGATCGAATTACTGTAAGACTTGATAATCCCGATGGTGACAAATGCCCCGAATCTTTAGCGGCGCCAATGCGGGCAGAGGTTGAGGTGACGCCTTCGGGCGTGAACATGAGCAAGGTTTTGCAAACTACCGCATTGATCGATGCCGTTAGCTTGGGCCAATTAGCGCCTGCGAAAGCCATAGAGCAACTGAAACATATCGAAGGCGCGCCATCCGCATCGACGATTCGTTTCATTTTGATGGCAGGACTTGGCGCAGCTGCGCTTGCCGTTATCTTTGGTGTCACCGATGGGTTAACGTTGTCACTGGTCTTCTTCAGTGCTTCGGCCGGTGCTGTTTTTAGAAAAATAATTGCACACTACAGCAAAAGTTTTCTCTTGCAACCAATCGGCGCTGCGTTTCTTGCCGGCGCTTTTGGAGCAGCTGTTCAAAGTCTTGGCATCGATGTAAATCTGCAGTTTGTCGAGGCTTGTCCGTGCATGATTCTTGTGCCCGGCGCGCACATCATCAACGCTTCATTGGATCTCGCCAGAAACAGGCTCAACTTGGGCATGGCTCGATTGGTGTACGCCAGTTTGATTGTTTTGATGATTTGTTTGGGCTTGTTCTTGGGGCTTTGCGTCGGTGGTCAAACGCTGGCTCAAGCAATGGGTACTCAAAGCGTGCCGATAGTTACGGACGTTATTGCAGCGGGCGTTGCCGTTGCTGCTTTTGGGGCTTTTTTCTCGATGCCTTGGCGCATACTTATCATCCCCGTTTTTATTGGCATGTCGGCACATGCAATGCGATGGAGCGCCATCGAGATGGGCTATAGCGCACCTATAGGTGTAGCAGTGGCTTGTTTTTTTGCGGGGTTGGTTGCGACGCCTCTGGCGCACAGGCTAAAAATCCCCTTTGCCGCTTTGGCTTTTGCGTCGGTAGTATCCATGATGCCGGGTGTTTTTCTGTTTCGCATGTCAAGCGCACTCGTTGAGATATACATGAACGCAGAAAAGAGCGCGCCGTCGATCTTGCCCGCTGCCACAGCAGAGGGCATCACGGCCATGGTGATCTGCCTTGCAATTGCGTTTGGGGTTATCGTACCCAAATTAGCGATTGACCGATATTTTTACGAAAACAAATAGCGCATACCTTATAATAAAAAGAGCACAGAGGCGGGAAAGTATAAGCGTTACAAAGCCTGCATCTCTAAATATTGGGCATTGAGGCGTGGGCGGAAGTTCCTGCCTTTAATTTTTGGGAGTTTTAAAGATGCCGCTCATCTTGTTGTGGATTGTGCTTCCGATCATAGTCATCTGGGGTATATATAAAATCATTCGCCTCTTTGTCCTTACGGGAGAAAGTGTGTACGAAGCAAAAAAAGAAAATAAGGAGTTCGCTAGTTACTTAGCCAAAGAGGAACAAAAAGAGGAATAGATACCGCACCCGTGGCACGCAGGTCAGGAAGATGGCTTTTAAAAGTGCGTGTCTATGGCCTGAAGCAAAGGCCTAGGTAGCGTATTCACAAGCAAACAGCGTGTTGATATAATTTTGCCTCTTTTTGGGCGGCGCAGCATCTAATAGCCCATGTGTCGGGGTGTAGCTTAGCCTGGTAGAGCGCTACGTTCGGGACGTAGAGGCCGGAGGTTCGAATCCTCTCACCCCGACCAATCACTAACCTTCGTAAATACCCACAAAGTGTCTTGGAAGCCGCCTCTGGCAACGGTTCCAGAGGAAAGGTTAGTGCTGAATCCCTTAAGATAGTGCAAGTTAGTTTGGATTTATTTGGCCCCTTTTCGGGTAGATTTGGCCCCTTTTTGGCCCCGCAGACCGAGTCATTGAGTTCCGAATTTCGCATAATCGCCTCTTAAAGATATTGTTTTCCCTTGTTGGATATATCGGCCGTAGTGTCGACGCACCATCTCGACGCTAGAGTGTCCTAGCAGTTGCGCTACCAATAATTCTTGCTCCCCTTGTTCCAGCAGCTTGCTGGCAAAGGTATGCCTTGTTTGATATGGGTTCCGATAGGGAACTTTTGTTCGCCTGAGATTTCGTTCCCAGCACTTTCCTAACGCCCGGTCACTTTTCCAGCGTTCTCGGGTTCGGGGATTGATGAAAACAAAGTTGGTTGGGCGTTTGCCCGTAAGTGGCTGCATATTTGCCAAGGCAATATAAGCCCCGGGCAGAATGGGAACCACGCGCTCATTGCCAGTTTTAGTATCCTTCTCAACGGTGCCGCGTTCCGCCGTAACGATGTTGTCGATTACGTTAATCTCCTGCTTTCTTTGATCGATGTGCTGCCATTTGAGCGCGATCAATTCGCCGGTGCGCAGGCCTGTTGCAAATGCGAACTGCCAAAGGCTTCTCTCTTCTGTCGTCTTGAAAATATCGAGAATCTCTTTGATCTCAAGATCATTAAATGGATTGATCCTGCTTTTATCCTTTTGCTGTCGCTTGGGTAACAGCTTGCGTAGTTTGAGAGGCGTTAATGGGTTGCTTGGAATGAGGCCATCCATATGCGCTTGTCCTAGTGCTAATGAAAACACGCCAACGGTGTTGCGAATTGATTTCGGCTTCAGGATCTTGTTGAGATCGATAATCCATTCCCGAATGTCGCTGGTTCTGACATCCTGAATTATTGTGTCGCCCCATTTTGGTCCGATCTGCCCCTTCATCTGCCGCATATAGAAAGCAATAGTTGAAGGCGAGTGTGATTTTGTCGTCCTCGCATCGTTGATGACGTTGAGTAGTATGTCGACAACGGTTTGGGCAACGGGAGGCTTGGGCTGGAGCCTTTGTTCCTTCTTGACCTTGGCGCTTTTGGGAAAATATTCCTCGTAGTGAAACACCCCACGTTCAATGGCTGAAAGAATGCTGGTGCGAAGGTTTGCCGCGTACCGGATCCCAGATTCCGACACTGCAATTGGTAAGGTTTCACGGCATCGAACCCCTTGCCACCGAAAATCGATTCGAATGGCTGGGCCGTTTTTGAATTGGCGAATTTCTACCCCCTGAGGGCACATCGCCATCAGCGCTTCTACAGGCTTGCACATTTAGCCGCCTATCGTTGGGATTTGGGGACGATATAGCTTGGTGCTACGCTTTCTACGTGGGGTTGTTTATTGAACCAATCTGTAATGGCGGCCAGGTTGAGTACCAGGGTGCGCTGGCCGATGCGTTTGAAATGTAGACCGGGTGCCCAGATCCCGCTGCTGGCTCGGTCACGAACGGTATTAAGTGGTTCGCCAGTGAGTTCGCAGTAACGCTCAGCGCGTACCCAATTCAACGGCAGCAATGCATTAATGGTTTGTTGCATGGTGATCTCCTGTCTGTGTGTCGGTGCGCTAACACCGGGTACACCCGCGAGCTATGGGTGCCAGTACACATTAACACTTAAAAACAGGAGAGGCAATAGCAATGCTTCTGATTATGCGCTTTCTTTCAAAAGCTCTGCTCTTATTGCGTCGTTTAACTCTTTGACTTTGGTAAGACGCTGGATCTCTTCCTCCCGCTGCTTGGGTGTTAGCCCAGCGAAGATGTCCAGAAGGGCTTGGTCTTGCGGTGTAATGGTTCTGGTCTTGAGCGTATTTGAAAGTTGCGCAGATTCAGTCAGTTTGGCTAAACGTGGGCTGATGTCTTCTAAGCTGCAGTTGAAAGCATGGGCGTAGGCCAAGGCGGCAGGCAGATTCATTGGACGGCGGCCTGACGCGTGTTGGTAAATCATGCTGGGACCGCCAGGAATTTTGAAGTCACGAGCGAGCTTGCTGAGATTAATCCCTTCCAGCCGAGACTTTAGGTTGATGGCTTCCTGGTGGCGTGCGCTATTGTCCATCCACCGATTTTACGCAAGAGCGGATAGCATTGCTATATTTTATTTAGCAGCGTTGCTTGTGTTTGCAAAAGCTATGCTATTGTTTCTCGCTGCACGAAGGGGTGGATGCCTTGTTAGCTTTTTGAGGTGCTATCTGCGAATTGGGGCGGGGTAATGGTTGTTAGCGCAACGGTTACCCCTGGCTGCAGCGCCTTGCCGCTAGCTGACAGGAGTCCCTTAAGGGGGAATGCGAGGCCAGAGGATCGACGCGCAGTTGCGGCGAATATAGCATGCTGCCGCATGGCATCTTTTGTTTGTCAGCAGTTGTCGTAGCCAGACTACGACAACCTGGATTAATCTAAGCATTGAATGATTTGGGAAAGTCTGGATAATCGTAGTATGGCTACGACTAATAGAAATAAACTAAATAGGCTCTATGCGGAACTTGTGCTGGGTGCGCCTGTCACTAGCGAGCAGTTGAGCAGCTTTGGTATCTCTGCCGATTTGGCCGTTCACTATGTCAAAGCGGGTTGGTTGAAACGCCTCGCGCGTGGTGTGTATGCGCGACAGGGTGACCAGCTAGCCCTGTACCCGTGTTTATTGTTTTTGCAAAACAAAGTGTCAGGTTTGCACATTGGTGGCAAATCAGCATTGGAATGGTACGGTGTTAGACACTATCTGACCCAAGACCCTGTGCTTCAATTGTTTGGGCTCAAGGCGGCAAGCTTGCCCACCTGGTTTTCTGACATATTTCCTGCTGACTATCATCAGAAAAGGTTGTTTGATGAAACGAATGCAGATCTTTTATTTGTCGAGCCCTTCGAGGGCGAGCAGAAGTCACCCTCTGTTTCTAGTCCAGAGCGGGGATTTCTGGAAATGCTCAGTGAGGTGGGCTTAAGGCAGACGCTCCAGGAGGCCCGGGAGCTTGCTGAGAGCTGTTACACCCTGCGTGCCAATGTGTTGCAAGCCTTGCTAGAAAAATGTACTAGCGTCAAAACAGTACGTCTATGCTTAAACATTGGCGCTGAAATCGATTTGCCGTGGGTTAAAAAACTAGATATCCAAAGACTGCCTACAGGGAGTCGAAGAGACTGGGTGTCTCAATCAAAGGATGGCCTTCTGGTCCTAAAACCATGACCCCGATTTATCTTGAAACAGCACGCCTTTTGGCTCAGGTAGCACCATTGGTTTTTGCCGATGACACGTTCGCATTAAAAGGCGGGACGGCTATTAATCTTTTTGTGCGAGATATGCCACGCTTGTCTGTCGATCTTGATCTCTTGTTCGTGGACCATACGTTAAATCGTGATGTTGCACTGGAACGAATTGATAGCGCCATCCAGCAAGCGGGCCAAAGACTTAATAAGCATGGATTTGAGGTTCGCATTCCCGGCGTATCTGAATCAGCGACCAAGTTGCTGGTGAGAAAAGGGCGCGTTGAAGTCAAAGTAGAAACCAATTTCGTTATGCGAGGCACCGTGTATCCGGTGAGGCGAGCCGGGCTTACGCCAAGGGCTCAAGAGGTCCTGTTAGCCGATGTGGAGATACCGGTTGCATCGAATGCTGATGTATACGGAGGAAAGCTTGTTGCTGCAATGGATCGACAGCACCCTCGGGATCTATTTGATGTTAAAGAGTTGTTAGCTTACGAAGGCATTACGCCAGAAATCCGAAGAGCCTTTCTGATTTATCTTGCATGTCATAACCGCCCAGTCCATGAAGTGCTTTTCCCATCCATGCGTGACATACGCCATGACTATGAGTTCAACTTTGTGGGGATGACGGCAGAGCTTGTTCCGTTGGATCAACTTCTGGAAGTTCGCACCGAAATGGTGAAATACCTTCAGCAGAATCTTGAAGTTCAAGAGCGACAGTTTTTGCTCTCACTCGTATCTGCCACTCCGAAGTATGAATTGCTGGACGTGCCACATTTGCATGAGCTGCCGGGTATTCGTTGGAAGCTTAAAAACTTGGAGCAATTGCGCGTAACAAACCCTAAGAAGTTTGATGAGCAAAAGAAACTGCTTGAACAGCTGCTATCTGCATAAGTGAATCTGCCGGGTTAGTTAGTCTTTACGGCAAGCTTTCTGGCTTGATGTCCGTGCAGGCATCATCAACCCTTTGCATTTCGTGGTCATGATGCCTCCACTTTGGCCGAGCTTTTGTATCAATACAAAAGTAAAACGCATGCAGTCGCCCAGGTTCATGGTGTGATGGCACAAACATAGCAAGTCATACCTGATCAATATTCACTCATCGGCAGAGTGTTATGGCCTTCGAGCTACTGCAGTTTGGAAGTTGAAATCTGTCTACCAAAGCGGGTGAAGTCGAGGTGTCTAAAAAAGCCGCCGCTGCGAGCCTGGTTGAGTCGGCCAAGATTCAGAGCAAAGCTGCGCAAGCTGCTGAAAAGGCTTATGTGCTTGGCGAAGGTTCAATGTATGACTTGATTGCGGCCAGAAAGGCAGCAAATGAAAACCAGCTAGCAGCTGATCTTATGCGTCTTGAAGCACTAGAAGCTTACTATCGAATCAGGTTAGACCTCCACCAAATTTGGGATTTCGATTGAGCTCTCAATTTGTTAGTTATCAATAGATGACATTCAAGTCAAAAGTACGTTCAGCATCTGTTGCTAATTCAACAGAATCGAACCAAAAAACTCGCTGTGTTTCTTTTTTCTGAAATGGCTGATTTGGGTCGGAAGCTCGCATTCGACTGATAACGACTAGGAGCCGCCATTAGGGCAAGCATTGAGGCTGAATACCGATACTCAAGTGTCACAAACATCTGATATCTGTGAAAAATTCAGAAAACCTTAATTTTCGACCCGCTAAATGACGTCCAAGATCTGATCCAAGGACGTCCAAATGAAGAAATTACTTTCGCGTGTACTCGTAACGAGTTTGCTCTTTGGTGCAATGCCTGTCATTGCTGATGATGACAAGAGCAGTAGTAGCTCTAGTAGCAGCAGTGGTGGCGGAGGCGGCGGTTCTGGAGCCGCAGTAGGCATCGCTATTGGTGGCGTTGCCATCGCAGGGCTGATCGGATACCTGATTTACAGAGCTAATAAGGACAAGGATCAAGGGCTGCCTAAGGCAGAAGATCCCTTCGCGCCTCAACCAAGCGAAAGCGCCACAAATAGTATGTCTCAGTCTCCCTCTTTAGGCACTTCGAGTGGTGGCATCGGAAGTAACCAAAAACTCGAATTCTGATGGATTCGTGTATGCGCCAAAAATCACGAAAATTCCAGCTGATTGCCTTGCCAGCTTTGATATCGAGCTCGATTTGGGCAACATCTGCGCTAGCGGGCTATATTGAGTCAAAACAGGCCTTTGAGCGACATGACTATGGCATTGCCTATGGTCAGTGTATTGGATCAGCGAATGCAGGAAATACCGATTGCCAGAATGCAATTGGGTATCTTCTTCGCTTTGGTTATGGCGTTAACAAAGATTCTGCAGAGGCGCGTCGATGGTTCCAGCTAGCGGCAACCAAAAATAACGCGGCAGCTCAGTACAACCTTGCTTTGATGTTGGCTGGAGGTGAAGGGGGTAGCCAGGATTATCAGGAATCAGCGAAGTGGTTACTAAAAGCGGCTGAGACCGGAAATTCAAAGGCCCAAGCTAATCTTGGCACTGTCTATTCACAGGGGCTTGGGGTTGAATCAAACCAGGAAAAAGCTGTTTTCTGGTGGAAAAAAGCCGCAGAACAAGGAAATCCGATTGCCCAGAACAATCTGGGTTGGGCTTTGATCAAAGGCACTGGCGTAAATGCCAACCCGGCTTTAGGCAGACTCTGGCTTGAAAAGGCAGCATCTCAGACAGCCGATCCGGAAGCGAAAGCGTTGGCGCAGAATAATCTATCGGCAATACCCAAATCAGATCTGCCGCGGGAACAGCCCATTGCAAAAAGCGCCACAGGCTTACGCGTTGAATTTACAAAGCCAGACTCCGATGGGAAAACGACGATTCGACTTAAATCAAATGATGGCTCGGGTATTCAGTCGCTTCGTGTATCGGGCAAAGAATTAGGGAGTAGCAATAACGGTACCTACACAGTGACCCGCTACGTTCCGATTGGGAAGACCGATATTGAGGTTGTTGCGATTGGCGAGAATGGCGAGCGCTTCACCCGAATTTATACGATTGATCGAGAAGGTCAGGGCACACAAACGGCACTGCCAGAACTTGATCCATCACGAATTGTTGAGAGCCAGAAGCGTGATGCGGTTGCGATCATTATTGGTGCTGAGCAATATGAGTCCCTGCCACCGGCTGAATTTGCCGATCATGATGCGCGCAGCTTCTATGATTACGCCAATAAGGCACTGGGTGTTCCCGGCAAGAAAATCATGGTTCTGACGGGTAATAAGGCGAAGCGTAACGACATCCTTCAGGCCACACGCAACTGGTTGGCTGCAGAAGTAAACGATAACCGAACAGACGTATTCGTTTTCTACTCGGGTCACGGGCTTGCCTCACCGGACGGAAAGAAACGCTATCTTTTACCAGTTGATGCAAAAACTGATCTCCTCGAAGACACAGCAATCTCTCAGGAGCAGTTGGTCAAAATTATTAATGCCCAGCACCCACGTTCAGTCACCCTGATAACGGATAGCTGTTATTCCGGTGTTTCCCGCACAGGCAAATCCCTGCTGGCGTCAGCGCGTCCGATAGCGATTTATTCAGAAGCTGAGACGCTTCCGGCAAATACAACCGTCATTTCATCCTCGTCAGGTAATCAAGTATCGGTTTCTTCACCGGATCTTGGGCATGGGCTCTTTTCCTATTTCGTAATGAAAGGGTTGGAAGGCGATGCTGATCAGAATGGTGATCGTCGGATTAATGCACAGGAGCTTTATGCCTACGTGGCAGATCGCGTATCGAAAGAAGCGATGCGGCGAGGTGCCCAGCAGACGCCTACTTTAGCGGGTAGTCCTACTCGTTTGCTGACTCAACCGAGGTAATCATCATGAAACCAGCCTATATTGCAGGACTTTTGTTGGCAACTTCATTAGCGTGGACTAGTTCAGAGGTAATGGCTTCTCAACTGGTGACCGAAGAAGAGGTTCGCATGTATCAGAGCATGGTCGTGCCAACCGGTGAAAGTATGCCGCCAGATGACCCGGGTGCACCTCGAATCGTGATTTTTCAGCCGGATGTCGATAAATCAGTCCGCTCTCCATTCCAGATTGAAGTGTTTTTCCGGCCTAACGATGGCCAGCGTATTTCATGGGAATCGTTCCGCGTTTATTACGGCACGTTCCAGTTCGATATTACGAACCGGATTCTGCCCATTGCGAAAATTCACGACAACAGCATCTTCATTTCTCATGCGGAGATCCCTGCAGGAAAGCACAAGCTGACGCTCAAAATCGCTGATGAGAAACAGCGTGTTTCGCGTCGGGATGTCGAGATTCTGGTGAAAAACTAAAAATGAAGCTGGTCAGAATCCTCTGCCTTCTTAGTGCGCTTGCATGGCTCGCTATGAGTCAGGCCATGGCTGGTAGTAATTTAGGCCCATTGGCTCAGGCCGCTGCTTATACGCAGGCGGGTATGTACCAACCAGCGGTCGAGGCATTGAAACAGTTTGAACCAAAGTCTGGTCTGGATGCAGCGAAGCTCAATGTTGCGATAGGTCGGATCTACCTTGAGTTAGGACAACCCAAAAAGGGACGCTACTATTTCCAGGAGGCTTTAATGGAGTCTCCGGCCTACTCCGACGCAAAGTTAGGCTTGGCAGATGCACAGATTCGTCTTGGTGATACGGCAGCTGCGAAAGAGACGCTAAGGGACGCAGCAAAATCCGGTGCTGACCCAATGGAGTCGCAGTTCCTATGGGCACAAATCGATGACCTAGCGGGTAATCAGATCGCAGCCGATGCTCGTCTGAAGCAGCTTGCTATCAAGCATCCAACCAAAGATATGCCTGTTGTTTACTGGGCAAAGCTTAAACTGTCGCGTGGTGATCTTGATGGTGCCATCAGTTACCTCAAGATCCAGCGTAAGAAATTTGAAGGGTCAGCAGCGATCAATGAATCTCTCGGTGATGCCTTATCAGCAAAAGGGCAGATAAGTCCGGCGATTGCTGCAGAAAAAACCGCACAACAGATTTATCTCAAGCAAGGTCGAACGCAGCAGGCCATGGCCGTTCAGTTGAAGCTCTCTCGATTGGCTGGTTTGCCCGAAAACAAAACGGATTCAAATAAAACTTCGTCCAGCCAATCCATATCCAAGCCTTCGGTACAAATTAATCCGCCACCATACTTGAGTAGTCAAAAGGAGAGCGTGGAGACCGCGCCGCCTTTGTTATCGCGTCGGGGTGTCACTAATAAAGATATCCGCAATATGCCGGAATATGCTCGCCCTGGTATTCCAGCGTTTTACGAGATGTTCCCATTTCCATCTGGTACGCAGATTACGGGGGGTAGTGGGGTTGTGATTGACGGTGGCCGAAAGGTCGTTACGAATCGGCATGTCGTGGAGCAGGGCAAGGACTTTGCAGTCCGGAACGGGCTTGGTGATGTTTCCAAAGCGCGGGTCGTATTCAAGTCGGATACCGATGATCTGGCAGTGCTTGAGTTAGATACGCCGTTCCCTAAAGATCGAGCTATTCAAAATGAGTCTTTCCAGCGCGCCAAACCAGGAAGCTCTACAGTTGTTATGGGGTATCCCCTTTGGTACGTGTTGGGTAGTTCAACTCCATCGCTATCCAATGGTGTTGTCGCCAAAGGCACCGGCATTAATGAAGATCCGTCGACCTTTCAGTTAACAGCAAAAATCAATAAAGGTAATTCCGGTGGGCCGGTTTTCGATATGTACGGCAATCTTATCGGCATCACGATGGGCAAGCTGGATAACGAGGAGATCCGCAAGACTGACGGGCAAGCGCCTGAAGATATTAACTTTGCAATTCATGTAGACCGCCTTAATAAGCCACTGAATATGAAGTTGACCAGTGTTGGCGTGAAAGATCGACCAATGCTGAAGCCGGAAGATATTTACCAGATGATGGTTGGCAAGGTTGTGATTGTTGCCGTGGCGTTGAACTAATATGAACAGAGACTTATTCCTGAAAGCATTTTATGCGCTGACATGGTTTTTGCTCATGTTGGTCTCCGTCAACGCATTTGCCGCCTGGGTGCCGGGGACCGGAGAACATTTCTTTGGGCCTGAAACTTCAGAGGCGGAAGCATGTGCCATCGCTGAAGAATCAGCAAAAACTGATGCGCTTCGTAGTTTCTATGGCGAGACACTGTCGGTAGATCAGCAGATGTCCTGCCGTGAGACACCGGATATGCTCCCCGACTCCAGTTATTGCCAGATGAACAAGATTCTCTGGAATCAGGTGGGGGGCGATATTCGGAGTGTTAGTCAGATTAGCCAGCAAGTCTCGAAGGTTGCGGGTAGCAGGGTGTGCAGGGTGCAACTGGTCGCAGATGTGGTCGTTAATCGTGGCAAACCTGATCGTGATTTTGATTTGGGTGTTCGGTTGAATAACACAGCATTCAGGGAAGGGGAAACGCTATCTCTAAATCTTGAGCCAAGCCAGCCGATGTACGTAGCGATTTTCAGTTGGCTTCCTTACCCAAATCGTGATGCCCGTGTTGAGCGGATTTTTCCGAATGCGCATGAAGCAAGTGGACGTATTGATCGTAAGCGATTGGTTCCCAATCAGACCTATCGCTTTCAGGTCGAGCTTCCTCCCGTACTCCCTCGTAACAGGCGACTGCTCGATGAATACCTTTTGATCGTTGCCAGTAAGCAGCCGGTTAATTGGCGAGATAGCTATAGTTTTCAGGAATTTAACGCACGACTTTCCGAGTTTTCCCTTGACCAGATCAGGTACGTCAAACGCGGTTACCAGATCATTTTGCCAACATCGCATCAATAACCGAGGAATCCATCATGAAAAGCACTCAACTACTATCAATTGCTGCTCTGTCTGCAATTATCACGGCATGTTCTTCAACACCCCCTTACGGCACTGCTGAATACGCTGCACACCAGGAGCAGCAAAGACAGAAAGCCATGGCCAAACAGGCAGAGCAGACCATAGACAAAGCTCCTGACTGGTTTCTACAGCCGCCGTCGGATAGCGCTTATATGTATGCGGTCGCAACCGATTACTCATCCGATCTACAGTTTGCCCTGGATAAGGCAATCCTGAACGCTAAGGTCGGCCTCGCTGCTCAGGTTAGTAACAAGGTGTCTTCAACCATGAAAGAATTCGCCGTTGAAGCTGGTGTCGGCGAGAATGCGCAATTTAATCGTGAAATTGAGCGTGCCTCCAAAGAAGTCATTTCCGAAGTCAATCTTGGCGGTTTCAATGTGGCAAAGCGCCAAATCATGCCGCAGGGAATTGGTTATCGCGCCTATGTTCTGCTCCGGATTCCTGTGGTTGATATGAACAAGGCGATTGTCGAACAAACTAAGAAGAACTCAGCCCTGGATGCCAAATTGAAAGCGACCAAGGCATTCCAAGAGCTTGAAAAGGATATTGCCAATAGTCAGCAAAAACAGCCTGAACCGGCAGCGGCCCCTCAGCCGCTCCCCCCAGAAGGCACCGCAACGCCCCTTAAGGACGGTCAGTGAGATTCTTTCTGACGCTAAGCATTGCCCTTCTATGCGGGGTAGGGTCTGTGGAACCTACGCTCGCATCAGATTGGGCAGAGTCTAGTGAGGTGAGGAGCCGTCTTGATCAGCTGAAAGCGTGGCCTGTGAAGTCTTCTCCGTCCGCTTATGTAGATGAGTTAACAGAACAACCACAGGACTCGCTTCAGAAAACTCTAAAGCCATGGCGAAACGTAACTTATGACGCTATTGCACCAACCGAGCTACCGAAGAAGGCTAGCAGTGGTCACGGCAGATCAATCGAGGTCGCTGAAGCCGACAAATTGGGGTATCAGCTGAATAATGCTGAAATTAGAAACAAGGTTCTTGAGCTATATCGACGTCCAGATATTGTTGTAGAACAATACGTCATTGGGCAATAGAAGATACAAATGAGATTGTTACTGGTCGAAGACGACACTTTGCTAGCTTCAGGGCTTGTATCAGCCCTGAGTAGGGCAGGATACCGCGTGGATCACGTTAGTGATGGACAGTCTGCGATTACAGCCCTTTTAGAAGGTGGGTTTGATCTGGTTATTCTCGACCTTGGCCTTCCAAAAACTGATGGGATTTCGGTGATTGAGCACGTCAGGTCCAAAGGGCTAGATTTGCCCATACTGATTCTTTCTGCAAGAGATGCGTTGAAGGACCGCATCAAAGGGCTTGATGTAGGGGCAGATGATTACCTAACCAAACCTTTTGAGCTTGATGAGTTGTTAGCGCGTATCCGTGTTCTGGAGCGAAGGAGAAGCGGCGCAGCAGTTAATTTGCTGGTTCTTGGACACTTGAAGCTTGATTTGGGTGCCTATTCTGTTACTTGGAAAGGTCATCCCGTCGATCTACAGCGCCGTGAATTTATGCTGGTGAGAAAACTTGCTGAAAACCCACAGCAAATCTTCAGCCGCAATCAGCTCGAGGAGTCTCTTTACGGATGGGGTGAGGGTGTCGAAAGTAATGCAATTGATGTGTATGTTCACCAGATCAGAAAAAAATTAGATACAGACGCCATTAAAACTGTGCGGGGCATTGGCTATCGGATCGGTGATTTAACTTGAAAAATAGATATTTCTCTCTGCGTCGACATTTGGTCATTGGTATTGTCAGTGCAACGGTTCTTATCCTGGGTGGCGTTGCCTTTGCAACTTACTGGGCGCTAGAGCATGAAACTGACGAGATTTTCAAAGCGCGCCTAGCAACTTCGGCAAGAGTGCTAGAGGCACTTATTACAGACCAGATTGAGCATAGACCTTCAAACGACCCGATATCTATTTCGCTACCGGCATCGATTGAAACCAACTCCAGCAGTCATGGCGACTCTTTGGGGCATGAATACGAACGGAAGATCGCCTTTCAAGTCTGGAACGATACAGGTTTGCTCCTGGCCAAGTCTGAATCTGCGCCATCAGTTCCTTTGAGCCCTTTTATCGAAGGGTCCAGCAATCAGAAGTTGGATGACGAATATTGGGAAGTGTTTGCGCTTAAATCAGGTGGTATCTGGGTCCTGGCGGCTGAACATAATGAAGTGCTCGATGAGAAGACGCATAAATTGGCTCTGGCAGTACTTACCCCATTTCTGCTGGGCACCTTGCTTCTGTTGATCGTTGTTAACGCGCTGGTGCACTTCAACCTGACACCGCTCAAAAACCTTGCCGTGAAAATTTCCAGCCGCGAACCTGAAGCGCTCACGCCGATTTACTTTGAGTCTACTCCTATTGAACTTAAACCGGTTCTTGATGAGCTTAATGGCTTAATGGGGCGGGTTAACAAAGCATTCAAAAGAGAGCAATGGTTTATTGATGCTGCCGCCCATGAGCTCCGTACGCCGATTGCCGCACTACAGATTCATGTGCAAAATGCTCTGAGTGCAGGAACAGAATTAGAACGCCATGAATCTCTAATGGCAGCGCTGGAAGGCATCAGGCGTACTACTCGGTTAGCTGAGCAATTGTTGGCATTCAGCCGGGTTGCGAGCGCAACCGATGATCAGCAGAAGGGGTATCTCATGCTGGATGTCGTTTGCCGCGAGATCGCCCGTTCATTCGAAAAAGTATTTGAAAGCAAGTTGCAGTCTGTAGAGATTAATGTCCAGGGAGAGTGTGTCATCAAAGCTGATCTGGGAAAAGTCGAACGACTAATACAGAACCTGCTGGATAACGCTTCAAAATATGGCGCCAGTCCTGGCGTAATCCGTATAAACATCACAACTGCACCAGACAAGGTTGAGCTCAAAGTTTCCAATCTAGGCCCTGTAATTCCTGACGATGAAAAGTCGAAGATATTTGAACCCTATTACCGCGTACTGGGACAGAAATCATCGGGAACGGGTCTTGGTTTGGCGATAGTCCAGCAGATTGCCCAGCAATGTAACGCTAACCTCAAAGTTGAGGACATGGAAAATGTGGAAGGAACATCCTTTATTGTTCAATTTCCCATCGCTGGGTTGAACGTTTTATAAGTAATCCACTCCTCGGTCATCTCTTGCGTTTTCGTTCTTGAAGAACCTTTTCTAAATGCAGCCTACTTGCGTTTTTGGTCTGCAGAAGACGTCTTGCCTAAACCTAGCGGATGTCTGCTTCGGCCAAGGAATCGTCTATTCCTACTAAAACGCTAGGTTTTGTATCAATACAAAAGATCGGGTGAGTTTGTCGGTCTGTAAGACAATTGGCGCCGCGAGGCCTATCCTGCCATAGCCGATTAAATCCGACTGTTTTGATGGGTTTTGTATTGATATAAAAGATCCATCAAAATTCGCCGTCATCTGAGTCTTCGGCTTCTTCAGAATCGAGAACGGTAAATGGATGAATCTCTGACCGGCTGACCGCATCGTTAAACTTTTCAAGCAATGCCTCAGTCTTGTGGATATAGCTCCACGGCTCCATGAGCGGCAGGTCGTTATAGACGCTAATGGTGGGGTAAGACCCAAGATCATGGTCATGCCATTCAATACCTAATTTCCCAGCTCAATTGCATAATTGCACTTAAATTGCACAAATGATTTGGACTTCAACGGCTGGAAGCCCTGATTTCTGGTGCGATTAGAGAGATTGGAAATACACGTCACTTGGGAACCGGCCAAATACTCTTTTCTTATTTCGGCTCAGAAACTGGTCTGCGTGGGGGAACCCAGTTTGGCGCAAAGTATGAGATGGTCTCGATAGCAATTCTTTGTATCAATACAAAAGAGTGGACTTCACCCGTTTAGATAGACAACTCATAATGTCTAAAACGGAATGGAGAAAGCGGTATGAAGGGAATGAGATATCCGGACGAATTTAAGTCCGAGGCGGTCAAGCAAATCACGGAGCG
>JACCEC012286561.1_pt1 | contig 35831 bp, 29 predicted proteins | sample 7450121 | NCBI WGS metagenome assembly JACCEC01 (sample SAMN15323455, study PRJNA562643) | freshwater metagenome | isolation source: river surface water | place: USA:Blue River Watershed | collected 2017-08-18 | reverse complement strand
ATGCACGGCCTCGGGGGTGATAGCGGCGGGGTTATCCTTCCGGATTTCGTCAAAAAGCCGCGCCATGCGTTCAGCGGCTTTTACGTCGGCAGGGTTTTCGTTTTGATATTGGGTTTTCTCCATGCCCGCCCACGGCAAAAAGAAATCGAAATGACGCGGCAAGTCACTGAGCGGAATATCGAGGGTATCGGCGGTTTTGCGGTCGAGGGCCAGCAACGTCTGAAAGTCGGTGACGACGATAAAACGCGGGTCGAGTTTGGTCACGCTCCCATCAGTACGTAGGCTCGAAATGAGCGCGTGCAAGTCTTCATTTTGGGTGGTTTTGAAGAAAAGTTTCTTTTTCCAAGCCAGTTCACCTTCGTTTTTGGCGAGATTGAGCCCTCCTTTTTGCAGGCGAGCAATCGAGCTGCGGGGCGTATCGTAGGCCAAGAGTAGATCATAAACAAACGACTCGGGATTGAGCGAACTAAGGAGGACTTGAAGATTCTCTTCAATTTGAGCGATATTCATAAAGCAGTTGTATTCTCTTTCTCCCCAAAACTAAACAAAAAATAAAAGCGTAGCCCTGTGTTGAACAAGACTACGCTCTAAAAAATGATAAAAATAGTTTTCCCTACGGCTTAGGTGCCGCCTTACGTGCCAATGAGTTAATCCAAGCCGCAATCTTCAAGGCATCTGCCCGAGGTACTTGCGGCATAGGGGCCATTGGCGTGGCATAATCTGGCCAGTTTTGTGGTTGAGGGTTGTAAATAAGGTCTACAATTTTTTCGTTTGAATATTTACGTTTTGCCACCTCAGTATAAGCAGGCCCTACTTGGCGCTTGTCGGCGGCGTGGCAAGCCAAGCACGTGTGTTTTGCCAACAAAGGCTTAATTTCTTCAAACGTCGGGGTTTTATCTGATGCTACTGTTGGGGCTTTTTTCTCGGTTACCTTGGCTGTTGCTGTCGTTGTAGTAGCTGATTTTGTATTTATGTCAGCCGCTTTCAACTTTTCGCCGTCAGGCACATTATGCAACGTATAAAAAGCCGTTGGGTGTACCAAAGACCAGTACGACGTAGAGGCGCGCACTCCGTCAAGTTTCAACTCGTGGATATAGTGCTCACGCAAGTTATCCACCACAATCCGTGCTTTTAAGCCATCTTCCGATACTTTTACCCCTTTAATGGCACATTTAGCTTCGTTTACCGTCGGGCTTCCGTACACAGGATGGTATTTATAAGTAAAGCTACGAACGGCATAAGAAGCTACGTTTTCAGCCGATTTTTTATCTACTGGAAGGGTAAATTCAACTTCAAAACCATCGGGCATGGCACGCACTGCTTTCATTTCGAACGGTGTTTTACCGTTCCAAATCAAACGCTGTAAGCCTTGGTTCGCATCGCCCGACGAGCCCCAGCCACGGTTGGTTTCTCCGATATAAAGCGAACCGCCGTCATTAGCCCACGCCATACGCAGTACTCCCGATTGGAAACCCGAACGGAAGTCAAACGCCGCCCCTTGGTACTCGCCTTTTACTTTTTCTAAGAAAACGCGCATCACTTTACTTTGGCCTTGGTCGCCCACAAAAAGTTGATTGCTAAAAGGGCCAAACTTTCCGCCCGTTTGGTCTGCTAAAATCTCAGCATTTGAAACCCCCAAAATACCGTGAGGCAACCACACCGCTGGAAGCTGCGTTTCAGGGTATTTTTTCTTCATATCAGCCAACGTCAAAAACTTCTCATTTTGTACGTTTTCGGGCTTGATGGCGTTGCCGTTTTTGTCACGCGTTTTGCGTGGGTCAACCATCGCATATACATCTTGTTGAGTAATTTTGATGGGCGAATTAGTCAAGCTATTGGCCCATTTGAGTCCCGCAGGGTGGCCCATAAACGCCCCTTTTTTTACGTGCCAAATCCCCCCCGACCCTATCCAGTCGCCTTGATTATCGTCATAAAACAGCTCACCGTCAATCATCCCTAAACCACAAGGAGAGCGTACTCCCGTGGCCCACGGCTCCATTTGGCCATCTGGTGTAATTTTAAAAATCCAACCACGCAACGGGCGGCGGCTTTCGCCAGCCCACCACTCTTCGTCACCAAAGGCAACGTTTCCAGACACAAAATACGAGCCATCAGGAGCGATTTTTGGCCCAAAACTGTACTCGTGGTAATGCGAAGACAAGGGCCATGCGTAGATAGTTTCGTACACATCCGCTTTGCCATCTTGGTCTTTGTCAATCAATTTCGTCAATTCGCCACGCTGTGCACAAATCATGGCACCGTTCTGATACACAAGACCCAAGATTTCGTGTAAGCCAGAGGCAAATTTTTTGTAGTACGGTTTTGCGCCTGTGGGGTTTTCGAGCAACCAAACATCGCCTCGGCGCGTTCCAATGGCCAAACGGCCATCGGGCAAGTTGGTCATCCCTCCTACTTCGAGCAATACGCCCTCAGGAACGGGGGGAGTAACAATTTTGTAAAAATCTTCTTCTGAAGGGGACTCTTGCGCAAAAGAAGCGCCAAAACTCAATAAAATGGAGGTGAGTGTGCAGATAACTTGTTTTTTCATTACTACGGTATTTCTAAGATATTGGTCAATACTACTTCAAAATCGACAAGAGCGTCGTATCCTGTTAGAGTTTCACTAAATAATATGGAATCAGCATGAACGGCTATCAATTTAATAATCTCTCGTTCGTTGAGCAAAGATAGAGAATCATTCCCAATTTCAGCCATCCCAGCCCTGAAACAACCACCTTTGGAGTTTTTTTATAATTTTGTGCAATCTATAAAACCTTTATATGAGAAACCCGCTTGACTTCCGTCGTCTTTTACCACATCTACTTGCTATTATTGGCTTTTTAGCACTTGCTATTATGTACATGAGCCCTGTTTTGAAAGGGCAGCAATTAGCCATGGGCGATGTTGACCGTTTCATCGCTCTTCAAAGCGAAATACGCAAATACGCCAGCGAATACATTGGATGGACCAATAGCTTATTTGGAGGAATGCCTACTTTTTTGGTGGGAGGCGATTATTCTAACGGTATTTTTATCAAAATTCACGGGCTAATTTACACGCTCTTCAACATCAAAGCGACCTTCATTGGTATGTACCTGATTGGTGCCTATTTGATGTTAAGAGGGTTTCGTTGCGACCTTTGGACGAGCGTTCTAGGTGCGATTGGGTATGCTTTTTTCACGTACAACTTTCAAATCATTGAAGCAGGGCATACCGCCAAAGTATATGCCGTGGCGTATCTTCCTTTAATGGCTGCTGGGGTTATCTTTGGATTTAATCAACGACCTTGGTTGGGGGCAGTCTTGCTTAGTTTGGGACTTGGGTTGCAAATTCACGCCAATCACCCCCAGATTACGTATTATTCGGCCATTGTTTTAGGCATTTTAGCCATTTTTGAAACCATTAGAGCCATCAAAAACGGGGCAGTAAAATCGCTTACTGTCTTTTTTGGAGCTTCTGCTATTTTTTGTGCGTTGGCATTGGCCACCAATACCTCACGCCTTTGGACACTTTATGACCACTCCAAAGAAACGATTCGTGGAGGGTCAGAGCTTACTCCTGCCAAAGGAGAAGGGGCAAATGCAGGCAATAACGATAGTAAAGGACTCACCAAAGACTATGCTTTTGCGTGGAGCTATGGCAAGCTTGAATCCTTAACCCTTTTAATTCCTGATTTTTCGGGAGGAAGTTCGGGAGGTGAGCTAGATACCAAATCAGAATCTTACAAAACCCTTACTCGCTACGGAGTAGATGACCAAAATGCGGCCCAATTTGCCTACCAATTACCCACTTACTGGGGCGACCAAACCTTCGTAGGAGGTGGGGTATATTCAGGGGCTATCATCTGCTTTTTGTTTGTTTTGGGGTTATTTTATGCCGAAAAACGCTACCGAATCCCCTTCTTAATCGCAGGCATTTTCACTCTTATGCTCGGTTGGGGGGGCAATTTCACCGCTCTTAATTACTTCTTGTTTGACTACGTTCCTGGCTTCAACAAGTTCCGTTCGGTAAGTATGATTCTATCCCTGACTCAGTTCTGTATGATTATCATCGCTTCGCTCGGGATAAAACAACTCATTGAAAATCGCCCTACTTGGGAAGAATTCAAAAAGCCCTTCTTCATTAGTTTGGGAAGTACGGCAGGTCTTGCACTAATCTTAGCCATTGTTCCAAGCTTAGTTGGTTTACGAAGCGACAATGACACCGCTTTTGTTGAACAAATCTCCCAAAGCTTTGGAAATAATAAGGCAGCCGCCAATGACCTTTACAATGCCCTTCTCGAAGACCGGGCCTCGATGCTTCGCTCAGATGCCCTGCGTACCGTGCTTTTTATCGTGTTGGCGGCGGCGGTTCTTTGGGCTTTTGTGACCAATAAGCTCAAAAATACCACGGTGGCTGTGGGTATTATCACCGCTTTGACATTGGTCGATTTGTGGAGTGTCAATAAACGTTACCTCAACAATGACGATTTTCGTCCTAAATTTGAAGCTGCTCAAAACACTGAGCCTAGTGCAGCAGACCAGCAAATTTTGAGAGATACCGACCCTGACTACCGCGTATTAGACCTTACCAGTAATCCGTTTGCCGACCCCCGGGCATCGGCATTTCACAAGTCGGTGGGTGGCTACAGTGCCTCAAAACTACGCCGTACCCAAGACTTGATTGAACGCCAGATGGTAAAAAACAACATGGCGGTATTCAACATGCTCAATACCAAATATTTTATTGTACTTGACGATAAAAAGCAACCTATGGCGCAACAAAACCCTGGAGCGCTCGGAAACGCTTGGTTTGTTCGTGAGCTGAAAATGGTGAATAATCCTGACGAAGAAATGGCCGCACTCGACAATTTTAACCCAGGCAAAACTGCCATTGTTGATAAGCGTTTTGCGAATATTTTAAAGGGAGCACAACCATCGGCTGACAGCACAGGGGCAATTCGTTTGACGAGTTATCACCCCACAAAGCTGGCCTATGAATCCAATACATCAAGCCCGCAAATAGCCGTTTTCTCAGAAATGTTCTACAAAGGGAACGAAGATTGGAAGTCATACATTGATGGCAAAGAAACCCCTCATTTTAGAGCCGACTATGTGCTTAGAGCGATGGTTATTCCAGCAGGGAAGCATACTATTGAATTCAAATTTGATGCAAAAACGGTTAGCCAAGGTCAAAAAATAGATTTGTACGCTTCTATTGCATGGCTACTGCTCATCGGCGGGGCTTTGTTCCTAGATTTTCGTACCAAAAAACAAGCCTAACGCAGCAAGCGAATAGGTATCAACCACCGAATAATCCTCTTGATTAAATAATGTTAAATGGAAAATCAATCCTTGTAACTGGAGCAACAGGCTCATTTGGCAAGGAATTTATTAGAACGATTCTCAAGCAATACCCCGACATTAAACGTTTGGTAGTGTATTCGCGAGATGAATTGAAGCAGTTTGAAATGTCGCAAGAATTTAGCCATAGCAAATACCCTGTTATACGGTATTTTATTGGTGACGTTCGCGACGAAGCTCGCCTCACAATGGCTTGTGAAGGCATCGACATTATCATTCATGCGGCGGCCCTCAAGCAAGTTCCTGCGGCAGAATATAACCCGATGGAGTGCATTAAGACCAACATTCTAGGCGCTCAAAATGTTATTACAGCGGCCTTAGCTACGGGTGTCCAAAAAGTAGTAGCTCTTTCGACCGACAAGGCGGCAGCTCCTATTAACCTTTATGGTGCGACCAAGCTTTGTTCCGACAAATTGTTTGTGGCGGCCAATAATATCAAAGGGGCTCGCGATATTCGCTTTTCGGTGGTACGTTATGGTAACGTCATTGGTTCTCGGGGCTCGGTGATTCCCTTTTTCTTGCAAAAACGCAAAGAAGGAGTTTTGCCCATCACTCACCCCGACATGACTCGTTTTAATATTTCGCTCGAAGACGGCGTAAAAATGGTCTTGTTTGCGCTCGAAAACGCTTGGGGAGGCGAAATCTTTGTCCCAAAAATTCCTTCTTACCGCATTACCGACGTAGCCGAAGCCATTGCTCCTAACGCACGCCAAGAAATTGTGGGAATTCGCCCTGGGGAAAAACTCCACGAGGAAATGATTACCGAAACCGATTCGCTCAATACCATCGAGCTTGATAAGTACTACGTTATTTGTCCAAGTACACCTATTTGGAGCATGGACGACTACATTAATGCTTTCAAAGGCCGCAAGGTTCCGTACGGATTTGAGTACAACTCAGGCACCAACGACGAATGGCTTACGGTCGATGATTTACGCCAACAAATCAAGCAGCACGTTGACCCCACTTTTGAAGTATGATTCCTTACGGAAGACAACATATCACCGACGTCGATATTGAGGTAGTGACCAACGCATTGCGCGCTGATTTGCTGACACAAGGGCCTACTATACACCAATTTGAGGTCGCATTTGCGGAATATGTCGGGGCAAAATACGCCGTAGCCGTGGCCAACGGAACGGCCGCGTTGCATTTATGTGCGCTGGCATTGGACGTAACCGAAGGCCAAAAAGTGATTACTACGCCAATTACCTTTGCAGCTTCCGCCAACTGCGTTCGCTACTGCGGTGGAGAAGTTGTTTTTGTTGACATTGACCCCGACACGTATTTATTGGACATCAACGCGGTACGTAACCTGCTAGCCTCCTCTCCAAAAGGAACCTACCGAGGAGTTATCCCCGTAGATTTTGCGGGCCGCGCTGTAGATTTAGAGGCTTTTAGAGCACTTGCAAATGAGTACGACTTGTGGATTATTGAAGATGCTTGCCATGCACCAGGAGGTTATTTCAACGATAGCCAAGGGCAAATGCAGCGCTGCGGAAACGGACAGTTTGCGGATTTAGCTATTTTCTCTTTTCACCCCGTCAAGCACATTGCTTGCGGAGAAGGAGGAATGATTACCACCAACAACGCCTCACTTTACCAAAAGTTGCTGGCACTTCGTACCCACGGCATCAGTCGCGATGTAAATAGCTTCCAAAACTCTCTTGCTTTTGCCACTGGCGACGAGCAAGCCACCAGCTATCCAGGCTGGTACATGGAAATGCAAACGCTAGGTTTTAATTATCGCCTTACCGATTTTCAGGCAGCATTGGGCATTTCTCAATTAGCGAGAGCCGACGAAGGGCTCGCGCGTCGTCGTGAAATTGCCCAAGTTTATAGCGCAGCTTTTGCAGGATTGCCGTTTATCAAAGGTCAATCGGGCGTGGTAGAAGGCCACGCATATCACCTTTATGTGGTAGAAGTAGAGAACCGTTTGGGGCTTTATAGTCACTTACGCGAACACCAGATTTTTGCCCAAGTTCATTACATTCCTTGCCACTTGATGCCCTATTATCGTGCCCAAGGATGGCAAGAAGGCGATTTACCAGCCTCCGAAACCTATTACCGTCACTGCCTGAGTTTGCCGATGTACCCTACCCTTACAGCGGCCCAACAAGCATTGGTGATTCAAACAATTATTGATTTTTATCATTCATAAAAACATTATGTCAACAACCACACAGGAAGCGTTTTGGAGCGGAGAGTTTGGCAAAGCCTATTCTGACAGAAACAACTGGACATCAGCCCAATACGACGATTTTTATCGACACGAATGGGGATTCACTAAAACTGAAATGAACGCAGAGTGCCTTCGTAATCTTCCTAAGGATGTCAGAATCTTAGAAGTGGGCTGTAACATTGGGCTACAATTACGGTGTCTCCAAGAAATGGGATTCACCAATTTATACGGAATTGAGCTACAACACTACGCGGTAGAAAAAGCCAAAGAAATCGTCAAAAACGTAAACATCATTCAAGGGTCTGGTTTTGATATTCCTTTCAAAGACGACTACTTTGATGTGGTAGTGACAAACGGCGTGCTTATTCACATCGCACCTGATGATTTACCGCGAATCATGTCAGAAATGGTGCGTTGTAGCAAAAAATACATCTGGGGTTTTGAATACTTTGCCAGCTCTTTGGTCAACATTAACTATCGTGGTAACGAAGGATTTTTGTGGAAGGCTGATTACAGTAAAATTTTTCAAGAAAACTTTCCTCAGCTCAAAGAAATATACCGTAAAATGTATCCCTATGTGTCTGCCTCACAGCAAGGAAACGTAGACTATATGTACCTTTTGGAAAAATAATAGCTTATGAGCTGTATCGCCATCATTACGGCAAGAGGCGGCAGTAAGCGCATTCCCCGTAAAAACATTAAAGATTTTTTGGGAAAACCAATCATTGCGTACAGCATTGAAACGGCTCTTGCCAGCAAACTTTTTGACGAAGTAATGGTATCGACTGATGACCCTGAAATTACACAAATCGCCCAAAAATACGGAGCAAAAGTGCCTTTTCAACGTTCACAAAAAGCGTCAGATGATTTTGCAACAACCGCAGAAGTTATCAACGAAGTACTTGATACATACCAGCAACTTGGGAGAGGCTTCAGTACTGCTTGTTGCATTTACCCAACTGCTCCTTTCATATCAACAGAATTATTGCAGCAAGCCTCAAAAATACTAAAAGAGGGAGTTTTCGATACCGTTTTTCCAGTCGTACGATTTTCATACCCCATTCAACGGTGCTTAGTTCAGACCCCAGAAAGCAAATTTATCCTACGAGAGCCGCAATATATTAATACGCGTTCACAAGATTTAGAACCTTGCTTTCATGATGCTGGCCAGTTTTATTTTTTTGACGTACCCACTTTCATCCGCCAAGGGCGTCTCATGACAAACAACACAAGCTGTATCGAAATCTCCGAACTTGCAGCGCAGGATATTGATAATGAACAAGACTGGAAATTGGCTGAGTTGAAATACCAACTATTATATGAGAAATTATAAATGTTTATCTCGTCAAATTTTTGAGAGTGGAACATACCAGCTAGTACCTTTACGAGACGAAGACAAATATTTAATTCGGCAGTGGCGAAATGAGCAAATTTACCACCTGCGCCAGTCGCACCCACTGACCGTAGAAGCCCAAGAAGCTTATTTTGCCACGACTGTGAGTGCTCTTTTTGAGCAAGTCCAGCCTTCTCAGCTTCTTTTTTCCTTACTCAAAGAAGGGCAGCTTGTTGCCTATGGCGGTTTGGTTCACATTAACTGGGCTGATAAATACGCCGAAATATCTTTTCTGATGAATACAAACCTCGAAAAAGACTTTTTCGAGGAATTTTGGTACAATTATTTGCAATTGATTGAAGAAGTAGGTTTTACCGAAGTAAACTTTCACAAACTATTCACCTATGCTTTTGATGTAAGACCTCATTTATACCCAGTTCTTGAAAAGTCTGGCTTTCAACTTGAAGCTCGACTCAAAGAGCATTGTTTTTTTGATGGACGATTTATTGACGTGCTTATTCACTCAAAATTGAATCGAAGGCTTACTTTCCGAAAGGCAACTTCCTCAGATGTTGATTTATACTTTGAATGGGCAAATGATGAGGAAACTCGAAAAAATTCTTTCAATTCTGCTCCCATTCCGTACGATAAACACATTGACTGGTTTTTGAAAAAAATACACGCTCCTAATAGCCTGATGTTGGTATTTGAGAACCATTTAAAACAGCCAGTTGGACAGGTTAGAATTGATCAAAACGGCGATGAATCCGTAATTGGTATCTCAATTGCTAGCCATTTTAGAGGTAATGGATTTGCTACTTCCATGATAGCACAAAGTATTCAAGCATTTTTTGAGACATTTGAAACCGAAAGTAGCATCATTGCCTATATCAAACTTACCAACGTAGCTTCTAAAAAAGCCTTTGAACGAGCGGGGTTTACGGTACAATACAATGATGATGAAATTTATAGACTAGAAGCCCGTAACAACCCTAACTGACTGAACTATGGTGGCTTTAGCCCCGTTCTTCAACAATAAATTAAAAAACGATAATGTTTGCCAACGAAATTCAAATTGGTCACGTGACCATCGGCCTCAATCATCGGCCATTTATTATCGCCGAAATGTCGGGTAATCATAATCAATCGCTCGAACGAGCGTTTGAATTGGTAGATGCAGCAGCAAAAGCAGGTGCTCATGCGCTCAAACTTCAAACATATACGGCTGATACGATTACGTTTAATGGCAAATCAGACGAATTTTATATTCGTGATGACAGCTCTCTTTGGAAAAATCAAAATTTGCACCAATTATACCAACAAGCATACACTCCTTGGGAATGGCATGGGCCTATTTTTGAACGCGCCAAGTCTTTAGGGATGCTTGCTTTTAGTAGCCCTTTTGATTTAACAGCCGTTGATTTTCTAGAATCACTGGATGTCCCGTGTTACAAAATTGCTTCGTTTGAGAATACCGATCATACCCTTCTCAAAAAAGTGGCTCAAACGAGCAAGCCTATTATCATGAGTACGGGAGTTGCCAGTATTGCCGATATTCAAGAGTCCGTCCAAGTACTCAAAAACAATGGTTGCACCCAACTAGTACTCCTCAAATGTACCAGTACCTACCCCGCAAGTCCTGAAAATACGCACTTGCTGACCATTCCGCACATGCGTGAACTTTTCCGATGCCCTGTTGGGCTCTCGGACCACACCATGGGCATTGGCGCTGCTGTGGCTTCGGTAGCCTTGGGGGCACGAGTCATTGAAAAACACTTCACGTTACGTAGAGCTGATGGAGGCGTAGATTCTGCATTTTCTCTTGAACCTGAGGAAATTAACGCCTTGGTGGTTGAATCGGAGCGTGCTTTTTTAGCAATGGGGCGAGTTAACTACGACCTGTCGGCCAAAGAGCAGAAAAGCCTTCAGTTCAAACGTTCGCTTTATGTGGTGAAGGATATAAAAGCGGGAGAAGCATTTACAGCGGAAAATGTCCGTAGTATCCGTCCTGCCAATGGCTTGCATACTCGTTATTACGACCAAATTTTACAAAGTCATGCTTCGTGCGACATTGAAGCTGGAACCGCATTAGAATGGGGGCTAATTGCCTCGTCATAGGAATGGCCCAAATCAAAAAACAGACGTTTCAAAGTACTATTTTTTCTTATCTAAGCGCAGCAGTTGGCTTAGTCACGCAAGGATATGTTATTCCTAATTTCTTTGCGACTGACCAAAATGGGCTAATCAGCCTCTTTTTGTCGTTGATGCTACTGCTGCCCTTATTTGCTAATCTTGGATTTAACGGGGCAGGCACCCGTTATTTCCCCTACTTCCGTGATGCCAAAACCCATGACCACGGCTATCTATTCTTGGCGCTGACATTTTCGTTAATTGGCTTTGTCATCGTTGTCATCGGACTTTGGTTTTTCAAAGAGGGACTTATCGAGGAGTACCAAAAGAAGTCGATTCTTTTGGTTAACTATTATCCCTATTTGCTACCTATATCCGCTTTTATGCTGATATTCAACGTCTTTGACGTTTACTCTCGTTTGCATTATGATTCTGTGACGGGTACGTTTTTGAGTCAGTTTGTACTGCGTCTCAATAATCTGGTTGTGGCGTTATTGTACGCCTTTCGGTGGATTAATTTCGACCAATTCATGCTCATTTGGTGTGTGGGCATTTCGCTCCCAATGCTACTTATTGTGCTAAAAACAATTCGCGAAGGGCGATTTTCATTACGACCTGATTATGGTTTTTTGAAACAATCCCACTTATTACTACCCATTCTTAAGTTTTGCGCACTCTCTATCGTTGCCTCTTTATCTTCGCAAATTGTCCTTTATATCGACAAAATCATGATTACCGATATGCTCGATTTGAATGCGGTAGGAGTCTATAGTACAGCCTCGTTCTTTGGCACGGTCATCGCTATGCCCATGATTGCGATGCAGCTCATTGCAGGAACCATCGTAGCCGAAGCTTGGAAAAATAACGACCACGAAAATATTGCCAAAATTTACCAAAAGAGTTGCCTCGTTCAGTTGTTCATAGGGTTATGGGTATTTTTGGGAATTTGCGTTAATCTCGATAACATTTTCGAATTTTTACCTCCTGCTTACGAAGCAGGTCGATGGGTGATTGTATGGATTGGCCTTTCAAAGGTGTTGGACATGGCTACTGGCATCAACGGCACTATTCTTAACACCTCAAAATATTATTATTTGGATACGATTTTCTTCATCGTACTCATTTTTTGTACGGTATTGTTGAATCATCAATTAATTCCTATTTTTGGAATTGAAGGTGCGGCAATTGGGGCAGTGATTTCAGTATTAATTTACAACTTATGCCGCTACGTTTTACTTTGGTACTTATTTGGCTTTCAGCCTTTTAACTCAAAAAATATCATTGTAATTGCGATGGGAGCAGTTACATTTGGGTTAGTGAGTTTATTACCAAGTTTATCAGGCAATCCCATGGCCGTCTTAGGAGATATGGCCTACCGTTCAGTCACGCTTACGGCGCTGTTTGTAGGAGGGTTTTATTTGATTGGGTATTCCCCAGAATTTAACCAACAGTGTAAAACTATCTATCAAAAAATCTGGGGAATAGTGAGTAAACCTGAACGATAATTTATGGTTTCCTTAACCAATAATTGAGACAAGTTTGTCCGTGCCCGTAGGTCGAAACTTTCATTACTTCCGCTGCTTGACCTTCAAAGCCTTTGTTAAATTTTTCAATTTTAAAGCCAGCCTTTTCAAAAATTGGCGGACAGATGGTTTCAGTTAAAATCAACGGGTGCATTTTATTGGTTACATAGTGCTCATCAAACGATAAAAATGCCCTTGCACCAGGTTTGAGATAAGTGTACAGATTGGCGATGATTTCGTCAAAATTATAACAATGATCAAGTACATTGATACTAAATATAAAATCAACTTGCCCTACCAATTCTGGAATGGATTGCTCGGCGGGAGTTGAAAACACTTTCCAGGCATCCTGTAAATCAGTCCACGGAATTTCGCGCAATACATCATCTGCCATCGGTTCTAAAGCCACCAACTTGGCATTTTTGAAATATTTACCACGAAGCATACTTCCTGCACCCACATCTAACACTATTTGTCCCTCAAATTCATCGGCTTCAAATCCCCATGATTTAAACAATACACTCGTCTGCTGTAAAAACCCTTCCGTTTGACGCCACGTATCGTTTTTGTGGAATGCAAATTCTCCTTTTTGTGCTTGTTCTTTCCATTGGCTTGGGTCGGCAGCCGTTTTAGATTGGCGAGTAGTCCGATAAAAAATTTCAATCAATGGCTCTATCTGGCGATATATTTTTCCGATAAGTGACATAAAAAATGGGCGTTTCTTTGAATGATTAGTTGAAAAAGAGTACAAAGATAGAGCAAATAGCAGTCGTTTTTGGCCTAGGCTACTTTTATTCCTAACTTTGGCAATCTGAGAATTTCAATTTTGTGACCAAGTGATATTATTTTCATGACTCGACATTTATTCAACGTCCATAGTCCTATCACGTATTTTATGGCTTTGGAGGTGATTCGCCTCGAAAAGATTCCTGTCGAAGCAGTCACCCTTCTTATTAGTCGTAATTTTTTTCCGCCCGACGATACGTACCCTGCCATCAAACTTCCTTTTAGCCATTATCCGACGGACTCATTTGCCGTTCAAATCGCTTTTTGGAAATCTTGGAAAAAACTAAAGAAATTTGACCAGTGGCTTAGCAAAGCTACTCAGCACCAACCTTTTATTTTGTATGCGGCTCATGCGTACAGCAGTATTTTTCACCTTATGGTGACCCACACAAAGTGCCTGGGCTACTATTATATTGAGGAAGGGTTAGTCGCTTATCGCCCCCCCGCAGAGTGGGACATTCAGAAGCCCTTTAATCCGCTTCGTTCGATACTTTATTTTCTCAATTTTGGACGAAGAAACCGCCCAAATCGTAGCTTTTTTACCACACAATTGGGGTGTTATTTAGGTGCGTATGGCGTATCAAAACACTCGTTCCCTACGCTTCCTAGCCTCCAAGTCGTCGGTTTGCCTTTTCCAATAATTTCATCCGATGAAAAGTACCAGTGCGTTATTGTTCATGACAATATCTACGACCATTACGGCCTAACTCCCACTACGTACCTTCGGTGGATTGAGGTCATTGTGGCCGATGCGCTCAAGCGCGGATTTACCCGTATTCACCAAAAATTCCACCCTGCGCAGGGTCAAGGGTCATTGCAGGCGATTCAAGAATTTATGCAGCAAAAACTTGCAGGGAAAGCAAGCCTCTATACACTAGGCGCCTCTGATTCTATCGAACAGATTGCCCTCAGTCAGCGCCCCGTTATATATGTATGTATCAGTAGTGTTGGACTTTATGCTCATTTGGCTGGTTCGGAGGTGGTGAGTATCTACAAAATTTGTTGCCAAGACCAGCCCATTTTTGAGAGTTTTGGGCACTTATTACCCAATTTTTACCTCGAAAATATTACTTATTTGTAATATCCATCTCAAAATTACTACCTAATGAACCAACCCTTGGTTTCAGTTATTGTTCCGTGTTATAATTACGGACGATTTATCGGCGAAACCTTAGAAAGCCTTCAACGCCAAACACTTCAAAATTGGGAGTGCATTGTAGTGGATGATGGCTCTACCGACAATAGCGCTGAGGTTGTACAGGCATTTGTAAAAAGTGATTTTCGTATCCGTTATGTGTATCAACAAAACAAAGGACTCCCTGCCGCTCGAAATACGGGAATCGGGGCTACCACGGGTAAATATATTCAATTTCTGGATTCTGATGATTTATTGCAGCCCGACAAGCTCCAACACCACACGGCGTATTTAGAAGCACATCCCAAAGTGGAGCTTGTCTATGGTGGGTTGCGTTATTTTTACGACGGAACCTCAGAACTTATTTTTTCGCCCCAACACAAAAATACCCCTTGGACACTCAATAAATCGGGTGCAGGAATAGACCTTTTGCCGTTTTTAGTAATTTCATGCGTCATTATGCCCCCCATGCCCGTGATGCGGCGCACTACAATAGAAAAAGTAACTGGGCTTTTTACGGAAGATTTACCCTCTTGCGAAGACTGGGAGTTTTGGATTCGGTGCTGCTACAAAAACGTTCAATTCAAGTATTTGGACCTGCCCAACACGTTACCACTAATGCGACTACATCATACCAGTATGACGCGTAACCGCATCGTCATGGTCAACAGTTTTATTGAAGTTCGTCAACGTCTAGGCCCCCTTTTACCTACCGCTCGGCTAATAAAACTTAATGAAATATTATTAAATAATGATTTTGTTGAGAAAAGCCTCGTAATTCTGGATGGCCAAGGACGTGGGGCAGCCATCCGAGAAACATTTTTCTTGGCTATTGAACGAAAAAGTAGTATTTTACTCGGGTGGAGTATTTTACTTTTTGTCCTGCCTTCCACTTGGGCAATAAAGCTGCTTCAACTCCAGCGTTCGTTTCATAAACGTTTTTTTCATTGGGTATTTAAAAAGTAAACTTATGAGAACCGTACCTTTCTTTCTACTGATTTTCTTTGCCTACATCGCTACAGCCCAGACCCAGTTTTCGGTCAGCTTCCCCAAATCGAAGGGAAGTACCTTCGATGGGCGCTTAATGCTATTTTTGGCCAAAAACAACCAATCAGAGCCCCGTTTTCAGGTGAGCGACGAGGCTAACTCTCAACAACTTTTTGGACAAAATATGGACGCTTGGCAAGCCGACAAACCCACCTTGGTAGGAGCCTCGGCCTATGGCTACCCTGTCAAATCCCTTAAAGATTTTCCCGCAGGAGAATACTGGGTACAAGCACTTTTGCACAAATACGAAACATTTAAGCTCAAAACAGGCCATACTGTCAAACTCCCAATGGACCGCGGCGAAGGCCAAAACTACCGCACAGCTCCAGGTAATTTGTATTCAAAACCCTTCAAAATCAAGTACGATCCCAAAGCCAAGGAAGTGGTAAAAATTGTACTCGACCAAGAAAATCCACTGTTGCCTGAACCCAAAGACACGAAATACATCAAACACATCAAGATTCAGAGTAAACTCTTGACCGAGTTTTGGGGACGGCCTATGTATTTGGGGGCTCACGTACTTTTGCCACATGGATTTGATGAACATCCTGAGGCAAAATACCCCATTTGTATCAACCACGGCCACTTCCCCGCCGATTTTGATGGCTTTAAAGAAACGCCTCCTCCAGCCGATATGGACACGACCGATTACATCGCTCGTTTTGGGATATATGGGTATAAAAAATTCGTTTGGCAAGAAGCCTACAACTTTTACAAACAGTGGACAAGCAAGGATTTCCCTCGAATGCTCATCGTCGAAATTCAACATGCTACGCCTTACTATGACGATTCGTACGCTGTCAATTCGGCCAATATGGGGCCGTATGGCGATGCCATTACATATGAACTAATTCCCGAAATCGAAAAGCGATTCCGTGGACTTGGACAAGGCTGGGCGCGCTTTCTCTATGGAGGTAGCACAGGTGGCTGGGAAGCACTGGCTGCCCAAGTGTTTTATCCCGACGAATACAATGGCTGTTTTGCTGCTTGTCCTGACCCTATTACGTTTGAAGCCTACACAGTTGTTAACATCTACAAAGACGAAAACGCTTACTACTTGCCCAGCGATTTTAAGAGAACTCCTCGTCCTGGAATGCGCAATTATCTCGGTCAAGTAAAATGTACCATTGAGGAAATCAACCAACGCGAACTGGCTATTGGAGACAACTCCCGTTCGGGTGACCAATGGGATATTTGGCAGGCAACCTATTCGCCAATGGGCGAAAACGGGTACCCCAAACCCATCTGGGACAAAGAAACGGGTAAAATAGACCATAGCGTCGCCAAATATTGGTCAGAAAACTACGATTTGATGCACATTCTCAAACGCCAATGGGCAAGCGTCGGGAAAAAACTACAAGGAAAAATCCACCTTTACTGCGGCGATATGGACAATTATTACCTCAACAATGCGGTCTATCTAATGGAAGATTTCTTGAAAACCACTAAAAATCCGCATTACGACGGCGAGGTAAAATACGGCGACCGCTTTGAACACTGCTGGAACGGCGACCCCAACGTACCGAACTACGTGTCGAGGCTTCGTTATAATACGATGTACATTCCGAAAATCCTGAAACGTATTGAAGCTGGTGCGCCCGCTGGTGCCGATTTGAAGAGTTGGCGGTATTAATCAAACATCTATAAACTGCTCAATCTCTAACAGTTTCTAAATCGTATGAAACTACTTTGGTGGGAAGGAATAATGGGATTATTGATGGTAGCTGGCTGTCAGCGAGCCAGCAAAGTACCCAAACATAACCCGTATTTTTCATTGACTGATACCACAAAAGTACGCGTACCGAACAGTATTTGGGAAGATATTTTGGACGATGGCGTTTACACCGTCACGCGGGAAAGCTCGACCGAAGCTCCTTTCACCAACGAATACCACGATTTTAAAGGTGAAGGTAACTATCACTGCGCAGCCTGTGGAAATTTGCTCTTTCACTCCGCCCAAAAATACGACAGTGGCACAGGTTGGCCCAGCTTTTGGCAGGCCGCTACTCCCACGTGTTTATTGTTTCGAAAAGACTATTCAGAACGTGAAGAACGCATTGAGGTACGCTGTCGGCGGTGCAATGGGCACTTAGGCCACCTTTTTTACGACGGCCCCGCTCCTACTCGGCATCGGTATTGCATGAACTCGTTGGCATTAAAGTTTGTACACATGGCGTCGAAAAACCAATAATAATCTCTGAAAATCGTACAAAAAAAGCCGTTCCAATGGAACGGCTTTTTTCTAACCAAGCTTCTCTAAACCTTCAAAATAATTAATGTTCTACTTCTTCCTCTACGTAGTGGCCGTTGCCATTTGAAGTACCTGTATTGAAGGTATAAACCGCTTCAGCAGCCGATTTTTTACCTAAACGGTATTTCAAGCGCTCTACAATCCAGTACATAGTTGGAACTACAATCAATGTAAGGGTAGTACTGAACAACAAACCGTAGATAATAGTATAAGCCAATGGTCCCCAGAACAAGGCACTGAAACCACCGATAAAAATTTGTGGATTAAATTCAGTAAACAACGTCACAAAGTTGATGTTCATCCCCAATGCCAACGGAATTAAGCCCAAGATACAAGCCGACGCCGTCAACAATACAGGTGTCAAACGAGCAGCCCCTGCTTCAATCAAGGCTTGACGGGTTGGATAGCCACGAGTTTTTAGTTCGTCCGTAAATTCAATCAACAAGATACCGTTCTTAATTACAATCCCTGCCAAGGCAAAGATACCTACCCCTGTCATAATAATAGACATGGTTTTTCCCGTAATCATAAACCCAAGGAATACCCCAATTAAGCTAAATAACACCGTAAAGAAGATGATGAATGGCTTGCTAGTGGAGTTGAACTGAGTCACCAAAATCAAGAAAATCAACAAAATAGCTCCTAAAAATGCTACTCCTAAGAACTGCAGCGACTTCAATTGCTCCTCTTGCTCTCCTCCTAGTCGAATTGTATACCCTTGAGGTAGTTCTAAACCATCTACTACGTCTTGAATTTGGGCGTTCACATCATTCGCATTAAAGCCTCCAAGTACATCCGACGACAAGGTCACAACGCGCTCTTGGTCTTTGCGGTTAATGCCGCTGTAGGTGGTTGCATAACGAATATTAGTCAATGTACTCAATGGTACTTGACGCAATACACCACCGAGGTTCATATCACGATACACCACGTTCATACTCAGCAGTTTCTCAATCTGACCACGGTCTCCTTCCTTCAAACGCACCATGATGGGATAATCATCTTTGTCATCGCGGAACTTAGATACTTCCGTTCCGAACAACGCTCCACGGATTTGCAATGCAATCTGCGCCGTACTAATCCCGTCACGAGCAGCTTGTTCGCGGTCAATGTCAATCACAATTTCAGGTTTGTTCAACACCAAATCCGATTTTAACTCTTCAATTCCCTGAATACCTGATTTGATAATAGCATTTTTAACGGTTGAGGTCACATTCACCAATTGGTCAAAATCTTCTCCCGCAATCTCAATCGTTACAGGTTTACCCGTTGGGGGGCCGTTACTTTCTGGCTCCGCTGTTACTTGTGCACCTGGAATTCCCTTTACCTTCTCACGCACTTTAGCCAAAATATCAGCAGTCGATACCCCGTAGTGAATACGCTCTTCTACACTTTTAAAAGCCACCGTAATTTTTCCTTTGTGCGGAACCACCGTACGATCGGGATTGAAGGGGTCACCTGCGTTGATACCAACGTTTGTAATCACAGAAGCCACTACAGGACTATCTTTTCCGATTACACTATACACTCGGTCTTCCAACTGCTTCATTACCTCGTTGGTTTTAGAAGCATCCGTTCCTTGTGGCATCACACAATACACATACACAAAGTCGGGGTCTCCACTTGGGAAGAAAACTGATTTTGGAGGAAAAGCTCCCATCAACACAAACGTCCCAATCAAGATTCCAATTACTCCCGCAAATACGCCATACGGACGGCGTCCCGTAATAACCCAAGCAATCAGCTTACGGTAGCCATTTTTTAGGCGTGGAAATACGTTTTCTTGGAAAGGAACAATGATTTTTGGTGTCAGAATGTAGTGATTAAACACATACAAAATAGCGATAAATAAAAGTAAGTTTCCAATACCAAAATTGATTAAATAACCTACTCCCGCAAGCCCCAACAACACTAATAATGGCTTCAAAATCGCACGGAATGACTTATCTTCGTTAGCATGTTCTTCAACGCGCTTTAACGAAGAAGCCGCAAAAACGGGATTCATCACATAGGCCACAAACAACGACGCAAACAAGGTAATGATAAGCGTCAGTGGCAAGAATTTCATAAATTCGCCTACGATACCTGGCCAAAACAACAACGGTAAGAAAGGGGCAATCGTCGTAAGTGTACCAGACAATACAGGAATAAACACCTCACCTGCGGCATACGAAATCGCTTCTGTACGAGTCAGCTTTTTATCTTCGTTATAAACACGGTGGGCGTTTTCAATAACCACAATCGCGTCATCCACCACAATTCCGAGTCCTAACAAAAACGCAAAGAGGACAATAGTGTTAAGCGTAAAAGTAATGCCTGTTGCCGAAGCAATAACGGGGAACAACACAAACGCCACCAGCGTGGATAAAGGCACCGAAAGCCCAACAAAAATCGCATCTTGAACTCCCATAAAAAACATCAAGACCAATACCACGAAGATAAAGCCCAAGATAACCGTATTGAGGAGGTCGTTCAACTCCACTTTGGTACGCTCCGAACTATCGTTGGTCAAACTCACTTTCAAGCCATCAGGAAACTTTGTCTCTTCGTATTTTTTCAAAATTGCCTTGATTTCGTCCGCTGCCGAAATAAGGTTTTCGCCTCCACGTTTGATGACATTGAGCGTAATTACCGTTTTACCATCCAAACTAGCATAGCTTTGTTTTTCGGCAAAACCATCTTTTACTTCCGCAATTTCAGCCAAACGAAGCGTCGCACCTGTCGAAGAACGAACGATGATATTTTCCAACTGACGAACATCTTTGAACTCCCCTACTACGCGCAAGTTCCGACGGACGTTGTCCACGTTTAGCTCTCCGCCAGAGATGTTGATATTTTCGCCCTGAATCGCGTTTTGAATTTCGTAAAAAGAAACCCCTGCGGCCTGCATTTTGTACAAGTCGAGGTTAATTTGGATTTCGCGGTCGAGTGCGCCTACAATGTCCACCCGTGTGATTTCTGGCAACGACTCAATTTCGTCTTTGAGTTGTTCGGCATAATCTTTCAACTTTTTCAACGAGTAGTTACCCGCCAAGTTGATGTTCATGATTGGAAACTCCGAGAAGTTTACCTCCTGAACTGCTGGGTCTTGTTTACGGTCAGACGGAAGGTCTACCAACGCTTTGTCCACGGCATCCGCTACGCGTTGCTTGGCTTCTTGCGCTTTGATTCCAGTCGAAAACTCCACCGTAATCAACGAGAAGTCTTGAATCGAGTTTGACTTAATTTTTGTTACCCCACTCGCTGCTTTGATTTGCTTTTCAATGGGTTTTGTAATAACAGTTTCAATATCCGAAGGGCTAGCGCCAGGATAAATCGTCGATACAATCACCGTCGGAACGGCAATTTCGGGAAACTGTTCTTTGGGCATCGTGAAATACACGAACAAGCCCGCAAGAGAAATTATAGCTGTAAAAAGATAGACGGTGGTTTTATTTTCTAAGCACCAACGCGTCACTTTGAAGTCTTTTAGGGTTGTCATCACCTTACGGTTTAGGTTAATTATTGTCCATTAATTGGTTACCAAGATCAGTACTGTTAACCATTAACAAATAACGATTAACAGTTTTTAGAAACTAATTGCCTGACCATCAACCAAGTCTTGGTAACCTTCTGTAATTAACAAATCACCCACTTGGAGACCTTCCAAAATTTCGATTTCGCCATTGTACGCTACCCCCGTTTTTACCTTACGTCCTTTAGCAACTTTTTTGTTGCCTTCAGTAGCCGCTACGTAAACCACATCTCCAAACTCAGTGCTTTGAATATAGTTTTGCTTAATCACCAATACGTTCGATTTGTCAATATCCGCAATGTTCAATACAGAGAGCATATTTGGCTTAATATCCGAACTAGTTGGAATCGCTACTTCTATTTTAAAAGTGCGGTTAGCAGGGTTAACCAATTTGCTAATAAACGTAATTCGAGCGTTGATTTCACGATTCAAATCAGGCAAAACCACTTTTACCGCGTCGCCCATTTTAACGTGGCTGATATACACGTCTGGAACGTTGGCAGTTGCTTTGAGGCTACTCAAGTTAACGATGCTTGCCAATGGCATTCCTGGCGCAGCAACTTCACCTGTTTTGGCCATTACGCGCTCTACTGCTCCACTGATAGGTGCATATATGTTGTACAAATCCACTTGTGTTTCGAGAACCGCTAGATTTTTCTCCAACGCTTCTTTGTTGTTCTTGGCTTGCAAATACTGAATTTCCGTCCCAATTTTTTGGTCCCAAAGTCCTTTTTGCTTTTCAAAAACAGTATTTGCTAATTCCATTTGCTGTTTCAACGCCGCGATTTGGTCACGCAAGATAGCGTTATCGATTTTGGCCAAAAGTTGACCCGCCTTCACCGTTTGTCCTTCTTTTACGTAGACAGTGGTGTACGTACCCGCCATGCGAGGGGTAGCAGTCGCAGTATTTTTGGTTTCAACCGTTCCTTGAATTTCAATGAAACTTTTGAAATTTCGAGTTTGAAGCGCTTCGGTAAGTACTGGAAATACTTTCTCTGTGGCCTTCATGCTTGGGTCAGCTGCTTTGATTTCGGCATCTAACTTGGCAATTTTTTCAGTCAATGTCTTCGATTCTGCTTTCAATTTAGCAAGTTCTGCTTTTTTACCTGCCAACGAATTGTCTGTTTTTTCACCGCCACAGGCAGTCATAAAGACAGCGAGGAACATCACTGCTAAGCCCGCACGAAGTCCCGCTCTCAAAGGAGTTTTATTATTGCTAGTATATGTTGTCAACGTACTCATAATAAAGTTTTTAAAGATTAGAAGGATAATTTCCCTTTTGCTTTGTCGAGGTCGATTTTGGCCAGTAGCAAATCATACAACGACGCGAAATAGTTGGTTTGAGCTTCTTTCAAGGCCGACTCAGCGTTGATGACCTCGATGTTTGAACCTGTTCCTGATTGGTATTTGATTTTAGAAACCCGCACCACTTCTTGGGCCAAATCCAAATTACGTTTTTGATTTTTCAGCGTTTCAAGGCCATTGATGATGGTAATGTTGGCACTCCGAATCTGCAAGTCAATCGACTGCTCCACCAAGTTAAGGCTTTGCTTTACTTTGTCCACCGTAAACTTGGCTTGCTGGATTTTGTATTTCTTCGTAAACCCATCAAACACAGGAATATTAACACTCAAGCCGATGTTAGCGTTATTGAACCAAGGAGAGCCAAACACGTCACCAAAACTATTACGGCCAGTATTGTATCCATAACCGCCGAATAAAGCCACTGTTGGATAATAGCCACGCTTATTGTTCTCAACGTCCATTTCAGAAAGTAGAAGGTTGCTTTTCAAAATAGAATAATCAACGCGTTGGTCGTAGCTAAAGCTACTCCCATCATCGGCTTTAACTTCACGGGCTAGGCGCTCCACATCGCTTTCGCTAATTCGGTCAGCTAAGATGATTTGTTCGTCGAGTTTCATTCCCATTTGGAATTTGAGCATGTAGTAACTCAAGTCCACCAGGTTTTGCACTTTCGTGCGTTCCGTTTTCAGGTTATTGAGCGATACCTCTAAGCGGTCAACGTCGAGTTTTTCAACAAATCCTTTTTGGTTCATGGCACTCATTTCTCGGGTCAAGCTATCCAACCGTTGGATGTTCAAATCGAGCACTTTCGCTCTCTCTTCGGCCACTAACACGCTGTAATATGCTTTAGAAACGCTTTCAGCCACTTGAATTTTAGACTGAGTCACGTTTTTAACTGCCAATTCACGATAGGCTTGGGCGGCTTTTAAGCCTAACAACCACTGCGCGTTGAACAGAATTTGAGATAATTGCAAGCCAGCATTACCCGAATATTTTACCCCAAATTGAACTGCAATTGGGGGAGCATCAGCAGGGGCATTTTGGTCAAAAAAGACTGCGGGTAGGAAAGCACGCTGAATAATGAGGTTATCCATGATGTTCACTGACCCACTCACCTGTGGAAGCCCCACCGCTCTAATTTCACCAATGCGAGATTCGGCACTTTGGGCGTCGGTTTGGCTATTTTTCACATTGATATTGTGCGTTAGTCCGTATTGAATGGCCTCCTGAAGTGAATAACGCGTTTGGCTGTACGTCGGAAATAGTGGCAGCATGAGCAGTACCAGCCATTTCCATTGCTGTCGAAATTGTGGCATATAGTATTGATTATAAAATTTGTGAGGTTGTTAAAAAATTAGCTGTTAATAGGCATTCTTTTGGCTAAAAAAGCCATGGTGGGTATAGGCGTTGAAAGCTGTTTGGTTACATATTTCTCATACAGAGTTAATCCTTCAATGGTCACAATGCCGCGTAAAAAGTGGTCGAGTAATTCTAATTGAGTATCCAATGGGTTAAATTGTCCCAGCGGAAAGAGATACGGATCCAACCCCATTTCTACTTGTTCGAGTCTCAAGCGCGACAATACATCTACGTTGATAGTGGAGCGGTACAATCCCATTTCAATTCCTTTTAAAAGGTTTTTTTTGACCATCTCCAATATAAATTCTTTCTTATACTTAGAGAACAAATTCCACGCTTGTGGATAATACCTTTTAATATCGAAAATGGCTGTTGGGTTCATTCCCGCCATCGTTTGGCGGATCATTTCAGAAGTCATTACTACCTCTGCAATCGGGTCGGGAGCTTCATTTTGCATTTGTTCGGCAATCATGCGGTCACAGGCAAAATGGTGCTCCACTCCTGCATACACCATTGCGTTTTTATCTTCAAAATGTTGATAAATCGTTTTTTTAGAAATACCCAATTCTTTTGCAATATCATCCATCGTTACGCTTTTAACCCCGTACCGAAAAAACAATTCTTGGGCTTTATCTAAGATTCTTTCTCTCACTCTTAGTGTACTTAGATTATTACTTTTTTTATACGAAACTTTGGAAACTTATTGAAAGTTCAAAGTTTCCAAAGTTTTTTTTAAAAAAATCCTGACTGTGTCTTAGGCCCTAAGTTGATTATTGTCTATAAATGCGAAATAAAGGGGCGTAAGTGACAACCCTATGTCAGTAGGGTTAACTTTTTTCATTATTTTATTTGAGCAATAACAAACACCAATAATTGTATTTTTTAAATAAATATCTTAAAATATTCTATTTAAAAAAATGTACGATAATGTACGATGAGGTATAGAAAGACCCCTCACAAAATTAAAAACCCACTTTACGTTAGCCTATAAAAACTACGTAAAGTGGGTAAAAACAAGGACGAATGGGAAGAAATACAGGATAAATCTATCTCTTACAATTCTTCGTTTAAGATATTTTCTGCTTTAAGCTTAATATTTTCTTCTTCTACTAAGCGATTGATTTCTTTAATTACCTCAAAAAAAACGACTAGCTTGTCCAAAGGTATTTGGTCACGCAGCATCGTGTTAAACGAGATAACTCCTTCGCGGGCTTGCTCACGTTTTCTTTTTCCTTCGTCGGTCAAAATTACTTTTACAAAACGTTTATCTGCTTCGTCGGTCTCGCGGCGAATCCAGCCTCTTTCTTCCAAGGTTTTAAGAGTTCGCGTCAAACTCCGTGGTTCCATCCCGATCGAAGGTCCAATTTTGGTAGCGGGCGTCCCGTGGTCGAAGTCAATATTTAACAGTACATACCCAAGAGCCATTGTCATGTCATAGCGACGAGAGGCATAGGTATTGTACATCCTCGAAATGGCGTGCCAAGCCCATTTGATATGAAAGTCGACCGTTTTTTCCTTGCGCATTGCCTATTGTGAGTTGGTATCAGTTTAGGCAAATATAGAAGTTAATCTTTAACTTGGTAGGCTTGCATACTATTTTTATTATGCTGTCAAATGAAATTTAGTAGCGTACTTACTAACGGCTATGCCAATAAATAACCCACCAATATAATACCTGACATAATCCACGTTGCAATATAAACAACGTGAGGCGCCTCGAGAAAAACGAAAGAATAGAAAAATTAGTGTCTAGTTTCAACAAAGGTGCGACAAGCTTCCGCTAAGATTTCGATGTCTTTTTCGGTATGCCAAGCGCTCAAAACAACGCGGGTATTGGCCTTGTCAGTTGGCTTTGGATAAGCGAAACTATACACAAAAATACCCCGCTGAAGCAAAAACGGGTACAGCTCGTCGTGAGGAGTGTAAAACACGGGATATAACGCGTTAGAATCATTAAAAAGCCCCAAAGAAGCAAGTTGCTCAGAACATTTACGAACGTTTTTACCCAAACGTTGGTACGCATCGGCGTACAGGTCGGTGGCGTGTAAATATGCGTACAGATGGTTGGGAGCGATGGGCGAACAACCTCCAAAATAAGCTGTCGAACGAATTTTTTGTAGTGTAATTTTATCTGAAAAAATAACCCCGCCAGGCAACCCCATCGCTTTGGCTAAAGACGCCGTAACGATGACCCGAACATGAGGTAACGACGGAACTTGCTCCCAAATACCTTTTCCCTGTTCTCCAACTACTCCTAATCCGTGCGAATCGTCAATGAGCAAGACCCATTCTTGGTTTTTCGGAAGGCGTGTTACCCAATCGAACGCATATAATTTTCCGCGTAAAGCATCCACAGAATTAGTGACTAAGCATACCTGAGATGCCTCCTGAAAAAACGAGGGGTTCACTACCTTTTCTACCCACTCTTCAAAACTCACTGCTGGAATCGACACCTTAGGCAAATGCCACACCGCAGGATGAACATCGGGAGAATACACGAACTCATACCCATCTAACATTAACTGTCGAATTGCGGCTTGCCCTGCCAGCATCCCCGACGACAGCGTCAGTGCTGCCTCTGAGCCCGTCCAAGCGGCCAATTTGGCTTCGGCCTGTTCGTAGATACTCAATTGAAGATTGCCATTGCGTGAACTCCCATACACGCTCCCGTATTCATGCAATCCTGCTTGAATTAAAGCTTGAAAAGCAGGATTATGTGGCAGCCCTAGGTACGCCGTACCGCTAAAATACAAGTACGTTTTTCCATCTAGCTCAATCGTCCGATTAGGCAGGTGGGTAATTTGATGGTAACTAGCCGAATTCAAAACAAGTCAACGTTGTGATTGTAATGTTAATGCAGTTGCGCACCTGTGCCGTTTTCGGTCGCAAAAATAATTTTCCCAAAATCAAATTGTACGCCCGTTGCGGGGTCATTGGCAATGAGCAACGTGCCGTCCATATCCACGTAGTCGAGCATCGGCAACAAGTGCGCAATCGCCGAAATGCCTACGCTACTTTCGTTCATACATCCTACCATCGTTTTCATGCCAAGGTCTTTGGCTTTCGCCAACATACGCCGTGCGGGAGTAAGGCCGCCGCATTTGGTCAATTTTACGTTGACTCCGTGAAAGTAACCTACACATCTAGCCACATCTGCCTCTACAATGCAACTTTCATCAGCAATGCAAGGCAGCGCACTTTCGGCATAGACTTCTCTCATCCCCACCCAATCGTCGGCACGCAGGGGTTGTTCGATAAATTCAACCCCTAACTTTTGTAATGCATAGCTATACTCAATGGCTTGCGTCGCCGTCCAAGCGCAGTTCGCATCTACTCGAAATACCGCATTGGTATAGCTCCGTAGAGTTCGGACGATCTCTAAATCCTCAGCTGTACCTAATTTAATTTTGTACAATGGCCACGGAAACTCACTCATTTTAGCCACCATTTTGTCAATGCTATCAATCCCGATAGTATAATCGGTAATCGGTATTGTATCAGCCGACAGCCCCCACGCTTCGTAGAGTTTTTTACCCTGTTTTTTTGCCCAAAGGTCGTTGGCAGCTTCATCCAAAGCACATTGAGCAAACGGTATATCGTGCAGGTATTGATGGGTCAGTTGCCAGAGCTCCTCGGGAGATGCTAAGGTATCGTTTTCAATCAAACCTCTTATTTGTTCAAGACGGCCTATCATTCTATCAATGGTGATACCGTAGTATTTATTAGAAGTAGCTTCTCCAAAGCCCCGAAAATCCCCGTCGCGGAGTTCTACGATGAGTGTTGGTTGCACATCACGCGAATCGTGTGCAATAGTGAACGTGTGGCGAAGCCGCAAGTCGAATTGATGAAAGTGTAGTTGCATACGTCTAAGAACAAAAGAGAAGGCAAAAGTAACTCTTTTCTCTCCTCTTTGCGTTGATTAGTCCGTTGAAAATCCTGACGGACAAATAATACTGTAAAACGTATAACTCAGGGTAATCGACGTATAGTAGTATTTGTCGCGAGTAGATGGGTTTCCTAACTGCGTTTTTTGAGCCAAAGGTATATTATCTCCCAAATCATCTAAGTAATCCGTAAATAATGCTCTAGTCCCAAACTCAAACTCTAAACTCCACGGGCGCTTAAACTCCCACTTCACTCCTGCCCCAAAAGGAATGTTCATCTGGGTACTTTTGTATGTAGCGGTTTGGGTACGAGATTTAAATTTGTAAAAGCCTAATCCGCCTACCAAATAGGGCGTCCAGTTCACATCTTTTCGTCGTTGTGAGTAATTCAAAAAATTATATTCCATCAATAAATCTCCTTCTATTACCCTTGAGCGAAACGACCCATTGCGCGCTTGATTGAAGGGATCAGAAGAACGACTATCCTTAGCTCCAATAACACCCAAGTTTCCTCCTAATCGCAAGGAAATCGCCGGCGATACATTGTAACGGACAAAAGTATGGCCTCCTGGCATATAGTTTTTAGGATTAAAAAAAGGGGCATAATCTCCTTTATAATTGAACCCTCCAAGTCCAGCGCCAATATTCCACCGCTGAGCTTCTACCTGTAAAGAAAAGGCTCCCAAAAGGAAGCCAATAACATAAGTTTGCAGTTTGCTATTCACGTATGATTAATTCTTTTTATTTGCCCTTGTTAATTTTTAGCGACACATAAACACCTAACGGATCGACGGGCATTTAATTTTAGTTGGTAGCACATAGGTTACTGTGATACTAGATAAAATGTACGCATCTTTGCGAACAGGGTTTCCTCTAGAGTCCCCTTGCTGCCAACCACCCAAAGGCCCTCCAGCAAAGGGATCAATAGGAGGGTTATCAGGGTTCAGTATTCGAGCTACAGTTGTTGTACGGTCATTTCCTGTACGTGCGGAAATCTGCTCTAGTGTACGATTTGACATTGCCCGTGCCATATCATTTTTGAGAATATCAGGCTCTGGGTAGACACCACTTGCATCATCCAAGAAATCTGAACCTGTAAAACGGAAGCCTCCTTCTATTCCAATATTCCACTGATTATTGATTTTCCACGTAAAGCCCATTCCAAATGGAATCGCAAAAGTAACCAAAGAGTAAGGCTTCGCATAACCAGGTTGCCCTTGGCCTTCAGTTCCTAGTGGCTGAAGTGCAATCCATCGCTTGTTTTTTGGATACCTGTCATACGACGTCGAATCTGGAACCATTGCTTTTGGATTATGAGCAACCAAAGCAACCCCTGCAAAAATGTAAGGAGTGAACTTTGCTCGGCGATTTGAACCACGTCCATCTCCCCAGAATTTGAAAATCCCAGTAGCACTAAACTCTTTAAGATTATTTCGGAAGTGTATATTTCGAACATACGCCCCCGAAAAGGGCGTACCACCTCGATTATAGTATTCATCATCGCTGAAAATCTGTGCCCATGTAAACCCCAAACGAGCCGCCAATTGAGGTGTAAAATGCTTGGTATAGGTTGCATTTACATTCCAACGCATCGTTTTAAAAAGCGTATTCACGGGACTTCGATAAGGTGCTAGGTCACCTACATAGCTAGAAGTACCCGCTCCAAAACTTACAGTAGTATACTGTTCAAAAGAAGTTCGGCGGCGGCGTTGTGCTTCGGATTGGAGCGTCACAAACAGCGTAAACAACACGGTTCCGACAATTATTTTATAATTCATTCGCTTTACTTATTGATGCGTGACTTTGTGTTCAACGCAAAAATGAATCTTTTTATTGAATATCCTGGCAAAAATCACGCCTAAGATTAATTACGGGCGTCTAGCCCCCAATGAAGCTTTGTACGTAGGGTTTGCACAAAATTATCTTGTTTAAACTTAACAAGTCGCGCTTTAAAAACGGCTTTTTTAACTGTCAACCCTATCGTAGAATCAACAATTCGAAACCGCGAATCGAGTGAAACAAGGAAGTTGTTACTACGACTTTCCACCCAAAAACTCAATTGACTCCCATCAGGAATAATCATAGGGCGAACGTTTAAATTGTGCGGACTAATAGGGGTTATCACAAACACATCGTTAGTAGGTAACACCACTGGACCACCACAACTTAGCGAATAGCCCGTTGAACCTGTTGGAGTAGAAACTATCACGCCATCGGCCCAGTACGAATTCAAAAACTCCCCGTCTAAGTAGACATGAATGGTAATCATCGACGAAGTATCGGTCTTCGTGATAGTAAAGTCGTTCAGAGCAAAATTATAGTCTTCAAATAAATCATTGGCCGAATTTAAACTGACTAAAGCCCGTTCTTCGATTTGATAATTTCCGTCAAAGAGCGCTTCTAACTGAACAGGAATACACTCGGGTGATACAGTTGCTAAAAAACCTAGGCGCCCTGTATTAATGCCCAAAATGGGTATTTGACGCGACCGAGATTGCATGACAGATTCAAGCAACGTGCCATCGCCACCTATACTAAAAATAAAATCAGCATCTGGCGCCCCGTGTGGGTGGGGGTACGTTTTGGGGGTGTATGGCTCTATCCCTGATTGACGTAGATGAGCATAAAATAAATCTGAAATTGAAAAATCAACTTCCCGTTTTTGAAGTGTGTCAAATAGTGCCTGAACGTGAGGCTGGGTTTCAGTAGTAAAGCTGCGTCCGTGGATGGCGATTTTCATTGGTATCGCTTCTCAAATGTGTAAGGCCGCAAAGGTAGAACTTTCTGTGATTAGGTTTCTAAATAACGTAACAATAAATCAAGATGATGACGATTAGGGTTTTCCACTGGAGAATTCCCATAGATGCTCTCCACCGTATATCCGAAGCGTTCTAACGTAGCTACTACTCCAGATACCTCCATCCGATTCAGTTTTAGGGTAAGTGTAGCTTCATCAAGCGCACCGTATTCTGCTCCTGAAAAAAAGCTACTGATAATTTTTGTACTGTTTGATTCTACCAAGCGACTGATTTCTGTCAACGAATAGTCTCGATTTGCCATTTTCAAAACAATAATTGCCCCTTTCTCTTGAGCCCCTAACAAATTGGCAAACTTAGAAACCATATCGCTTACCAAAATTGTCCCTGCATACATATTGTCTTCATCGAGTACGGGTATGGTATCCAATTGATAATGATTTGCAATTCCCATTACTTCAAAAATATGTTGAAATGAATTTGCATGAACGGGATTAGGTGGTAAATTCAACTCAGAAAGTTGTTTTTCATCGTCAGGTAAACTCAAGAGCGTATCTTCACTTAAAAGACCTTTATATACTTCATCTTCTACCAAGGCCAACTGACGTAGCCCGTATTCATCCATTAAGTCAACAGCCTGCCCCACCGAATCGTACGGTCGTAACACGGGTGTCGTAGGGTTAATTAGTTCTTCCGCGAGCATGTTGATGTCTATTTTTTGGAAAACTTAGAAAAGTTATTTAAAGTTTCCAAAAATATTATATGAATTTATTCCAATGTGGCAGGTGCATCCTACCCATTGTATCTCTGAACACCCCTTCCGAACCGTATTAAACTGTATCAACAACTACTTTTTGGCTTATTTTTATGGAGTGACGAAGATGCCCATACCACGTCAGAGTTTCTTTACTGTAAATTCAACCCGTCGGTTGCGGCGACGCTCTGCGTCGGATGTGCCTTTTGAAACGGGGCGAGTAGAACCTAATCCCTTTGACTCAATCCTTTCAGAAGCTACTCCCTTGGAAATTAAGTATTTTTTGACTGCATTGGCCCTGTTTTGCGACAACTCTACGTTTTTATCAAAATCACCCAAATTATCAGTATGACCTTCAACTCGTATTTCCATGTTTGTATTTTCACGCATAAGTTGAACAAGACGGTCAAGTTCAGCCGACGAAGCAGGTAATAAATCGTACTTACCCGTATCAAAATAAATATTGTTGAGCGTAATGCTTTCGCCTACTGCGACAGGATTTAGTACAATTTCGTTGGTTACTTCCTCTCCCGCTTTGGCTTTGGTCAAATCAAATGCACCACTCGCAGGAAAATACCCTTTAGATACGGCCACATAGGCATACTTGTTTCCCGCATCCAAGCTAATTTTAAATTTCCCCGACGATGCAGATAACTGCATCGAATCCAGCCCATTATCCTCGCTCGGAACTACGTAGCTTATTTTTGCCGCAATTGGCTTTTTCGTTTTAGCATCTATTACCATTCCTCGCAATGTCACTATTTTAGCCACAGGAAGTTCTGGTTTACTTTCTATCGGTGGCACAGGGGTAGGCGTGGTAGCTACCACAGGCGGTTCTTCTTTTTTGGGTTCAGGATTGGGTTTGGGAGGTACTCTCCTCGGATTACGAATGTGTACCCCGAAATAATTCCAAAACTGCTTTCTGCCATAATCTTTCCCTTCAAACATATCAAACACTTCGATGCCTGGGTCGAGGCGCTCAAAATATACCGAAAATTTTACCACATCGCCTGGGTAAACAGTACGAGTCTCTGGGGCAACAGGAATGCCCACTGCCTTTATAAACCTGAATCTTTTCGCTGTATTTTTAGGTTCGTACAAACGGCACTTAGGATCCACCTCAATCGTATTTCTATCTAAATTTCCTTGACGTTCGCCAAAAAAATCACGAAGGCTGGGGCGTTGTCCAAATTCAAATCGAAAATGCAAAATCGTGTAGTCATCGGTCAGCTCTACTTTGGTAAGCGCCACATCAGGTTGCGACTGTTCTTCAATGTAGGGGCTTAGCGTAGTAATTTTTTGAGAAAATGCCTCAATACAAATCCACAGTGTTAAAAATAAAGAGTAGCGTAGTGGTTTCATCGTAATCACAAAGATTCTTTTTACTCGCCCCAATAACATCGTTCAAAAAAGAATAGTGCTATTTATATGTTAAAAATCGTTAATTACCGCTTTAGACAAATTATTATCTTGGGTTTTCACCCTTAAAAACCAATGAAAAATACCTTTGAATACCTCGCCTGGGTCGCTATTGTGCTTCCCCTAGTTTATCTATTTTTGGTGTGGAATCAACTTCCCGACATCGTCCCAACGCACTTTGGCCCAAGTGGTAAACCCGATGCTTACGGCCCCAAATGGACGCTTACAATATTAAGCGCAGTTTCTATTGGTGTATATTTTTTGTTGCGGTACGTTCCTCAGCTTGACCCTCGTCTCAACAAAGCTAGTTTATCAGAACATTATCCCAAGTTAATTCTGCTGATTGTGACCTTTCTGGCGTTGGTGCATTGCTTGGTTATTCGCGCCTCCCTCTCAGAAATAGCAGGCGAGAGCTTTACGACGATTTTGCTAGTCGGAGTATTTTTATTGTTTGCAGGGATTGGGAATTACTTCAACAACATTAAGTCCAATTATTTTGTAGGCTTCCGTACTCCGTGGACACTCGAAAGCGAAACCGTGTGGCGTAAAACCCACCAATTGGCCGCCAAATTATACTTTGGAATGGGGTTAATAGGAGCATTTGTGGTCATCTGGCTACCCGAATTGTGGAAACTTTTTTGGACGCTAGGGTTAATTTTTGGCTCAACAATCTGGATTATGGCATATTCATACCGTGTATATCAGCAAGAAAAAAAATGAAAAAGTGGATAAAAGTACTCTTGTGTTTAGGAATAGGCCACACGAGTTTTTCGCAAACATGGTACGAGGGTACAATCTCAACGCTCAAGTTTGGGCTCAAAGTCAATACAACCACCCAAACCATTCAAGTTTTTATTCCTGAGCAGGGTCTGTTTGAGCAGCCCTTAAAAAACATTGTATTTCAGGGAGATAGTCTGCGAGGTGAGTTAAAAGCGGTTAGTGTTTTGCTCAGCGGCAAAATGGATTCTGTGTCGTTTGAAGGTCAGTGGAAACAAAATGGTTTTCCTACCCAGTTGCATCTAAAACGAGTGACAGCATTATCGTTTTTTAAACGCCCCCAAATGCCTAAAGCGCCTTTTCCGTACCGCGATGAAAAGGTCAAATTTACGAATAATGATGGTTCGATTACTTTTGGCGGAACACTCACTTTACCCGAGAGTAAAGGCCCGTTCAAAACAGTGATCCTTATTTCAGGTTCTGGTCAGCAAGACCGCGATGAAAGCCTTTTTGGGCACAAAACATTCTGGGTTATCGCCGACCACTTAACCCGACAAGGCATCGCCGTGCTGCGCGTTGACGACCGAGGTGTAGGCGAAACGACGGGTTCGATGGGAACTTCGGCCGAGTACGCCCAAGACGTTTTGGACGCCATTCGTTACCTCAAAACACGGAAACAAGTTCACCCAAAAAAAATAGGTTTAATCGGCCACAGCGAAGGCGGTGTCATTGCACCTCTTGCAGCGGTACAATCAAAAGACGTGGCGTTTATTGTCTCCTTGGCGGGCTTGGGAATGAGTGGAAAAGACCTACTTCTCCGCCAGAGCGACGATATTTTGAAACAAATGGGTAGTAATGAAACCTACCGAAATCAAGTGCGTAGTCTCAACGAAATCATCTACTCAACGGTGGCTCGTTTACCGCTGGAGGGCGACATCAAAGATAGCCTTCAAACTACCTTTGACCAATGGGTGAAAACTCAACCTGAAAGTGTATTAGGACAACTTGGCTACAAAACCGAACAAGGGCGTAAGAATTTTCAGAAGCAAATCGAAGCCATGAATTCTTCTTGGTATCGGTACTTTATCAAATACGACCCGCAGCCTGTTTTGTCAAAAATTACGATTCCTGTACTGGCACTCAACGGTAGCAAAGACATTCAAGTAGCTTCGCAGCCCAATTTAGAGGGATTTAAACGCGGTTTGACGACTGCTGGCAATAAACAGTTTGAGACAGTTGAGCTGCCTGGCCTGAACCATTTATTCCAAAAATGTACTAAGTGTACCTCCTCCGAATACGGTCTTTTGGAAGAGACCTTTTCCGTAGAAGCCCTTGAATTGATGGCTAACTGGCTAAAAAAGAGATAGGACTCCACCTTTCCGAAAGTTTTAGAACCTTCGGGAAGGTATTGTTTTATTTCAAAAACTGCTCACAAAGAAGTTTGCCCGCTACGCCCAAAAATACCACGCCCGTAATGATATTGACGTACTTCATTCGCTCAACCGTGATAAACTGACGAAGTCGCTGGGCATACACGGCCAAAGCAGTCTGGGTGCCAAATACCCCTACGAGACTCATACTGAAGAAAAGAATCATTTCGGCCAAATCATAACGGCCTTTGGTACGAAGGTACGTAGCAATGGCCGCCCACGACATAAAATTGACGGGGTTGAGGGCATTGAGGGCCACGCCTTTTAAAAACAATTTTACCATCGAACGCTTACTCCGAGGCTCCTCCTCTTTTTCTTCTGAAGAAATGGTTGGAACGCGAAAGAAGTTTTTAACCCCCAAAACCACCAAAAAAATAATTCCAATGGCTCCTACCCATTTGTCAAAATGATCAATTTTGGGCAAAAATGACGTACCAAAAATGGCAGTAAAACAAAAAAAAGCATCGCTCGCTACCACACCCAAAACGATTTGAATTCCGCTTCGGTAGCCGCGCTCAACGCTGGTTTGAATCAATGAAAAAAAGACCGTTCCAAAAGTAAGACAGAGTAAAATCCCCGTAATGAGGCCGTAAAGTGCAGCAATAAGCATTCGTTTTTAGTTGTTGTTGAATATCATTTTATTAAATTCCTCGCAATCGGGCTATTTTTAGTAAACCCATGACGCTGAGGGAATCCGTAATTTCGGAGCGCATCACCATTTCAATGGCGTCGGTTAGCAATATTTTCCGAACATGCAGTTGTTCGGTATCTTCAGGCTCGGCTTGGGCTTGGGTAAGCTCCTCGGCAATGTACAAAAAGCCCTCTTCGTCCCCGACTGAATTAGAAAGATGAACGCGCGCAATTTTTGTCCATTTGGCCGCTATTAAGCCCGTTTCTTCTAACAATTCTCGTTTAGCGCCTTCAATAGGATCTTCGTCCATCGGGCCACCACCTTCGGGGATTT
>JACCEC010215922.1_pt1 | contig 35833 bp, 37 predicted proteins | sample 7450121 | NCBI WGS metagenome assembly JACCEC01 (sample SAMN15323455, study PRJNA562643) | freshwater metagenome | isolation source: river surface water | place: USA:Blue River Watershed | collected 2017-08-18 | reverse complement strand
GTTATGGTTATGGTTATGTTTATGGTTATGGTGAAGTTTGGGGTTGGCGGCGTATGTTAGTTAACTGAGCTCACAGTGAAAATAGGAGAAATTCCCAACGCACCCTATTTATGAATAAGAAGTTATCCAATTGAGAATATTTGGTTCTCATCACGGTCATCATCAATACGTTGGAGAGATTCATCAGCATCGTCAGGCGCCGGCAATTACAATCGGTGCCGGTAAATCAGTGAGCACAGTTCTCCCCCAGAGCAATGACAGAGCACCCCTTGCACATCATGCTGGTCGATGACCATGCGGTCGTCCGCGCTGGTTACAAGCGCTTCATTGAGCTCGACCCACAGCTTCATGTCATCGCCGAGGCCGCCACCGGTGAAGCGGCTTATACGCTATTGGAAACGACAAGGATCGATGTCGTGATCATGGACCTGTCGATGCCAGGTCAAGGTGGGTTCGAGACGCTGCGACGAATGATGAACCGCTTTCCACAGCAAAAAGTGCTGATCTTCTCTATGCACGAGAACGCATCAATCGCCAAACAGGCGCTTCAGCTGGGCGCTTGCGGCTATCTGACCAAGAGCATGCCACCGGATCTCATCGTGAGTGCAATCCATGATGCAATGGCAGGCGCGACACCCGTGGCAGACAGCATCGCCGATGCACTGCAAGACCTCAATGACAACAAGCTGCCTCATCTTGAGCTGCTGCCTCGCGAGTTCGAGATTTTCATTCGGCTGGCCAACGGCGACAGCATCGAACAAATCAGCGACAAGCTTCACCTGAGTCCCAAGACGGCCGCCAACTATCAAGCCAACATACGCAAGAAGCTGAACGTGAACTCCACGCTGGAGCTTTATCAGTATGCGCGAGAGCATGGGCTGCTCGACACCTCCTGACGACTGGAGGGATGCGACACCCGCTCCTGTGTCATTCAAAAAATCAGCTGGAAATCTTTGTCGGTGGGCGATGTTGCTATACTGCATGGATGCCACGAGAGCAAAACGCAGCAAGCGTTCACGCTCGTTTAATACCCGGTTGAGACAATTAAAAGATGCCCCAGACACGACGCTTCAAATCGGCTCCGCTGCACTCCCTGATATCCGCTGCGCTTGCTGCTGCGGGCACGGCGGTTTGGGCGGATGACATCCGCACCCTGCCCGGCGTGGAGGTCGTTGGCTCCCGCTACAGCCTGCTGGGTGCAGCAGATACCGCGAATGAGGGCGCTGCCGGGCAGGCGCAAATCGATAAGCGCGTCGTTGCCCGCACGGGCGAAGTACTTGAAGTCGTCCCAGGGCTGATCGTCAGCCAGCACAGCGGCGAAGGAAAAGCCAATCAGTACTTCCTGCGTGGCTTCAATCTGGATCACGGACTCGATTTCAAGATATCGCTGGATGGCATGCCCATCAATCAGCGCAGCCACGCGCACGGTCAGGGCTGGGCTGATCTGAACCCGCTGATTCCCGAGCTGATTTCATCGATTCATTACCGCAAAGGTCCCTACTACGCTGCCGAGGGTGACTTTGCCAACGCAGGCTCAGCGAATATCTACTACACGGATACGGTAGACAAAGGCATCGCCAGCGTCGGACTGGGTCAGAACGGTTTTTATCGCACGCTGCTGGCGAACGCACCTAAATTTCATGACGGTAAGCTGCTCTATGGCCTCGAGCTGTCGCATTACGACGGCCCCTGGGACAATCCAGACAACTATCGCAAGTACAACGGAATGCTTCGCTATACCGAAGGAAGCAGTGCGCGCGGCTTCAGCCTCACGGCGATGGCGTACTCGGGCAAATGGAATTCGACCGATCAAATTCCGTGGAATGAATATCAGGCCGGGAAGATAGGTCGTTGGGCTTCAATGGACACCTCCAGTGGAGCGAACGCAAGTCGCTACAGCTTGTCCGCTGAGTGGCGCCGCGCTGATGCGAGCGGCACGCTGACCACGCAAGCCTACATTATCAATAACTATCTCGATCTGTACTCGAATTTCGAGTACGCGCCCGACAGCCAGTTCAATCAGCGCGACAGCCGCGTGACCACTGGCTTGAATGTCGCGCGCGCCTGGTATGTCAGTGGCATCGGCAAGGAAGCGACGAATACACTGGGCATTCAGGTACAGAACGATAATATCCAGAACGGACTCAACAGCACGACCGCGCGGGTGCGGAACGCCAGCTGTCGGCTACCCGGATCAGACGGCGACCCTCAGATCCAGTGTCGGCGCGATCACATTACCCAGAGCAGTGTTGGCCTGTATGCCGAGAACCATGTGCATTGGAATGACTGGTTCCGCACCGTGGCAGGTCTGCGTGGCGACTACTTTCGGTTCGCAAACAAGGGCTTGTACAGCTCGGCGAGCAGCAACAATACGGATACTGTGAACGATTTCATCGCCACGCCAAAACTGAACATGGTCTTTGGCCCCTGGCACAAGACAGAGTACTACTACAGCATCGGCAACGGCTTTCACTCAAACGATGCACGCGGCGTCACTATCGGCACCGGTAACCGGGCCCATGGCTTGGTACGAACCTTCGGGCAAGAGGTCGGTGTGCGCACCGAGATCATCGATGGCCTGCAAACCACGTTCGCCGTGTTCCAGCTGGATAATGCTTCCGAGATCGTCTATGTCGGCGACGAAGGAAGAACTGAAGACTCTGGCCGTCGAAGCCGTCGCACCGGCTTTGAATTCAATAACTACTTCAAGGCGAACAAGTGGCTGACCATCGATGCTGACTTTGCGTATGCACGCGCACGCTTCCGTGATGGCGGCGGTGGCAAATACATTGAGGGTGCGGTCGAGGGCGTGGCCTCGGTCGCCGCGATCATCGATCATGGCGGACCCTACAGCGGATCGCTACAGCTACGCCACTTTGGTCCACGCCCGCTGACCGAGGACAACTCCGTACGCTCCGATGCAACGACAACACTGAACGGCAAGCTAGGTTATCGGCTCGACAAAGACACCAAGATTGAGCTGATCGGCTTCAACCTGCTCGACAGCAAACATTCAGCGATTGATTACTACAGCGACTCATACACCTTCGGTGGCAACAGCGGACTGAACGGGCGCGTGTTCCACCCGATTGAATCGCGTAGTTTCCGGGTCGTGCTGATTACCCGCTACTGACATCATGGCCTTCGGGCAGAGATCAGTCGCCCAACCATCACGTTGGGAAGATCTCCTATTGATCTGAACGACCTGCATGCTTCAAGATTCTGTCTGGACGTATTTCAGTGTCCTCCATCACGGTGTATTTTTCAGGCTCTGCTATCGGAGCACACTCCGGCGACCATGACATGGTCGCCGTTTTTTTGGGTCCCGCCAACATCACGATGACATCAGGCTGATCTGTCCACGCCAGAGCCCACCGCTTTTGCAATGACAAACTTGCCACCGACTGATCCCTGTGAAGCCAAGCTGATCGCCGCCCGTCGTTGGTCATCAGCTTGTCATATATTTCCATATAATTGGAAATATGAACAATCAGAACGCTATCACCGCTTTTCTCGCGCTCGGGCAGGAATCTCGCCTGAATATCTTCCGGCTGATCGTGCAGCGAGGCGATACGGGCCTCACGCCCTCTGAGCTCATTGAGCAGTTGGGCATACCGAATGCCACGTTGAGCTTCCATCTAAAAGAGCTCACTCGCGCCGGTCTGCTGCTGGTCGAGCGACAAAGCAGACACCTGATCTACCGCCCGAACACCGCTCTGGTGCAAAAACTGAGCGGCTTCCTTCTTGAAAACTGCTGCGGAGGAAAGCCCTGCGGCCCGACCACGACGCAGCTCAATCGAAAGATGAAAACCTCATGAAAACCTACAATATTCTTTTTTTGTGCACGCACAATTCAGCACGCTCCATCCTAGGCGAGGCACTGGCATCGAAGGATCCCAGCGGCAAATTCATCGGTTACTCGGCAGGCTCGACCCCTGGTGGCAAGGTGAATCCCTTTGCAGCGGAACTGGCGTTAGAAATGAACTACCCTGCCGACAAACTGCGCTCGAAAAGCTGGGATGAATTCGCGGGGCCAGAGGCTCCTGCGATGGATTTCATCATCACGGTATGCGACAACGCAGCGGGGGAAGTCTGCCCTGTGTGGCCAGGCAAGCCAGTGACGGCCCATTGGGGATTCCCGGATCCGTCGCAAGTACCGGGCGATGATGACGCGAAGCGCAGAGCATTCAGAGAAGTGATGGTCGGACTCAAGCGCCGTATAGAACTGCTGGCTGCGCTACCGCTGGACAGACTGGATGCGCTCAGCCAGCAAGCTGAATTGCGCAAGCTGTCGGGTATTGCGTCATGAATTTTTTCGAGCGTTATCTGACACTCTGGGTATTCTTGTGCATTGTGATCGGCATCGCACTCGGGCAGTTTTTTCCGGCCCCGTTTCAACTGATCGGTGGAATGGAAATCGCGCAAGTGAACCTACCGGTCGGACTGCTGATCTGGGTGATGATTATTCCCATGCTGGTGAAGATCGATTTCAGCGCGCTGCATGAAGTCCGCCGGCATGGTCGTGGCATCGGTGTGACGCTGTTCGTCAATTGGCTGGTCAAGCCGTTTTCGATGGCATTGCTGGGTTGGGTGTTCATCCGTCACTGGTTCGCTCCGATGCTTCCTGCGGAACAGTTGGACAGCTATATCGCCGGCCTGATTCTACTGGCGGCAGCACCCTGCACGGCGATGGTCTTTGTCTGGAGCCGGCTGACCAACGGCGATCCGCTGTTCACGTTGTCGCAGGTGGCGCTGAATGACGCGATCATGGTGTTCGCCTTTGCACCCATCGTTGGGCTCCTGCTCGGCATCTCATCGATTGTCGTTCCCTGGGACACACTGGTAACCTCGGTCGTGCTGTATATCGTAATACCTGTACTTCTCGCTCAACTATGGCGTAAGCGCCTGCTGATGCAAGGTCAGGACGTATTCGAGAGTACGATGCAGCGACTGGGATCATGGTCTGTCATCGCGCTACTGTCGACACTGGTACTGCTGTTCGCTTTTCAGGGCGAGGCCATCATTCGGCAGCCGCTCGTGATCGCGCTGCTGGCAGTGCCTATCCTGATTCAGGTGCTGTTCAACTCTGCGCTAGCCTACTGGCTGAACCGCCGGCTCGGTGAATCTCATCAGGTAGCGTGCCCGTCCGCACTGATCGGGGCATCGAATTTTTTTGAACTGGCCGTGGCAGCTGCGATCAGCCTGTTCGGCTTTCATTCGGGCGCAGCGCTGGCGACCGTGGTCGGTGTGCTGATCGAGGTACCTGTCATGCTGCTGGTCGTTCGCGTTGTCAATCAAACCAAGGACTGGTACGAGCAGCCGTTATCTTCCCAGTCGGAACACCTCTGAACGCATGATGGATCTTCCCAATATCGATGTAAATTGCTTTCGTCCGGTCGACGAAGCAGAACTGTTCTCCGGTAAACGCTCCACCCATCCACCACGCATCCTGCTGCTGTATGGCTCACTCCGGCAGCGCTCGTTCAGCCGTCTGCTGGCCGAAGAGGCGGCACGACTACTGCAAGCGCTGGGAGCGGAGACAAAGTTTTTTAATCCGAGCGGTTTACCATTGCCTGATGATGCGCCGGATACGCATCCCAAAGTCGCCGAGTTGCGCGAACTGTCCGCTTGGGCTGAGGGCATGGTCTGGTCGTCGCCCGAACGGCACGGCGCGATGACTGGCATCATCAAGGCACAGATCGACTGGCTACCGCTGTCGCTGGGCGCGATCCGTCCGACCCAAGGCAAGACACTGGCAGTGATGCAGGTCTGCGGCGGCTCGCAATCCTTCAATGCGGTAAACCAGATGCGCGTGCTGGGGCGCTGGATGCGCATGCTGACCATTCCAAACCAGTCGTCGGTAGCAAAGGCGTATGAAGAATTCGATGAAGCAGGCCGCATGAAACCGTCGGCTTACTATGATCGGGTCGTCGATGTGATGGAAGAACTGGTGAAATTCACGTTGCTCACGCGCGATATCTCACCGTATCTGGTGGATCGCTACAGCGAGCGAAAAGAAGCGGCAGAGAAGCTGTCTGCACGCGTGTCGCAGAGCCGGCTCTGAAAGAGCCGAGCCGACCCGATCGGCTACCCACCCTCTAGGGTGAGATGGACCGATTCCGTCGCCCCAAAAACAACCCCCCAAGGCTGGCGAAGTATTTTTATCATGGCAACACCTCGTCAATCAACTAACGGGGGCCGATGATGACGAGGGCGTTGTTATGTCCATGAGCCATGGCGGCAACCATGGCCCGCATCGAGTGATTTCTTCCCTGCTTGACACGCGTCGCCCGCCTCGCGGTCATGCTGAGCAGTCTTTTCTCTGAAAAGCACAAAGCCGGCCCCGAAGGGCAGGCTTTGACGAGATAACTGGAGGCGGGGGTCGGAATCGAACCGGCGTAGACGGCTTTGCAGGCCGCTGCATAACCACTTTGCTACCCCGCCGGGGGTGCGTATTGTAACCGCGAAGTTCGCAGTCTGCTCGGGGCGCTGCGCGACTTGCTATCGTCTTTGAACGCAGATCATCCCGAATGAAAAAGGGAAGCTGATTCAGCTTCCCTTTCGTATTCTGGAGCGGGAGAAGAGTCTCGAACTCTCGACCTCAACCTTGGCAAGGTTGCGCTCTACCAACTGAGCTACTCCCGCAAAAACAAGAACGCGATTATAGAGCACTGACAGGATTTGTCAAGAGCCCCTGGGAGCACAACCTAGTCGGATCCACGCTTTTCCGAGATCAGCGGCCAGGCCTTCCGCAGGTAATAGAACATCGACCACAGCGTAAGCACGGCAGCGATATCGAGCAACAGCTGGCCAATGTAAAGCGTATCGATCAGGCCAAACAGCGGATATGCATACAACAGCATTGGTATCGCCACCATTTGTGCCGCAGTCTTCACCTTACCCAAGGAACTGACAGCAACGGATTTTGATGCACCAATCTGCGCCATCCATTCGCGCAGCGCGGTGATCGCGATCTCCCGTCCGATGATAATGAAAGTGACCACGGCATTTGTGCGACCCAACTGCAGCAACAACAGCAAGGCGCCCGCCACGATCAGCTTGTCCGCCACCGGGTCAAGGAAAGCCCCGAAGGATGTCGTCTCATTCCATTTGCGCGCAAGGTAACCATCGAACCAGTCGGTCACGGCGGCGAGAATGAAAATGGCCGTTGCCGCGACGCCTTGCTGATAGACCGTCATCCAGTCCGGCGGCAAAAAGAAGACGCCGACCATCAGCGGTATTACCGCCACGCGCAGCCAAGTCAGCAGGATGGGAATATTGAAGGGCATGCTGTGGTTATAGGTTGTTCCGGCTCCCCTGCCGAAGTGTCGCCACTGTAGCGTGATTCGACCGACTGGAAAAGTGGTGTGGCCAGCCCGCAGCGTGCAACTAGTGCAACTGGCGATAAATATCCTCGGCCAGCGCCCAGGAAATGCCCTCAACGGACGCCAGCTCTTCGACACTGGCATCGGCCACGCCGCGCAGCCCCCCAAAGCGCGCCAAAAGCTTCTGGCGACGCTTGGCGCCTATGCCCTCGATCTCCTCCAACCGGGACGCCTGGCGAGCCTTGGCGCGCTTGGCGCGCATGCCGGTAATGGCAAAGCGGTGCGCCTCGTCGCGGATCTGCGCGACCAGCATCAGCGCCGCGGACTCCTTGCCCAGCTCCAGCGGCGCGCGACCGTCAGCAAAGATCAGTGTTTCAAGCCCGACCTTGCGCCCCTCGCCCTTGGCCACCCCCACGATCAGGCTGATATCGAGCCCGACTTCGGACAGCACCTGCCGGGCGATCTCCACCTGCCCTTTGCCGCCATCGATAAGGATCAGGTCGGGCAAGATACCCTCGCCATTGGCGACTTTCTCGTAGCGACGCGTGAGCACCTGACGCATCGCCGCGTAATCGTCGCCGGGCGTAATGTCAGTGATGTTGTAGCGGCGGTATTCGCCATTCTGCATCTGATGATGATGAAACACCACGCACGAGGCTTGCGTGGCCTCGCCTTGGGTGTGGCTGATATCGAAGCACTCGACACGCAGCGCATCGATATCGGCCAGATCGAGCGACAAGGTATCGACCAGCGCGCGCGTACGTGCCTGTTGCGAGCCCTGCTCGGACAATCGCCTTGCCAGTGCGATCTCCGCCCCTTTGGCGGCCATCTCCAGCCAGTGCCTGCGCTGCTCCTGCGGCTGAAAAACCAGATGAATCCGATGCCCGCACTGCTCCATCAGCGCGATCATCAGCTCGGGTTCATCCAGCTCGAGATTGAGAATCAGTGTCGATGGAATGAACTTGTCTACGTAGTGCTGCGCCAGGAAGGCTTTGAGTACTTCGGTCGCCACCGAGCCATCGCCGGCGATGGCATCAAAATGCGCTGGAAAATACGCGCGGTCGCCCAGGTGACGGCCGCCCCGCACCATGGCGAGGTTCACACACGCATGACCGCCTTGCACGACAACGGCGATGATGTCGATGTCGACATCGCCGATGGTCTCCATACTTTGCTGATGCAGCACGCGCGACAGGGCCGTGATCTGATTGCGCACCAGCGCTGCCTGCTCGAATTTCAGATCGCTGGCATAGGCGTGCATTTTTTTCTCGAGCGTTTCCATCAGTTCGGTCTGACGGCCGCGCAAGAACTGCGCCGCATTGTCGACATCGACAGCGTAATCTTCTTTGGAGATCAGGTTGACACAGGGGCCGCTGCAGCGATTGATCTGATGTAGCAGACAGGGCCGGGTGCGGTTGTGGAAGACCGAGTCTTCACAGGTGCGCAGCAAAAAAATCTTTTGCAGGATCTGCAAAGATTCTTTCACTGCCCAGGCGCTGGGAAAAGGGCCGAAGTACTGACTCTTTTTATCGACGGCACCCCGGTAGTACGACATGCGCGGAAAATCACCGCCTGAGAGCTTCAGATAGGGATAAGATTTATCGTCGCGAAAGAGAATGTTAAATCGAGGCTGCTGGGTCTTGATCAGATTGTTTTCCAGCAGCAGCGCCTCGGCCTCGCTGCGCGTGACCGTGGTCTCCAACCGAGCGATGCGCTCGACCATCATTGCGGTGCGGGGGCTGGTCAGTGTCTTCTGAAAATAACTGGAGACACGCTTTTTCAGCTCGCGCGCCTTACCCACATACAGCAGCTTGTCCTGCGCATCAAAATACCGATAGACACCGGGCAAATTAGGCAGACGCGCGACCTCTTCCAGCAGCAGGGCGCGTTGATGGTCTTTCTCGTTGCCCGCATCTGCTGCAGAAGATTTCTGCGTTTCCTTGTCTTTGGAGGCCATCGCTGACGGATCGTCTGATGATGCTATGTGATCGATGCCACCAAGTGTCGAGCGGACTGATACGACGCATCGTTGTGCAGACTGTTCCAATCCATCGCAGCAGCGGTGGGTACCAGTGCGGCGATGCGCTGCGCCGATCGCTGAGGATCAATCGAGTGCGAGGGATCGAGGCCCTCCAGGAGCTGGTCCGCCTTGTCGGGTGAGTTACAGATCAGCACCATGTCACAGCCAGCAGACAGCGCTGCATGCGCGCCCTCGACCACACTGCCGGCGACACTGGCACCTTCCATGGACAAATCGTCGCTGAAGATCACGCCGTCGAAACCCATCTTCTCTCGCAATACGGAGAGCCATTTTTTAGAGAAGCCTGCCGGATGTCGGTCGAACTCGGGGTAGATCACATGCGCGGGCATCACGCCCGATAAACTCATGCCCAACCATCCATACGGTGCAGCGTCTTCGGCGATGATGTCCTTGCTCTTGCGATCATCAACAGGAATAGCCACATGAGAATCGGCCTCGGCAAAACCATGTCCGGGAAAATGCTTACCGCAATTGGCCATGCCAGCCAGCGCCAGTCCGTGATTAAGGCTCTTGGCGAGCAAGGTGACCACGCGCGGATCGCGATGGAAAGCCCTATCGCCGATCACTTCGGACTGACCGTAATCGAGGTCCAGCACGGGAGTGAATGAGAGATCAACGCCGCAGGCGCGCAGCTCGGCCGCGAGCACATAGCCCACCGCCGTCGCGGCCTTGCAGGATTCGAGCACATCCTTGTCCCACAGCTCGCCGAGCTTGCGCATCGCGGGAAGACGGGTGAAACCATCGCTTCGGAAGCGCTGCACGCGACCTCCCTCATGATCGACAGCGATCAGCACGCCGGGCCGAGCCGCATGAATGGCATCGCACAATGCGACCAGCTGCGTACGGTCAGTGTAATTGCGCGCGAACAGGATCACGCCGCCAGTCAGTGGATGCCGTATACGGCGCACATCATCATCGTTCAGGGTGGTACCGACCACGTCGAGCATCACGGGGCCGAGCGGGCTTGCCTTGACAGGCTGGTTCATATTTTCTCCACGATCACGAAAGCGACGGCGTATTCTGCCTCATCTGTGAGCGACACCTGCGCGGTGAACCCATGCTGCTGCATGAACTCGGTCAGCGCGCCACTGGTAACGACAACCGGTTTGCCGCTGGGCGCATTCAGAAACTGCACCGCACGCCAGGTCATCGGCATGCGCATACCCAGTCCGATAGCCTTGGAAAAGGCCTCTTTTGCCGCGAATCGGGTCGCCAGAAAGCGCACACCTCGCGCCTCGACCTTCTGCTTGCGGCGCCGGTATTTTTCCATTTCCTGCGGACCAAGAATCTTTTCGGCGAAGCGGTCACCGTGCCGGGCCAGCGCGGCCGCAATGCGGTCAATACGAATGATATCGGTACCGATACCGGACACCATGGCCCCGCCCTAGCCTCTCAATGCCTGCATCCGCGAGCGGACCATGATCGCCTTCATCTCGCGTATCGCATGGGCCCAGCCAACGAATACCGCGTGAGCCACAATGGCATGTCCAATGTTCAGCTCGGCGATGTCGGGGATCACTGCAATCGCCTGCACATTCGTGTAGTGCAGCCCATGACCTGCGTTGACTTTCAGGCCCTGCTGCACGCCGGTCGAGACTGCGCGGCGAATGCGCTCGAGCTCTCTTTGCTGTTCATCGCCTTCGGTATCGGCATAGCGTCCGGTGTGCAGCTCGATCACGGGCGCACCCGCCTCGGCCGCAGCCTTGATCTGCTCGTCATCGGCATCGATAAACAAAGACACACGCACCTCATGACGCGCCAGCTTGTCGACTGCAGCGCGTACTTCATCGAAGTAGCGGATCACATCGAGACCGCCCTCGGTGGTCACTTCCTCGCGGCGCTCCGGCACCAGACAGACATCATGCGGGCGGATACGACAGGCGATCGCTATCATTTCTTCGGTGACCGCAGACTCTAGATTCATGCGGGTCGTGATCTTCGGACGTATTGCCTCCAGATCGGCGTCACGAATATGGCGACGGTCTTCACGAAGGTGCAGCGTGATCGCATCTGCGCCGGCCTGTTCTGCCAGCACGGCAGCCTCGACGGGATCGGGGTAAGTGGTACCGCGCGCATTGCGCAGCGTGGCCACATGATCAATGTTGACGCCAAGATCGATGACCTGGCCCTGAGGATTGATAAAGCTCATGTCAGTTCTTTTGTCGGGTAGGGATAAATAAAGATTACAAATGCAGCAGATCGATCAGGATCTGCCGGGTGTTCAGTGGCGCACCACTCAGATGATGCGACAGCAGATAGCGCATCAGGAACTTGCTCTGCTGCTGGGTGGTGGCATCTGCGTAATTGCCCGCTTCCATGTCGATCAAGGTTCTCCCACTCACGACGGGCATGGTATCGCTGGCCAAAGCCTCGCGAGGCCCACGCTCAGGATCAACCACGTAGAGCAGATCGGGTTCGACCACTTCTCCCGATGAGGCGACCTTGGCCAGCGAGGCGGCGACGCCGGTTTCTTTCAACAATGCGAGTTCGTACTGGCGCAGCACGATCGCCGCCGGCTCGTCATGGGCGAGCTGGTTCAGCGCCGACACGTAATGATCGAACAGCGCTGGATGCGGATCATCACGCGCGAGTAGCTTGACCATCAGCTCATTCAGATAAAAGCCGCACAGCAGCGCCGACCGCTCCAGCGGCAGCAGCCCGCCGATCCACTCGGCTGTCGTCAGCGTTCTTACCTCAGATTTGCCTGTCCACCCGAGCTGCAAAGGCTGGAAGGTCTGCAGCACGCCACGCAACTGTGAGTGCGGTCGCTTCGCGCCTTTGGCGATCAGCGGCACACGCCCAAAATCACGTGAAAAGACTTCAACGATCAGGCTGGTTTCTTTGTAAGGATAACTGTGCAATACGAACGCGGGCTGATTGACGATGCGATGCTCGCGCTCGGCGGGACGCGCGCGCATCGGCTTGCCAGCAGAGCGACGATCGTCGGCAGCGGGCTCGGTCTTGGCATCCAGTGTGGCAGTAGCGTTCATCGCGGCAGCCTGGGCAAATTATTCGTAACCGTAGGCGCGCAAACCGGCCTCGTTGTCAGCCCAGCCGGATTTGACCTTCACCCAGATTTCGAGATAGACGGGGCCATCGAAGAGTTTTTCCATGTCCAGCCGCGACTGAGTTGAGATTTCCTTCAGCCGCTCGCCCTTGTGCCCGATCAGCATCGCCTTGTGCGCATCACGTCCGACCAGTATCGCGGCAAACACGCGGCGCAACCGGCCTTCCTGCTCGAATTTTTCGATCACGACCGTGCTGGTATAGGGCAGCTCATCCCCGACGAAACGAAAGACTTTTTCTCGCACGATCTCGGCCGCCAGAAAGCGTTCGCTGCGGTCGGTGATGTCATCCTCGCCAAAGATGGCCTCACCTTCGGGAAGATACTGACGGATTTCATCTTCTAAGCGGTCGAGCTGAAAACCCTGACGCGCCGACACCGGAACGATCGCAGAAAAATCGCGCCGTGCGGCGACCTGCTGCGCGTAATCCATCAGTGCCGCCTTGTCTTTTAGCTTGTCTGATTTGTTGATGACCAAAATGATTGGAAGCTCTGCAGGCAAAAGCTCCATCACCTTCGCATCGCCATCACCCCAGATGCCCGCCTCGACCACGAACAACACGACATCGGCGGCGGTGAGCGTGTTGCTTACCGTGCGATTTAATGTCTTGTTCAGCGCATTGTTGTGGCGCGTCTGAAACCCGGGCGTGTCTACATAGATGAACTGCACGTTGTCGCGCGTCTGTATACCGGTGATCCGGTGGCGGGTGGTCTGTGCCTTGCGCGACGTGATACTGACCTTGGCACCGATGAGCTTGTTCATCAGCGTCGACTTGCCCACATTGGGACGGCCGACGATGGCGATATAGCCGCAACGAAAACCGGCCACTGTCATGACCTCTGTCATGCGGATTGACCATCGCTCGACCGCGTGTCATCCGCATCAAGCCGAAGATCGTCCTGATCGCGCGGGACTGACATGCGCGCGGTCTTGGCCCTGTCGGGCTTGCTCTGTGTGTCTGTACGCGATGGCGATTTGGGCTCAGGTGCGTCAGGCTGAAAAGTCGCGATACCGGCCAGCTTGAGCTGGGTGGTGCGCTGCCGGGTTTTCTTGGGTAGCGCCGGTGACTTGACCATCATGTCCTGCACAGCGTCGAGCGCCAGCTTGGCCGCCGCCTGCTCACCTGCCCGTCGGCTGCCGCCAGCGCCGTACACCTGGATATCGAGCTTGGGGATCAGGCATTCGATCTCGAATTCCTGATTATGCGCAGCCCCATGCGTCGCCACCACGTTGTACTGCGGCAGCGGGATTTTTTTGCCTTGCAGATATTCTTGCAACAGCGTCTTGGCATCCTTGCCCAGTGTTCGCGGATCGACGATCTCGATAATAGGCTCGTACAGCGTGCTGATAACCTGATACGCCGCATCGAATCCCGCATCAAGATAGATGGCACCGAAGAGGGCTTCGAGTGTATCCGCCAGTATTGAAGGCCGGCGAAAACCACCCGACTTGAGCTCGCCTTCACCCAGACGCAAGCATTGCGAGAGCTCCAAGCGTTGTGCAACTTCGTACAAAGACTGTTGCTTGACGAGATTGGCGCGCAGACGAGAAAGATCACCCTCGTCGATGCTGGTAAAGCGATGAAACAGCAAGGAGGCAATCACACAGTTGAGCACCGAGTCGCCAAGAAACTCCAGGCGCTCATTGTGCAGGCTGCTGTGACTGCGATGGGTAAGCGCCTGCTGCAGCAACCCCGGGTTGCGGAAGCTGTGGCCGAGCCGGCTTTGCAATAAGTCGATATCCATTGGCATCACCGTGGTCATCGGGGGTGTTGGTCGGCGGCGTCGCTGTCTCTGGGCCCGCGATAGGCAATCACCAGACTCGCTGGACCGCTTAGCGGTATTCGCTTCTCGTAGGCAAAGCGAACTTTCATCGCATCGCCCGACCCTTCAATCAACAGATCCTTGCCCTGCACGGTATCGATGTACGCGACAGAAGCCAGCTTGTCGTAAGCGGCGCGCATTTCTGATGGCGTGGTTGACACCGCCGAGGCCGCTTTGACAGCCTTCTCGATCGCCCAGTATTCGATCACGCTGGGGCCAATCTTAATCATCAGCAAGCCAGCGGCACCCAACAGGATGAGCGCGGACAACAAACCGATCAGCGAAAAACCCTGAATGCTGAGATCAGACTGCCGGTCCGGTAAATCGCTCCAGACCGCGGCCCTCATTGAAAGCTTCCAATACGCTTGAGGTTACCGAGATTCATCCAGACAAAAAATGCTTTTCCGACAATATTTTGATCTGGCACGAAACCCCAATAGCGGGAATCCAAACTGTTGTCTCGATTATCGCCCATCATCAGATAATGTCCAGCGGGCACCGTGCACTCAAAACCTTCGAGGTTGTAGCGACATAGCTCATGCTGCGGGAAGGCATCCGGGCTGGCCACATAGCCTGGCACCCTGTCGTCATTCAGAATTTCATGCGGGACGCCCGTCAGGTTTTCTCGGTAGTGGCTGAAGTAGCTGAGCCGCTCTTCATCCAGATAGTCAGGCAACTTGTCGTAGGACACTTCCTGTCCATTGACGATCAAACGTTTGTTTCTGTACACGATGTTATCTCCCGGGATACCAACCACTCGCTTGATGTAGTCGAGTGAAGGATCTTTAGGGAATTTAAACACCATGACATCGCCGCGTTTAGGATTGTTAATGGAAACGATTTTTTTATTAACAATTGGCAGCCGGATGCCATAGGTGTATTTGTTGACCAGTATCAGATCACCGATCTGCAGGGTCGGGACCATGGAACTGGATGGAATTTTGAACGGCTCGAACAGAAACGATCTGAAAAGAAACACTGCGGCGATAACCGGAAAGAAACTTCCGGTATAGGCGACCCATGCCGGCTGGCGCTCAAGCTCGGCGACAAGCTGTGCCCGTGCGACCGGATCAGGCTTCACGCCGGTTTCCAGCAGACGCGCACTGCGCGCATCAAATTCTTCGAGTGCGCTGCTCGCATCACGACGGCGTATCGGCGCAAGATAGAAACGATCCAACGCCCAGACAATGCCTGTACCCAGCGTCAGCAGGAACAGGATCAGCGCGAAATTACCAAGTATGGATTGCAAAGTCATGATGGCGTCTGTTGTATTTGTTTGAACTGGGGGCGCTTATTTTTCGTCGACTTGCAGAATGGCGAGGAAAGCCTCCTGCGGTATCTCGACCGAGCCGACCTGCTTCATGCGCTTCTTGCCGGCCTTTTGCTTCTCCAGCAGCTTGCGTTTACGGGTGATGTCGCCACCATAGCATTTGGCCAGCACGTTCTTGCGCAAGGCTTTCACATTTTCGCGCGAGATAATGTTCGAGCCGATCGCCGCCTGAATGGCGACATCGAACATCTGGCGCGGTATGAGTTCGCGCATCTTCGCAGCGACCGCGCGTCCGCGGAACGGAGCGTTCGAGCGGTGCACGATAATGGCCAGCGCATCAACCTTGTCGCCATTGATCAGCATATCGACCTTCACCACATCTGAAGAGCGATACTCCTTGAACTCATAATCCATCGATGCATAGCCCCGCGAGATGGATTTGAGCCGATCAAAGAAATCAAGGACGACTTCACCCATGGGTATCTCATAGGTCAGCTGTACCTGCTTGCCGTGATACGACATGTTGATTTGTATGCCGCGCTTCTGTGTACAGAGCGTGATCACCGATCCCACATATTCCTGTGGCATGTACAAATTGACGGTGACGATGGGCTCGCGAATGTCGTCGATCTTGGATGGCTCGGGCATCTTTGAGGGATTGTCGACCATGATGGTCGTACCGTCGCGCATCTGCACTTCATAAATAACGGTCGGCGCCGTGGTAATCAGATCCATGCCGAATTCGCGCTCCAGACGCTCCTGCACGATCTCCATATGCAAGAGGCCAAGGAAGCCACAACGAAAACCAAAGCCAAGCGCCTGCGAGACTTCCGGCTCGTACATCAGCGCAGCATCATTGAGTTTGAGCTTCTCGAGCGAGTCACGTAGCGCATCGTACTGATTGGCCTCAACCGGGAACAGCCCGGCAAACACCTGCGGCTGTACTTCCTTGAAACCGGGCAGTGGCTCGGCTGCAGGTTTGGCAGCGAGCGTGATGGTGTCGCCCACCTTGGCGGCTTTCAGTTCCTTGATGCCGGCGATGATGAAACCGACCTGCCCCGCCGACAGGGATTCACGAGCCACTGACTTGGGCGTGAACACGCCGACGCTCTCGACCAGATGCTGGGCGCCGGTGGCCATGAGCAGAATCTTTTCTTTGGGACGCAGTGTGCCATTCATCACGCGCACCAGCATCACCACACCCACGTAATTATCGAACCAGGAATCGACGATCAGTGCCTGCAAAGGGGCGTCGGGATCACCCTTGGGCGGCGGCACCTTCGCGATCAGTGATTCGAGCACATCTTCCACGCCTAGACCGGTCTTGGCCGAGCAATGCACGGCATCGCTGGCTTCGATGCCGATCACGTCCTCAATCTCGGCAATCGCATTGTCGGGATCGGCTGACGGCAGATCGATCTTGTTCAGTACCGGCACCACTTCAACGCCGAGATCGAGCGCGGTGTAGCAGTTGGCCACCGTTTGCGCCTCGACACCCTGCGATGCGTCGACCACCAGCAGCGCACCCTCGCATGCAGACAGCGAGCGGCTGACTTCATAGCTGAAGTCCACATGGCCGGGTGTATCGATCAGGTTGAGGTTGTAGACCTGTCCATCGCGCGCCTTGTACTGCAAGGCTGCGGTCTGTGCCTTGATGGTGATGCCGCGCTCACGCTCGAGATCCATGGAATCGAGTACCTGCGCTTCCATCTCTCGATCGGACAGTCCGCCGCATAGCTGAATGATGCGATCCGCCAGCGTGGACTTGCCGTGATCAATATGGGCGATGATTGAAAAATTTCTAATATTTTGCATTATTGCGGCAGGTACAAAAAAAGCGCTCTGAGCGGGGCGAGTCCCCAAGCGAGCGCCTTGTTTCGAAAGCTGTTCAGCTGCGCATTTTACCGGATTTGGAGGGGCTTCAGCCGCTGCCGGCAGACTGCGGGGAGTCCAGTCCGCCCTCAGGCCTCGGACAGAAAATCCCGTACTGCGTTTTCATTCAGGAAATAATGGCACAACTGCTGGTCCGGCTGGCCGCCGCGCTGTCCCACCAATACAGGCACCAGCTCGTCGTAGCGAGCCAGCAGCGCCTCGTTGCCATCGGCATCGATATCGATCACCTCGACAGCCACCGTATCGCCAGCCAGCTGCTTTAGCGCGGACAGCATGTCGTCGCACAGATGGCAGTAGCTGCGGGAGTAAAGGATGAAATGAATCATGGGCTCATACGTGACAACGCCGCAATCTCGATCTGGTCGAGATTGCGGCGACTGTGTTGCAAGGTAAGCGCTGGCGCTACGGCTGCGTCGGCCTCACCGGCACAAATTGTGAAGACTCTCCGCGGCGTACCAGCAACAACGCGTTCTTCTTGGGGTCCAGCTTAGCCACCAACGCGTTGAATTGCTTGGCATCCTTGATGTCGGTGTTGTTCAGACGGACGATCACATCACCCTGCTGCAAACCTGCGCGGCCTGCGGGGCCATCGGCCAGCTCGACCATCGCACCGCCCTCCAGCTTGAGCTCGCGCTTCTGTGCGTCGCTCAGATCAGAGACAGCCAGACCCAGCGCATTCAGGGTTTGCTCCTGCTTGGGCTTTTTCTCATCTTTTTTCGCAGTCTGCTCGGCTTCCATCTCGGCGACGGTCACCTGGAGGTCGCGCTTGGCGCCTTTGCGCAGTATGGTCAGCGTGGATTTCGAGCCGGGCTTGGTGTTCCCAACTAATCGCGGCAGGTCGCCGGATTTCTCGATGGTGGTGCCGTTGAAATGGGTGATGATGTCGCCTGCCTCAACGCCCGCCTTCTCAGCCGGGCTACCCGGCTCGACGCGCGCGACCAGCGCACCCTGTGCACGCGGCAGTCCGAGCGACTCGGCAACTTCCTTGGTGACTTCACCAATTTGCACACCAATGCGGCCGCGTACGACACGTCCGATGGTCTTCAGTTGTTCAGAGACGCGAATCGCCTCGGCTATGGGTACCGCAAAGGAGATGCCCATATAGCCACCGGAGCGGCTGTAGATTTGTGAATTGATGCCAACGACTTCTCCGCGCATGTTAATCAGCGGGCCGCCAGAGTTTCCGGGATTGACCGCCACATCGGTCTGGATCAGCGGCAGGTAGTCACCGGTATCACGCGAATTAGCCGAAACGATACCGGCGGTCACGGTGTTCTCCAAACCGAAGGGCGAGCCAATCGCGATCACCCACTCGCCGACACGCAGCTTGCTCGAATCGCCCATGGTCAGGCGAGGCAAGTTGCTGCCGTCGATCTTCACGAGCGCGACATCGGTGCGGCGATCCGAACCAATGATCTTTGCCTTGAACTCGCGCTTGTCGGTCAGGGTGACGAACACCTCATCTGCGCCTTCGACCACATGTGCATTGGTCAGCACATAGCCATCGGCCGAAATGATAAAGCCCGACCCGACGCCGCGCGGCACTTGTGGCTGCTCGTCCCCGCTACCATTGGGAGCGCGACGACCGCGCGGCGACGGCTGCGGACGCTGTCCCGGCGGCTGACCAAAGAAGCGACGGAAAAACTCCTGCATCTCTTCATCTTCGCCGCCCTGTCCCTGCTGCATTACTTTTGAACGCTCGGTGGTGCGAATGTTCACAACAGCAGGCCCGACCTTGTCGACGAGATCGGTAAAGTCCGGCAGGACGGCAGCATCCGCTGCCGGTGTCATGAGGCCCAGGCCGAGCCCCAGTCCGGCGGGCACGAAGAGGAAGGCGGTCGCCGAGAAAAAGGCGGCAGACAGTCGGCGGGAAAGTGCGGGCATGGTCTTCATGGGCTGTTATTTGATTGGAGGGGCAGTAAATTCAAGGCTATCGGCGACCTGACGGAGCGCCGCCATCGGGGTTTCGCCGACAATGGTAAGCCAAAACCCTCCTAGCCGCTTGCCGATCATATTGACCGCACCGCGCTGTACCGGCTGGGCACTGCGCGCCTCCGACCATGGCTCAATAAAGATGGACATCCCGGCCAGACCATCGGAGCAGACAATCTGTACAAGCTCGCGCGATCCTTCTTCAGCAGTCTGCGGGTTGCTCATGTTTCGGCGCAACGCTGCGACTCGCGAAAATCCCTCAGGCAGCCGGAATGACCAGCCCGAGAGATCAGCCTTGCCTTTCACCGCATGCTCGGTTTTCCAGCCGCGCACATCGGGCTCGCGCCAGCGAAACTTTCCGCCGCCCGCGGGCCAGACCGACAGCTGACTGAAGCTCGTCTGCGCAACCACCTGCCCGGTCTCGCTAATACTTTGCGCCCTGAGCAGCAGGCCGGTGACAGCGTCAAACCACAAACGATAGCCATAGCGAAGACCGTCGGCAGGCTGAAGCTGTAACAGCTCGGCCTGACGTCCGGCGACTCTGTCGGGAGAAAGGCTGCGTGGCCGGTAGTGCGCCAGCAGCTCGCGCGAGCTGCTGAAAGACAGCGCAGGGAATCCTCGCGTTCCCGTCGGCTCATCATGAACCACGATGCGCTCTTTCGTTAAGTACCAAGTAAGCTGCCTGCCCCGTTGCAGCATGTGTCGCGGCGGCCCTTCGAGGGGCTCCATACGCACCGTGCCCTCGTTGGTATCGGCCTGATGGGTGATTCGATAGTTGTCTGATTGCGGGCCTTGCTGGTGCATCACAACGCCCGTGTAATCCAGCCGACGCGCCGCATCACGCGCGCGCTCAAGCTGTCGCTGCGCCTGCAGCGCAATCGTCGGCGTATTGGCTGCATGAACGCTGGCACCAACGAACAATGCAACGACGGCGATCCATCGCCCTCGCAGCAGCCAATTCTGCGCGCTCAGCGACCGGAAAGACATACGTTATTTTTCGGGGCCGCTGCGGAAGGCAGCCTGCCTTGCCAGCACCGGGGCACCGTAAAGCGACGGATTAGCGCTCAGGTGCAGCAGTATGTAATCGACCTCCCTGCCGCGTGCCATTGCGCCACCGGCATCGGCAAGCATGGGCGGCGCCACCGCCGGTGCCGCAGCATTGGGTCCGGACGCTAGCGATGCCACTGATGGCGCGGATAACTCTAGCGAGGGAGGAAACAGGGAGGGCGACAACGCAAAACCGGCAGCGGCCGCTGCCACCGCGGTCAGGGCCACGCCCCACCCGCGCAGCCGATCGGAAAAATCTCTGCGTCGGGGGGCGAGCACGACAGGCTCGGCATCCAGTCGCTCTCGCAGACGAAGGGAAAAACCGGCGCTCAGATCGCCCGCCATCGGTTCATTGCGCAAACAGTCCCCAATGCGATGGTAGAGCTCCCAATCCTCGTTGAGCGTGCTCGGCGAGGACCCACGCAGTGCCGCAAGCAGCCCTGGCAATTGCTGAGCCTCAAGCTCTCCGTCGGCCAGTTCGGATACTTGCTGGCGGATCTGCTGTTCTCTGTTCATGATGCTCCCTGACCTTCACTTCTTTATTCAGTTCGGTTCAAACTTGCTGACATCCTGTGTAGTGTGCATCACCAGCGCTTGTCGGTAGCCGTATCGAGCAAAGGTCTGAGTTTTTCTGCGATGGCTTCTCGCGCACGAAAAATCCGGCTTCGCACCGTCCCTATCGGACAACCCATGACCTCGGCAATTTCGTCATAACTCAATCCCTCGATCTCTCGCAAGGTGATGGCCATTCTCAGCTCATCCGGCAAGGCTTCCATGGCCAGATTCACCGTTTCGGCAATTTGCTTGGTCGCCAGCATGGACTCCGGAGTATTAATATCTCTAAGATGCTCTCCGTCATCAAAAGTTTCTGCCTCCTCAGCATCTGCCTCAGTCGAGGTGGGCGCTCGCCGGCCTTGCGTGACCAGATAATTCTTGGCCGTGTTGATGCCTATACGATAAAGCCAGGTGTAGAACGCAGAATCACCACGGAATTGCGGCAGCGCACGATAAGCTTTGATAAAAGCCTCCTGAACGACGTCTTCTGCTTCAGCCTGATCTCGCACCAGTCGCGACACCAGCCGCATGAGTTTGCGCTGATACTTTGATACCAGCAACTCGAACGCCTTTTTGTCACCATGCTGGACGCGATCAACCAGGAGTTGATCTATATCGCGTTCTGTCGTCACTCCCCTGTTCCTCGCACATGCACAACCCCGGGATAGTCACTGAGGGAACTGTGGTCCGATACTTGGGTGCCGATGGCTATGCATACTGCCTCTTCGGCTACGACACTGCCGCAGCGCGCAAAACGCACATGGTCATCAATCGCAGCAACACTCCCGAGCTCGGACTACAGATTCAGTGCCCCCTTTGTCGTTGACTTGATAAAAGTTAAAAAGTTCAACCGACAAAAGAAAGCTGTGTTGGCTCGTCATAGAACGAGGATTTATTCAGCGTATTCCTTTGATGTATTGCGACGTGTCCTGTCGGATGATCCAGCGACAGGCGATAGAGAGATGGCGAAATGAGTCCGCGCTCATGGCATCGGACAGTACAGGTATTACGACCACCTGACCGTTCGCCATACGCAATCGGAGCAACATCATTGATGACCACAGCGTCGAATCCTTCAGCAGTTGAACTACCTCGCTGCCTTGTTGGTCATTCGAGACGGAATGACCCGCATCAGCAGCGACCTGCCCAGTGTGGTGCAAACGGATCACGCCAGTGCCGGATATATCAATGACAAAGGATTTTGTCAGAGTCAGAGCGCTGTAGAAGAGGCTCAGCGCTGCTACAGAACAAACCATCGCCAGCAGCTGATGCACGACAAGGCGTACCTCTGTGGCCGGTATTTGCCAGAGCAGGACGGCGGCACTGAACAGCAGCACTGACATCGCCAGTAGCAGGTATCGCAGAAGGCGCGACGGATGCGCGACCACCGAGGTCGCAATGCCATTCATGGGTTCAAGATAACGAAGGCGTCATCCGGTCGTGATCGACGGATGACGCCGTAGGAGATCAAACGTTGGCGAAGACCAGCGTGCCGTTGGTGCCGCCAAAACCGAAAGAATTTTTGACTGCGATATCAATCTTCATATCGCGCGCGGTGTTGGCGCAGTAATCAAGATCGCAGGCTGGATCCTGGTTGAAAATGTTGATGGTGGGTGGTGATTTTTGGTGATGTACTGCGAGCACGGTGAATACCGACTCCAATCCGCCAGCACCCCCCAGCAGGTGGCCGGTCATGGATTTGGTGGAGTTGACGACGATCTTCTTCGCATGATCGCCCAGCGCACGCTTGATCGCGACGGTCTCGGCGACGTCACCCAGCGGGGTCGAGGTACCATGCGCATTCACATAATCGACCTGATCGGCATTGATGCCCGCATTACGCATCGCAGCCACCATGCAGCGCCGTGCGCCATCGCCGTCCTCCAGCGGTGCGGTCATGTGATGTGCATCGGCGCTCATGCCGAAGCCCAGTAATTCTGCGTAGATCTTTGCCCCTCGCGCCTTGGCGTGTTCGTACTCTTCGAGCACCATCACGCCGGCACCTTCGCCGAGCACAAAACCGTCGCGATCCTTGTCCCAGGGACGAGACGCGGTTGCAGGATCATCATTGCGGGACGACAGCGCGCGCGCTGCTGCAAAACCGCCGAGGCCCAGCGGAGAGATGGTGGATTCGGCGCCGCCGGCGATGATGACATCGGCATCGCCGTATTCGATCATGCGGCCCGCTTCTCCGATGCAGTGCAATCCGGTGGTGCAGGCGGTCACGATGGCAATATTGGGGCCCTTGAAACCGTACTTGATCGATAGATGGCCGGAGATCATGTTGATGATCGACGCCGGCACGAAGAAAGGGCTGATGCGGCGCGGGCCGCGGTGAGTGTACTCGGAGTGGGTTTCTTCGATCATCGGCAGTCCACCGATGCCGGAACCGACAATGACACCAATGCGCTCGGCGTTTTCTTCGGACACCACCAGGCCGCTATCCTGAATGGCTTGCATCCCAGCGGCCATGCCGTAGTGAATGAATGTATCCATATGACGCGCCTCTTTGCCGGGGATGTAGTCCTCGACATTGAAGCCCTTGACCTCGCCAGCGAAGTGCGTCGAGAAGGGGCTGGCATCAAAACGAGTAATCGTTGCGATGCCTGAACGACCGGCTAGCAGGGTTTCCCAAGCTGCTGCCACGGTGTTGCCGACAGGTGAAACACATCCCAATCCAGTGACGACGACACGACGTTGCTTTGACCGGCTCAAACCTTACTCCTGAATAAAGTCAGACGTGAACTGCTTCAGCGATCTCAGGCCTTGACGTTGGCCTTGGCGTAATCAATCGCTTGCTGAACGGTAGTAATCTTTTCTGCCTGTTCGTCGGGAATTTCCATTTCGAACTCGTCTTCGAGTGCCATCACCAGCTCGACCGTGTCGAGCGAATCGGCACCGAGATCATCAACGAACGAAGACTCGTTCTTGATATCAGCTTCGGCGACGCCGAGCTGCTCAGCGACGATCTTCTTCACGCGGGCTTCGATGTCAGACATCTTTTTCCTCCAATGGATGGGTTACTTAAAGTGCGCGCATTTTATCAGGTTTGCGCGGTGAAACTCGGTTTTAAGCTTTTGCTTTTATTAACAGTATCGCGCAGGCAAAATCCCTGAAAACCTTTGATTTACGGGGCTCAGCCACCACTCATGTACATGCCGCCGTTGACATGCAATGTGGTGCCCGTGATGTAGCCTGCTTCCGCCGATGCCAGGAACGCAACAGCGGCGGCAACATCCTCAGGCATTCCGAAACGCCCTGCTGGGATCTGCTGCAGCAAGGCAGCGACCTGTTGCTCATTGAGTGCCTTGGTCATGTCGGTATCGATGAAGCCCGGCGCGACACAATTGACCGTGATGTTACGGCTGCCAATCTCGCGCGCCAGCGCACGGCTCATGCCGGCGACGCCGGCTTTGGCTGCCGCATAATTCATTTGCCCCGGATTACCGGCCGAACCCACCACCGAGGTGATGCTGATGATGCGTCCATACTTGGCTTTCATCATGCCACGCAGCACGGCACGGGACAATCTTGCGACAGCGGTCAGATTCGTCGCGATCACGGCATCCCATTCTTCGTCTTTCATGCGCATCGCCAGCTGGTCCTGGGTGATGCCAGCGTTGTTCACCAGAACCGACAATCCCCCTTGCTCTTTGCTGATGCTATCAATCAGCTGGTTCGATGCCTCCGCATCGTTCACATTCAGCACTGCGCCATGCCCAGCGTCGGCACGTACCGCTTTGAGGTACTCCGTGATCGCCGCAGCGCCCGACTCGGACGTGGCTGTGCCAACGACCTTCGCACCGCGTTTCGCAAGCTCAATCGCAATTGCCCGACCAATGCCACGCGAGGCGCCAGTCACAAGCGCTACCTGATTGTCCAGTCCTGATGGTTTGTTCATGAGTTCAATGTCTCCAGAATCGAATCCAGTGATGCCTGATCACTGATGCAGTCGGCGCTCAGTTCGCCATTGATGCGCTTGACCAGTCCGGTCAGCACCTTGCCGGGGCCACACTCGATCACGCGAGTGACACCATCCGCATGCATCTTCTGCACCGTCTCGACCCAGCGTACCGGGCTGGCTGCTTGCCTGACTAGTGCATCCTTGATCGCTGCGGGGTCCTGCACGACAGCGACATCGACGTTATTGATCAGTGGGATAGATGGCAGGTTGAAGGTGATGCTGACCAGGTAGTCACGCAACCGGTCAGAGGCAGGCTTAAGTAATGATGAATGGAAAGGCGCAGATACCGGCAAAGCCAACGCGCGCTTCGCTCCCTTCGCTTTTGCGGCGTCGCATGCGCGTTCGACCGCTGCCTTGTGCCCTGCGATCACGACTTGGGCAGGCGCATTGAAGTTGACTGGCTCGACCACCTCGCCTTGCGCGGCGTCCGCGCAGGCTGCACGGACATCATCGTCCGACAAACCCAATATCGCGGCCATGCCGCCCAGACCAACCGGTACGGCTTCCTGCATCGCTTGCGCACGGAAACGAACGAGCGGCACGGCATCCTTGAAATCGATCACTCCTGCAGCGACCAGTGCCGAGTACTCGCCCAGACTGTGTCCGGCAACTATCGCAGGCGCCATGCCGCCCGCCGCCACCCATGCACGATAAAACGCAACCGCCGAGGCGAGCATCACCGGTTGCGTATTGGTGGTCAGGTCAAGGTCTTCTTTCGGACCCTCGGCAATCATTTTGACCAGGTCAATCTTCAATGTGTCGGATGCCTCAGCCAAGGTATCGGCAACGACGTGATTACCGGCGAAGCCATTGAGCATGCCGACTGCCTGAGATCCTTGTCCGGGGAAGACGAATGCAATCTGGTTCATGGTGAGAGATAGTGGATAGAGACAGCGGTTGAGAGGATTGAGAGATCAGTCGTGAAATGAGATGGTGAAATCGAATGCACGTCGGAAAAGGTTGCGCTCAGAAGCGCACGAGCGCAGCACCCCAGGTGAAGCCACCGCCCACGCCTTCCATCAGCAGATGCTGTCCGCGCTGGATGCGGCCATCGCGAACCGCAGTGTCAAGTGCGAGTGGGATGGAAGCGGCAGAGGTGTTACCGTGCTGATCCACGGTGACCACCATTTTGTCGAGAGGAAGCCCGAGTTTTTTCGCGGTACCTTGCATGATGCGGATGTTGGCCTGATGCGGTATCAGCCAATCGATCTGAGAGGCTTGCATGTCGGCAGCAGCGAGCGTCTCGTGCGCGACTTCTTCCAGCACGGACACCGCCAGCTTGAACACGGCCTGTCCATCCATGTGCAGGAACGGGCTACCCGCCACCACACCCGCGCTCACGACACCGGGCACACACAAAATGTCGGCGTGACGACCATCGGCATGCATGCGCGTGGACAGTACGCCAGGCGCATCCGACGCTTCGAGCACGACAGCGCCGGCACCATCACCGAACAACACGCAGGTTGTGCGGTCGCTGAAATCAAGGATGCGCGAAAATACTTCCGCACCAATCACCAGCGCACGCTTGTGCATCCCGGTCCTGATGAAGCTGTCAGCTACCGACACCGCATACACAAATCCGCTGCACACCGCCTGCACATCTAGCGCCGCAGATTGATTGGTGATGCCCAGCTTACGCTGCACGACGCAGGCGGTGCTGGGGAAGCCTCCCAGAAAATCCGGTGTGGAGGTCGCAAGAATGATGAGATCGATATCGTTCGGCTGCAACCCAGCCATCTCGAGCGCGCGTTGCGCTGCTGCGCAACCGAGATCGCTAGCCATCACACCGTCATCCGCGAAATGGCGCGCGGAGATGCCGCTGCGGGAAACTATCCATTCATCGGAAGTCTCCAGTCCTCTTTCGGCCAGTGTTTTTGCCAGCTGTTCATTACTCACTCGACGCGAAGGCAAACAGCTGCCTGTGCCAGCGATTCTTGTGTAGATGCTCATGCGTTTATTTTTCAGTGACGCCCGTCTGCACTTCGACCGGCATCAGTTCCGCGATCGAGGTCTCGATCCGCGCCAGCACATCATGACGTGCCGCCTCGAATGCGCGTCGTATCGCCCATTCGAAACCATAGGCACTCTCGCCGCCATGGCTCTTGAACACCAGACCGCGCAAGCCCAGCAGGCTGGCGCCATTGTAGCGGGATGGATTCAGCCGTTGTGAAATACGTTTCAGCGCCCGTCTCGCCAAGAGCGCACCCAGCATGTCCAGCCAACCATGCTTCAACTCGCTGACCAGCACGCCCTTGATCAAGCGTCCCAGCCCTTCTGCTGCCTTGAGCGTGACATTGCCGACAAAGCCATCACAAACCACGATATCGGTCGTACCCTCGAAAATGTCATTCCCTTCAACATTGCCGTAGAAATTGATCAGACCTTTCTGATGATCGGCGCGCAGCAGCTCTGCGGTCTGCTTGACCAGCTCATTACCCTTGATGTCTTCTTCGCCCACATTCAGCAGACCGACTGTCGGACGCGCGCGGCCCTCGACCGCCGACACCAGCGCCGAACCCATGAGCGCAAACTGGTGCAGATGATGCGGCTCGCAATCGACGTTCGCGCCCAGATCAAGCACATAAGTTGGGCCATCTTTCTGGTTGGGGAGAATGGTGCAGATCGCCGGGCGATCGACGCCGGCGATGGTCTTGAGCAAGTAGCGTGACAAAGCCATGAGTGCGCCGGTATTACCCGCAGACACGCACGCTTGCGCGTGCCCGTCCTTGACCTGTGTGATCGCGACCCGCATCGACGAGTCTTTCTTGCGGCGCAAAGCGGTCTCGAGCGGATCGTCCATCTCAACGACCTCCGTCGTATGGACCACTGTGATGCGCGGATGATTTGATGCCCCCAGCTTGTCCAGTTCGGCGCGCACGGCGGGCTCTCGGCCGACCAGAATCAGCTCGACGGAGGCTTCGCTGTGAAGAAAGGCAACGGATGCCGGAACGGTCACGGACGGGCCGTGGTCGCCGCCCATGCAGTCGATGGAGAGTTTTATTGCCATGTTCGTGGCAGCGTGGGCCGCGCCGTTGCGCGAATCGCGATCAGCGGCATGGCTCATTCATGCGGGGGCATGACGACGGGGAGGAACTGGATACAAAAACGGCGCCAAGCAGTCGGTGACTGTTCACGCCGTAATCGGGACCAGCAAATTAGTCGTCGTTCTTGGTCTGCATGACCTTGCGGCCGCGGTAAAAGCCGTTCGGGCTGATGTGGTGACGCAGGTGGACCTCACCCGTGGTTGGCTCTACCGCCGTAGGCGGGTTCTTCAGCGCATCGTGCGAACGATGCATGCCGCGCTTGGACGGGGTTTTCTTGTTCTGTTGTACGGCCATGACTTACTCCTAAACCAATATTTCTTGCGAATCCAACATTTTAACATAGGGTGATGCACCGCCACACCCTGACCAGATTGGCAACTTTCAGAGCCAGTCTCGTGAATGAAAGCTACCTGACGACGCTCAGGATTTGAGATTCTTGAGTACCGAAAACGGTGACTCGGCCTTTTCTTTCTGCACTTCTTGCACCGGACCGGGGCAGACCGCATGCCGCGGTGACAGGGGCAGCGACAGCAGCGCCTCGTCTTCCACCAGCATCAGCAGGTCCATCGCCTTGCTGCCGACGATGACATCAATACGGTCATCATCGAGCCGTGCTTCGGTTTCATCAGCTCGCTCTTCGTCAACCGTCAGCACCAGAGTGGCATGCGCCTGAAGCGAGTGATCGAACGGGGCCATGCACCGCTGGCAAACCAGCTTGACGGTTCCCGACACATCCATGACCAGCTGGGGATCGCCGTCGGGATGGAGTCCACCCTGAAAAGACCAGCTCAACTCACCGCCAGCATCAGCGAGATCGGCGCACAATCTTGGGAATTCAGCAACTGGCGTTGAGCCAGAAGCCTGCCCGGCGGACCGGCAAAATTCAAAGCTGTCGACGACGTGAGCGCTCATGCGGACCGAGTGCCTCAGAAAACCGGCTATGATAGCAGGGTTTAACTGATATCCCAAATAAATCAGGCATTTGGCGAACGGGTAGGCGGGTTTTCATGCCGAATTCAAGTCGAATCCACTCGTTACGGAAGCCAGCTATTTTCAATTCATGCAACAAGCCCACTCGCCGCGCCTGATTCTCGCTTCCGGTTCAACCTACCGGAAAGCATTACTGTCCCGCCTGCAATTGCCCTTTGAGATCGACTCACCGGATATCGACGAGGCCGCATTACCGGGCGAAGCGCCCGAGCACACCGCGCTGAGGCTGGCCGAGGCCAAGGCGGAAGCTGTTGCCGCCCGCAATCCCGATGCGCTGGTAATCGGCTCTGATCAAGTCGCCACCCTCGATGGCGAACACATCGGCAAGCCGGGAGATCATGTGCGGGCACTCGCCCAACTCAAAAAAATGCGCGGTCGGGACGTAGTGTTCCACACCGCGTTGTGTTTGCTGGATACGCGCAACGGCAGTTCACCTCGCACTCAAAAGCAGAACGTGCAAACCCTGGTGCGCTTCCGGAATCTGCCAGATGCCGAGCTGGATGCCTACCTTCGGATAGAGCAACCGTATGATTGCGCGGGCAGCGCCAAAAACGAAGCACTGGGCATTGCACTACTTGAACAGATACGCAGCGACGACCCCAGTGCCCTGACGGGACTGCCGCTGATCGCTTTGACCACCATGCTGCGTCAGGCCGGCGTGGCACTCTTCGTGTCAAGCGGCCAGCAATGAATGGCACACTCTACCTGATACCCAATGCTCTGGGCCCCGGCGCACTGGAAAACGTGATCCCCGCGCCGGTGCGTGAAGTCACCGCCAGCATCGACTACTTCATCGCCGAGAATGCAAAGACAGCGCGAGCATTCCTGAAGCTCGTCGCTGAAACGCACCCACTAGGCAAACCCCTGCAGGACATCGACATACGCGAGCTGAATGTGAAGACGGCGCCAGCGGAAATCCCCGCACTGCTGACGCCACTGCTGAGCGGGCGACACGCTGGTCTGCTGTCCGAGGCCGGCGTACCAGCGGTCGCCGATCCCGGAGCAGATCTGGTACGGCTCGCGCATGACAAGCAGGTCATCGTCAAACCGCTGGTGGGGCCGTCATCGCTGTTGCTGGCGCTGATGGCCAGCGGATTGAACGGGCAGAGCTTTGCGTTTCATGGCTATTTGCCAACCGATGCCGCTCAACGCGCGCAGCGCCTGAAACAGCTCGAGCAGCGCTCGCGTCAGGAAAAGCAGACCCAGATCTTCATCGAGACACCCTACCGCAATGAGGCATTGCTTGAGGCAATGGCGACGCACTGCGCCGCCGGTACGCTCGTGTGCATCGCGACCGATCTGACGCTGGAGAGTGAATCCGTTCGCACGCAGGCAGCCTCGCTATGGAAGCGAGATATCGATACCGGGAACATGCCCGATATCAGGAAGAAACCAACCGTGTTCTTGCTGCTTGCTTGACTTATCAGGTAACGGCAGAGAATGATCGCCTGTGAACTGCCATTGCAGCCCAAGCGGGGATCCACGGCCGGGCACCCATCACTCGGGCCCCACTTCACAGCAGGCACTATCAGCGCGGCTTCATCCATTCACTGGACATTGCGCGCACAGCGCCCTCACCCATCGCCGCACCGAATTTTTTCAGTACACGATCTGACAAGCCCTCTCTTACGGTGTAGTCGATCACGTCCTCGGCTTTGAGCACATCGCGCGCGACGCTGTCGACCGTTCCCAGCGCATCGGCCAGCCCTAGTTTTATTGCGGTATTCCCTGTCCAGAAAAGTCCGGAAAAAATCTCAGGTGACTCTTTCAGTCGCTTGCCGCGCCCATTGCGGACGGCGGTAATGAATTGCTCATGGATCTCTTTCAGCATCGCCTGAGTGAATTCCTTGTGACGCATGCTCGTCGGAGAAAAAGGATCCATCAGCGCCTTGTTCTCGCCAGCGGTCATCAATCGCCTTTCGATACCCAGCTTGTCCATCAGGCCGGTAAAGCCGAAACTGCTCATCAGCACACCAATAGAACCGACGACACTGGCCTGACTCACATAAATCTTATCTGCAGCGGCAGCAATGTAATAGCAGCCTGAAGCGCACATGTCCTCGACCACCACATACACAGGCTTGTTCGGATGCAAATTGCGCAGCCGGGTGATTTCATCATTGACGATTGCCGACTGCACCGGGCTACCGCCGGGGCTGTTCATTTTCAGGATGACGCCCACCGAGCCCACATCGCTGAACGCATCGTTGAGTGCGGGCAGGATGGAACTGACTGACGCCGTGCTGCTGTCGCTGTCGATCTCGCCGTCGATTTCTACCAGTGCGGTATGACGGGCGGTGACCGGTTTCGACGATCCCTTCAGATCGAACGCCATCCAGATGGCGAACAGCGCGACAAACAGTGTCGCAAAACGGAAAAACACTCGCCAGCGCCGGTTCGCTTGCTGTTCTTCGAGCATCGCTTTTGCCAGCTGCTCAAGCATCGCGTACGGCGATGCTGATGAGGTTGCGGACGGCGTATCAGGCGGTGATGTCTGCTGCGCCCCGGGATGCAGATCCGCCGAGTGTCCAGAAGACGAAGCAGATCCTGCATCGGTCGGTGTGTCTGGTTTATTGCCAGCAGAACCGTTGGTGTCATCATTCATCGGAGGCCCTCGAGAATCAGATGTTGTTGTTCATTCGTTATTGATGCGTTATTGATGAGCTGCTCATACATGCGAATGCATGCTCATGCTCTTGCCGGTCGGATGAACTCGTCGGCTTCCCAGAAAATTTTGTTGTCGCGTTCGACCACGGTCACCGGGTGCAAGCGCCCTCCGCGGCAGGGGCCGCCTGCGCAGCGACCCGTGTCCGGTTCGTACAATGCACCGTGGGTGGCGCACATCAGATACAGCCCACTGGATTCAAAGAATTCTCCCTCGTTCCAGTCAAGTTCCATGGGCACATGCGCGCAGCGGTTCAGATAGGCGTGCGGCTGGCTGCCGTAGCGCACCACAAATGCAGAGCAATCCTCGCCGCCCGCCGTGACCGGAAAGCGAATGCCTTTGCCGCCTTCGGCAAGCGCATCGGAATCGCACACGTAGATAGGCTCAGACATAAACACTTTCATCGAGGCCGCGTAGTTGTGGATCACGCATGTTCATTCAACCATGCATGCAAATCGCCGATGGAGTCGGCACCGAACATCGGTGACATGGCCTGCAATTCTTCGCGCGGGTGTGCACCGAAATGCACGCCGATCGCCGCAGCGCCGGCGTTACCGGCCATCTGCAAATCGTGTGTGGTGTCTCCGATCATGACGGTGCGACGCAAGTCCTGACCCAGCTCGCGTGTGATTTCGTGCAGCATGGCCGGATGGGGCTTGGAAAAAGTCTCGTCCGCACAGCGCGTGGCATCGAACACCGACATCAGTCCCGCCGTGTTGAGCGCCCGGTTCAGACCGACCCGGCTCTTGCCCGTAGCCACCGCCAGAAAATAGCCCTGCGCCGCCAGATCAGTCAGCATCTCGCGCACGCCATCAAAGAGCGTCAGACTGTGATCCTGCGAAAGATAATGATGTCGATAACGCTCAACCATGCGCGGATAGGATTTGGGATCTAGGTCGGGCATGGCACGCTGCATCGCATCTTGCAGCCCGAGGCCGATCACGTGCGACGCTGCACGTGTATCAGGGACCGGCAAGCCGAGGTCGCGCGCCGCTGCCTGCATGCTGGCCACGATCGTGGCGGTGCTGTCCATCAGCGTGCCATCCCAGTCGAAGACGATCAGGTCAAATTGTTTTCTGGGCATGAACCTGTCTCTTCCTTGGTGGCACTGAGTCGCTGCGTTGTGGTTATTACTGAGTATGTCGGGGTGCCTGAAGACTGTCGAGAAACCGCTCGCAAGCCTCGGGCATGGTCGATTCGATACTGACCTCCTCGCCGCTTGCCGGATGCTCGAAACGCAGCCGCCATGCATGCAGGAACATGCGCTTGAGCGCACCGCGTCCGGGTTCGATTTTCTGTAACTGCCGGTTGAACGCAAAGTCACCGTATTTCTCGTCGCCCGCAATCGGAAAGCCCGAAGCGGCAAGGTGCACACGTATCTGATGCGTCCTGCCTGTCTTCAGCTCGGCCTCGAGTAAGGCAAAGTCGCCGTATTTTCGCAATAAATTGAAGATCGTGTGAGAAGGTTGGCCATCCGACTGAACTCGGACGCGTCGTTCGCCTTCCGGCGTGGTGTACTTAAACAGCGGTAGCTTCACATGCTGCCGGCGATGCTGCCACTCCCCATGGACCAGCGCCAGATAACGCTTATCGATTCGGCCAAGGCGGATTTGCTCATGAAGGGTAACGAGCGCGCTGCGCTTTTTTGCGAGCATCAGGATGCCCGAGGTCTCCCGATCCAGCCGGTGCACGAGCTCGAGAAACTTGGCCTGCGGCCGCGACGCCCTCAGCTGCTCGATCACGCCATGGCTGACGCCAGAGCCACCGTGCACCGCGACACCCGCCGGCTTATCGACGATCAGGAGATGCTCATCTTCCAGCAAAATCTCGAATTCCACTGCGGGGACATGGGTCGCGACGCGTTCAGCAATCCGGATCGGCGGCACCCGCACCGTATCGCCCTCAACCAGGCGATAGGTCTGCGCGATCCGCCCTTTGTTGACCCGTACCTGACCGGAACGAAGTACCTGATAAATATGGCTTTTCGGTACGCCCTTGCAGAGTTTTATCAAAAAATTATCGATGCGCTGCCCGGCTTCGTCTGGCCCGATGACCAGCCATCTCACCGCAGGATACCCAGCCTCTCCGGCCGGCTCGCCGCGAGATCTCTCACCAGCCTCAGAAAGTCTCGCTAAGTCCTTCATTTTGAATATATAATCGGGTCAGCGGAGAACTTCCGCGGAATGTGTCAGAAGAAAAAACAGATTCTACACAGGGGCGTCTCCATTGGCCCCGCCTATTCGAAAACCTGCGCGAGATTGGCATTGCCATCGCAGCCCGATGCGACCCGAGAGGTCCGCACGCAAGGCGAACGATTTCCCGCAACGGTGTTCAGGCAGCTTCAATGGTAAAGCTGTGCATGCAGGCAGTCCTGCGCGGTCGGGGTCGCACCGAAGTTGCGACCGGACAGGCGCCGGAGTGCCGGAAGCGAAAGCCAGGAAAAGTAAGGATTAGTCTGGCAAGCCGTTCACCACTGAAGGCTTGCCGGCAGATGCAACTGAGATTGCTTGCAATATTTGCTAACCACAGGAACCCGAACGACCATGGTCGATCCACGCCACCGCCCAGATGACGAGCAGCCAAGTACGGCGCGCTCGGTGTCCGCGCCCGCGTGATCCTGCTGCGCAAATAGCAACGCCCGCAGTTCCATCCGCGCCCTGTGCGGCGAGCGCGATGCGCTCTGTCCCACGTAACGGCAATACTCTCCTCCTAGCTCCGTCCTCCCGCATGCATCCCATGACGTTGCCGTGCTGATGGCTCGCGCCCGCACGGCAGACACAGGCCCTTTCCGGGTCCCGGAGCCACACAATATGAAACGCATGCTGTTCAATGCCACGCAACAAGAAGAATTGCGCGTGGCGATCGTCGACGGGCAAAAGCTCATCGATATCGATATCGAGACCGCCGGTCGCGAGCAACGCAAATCCAACATTTACAAAGGCGTCATCACCCGTATCGAGCCCTCGCTCGAGGCCTGCTTCGTCAATTACGGCGAAGAGCGCCACGGCTTCCTGCCATTCAAAGAAGTCGCCCGCAGCTATTTCCGCGACGGCGTCGATGTGCGCAATGCCAGCATCCGCGAAGCGCTGCGCGAAGGCCAGGAAATCATGGTGCAGGTCGAGAAAGAAGAACGCGGTAACAAGGGCGCCGCCCTGACCTCGTTCGTTTCGCTGGCCGGCCGCTATCTGGTGCTGATGCCCAACAACCCACGCGGTGGCGGCGTGTCGCGCCGCGTCGAGGGCGAAGATCGCCAGGAACTGCGCGAGACCATGGACAAACTGGACCTGCCACAAGGCATGTCCGTCATTGCCCGTACGGCAGGCATCGGCCGCAACGTCGACGAGTTGCAGTGGGATCTGAACTACCTGATGCAGCTGTGGAACGCGATCGATGGCGCCAGCAAGGCCGCGCCCGGCGCCTTCCTGATCTATCAGGAATCCTCACTCGTAATCCGCGCGATCCGCGACTACTTTCAGCCCGATATCGGCGAAATCCTGATCGACACTGACGACATCTTCGAACAGGCGCAGCAGTTCATGAGTCACGTGATGCCTGACATGGTGCACCGAGTTAAGCGCTACCGTGACGATGTGCCGCTGTTCTCGCGCTTCCAGATCGAGCATCAGATCGAGAGCGCCTACTCGCGCACCGTGCCCCTGCCCTCCGGCGGCGCCATCGTGATCGACCATACCGAGGCACTGGTCTCGGTGGACGTCAACTCCGCACGCGCGACCCGTGGCAGCGACATCGAAACCACCGCGTTCAACACCAATCTTGAAGCGGCCGATGAAGTCGCGCGGCAGCTGCGCCTGCGCGATCTGGGCGGTCTGATCGTGATCGACTTCATCGACATGGAGAACGCCAAGAACCAGCGCGAGATCGAAAACCGCCTGAAAGATGCGCTGCACTACGATCGTGCGCGCGTTCAGATGGGCAAGATCTCCCGGTTTGGTCTGATGGAGCTCTCCCGTCAGCGACTGCGTCCGTCGCTTTCCGAGGGCAGTCATGTGACCTGCCCGCGCTGCAACGGCACAGGTCATATCCGCGATACGGATTCTTCCGCCCTGCAAGTGCTGCGAATCATCCAAGAAGAGGCGATGAAAGAAAACTCCGCCGCCATCCACGTGCAGGTACCTGTCGATGTGGCTGCCTTCCTGCTGAATGAAAAGCGCGGCGAGATCCTGAAGATCGAGAATCGCCATCGCGTATCCGTGGT
>JACCEC013060060.1_pt1 | contig 35877 bp, 64 predicted proteins | sample 7450121 | NCBI WGS metagenome assembly JACCEC01 (sample SAMN15323455, study PRJNA562643) | freshwater metagenome | isolation source: river surface water | place: USA:Blue River Watershed | collected 2017-08-18 | reverse complement strand
CTAGTCCAAAGCAACTTGAGTATGAAGTTATTAAGGCGAAGTTTGCTTGTGAGTTGAACGACAAGTGGCACAGTCGCTTGCCCTATATTCACTGGAGCAATGTGGTGAGAAACACTCACTATGTTTGCTTTGGAGCCAAAGACGAAAACGGTGACTATGTCGCTGTCGGTATTTGGTCGAGTCCTGTTGCTCAGAACAGATTCAAGTTTGGAAAGCAGATGCTTGAGTTGAGACGAATGGCTATCTCGGCTGACTGCCCGAAAAATACAGCGACCCATATGCTGAGGTTTATGCGTCGGTGGATATATAATAACAAGCCAGATGTTGCGATGTTGATTAGTTACCAAGACACAGAGGTTCACTTAGGGACAATTTACAAAGCAGACAACTGGGTCGAAGCAAGTCTGAGTTCTGGTCTTGCTTGGAACACAGAGAAACGCAAACGAAACAAAGAGCAAAGTCTTGCCCCAAAGGTAAGATGGGAATACAAGTTGAGAGACTACAAGGAGATAGAGACAAATGAGCAAAGTAGCGATTCTGCTAACTGACGAGTTCGGTGAAGAAGTTATGGTAACTCCAATCAAAGAGTTACCAATGCGAGTAGTTGCCGAGTTGTCAGACTTAGATGCTATGCCAATCAAAAAGCAATACACCACGCTTATGACTTTGGTTGAGTCTGCCTCAGACAAGTCCGTAGCAGAGAAAGTCGGAGAACTGACTCAGGAGCAGTTCACCAAATTTCTAGAAAGATGGTTCATAGCCTAGTTGACAAAGGTCAGCGAAGTCTATAAACTGGTATAAACAAATGACACACCAACACATAACGACAAAAGATTGGACAAAAATGCCTACACCTCTTCAGAAGAGACTCGGTCTAGCAGAGAAGATTTGGACAGAGGAAGAACTTAGAGAGCAGTACGCTGCCTACATCAAAGAGCAAGCCAAACAATACGACCCTGAGTCACAGTGGAAAGTTGCTGGTTGGCGGATGTTCCCTAACCACATCGGCGATTGCCGTATGGTCATTGCCTTTGAGACTCGTGTCGATGTTCGCTCAGACGACCTATACGAGATTGACCCAAAGCCAAAGCCTTGGAAGATTGCTTACAGAAAGAAATTAGACGACCCAACTTATGCCCCGATAGGTCCTTACTCAGAGAACTCTTTCGAGACTCTTGATGAAGCACTGAATCAATTTGTCTTGACTGCTCAGCGTATTGAGCGAGAGTTCAAGGCTGCTGGGATTACCGAGGACTCACCAAGACAAGGTAAGTGTGCTAGTTGTGGAAGTATCTACGACTGGAGTGAGGTTCACGGCTACAGAGGTATGACCACTCTTCGCCCATACACCCAGTACGATGATGTCTATGATGGATGTCGAGGTTGGGACTAATGGAAGACTTTGAATATTTCGAGGAACAGATTGACGAGGCGTTTGATAATGTCGCGACAGTCTTTGTCTCTCTAGATGGTGAAGAGATTCAGTTGACCTCAATGTCCGAGATACCAGTGGACAAGATGCTTGAGTTCGTGATGTCTGACAACAACGAAAAACTTGCTCTGATGTTTGGACTGGTTGAGATGTGTGTGGTCAACCCAGAGGACTTCAAAAAGATTCAAGTGTTGAACACCAAACGGTTTATGAGATTCGTAGACGATTGGACAACCAAGAGTTCCAAAGAAGCACTAGGAGAAGACGAAGATGAGTAAGCCTCATTACAATGTTTTGATTGCGACCCCTGGCAGATTGCTACACAATGCCTATGTCAAGTCTCTGATTGAAACTACCAACTGGCTCAATGAGCAAGGTCTCACTTACAAGTTCATCAATGCTGCCTCTTCGTTTGTTCCGCAAGCGAGAGAAATGACTGCGCTTGATGAGCAAGAGTCGAACTGGGAAACTAACGCAGTAGGTGCTGGTAAATACACTTACGACAAAATCTTTTGGATTGATTCAGATATCTCTTGGTCTCTTGAAGCGTTCAAGAAAATCTACGAGAGCGAGCACGATATCGTTAGCGGTCTCTACTACACCTCGGTGATTGATATGACAGTCAGCGCATCTGGGTTTGGACCTAACGGTTATCCGTTCACCTACAAAGAGTTGGATTTTTTTATGGTCGATGAACCAATCGAAGTCTTCGGAGTTGGATTCGGATTTGTCGCTATGAAGTATGGCGTCTTTGAGTTGATGCCAAGACCTTGGTTCCAGATTCAAAGAGTGGACTGGATTGAGAAACGAGTGACATTAGATATCGGAGAAGACTACTCTTGGTGTATCAGTGCTCGTAAGTGTGGCTTCAAGATTATGTTGGACAGCAGTGTCAAAGTTAGCCACCACAAAGAAAGTGAGTGGTATCTCAGATGAGAGTCTGCGGGTTCTGTAACACAGGACACCACCACAACTGTAAAAAAGAAATAAAGTATTACGAAAAGATATGGGTATGCGAATGCCCACACGGAGACGAAGATGCGAGCAGTGACACTAAAGGTACAGACGATTCGGGAACTGAGCAAGAACCTGTCGGTTGACCTAGACAAAGTAATTTCTAAATACCCAACTGAAGAGTTTGCTGGCAGACTGACCAGACAGATGGCAGAAGATTCTTTGAAAGAAGATATCTCACCAGAACTTGAGACCATCTTGAACCAAGTCTGCGACTTGCCATTTCTCAAAGACAAGAGAACTCCAGTCGATTATGGTCTCGACCTAATCTATGGTTGGTTGATGGAAGATATCGCAATTCAGTATTTGATTGACCACGGATTCAAGCCAGAGAAATCTGGCAGTGATGCTGGTCGCGTCTTCCTAAAAGATTTTCAAATCACAGCGAACTCTGATATCACCATCAATGGTCACCACTTTGATATCTACTTCGACAGCGGAAATCTTTGGTATGACCAGAACGGTATGGATGTTCGCGAAAGCAAGTGGAACGCTCTTCGAGCAGTCAATGGTTCAATCCTTTGCTTCAGTCGAGCAGGTGTTGGGTTAGTTCACACTTTCCAGCACAACGATTTCGGAATCTGGGAGAACCCTGCTTGGGGATTCAAGCGAGCAGTTGTTGTCAACGATATGCGAGACCGCCTAGTGCCACCTTGGGTTATGGCGTTCTCACTAAGTAATTTCTTAGGACTCTCTGACTTTGAAAGATTAGGTGGTGAAAGCAAATGGAAAATCTACGAAACCTGATTAGAAAAATCTTTTTCAAAGAGCGTCTCTTGACGCATCAGCACGGACCGAGATATAAACTAGGCAAATGATTTCATACTCCATCAGACCAGTGGCATCAAAAGATGCTAACCATATGGTCGTGGAGAATCACTATCTCCACCGAAAAGCCAGCACTATGTTTGCGTTCGGCTTATTCGATGGCGATGAAATGATTGGTTGCGTTATCTACGGAAAGCCAGCCTCACCGAGTCTTTGTGTCGGAGTTTGTGGTTCAGATGAATCAGACAAAGTTCTGGAGTTGACAAGACTTTGGATAAAAGACGGAACGCCCAAGAATACAGAGTCGTATCTCATTGGGCGCTCTCTAAGACTTTTGCCTAAGGAAAAAGATATAATCGTTTCCTACGCAGAGATTGGTGCTGGTCACATTGGAATTGTGTATCAAGCAACCAACTGGATTTACACAGGTATGTCTGACCGCCATGTCGAGTGGCGACTAGACGGAAAATCAGGTTCGCACTCGCGCCACCTCTTCGACCCTCACGGCGGAGTCAATGGTGCGAAAGCGTTCTATGGCGATAGACTTGAAAGACACGAGCGACCCAGAAAGCACCGCTATGTGTATTTCAACACTTCCTCAAAATCGAGGAAGAAAGAACTGCTGGATAAGTTGAAATACAAAATCCAGCCTTACCCAAAGAGAGATACAAAAGATGAGTTGGTTCAAAAACTTATTCAAGAAGAAGCGTAAGCGTCTTCCAGCACGAGACCACATTGGTCGATTCATTGCCGACGACAAAGGCAACCCACTGTTCACCGATTCTCCGCAAGAAGAAATCGACAAGGCAATCGCACGAGCAAAGAAGCGTGATGCTGAAATTCAAAAGTTGCTAAATGCCAAAGCCAAAACTTCAGAAAAGAAGTCGACTTGTGGTTGTGATGTTTCAATCAAGAAGTGCTCTTGCTCAGAAAAGAAAGTTTCTCCAGCACCAAAGGCTAAGCCAGCGGTAAAGAAGCAAACACCAAAAAAGAAATAATTTTCAAAACACTTTTAAGAATTAGCCCCGAAAAAATCGAACCCTTGATTTTTCGGGGTTTTTTCTTCGTTTCTAAATGAAAAGTGCTCCCCGGTCACTCACCAGGGGCAAAATTTCGCCGAAAGCAGATTTCGCCAATAGCGTATAGTGGGAACTGTCGGAGCACACCTTCGGCGGGAAGAGACACCTTTGAATTGCGATGTTCGCAAAAAGAATGGGTCAGGCGGGAAGCAGTCTCTCCCCAGTCTTCCCGTCTGACTCTCAATGTAAGGACACTTGTTATGTCAGACGCTCTTGAATCAAAAGACCCGTTTGCTAAACCTGAGTTGGAACAACCAGAAGTCCAAATCGACACCCCTACCAATCTCAGACCTGACCTCTCGCTCTTTGGCATTGAGGAAACCGACCGAGGAATCTGCCTCGATACTTTTGAAAACAGACAGGCGTTGCGTCGAGCGAAATTCAACTGGCTTCCTGTCTATGCTGTGAACGGCGTTCCGACTGGACTAATCCAAGCCATCTCTCCTGAGATGCAAGCACAGCAACGGCTGATGTCGCTTGATGAAAAAGTCGCAATCTTGACTGACCCTGACAATAAAAATTCTGATTATATAACTGGCTACAGTCTCATAGCCGAGTCAGCAGCAGACTACATCGCCCCACCTTGGGTCTTAGGAGCAACACGCGCTTGGGCTAAGCAACAGAACTCTGGGGAACTCGCGCATGGAAAAAAGGAACTCCCACTTCCTAAACGCTGTAAAGCAATCAAAGACGATGGCATCCGTTGCCAACTTTGGACTGGTGGGCGACCACAAGATGATGGCTTATGTCGAGTCCACCTCGGCTCACTAAGGAATAAACCTACCGACTCAGTGGAACGCGCTCGCGCCCGTTTGACTCAAGCGACGCCCGCTGCCGTCGACACCCTTGAGGAACTTATGAACTCGGCAGAGTCCGAACCCGTAAAACTCAAGGCGGCTGCCGAAATCCTAGACCGCGCTGGTATTCGCGCTGGTATTGATATCAATACCGATGTCACTCTCGATGTCCGCCCTGCTGCCAGCATTATTGCCGAGCGTCTAGCACGGCTATCTCAAAACGCAATCGAAGCCCAACGGCGTTTCGAGATGGTTGATGAGCCAGAGACAGTTATAGTAGAAGAAACCGTTGACGCAGAGGTAGTTGAAGATGACGCTAAATGAAGTAATCGACCAGTTGGTCGACCTCGCCAACGGACTTCACGATGATGTTAAGTTAGCGTCGACGCGCGTCGAGCACATTCGATTGACGGCACGGGCAAACGAAGCGGTCAATGTATTACATAACCTTATGCATCTCCAGGAAGCGACGGTCATATCAAGTGACACCCAAACCAAAACAGCCGACGGCGAGTGAACTCCGCGAGCGCTTCATCTCTAAAGCATTAGAGTATGTCGGATACGAAACCACCAACGGCATGGAAAATGTCTTTGGCCAGCGCACGGGTCTAAACGGCAAGCCTTGGAACGGTCTCTTTATTGATGTCGTTGCGGTAGAAGCGGGCGTGCGTTTACCCGTAGCGCACACGGTGTCAACGGTAGCCCTCGCGCATTACCTGGGTCACGGGTTTTTCCATGCAAGACCACGGCGAGGAGACATAGTCTTCTTACAGATGTCGACGGCAAGCGAGTTTGGCTCGCCACATATTGGTATAGTAACGGATACCTCACGGTATGCTGTAGACGGTATTATACAAACGGTGGAAGCGATGACGGCAAGCGGATTGCCACGGCAAGCGCAAGTTCCTAACGGTGTTTATGTTAGAACGCGTCATCAAACGGAGGTCATCGGATACGCTCGCCCGAAATATAAAACGGCAAGCCAACTAACCCCCAATGAAAATGCGCCAACGGTGACCCCTGCACAGGTGCGTAAAGGTATGAGACATAAGAGCGTCGAGTTGGTACAACTCGCGTTGACCAAAGTTACTGGAGTCAAAGGTTTTCCAAGAGGGCACTTCGACACAAAGACCAAACTCGCTTATGCGAAATTCCAAAGGGATATTGGGTATGTGGGCATCTCTGCATCTGGCGATGCAGACCTGAATTCCTTGAAAGTACTGGGCGAACTCACTGGTTTCTTCAACGCGAAGCCATAGCAGTAACCACTGACATTTATTTTTCGATAACAAAAGCATAACTTCTAATGTTTTTTACTTGACAAATCTCAAAAATCGCTTTAGAATGTCTCCGACATTCTAAAGTTAATTTAGATACAATTCCCCCGGACTCCCAGTAAATACAAGGCTGCTTCCATCTGAAGCATAACGGCGAGCCTCCCTAAAAATCTTTTATGCTACAGACGGCGTGCCCGTAAGCGGGAACACGGCGAGCGCTAACGGGTGCCCGCTTTTTCCATGCGAACGGTGTGCATGGAAAAAACGGTAACCCAGGCAACGGCGAGCCTTAGCGGGTTGGGTGTAGCATAAGAACACAACGGCGAGCGCTAACGGCTTGCGTCTAGACGGAAAGAAATAACGGATATGGATTTTGAAGACTGGTTGAAGATTGGGTTTGACAACGGGTGGGTTGGAGCACCTGTATGTGAGACACACGACGGCTTGCCTATGACGGCAAGCGAAGAGAAAGAATTCGAGGAGGGGACTGACCCCTGCATCAATGTCCTGCGTCTCTACGAGACGGTGGAAGAAAAGATGGAAGTCGAAGAGAACCACAGTCCAAGTGTGTGGCGTGCATCTAACCGTGGGCTTGGAATCTCGCCCCTAGGATAATTTATAAAATCAATAGTTTCGTAATGTTTTATGATAAAAGCATTATGAGACACATTGAGATGCACCTAATCGAGTCGAGCAAAGATGTTCAGTCTGCCAACAATGTTGGGCTGAGCGTCGAAGATGATGAAGTATGCGAAGAGTGCCTAGTCCCTGTTGGGGAAGTAGTTGGCTCCTCGAAGTTCGCGTCGTTTGTTCTTTGCCTCGACGATGAAGCAGAGTGGGTAGTTTGCGCTGATTGCGCGAGACCTGTCCTCTAAACCTGGGTTACCACTTTTTCCATGCAGATGGAGATTCCATGCTGGCGCATGGAAAATGAGGCGGCCCAGGTTTTTTGCTGCCTAGCGCGAAACGCGCCCAACGCGCCTGATGCACCGGGGCGTGCATAAGAAAAGTTGCTTATGCTTTTCCAGGGTGAGGCTTCTCGAAGATTTCGCCCAGAGCGAACAATGCTTGACATTGGGAATTATTTGCCCAATACTCTAGTTGTAGTAGTTAGAAACAAAACGACAAATTACGAGGAGACAAAAAAGTGGCAACACCTAAATACCCACACATCAAAGTGTCGATGCGACACAAAGCAACTGACCCACTAGCAGTTCTCATGAAAGTCTCATTTGAGATGCGAGCCGCTGGAGTTCCAACTGAGGAACTGAACAACTACCTAAAAGCAATCCTCACGATTGTTAAGGGCGATGTGAATGACTTCACTCGCGCTAAGGAAGTTGTCTTGGAATCACTGAAGTGGGTAGACCTCACTGATTAAATGTCAGTGGGTGTCTATACACTCAAAAGAGTCAGGTTCGACACGCCAAAAAAGTTTTTTGGAAATGGACTTGACAAGGGATTGAATCTCTGGTTCAATTTCTAATAACAACAAAAAAGTGTTCATCAACTAAGGAGACCAAACACTATGAACGCAAAGACAGAAAAGGACTGCGCTGGTAAGGCGCTTTACCTAGAGTTCCGCAAGGACAACTACACCTACCAGGTGATTATCACACCACCTGCCATTGACATCGAGGGCAACTATGTTCCTGCTAGTGCGATGGAGAGACGAATCTCGTCTTGGCATCCACGCAGAAACTGGAACTTCTCGTCTGTGCCAACAAACGCTGACTTCGCATTACAGCGCGACGCAGATGGTTCGTTCTCGCAGATGCTTGACACTGCTCAAGCGCAGTTCGTAGCGTCAGTTCACATCAAGCGTCTGATTGCTCGCACCCTAGACTCTCTCTTCCACAAGGGCTGGGCTTTGCTCAAGCAACCTGTGGCAGTAGAGGCCACTTACAAAGACTTGGCACTTATCAAGTCTGGTAAGACTTCCAACGACCTTGTTCGTCGCATTGAGCGTTCACGCAAGGCCTTTGGATTCCCAGAGGCTCTATTCGACGAGCCAGTAACCACACCAGTAGCGTAATCATTTAGGAGACCATACATTATGCCTACATTTATTCCGGGTTCCCCACAAGAGTGGGTTGCCGAACAAGTCCGATTCAACGAGAATCTTCCGACTCTGCTCAACGCAGTTGTTGGTCAGACTCTCAACTCAGTAGTCGCGTCAGACCTTAACCTTGTTTATGACGAGACCACTGGCAAAGCAGTCCTTCGCAATCGCGATGGCGCACCAAAAGTTAGGAGCCGCAAGGTGAATCAAGTTGACGCTCTAGAGGGCGAGGCTTTCTATGTTCGACCTAATGGCGACAAATACTTCGCTCGCACTTGGGGCGACCACATCGATGTCGAGGTTGCTCGCAAGCAACGCATCTCGCCTCGTGGTAAGTCCATCTTGCTTTATGGCGCACCGGGCACTGGTAAGACTGCGATGTTCGAAGGCGCTTTTGGCGACGAACTAATCACTGTTCTTGGAACAGGCGACACTGAAGTTGGCGACCTAGTTGGTGGCTATGTTCAGACCATCGCTGGTGGTTTCGAGTGGGTCGATGGTCCTCTCGTGCGTGCTGCCGAAGAGGGCAAGGTCTTGCTCATTGACGAGATTGGTCTGATTGACCCTAAGGTTCTTTCAGTCGTCTATGGTCTGATGGATGGGCGTCGCGAACTCAAAGTAACTGCTAACCCTGAGCGAGCAATCGTCAAGGCGAAAGATGGTTTCTTCGTGGTCGCTGCTACCAACCCAAACGCTCCCGGCGTCAACTTGTCAGAGGCTCTACTTTCTCGCTTTGGTATCCAAGCAGAAATGACCACTGACTGGGTTCTCGCTGGTAAGTTGGGTGTCCCTGCGCTCGCAGTCAATGTGGCGCAGAACCTCGCTACCAAACTAAAGCGCGACGAAGTTTCGTGGGCGCCGCAGATGCGAGAGATGCTCGACTTCCGCGACATCGCTGAAGACCTCGGAACTGAGTGGGCTATCAGCAACCTGATTGCTCAAGCACCTTTCGAGGATAGAGCGATTGTGGCAGATGTCTTCACTCGCGTGTTCGCAGTGGAATCAAAGCCAGCCAAAATCTAGGTCTCCCCTAATCGAGATTTTGGCTAATAGGGGGAGTGGGTCGAATATTAATCCCCACTCCCCCGACACCAAAAAATAGGGAAATGAACTTGACACAATGTTCTTTGTATGGTTCAATTTATACATAGACGAAATGAAAGGAGACTCAAGATGGGTCACCACACAACTACTTCAGCACCAGTAGGTCGCGTTGACTACCAGTGGCTGGGCATCAACGCTAGCGTTGGCAAACTGGTCAACCAGTGGTCGCTACGCCAAGACCTAGTTGTTGCTCTCACTGAGAACACCAGCATTGGCGCACCTGCTTGTTTCAATCCTGCGAGCGCAGAGATTGAAGTCTCGATTCCAAAAGCATTTGGCGAGGGCATTCAGCCTAACGATGTTGGCGAACTTACCAAGCGCAAGAACCAACTCAAGAACCCAGTTGGCACTGGTGCGATTCTTCACGAGGCTCTACACGCTCGCATCTCGCGCTGGTCGCTAGAGCAAGCAGCATCAGACCTCAACCCTCGCGAACTCCGATTCATTCACGCGATGGAAGAGTCGCGCATCGAATACTGGGGTTGCGTGTTCCTACCAAACAATCGTTCACTCCTGCGTGCTTGCGCTATGGAAATCGTTATGGCAGAAATCGACGAGCAGACTCAGAACATCTCGAAAGTTGACGCTGCTGCGTTTATGGCTTTGCTAACTTTGGCTCGCGTTGACGCTGGCGTTCTTGACGAGCGCGACATCGTTGACTCTGTTCACAAAATCGTGAACGAGGTTCTCTCTCCAGAGGTCGTTGCCAAGTTGCGCCGAATCTGGACTGACTTCCAGCGTCACGACCAGCACGCTAACGCTCTGCCACTCTATGACCTAACTCGCGAGTTCCTCGCTGTTCTTGACGAGCGCAAGGAAGAGACTGGCGAGGGTCAAGATGGAGACAAGGGCGAGCAGGGTGGCGAGCAGGGTCAGCCGGGTCAGCCGGGCGAACCGGGTCAGGCTGGTCAGCCGGGTGGTAAGCCTAGCGAATCCAACGAACCAACTGAACAGCAGGTTCAGGACTTCAAGGAGTTCGTCGAGAAGATGAAAGAGGCTCTTGAGGAAAACAAGAACATCGTTGGTATCGCGAACCAGAACGAACTCGACGACGAGATTGAGTCTGAAGAGCGCAAGGAAGAAGTCGAGGCTCGCGCTGAGGCAGACAAAGAGCGCAAGGAAGACAAGGACTTGGCAGACAAGGTGTTCAAGAAAGGCGACAGCAGTTCGACCAACTCTCATGTCACTGGCAACCAGACTCGCTCACGCTTAGTCGACACTCGCTCTCCAAAGGGCGAAGAGGTCGCAGCAGCGAACAAGATTGCCAACGCACTTCGCAAGGCAAAGTATCGCGAGCGCTCGCAGACTCGTGTCTCTAGCGTTGTGCCACCAGGTCGTCTGCGTTCACGCGCAGTCGTTCAGGGTCAGGCTCTCAAGGCTCGTGGCGTTCAGACTCCAGTCGAGGCGTGGCGAACCACTAAGCGCAAGACCACTGAAGACCCAACTCTAAATGTTGGCGTTATCGTGGACATCTCTGGCTCGATGAAGTCAGCAATGACTCCTATGGCTATCACTGCTTGGGTTATGAGCGAGGCTGTGCGCCGAGTTCAGGGCAAGTGCGCGATGGTCTACTGTGGTCAGGACATCTTCGCCACCCTCAAGCCGGGTCAGCGTCTCAACGAGGTCAGAACCTACACCGCCAACGACTCGACTGAAGAGTTCGACAAGGCGTTCAAGGCTCTCGATGGTGCGATGAACTTGACCACCGCCGATGGTGCGAAGTTGCTCGTGGTTGTCTCTGACGGTCACTACCGACCAGACCAGAAGAAACTGGCAAGCAAACTGCTCAAGAAAGCGGACAAGGCTGGCGTGGCTATCCTGTGGCTGACTTTCGACGGTAAGGTTCACGAGCCAGCGGAGTTGCTTGACGGAACTTCGGGCAAGGTCGTGGAACTCAGTTCAACGGAGTCGCCGACCAAAGCCTCAGCCATCATCGGCGAGGCAGCGGCAAAGGCTCTGTCGGCAATCGGCTCGCGAGTCTAACGGCTCGCGTAAGGCGGGGCTTGTCTAACGGCAAGCCTCGCCTACAAAACAAAACGGCGAGCGCAACGGCTCGCCTAAGAGACAAAGAGACGGCGAGCGCAAACGGCACGCCATAGAGAAGTAAAGGAGACTAACGGTGGGTCAGTATCACATTTTGGTGAACCTAGATAAGAAAGAGTGGGTCAACCCTCACGGTATAGGTCTAGGCTCAAAGCAATACGAACACACAGGTTGCGATGCGTCTTTGGCAGACGCAATGTATGTCCTCTCAATGACCAGCCCTGCTGGTGGTGGTGGAGACTTTCCACACACAGACATCTCAGGTCGTTGGGTAGGTGACAGGGTGTTGATTGTTGGCGACTACACAGGCGCTGATGCAGTCCCCGGATTCATTGGGGCTGATGCGATTTACGCTGATGCAGTTGGGACATACAAGGACATCTCGCCTCAGGTGCGAGAGGCTTTCGAGTCCATCTTCCAAGTGGTCTACACCTCAGAGACAGTAGGCACGCATAAGTTCTGGAAACGCGCAATCTCATAAGCGCGAAGAAGATTCCCCCTCAGAAATGAGGGGGTTTCTTTTTTCCACGCAGATGGTGAATGGAAAAAATGCCAACCTGAAAAACCGGGGTCACCAGTTTTTCCATTCACGCGTTCTTCGCTCGACGCGCTTATTACTTTGCGCTTATGCAATAACTTCGTTGATGAGCGCTTCTTCGTGTTCGCTCAGGGCGAACAAAAAAGTTCTATAAAAATACTTGACATAGGAATAAATAGGGTATGCTCTTAGTTGTAGTTAGTAACGACAAATACAAAGGAGACAAAGTGAACCAAACATTTGAGCCAGTCACTCTCTACAAGCGTTCGCAGGGAGAGCGTGGTCGCTGGGGAAACCAAAAGGGCTACTCCATTACTGTCCACGAGAACAGAGTTTTTGTTCGCTGGGGTATGGCTGAGAAGAGACAAGTCTTTTGGCAAGAGCAAGTAAAGACTTTTGCTGACCACGAGAAAGCAGTCGAGTTCGCGTGGCAGAAGTATTACGAGAAGTTCGACAAGGGCTACACAGAAAGAGTTTTCGAGACACGCTAAAAATGTTCTTGACAAAAATGTAGTAGGTAGTGTTTACTATTACTACAAGGTCTTTTGAAAGGAGACAAAATGACAAAAGCAATCAAGGTTGGAATCTCGTTTGAGTTTTTTCCAGATGGGGAACACGCCGAGATGTTTGAAGGTATGTCCGAAAAAGAGATTGTGAAATACGCACAAGACTTGGCATACACAGAGATAAGTCAAGTTGTTTTTGATGGGCGACTTGGACTCAACCTAAACACCGAAATCACCGAATAAATGTCTTTTGAAAGGAGACAACCCAAAGTGAAAAATGTTATTCAGGTAGAAGTTGATGGGGCATACATCACTATCACTAAGCGTGAGAGCGACTACGAACTCTCGTGGACTGATGGGGTTGCTAACGAGTGGGTTGAGTTCTATCCACTACTCTCGCTAGCACTTGCTCGATTCGCTACTCTCGTTGCTTGCGCTGAAAGCGACTGGGGCAAAACATTTGTCAACGACAACAACGACTTCGTTCTGAACGCAAGTCTCTTCCTAGAAAGCGAGGCACGCTAATGAGCGACCTACGAACCCACCCTTGCCCAACTTGTGATGGGCAGATTCCAAACAACGAGACACCGGGCGCATACATTGGTGCGTTGTCTCGCAAAGACAACAAAACTGAGATTTGCTCAGCGTGTGGAGTTCGAGAGGCGCTCGCCGATTTCTTTGGAGTCAGCGAACACCAGCACACTTGGGGAGTCGACAACCTCTCTGAGACTTACGAGACAATCTGCCTAGTCTGCCAAGCAGTCAAGGAAGAGGAAGAAGTCCTCTGCCCTCAGTGCGAGAACCCAACCTCGAAAGAGGCTCTCGCTCAGTGGGAGATGTGCCACGACTGCGACAACCAAATGTGTTCCGAGTGTTCACAGATTGAGTGCGAACACGCAATCTAAAAACTTAGGTGTGTGGGGTTGACAAAAGTTAGCCCCACACCCTAAACTGAGATAGCAACAAAAGTTCTTTTGAAAGGAGAACAAGCCTTATGGCAAACTACTACGAATCAGCACGCACCAACTACTTCCTAGTGAAAGACATTGACGCTTTCAAGGAAGAACTCAAAGATGTAAAGTCCCTTGAAGTCTATGTTCAACACAAAGACCTCAAAGACTATGTGTGCCTACTCTCAGACAACGAGGGTGGCTTTGCGTGGGACTACTACGACGAGTCCAAGGATGACTATGTAGAAATCGACTGGGATGGCATTTTCAAAAAGCACCTCGTCGACGACTCAGTGGCAATCATCATTGGTGCTGGCGCAGAGAAACTGCGTTACATCTCTGGCTACGCCATTGCCTTCAACAACAAGGGCGAGACAAAGCGTATCGACCTTAACGACATCTACGAACTGGCAGGGTCTCTTGGCTCTAATGTCCAGCGAGCAGAATACTAGGAGATAACTATGAGCAAAATGTATTTCGCCAGTGATGGCTCTTATGGAAGTGCCGAGGAACTAGCAGTTCACGACACCGAAAACTGGACTGACGCAATGTGGGAAGAGATTGAGAGCGCGACAGACAATCGTCGCCCCTCACTCTCAGACCACTTCGCCGAAAACAAACACGAACTGGATGGTGACAAGCAGTGTGTTGAGTGTGGGCTAGGTGGCTCAGACTTACCACCAGCAGACGACTAACCAGCGTTGACAAGATTCACAACCTGCCCCACTGTCGTGGGGTGGGTGTGAGTCTTTCTCCGAAACCACACTTTCGCAAGTCGTGTAAAATAATAAAAGAAAGCAGAGGTAAACCCTTATGAAAAGATTTAAAGTTACAGCACGCGTCGAGTTCGTCGTCGAAGACACAAACGAGTTCAACGCGCGAAGACAAGCAACAGCGTCTATTCTGAAATACATTCTGAATGACCCAAACCACGCTGACTACAACGCCGAATACCCAACATTGCCACTTCCTCACTTCATTGCTGGCGAGGTTGAGATTCGTGACGAGGATGGCAAGGTTCTCTTGAAGTTCCTGTCAGACGACGAAAACCCACAAGAATAAATCCAATCAAGAAAGACGAAAAGACAATGCAACTAAACACTGCTCTTGGCGACGCTATTCGCACAGCGCGACTCGAAAAGGGTATGACCCTGCGAGACCTCAGCGCGAAGTCCTACATTTCTTTGGGCTACCTCTCCGAGATTGAGCGAGGAACGAAAGATGTTTCCTCTGTGGTCTTGGAGTGCGTGGCTCAGGGATTGGAAGTCCCTCTGTATGTTTTGGTTTCAAAAGCCTCAGTTCAAATGATGCTGAGTGCCGACTTCAACGAAATCGAAACTAAGGTGGTTTCCGAGAACCCCGCCCTAATGGAAAAATCGCTAACCTGGTAAATCATAAGGAAGAGAAAATGACACACCAACTGCAAATGAAAACCCTGTTGATGCTATCCAACGAATCTACTGTTGACCTCAACTTGCTCGCTGAGAGTCAAGAGTTGTTCGACCTAATGAAAGAAGACGCGACTTACGCCGAACTTTTGGAGTGGGTAAACGAGAACTTTTAGTTCTCTGACAGCGAACAAAAAAGTTTGCGAAATAGGAACAAAATGTATCTGTATCGTGTTACTATTTATGTATCAAGCGAAAGCGAGATGAGTTCCACCCCCAGACCACTTGGTTTGAGGTTCATACAAAATGACAGAAAGAGGTGAGGTCAATGGCTAAGGCGCTGACCCCAACTGTAAAAGGCAAGACAGTCGAACTAGGTTTCGACTCCGAGGTTCGCGAGGCTCTACGAGTCTTCAAGGAATCTCTACGCATCAAGAAAGAGGCTGACAAGGCTAAGGCTGAGGCAGAGGTTATTCTTCGTGCGAAACTAGGCGACGCCGAGTTCGCCACTATCAGCGGTGAAATCAACTTCAAGATTGCTAAGGTCGAGAAGTTGAACCCGAACCTAACCAAGTTGCTTGAAGAGTTCCCTCAGGTCTACAAAGAGGTTATGGTTGACGGTTCTTACGATTTCATCAAGACCGTAAACTAATCCCAAGGCTCGGCTGGCGGTGTTCCCCCCACACCGCTAGCCCTGCGGGTTATGAGTGAAAACAAGTAACTACCGTGGTAGCCCACGGTGACCCGCACGGCGAGTCGTCTGTCTCCCCCTAAGTAGACGGCTCGCCCCCTAAACTCCGTCGGGACATCTCCGTTCCCCCCAACGAACCCCGACGGCTCGCCCCCTAATCGTTCCCCCCAACGGTTAGGGGGTTTCCCCTTTAACGGCTAGCCCTTGACGGACTCAACGGCGTGCCTTAGACGGCGAGCGCTTTTAGGGATTGACGGCAAGCCTTATGTGCGTATTTGATAAAACGCTGACGGGTCGTATGTGGGACTCGTCGAAAGTGTGACGGGTCGCTTTTATGTAATAGACGCGTCGAGAGGTTGACGGTAAGCCTCTGAGGAGAAATGGAAGAGGGGAAAAGCATAAGCACAATGCGAAGACGCGCGAAGATGCGCGAGGGTATAAAGATTTTCCATTCAGATGGAAGACGCGTGATGCGTAAACGAAGAAAGCAGATGCGTCGTGAAGAACTTAGATGGATGAGGAAGATGGATGAGGAGGAAGAAGCGCAAAGTTTTTTCCAAGCAAAGTGCATGGAAAAAGATAGGACTTGACTTTTTTCGATTTTTGTTTTTCGATTTTCTATTTTTCTTCGCTTCGTGAAACTTTTTTGAATCTTCTTCTGCAAAAAAAAAATCCTTACGCTTTTCCGGGTCATCAGGCGCAAAAATCTTGTTCGCTCACAGCAAACAAAGAAATGTATTGTATTTGAAATAAAATGTCCAGAGTATCGCTTATACTGTATGTAGTTCTCGATTAGGGGAGAGCGAGTCCCAAAGGGGCGGAAAGTGTGGTGATAAAGATGTTCAAAGTCGAAGTTCGCACTCCAACAGAGAGCAATGTGTTCTCTCGCTGGTTCGACACTCTTGTTGAGGCAGAGTCCTATGTTCTAGGCTTCAACAGCAGTGCCAATGATGGTCGCGTGGCAATGGTCGTTCCATTCCACTAGGCGTCACTCAGTGACCTAGGCAAGTCCCAAAACTGCCTACCCACTCAAATCATCAAGGAGACCAAAAAGATGAATCTAGTTGGAAGTTGCAGAGACCACTTTTCTGGAATCGTTCCAGAAGAAAACATTTTCACTGAGCGATTCGGAGACGAAGATTTAGTCTTCTGGACTTGCCCAGAATGCGAAGCAACTCACGAAACGAGTTACGCGCTCGCGCAGTAATCGAAAATAAAAAAGATGCGCCTCTCTCCTGAGAGGCGTATTTTTTTTTCTGACTCTCCCGCGCAAAACCTGGGTGTGCTGATTTTCCATGCGTTTTGACGCGCATCTGAGTCCATGCTTTTGCATGGAAAAAGATGGCACCTGGCGCTCGCGGGATTTCTAAAAAAACTTTTGCGAAATGCTTGACAAACATTTCTGGTTTAGTATCTTTGTATCTGTGAGTTGATTGACTCACGATTTAGATTGGAGATTCAAATGGAGTTCAAGTTCATTGTTCGTAGATTCTTTGCTGGTCTGCTGACTCTACCTCTCGCGCTCGCTGGTTACTTCGTGGCTTACGCGCTGTTGGTAATGCTAGGTAGTGGCGCTGTTGGTTCGTGGCGTGACCCTGTGGCTAACTTCCCTGCGATTTCTTTTGCGTGGATAGTTGTCTGGATGTTCCTACCTGCTATCTGGCGTTGGGTCGAAGACAAGTAGAAAAAAAGTTTGCGACGCCCCTTGACAAAATGTCAGGGGGCGTTGTTATTATCTAGGTATGAATAAATTAATTATCACCTACGCAGGAAAAGTCCGAACTGTCTCAGTTGAAGTTGAGACCCCTTTGGAGATTTCCTGCAACGCCGAAGAAAATGTGAATAATGTTTTCGAGATGGCTGACCTCATTGCTGAACTTCAGTTTGGTAAAAACTTCTGGGAGAAGTTTCAGATTGAAGATGTCTCAATGGATTTCGCCAAATAAAAAAAGTTTGCGACACGCTTGACAAAATGTTTTAGCGTGTCGTATTCTTGACCTTGTTGGAACTTTACTTTAGGAGATGATGCCAAATGTCCAACCCCACCCCTGCGAGCGAGCGCCAAGTCTCGTTCCTACAATCACTACTCGCTGAGCGTGAGAACACGCTCGTAGTCGAGTTCGCTGGGCTTACCTCAAAGCAAGCCTCAGAGTTCATTGGAACTCTTATCAACGCGCCTAAGCGCGTCGCTGGTGTTCGCGCCGACTTCCCTGTTGAAGAGGGTATGTATCGCGACAACGCTGGCGTAATCTACAAGGTTCAGGCGTCTCTTCAGACAGGTCGTCTCTACGCCAAGCACCTTGATGTCGCTGAGCGCAAGTTCATCTTTGAGGCTGGGGCAATGCGCCACCTCACTGCCGAGATGCGTATGACCATTGAAGAGGCAAAAGCCTTTGGCGTGGAATACGGATTCTGCTGTGTCTGCGCGAAGTTCCTTACCGACCCTCGCTCTGTCGCCGACGGAATCGGTCCTGTATGTTCGGGGCGTGTCTAATGGCGAACACCGCGCCTAAGAGCGCGTGTTGCAACGCCGACTACCTGTGGTTGCACTGTGACGAGTGCGAGGAGTCTATCAACGACGGCGAGGGTCACGACTTCGCCACCTGCGCCGAGTGCGGTTCGGACATAGACGACTAAACGGCACGGTAAGCCCCCGCTGAATAACGGCGGGGGTTTTCCTTTACCCGCGACGGCTCGCCTTTGAACGCCGTCATAGAGTTCTAACGGCTAGCCTTTGACGGCTCGCCTTATTGTGTAACGGCTCGCCCGTATAAAGCCAACGGCTCGTCTTTGACGGCTAGCCTGTATAAAGCCAACGGTAAGCCTTTGACGGCTCGCTCTAACGGCTCGCCCGTAAAAACACTAACGGCTAGCCTAAAAAACATTGACGGTAAGCGTTTTGACGGCAAGCGCATAAAAGATTTGACGGCGAGCCTTATTAGATTCAAAAAGATTGACGGTGCGTGTTTTTCGAGTGGTATGTATAGAGGCGTGAAAAAAGCCAACGGTGGCACTTTTTTCCTTGTTTTTGATGCGTCGAGAGGCAAATGCAGATGCAGAGGAAGCGTCGAGGAAGGTGCGTAAAAGCATAAGAACGCGTGAAGATGGGTGAAGATGAGCGAAGATGGGGGAAAAACGCGTGAAGATGGGCGAAGATGGGACAAAAATGAAGAGGAGAGTCGAAATCTTCGCATGAATGGGCATGGAAGAAGCGGCGCAGCCAGGTAAAACAAAAAAGATGCGTCGAGTCGAAAAATGATGCGTCGAGTCGAAAAACCTCGAAGTTGAGGAGTCGAGAGCCTCAAAAATGATGCTGGATGAGGCTTTGGAGAGCCTTTCTGGGCTAAAAGTCCTCGTTGATGGGGGATTATGCGAAAAACTTGACAAATCGCACATGGCGTGCAAACCTGGGCGGCTAGTTTTTCCATGCAAATTAGATTCTTCTTAAGTTTTTTTGATGAGGCTTCTGCATAACTTCCTCGTTTTGTCAAGTTTTCTTGCTGATGAGGAGGAAGATTTACCCAAGGCCAATGAAAAGCATAAGAAATAAGAGGATACTTCGCGTCGAGGCTTCGAGTCGAACATTTGTTCGAGTCCATCTGCATGGAAAATCTCATGACCTGGAATCCTTCGAGCGAGGAAAAGCATAATTCTTATGAAATAACTTCTCCAGGGCCTCACGCTTCTCTGCATTTGTCAAGTTTTTTTGCAAGCGAGGAAGAAAATTCTGACTCTTCAGAAAAAATGCACATCAGGAAAAACCTAGGTGGCCAGTTTTTCCATGCCTAATGATGCTAAATCGACTTGACTTTCTTCACTCCATCTGTGATTATTGGGTTTATGAAAAAACTTTTAGTGCTTCAAGGACTTCCTGCTTCTGGGAAATCAACTTACGCAAAGGAATTGCTGAACTCTCTCGAAGAGGGAACTGCATTACGCGTCAATAACGACGACCTCAGCACCATGCTTCATGGAAAGTCATACACCCCAGGTATTTCAGACTCCAGGGCTTCTCAGTTATTAGGGAAGATTCGTGCGGAGATTATTCGCAATGCGTTCCGACTTGGGTATGAGTTGGTGATTGTTGATAACACCAATCTCTCGCCGAAGACTTTTAAATCTTTACAGCGTCTCGCCGAAGATTGTGGGGTTGAGTTTGAGTTGGACAACTCTTTCTTGGATGTGCCGATTGAAGAATGTCTGCGTCGAAATGCTGTGCGGGAAAATCCTGTGCCAGAAAAAGTTATTTGGGAAATGGCAAAACTTATTCGTAAATAAACTTGACAAAGATGTCGTATGTGTGGTTTAGTATAGGGGTATCTCTTGAAAGGAGAAATCAAATGACGAACTTCCAAAAGTTAGTTGAAGCAAAAGTAGATGTATTCACTTCTATTTGGTCAGACGACTTCGACGCACCGAAGCGAGACGCCGAGCGATACGAAAGATTGCTGAACTCTCAGAGCGAATACACCGACGAGCAAATCACCAAGACTGCCGTTGGGCTATACAATGGCGAAATTACGAGGGCAGAAGCCTTCGGAGAATAAATGTCGGTGGTAGCACCGATAATAAAGATGTCTTTTGAAAGGAGACAAAATGAGCAAAATCATTAGAGTTGGATTGGCATTTGAGTTTGACCCTGAGGGTGAGCACGACTTCATCTTTGAGGGTATGGACTTCGACGAGATTGTGAAAGACGCAACTCGGATGGCGATTGAGGACATTTACCGAGCAGTAGATAGTGGAGATGTCGCCAGACAAGTATTCGTTGAGATTACCGAAAGTGGCGATTAAAAAAACCGAGAACAGGATTGCCGAGACCTGCCTCGCTCTTTACGAGCGAGGTGGGCAAAGTGCCGTCTTCGACTTCATCAACGCCGAACACCCTGAAATCAGTTGGCGATACTGCGAGCCTTGCGAGTGTCTATCACCAGCAGACCCGACAGATGTAGCGTGCTTGGTTTGCGGAACGCCGACAATAGTGGTTGAAGACCCGATGGCTGATTACTTCTAAATCACCGAACACCGAAATCAGACCCCGTGCAAAACGCGGGGTTTGATTTTTCACCATCGAGAGAATGGAAAAACCTATGACCCAGGATTGCGGGGACTCGCTTACGCTAAACCTTATGCTTTTCGCATAAGAACGCCGTGATTAGCACTCGAACGCCGAGAGTGCTAACTGGGAGATAACAGCAAGATAACGAAAAAAGTTATCGAATAGAACTTGACAAAATGTCTTGGCAATAGGCTAAGATTGATAATGTAGTGCCGACAACGCTACAAGGAGATAAAGATAAAGATGAAAAACGCATTGACTATCGCGAGCGAACTCAAGGAAGACGACAAGCGGACTTGGGTAGATGTTCAGATAAAGGCAATCGACATTGCCGAGAACAACAAGGAACTAGAAAACCTACAGCGTGAAGTTGGTGGTTGGGTTCAGGCTATCGACCTAACGCCGACTATTACTATGTGGTGTAACGAAGAGGGCAAGTTGATTGGTCTTCCGCTCAACTACGCCGCTACTCGAATCTGGACTAAGGTCTTTGGATACACCGACGCAATAATGGGTCAGGTTGTCTTTACTGGTGGAGTGGATGAAGAGGGCGAAACCCTACCTCTCTCAAAAGAAGACGAGCAAGTAATTTTGGATTGGGTGAAGTAACGCCGAAGATTAAATGTCTGAGGTTGCCGATACCATCAAAGAGTCATAAGAAAAGGAGATAAAAACTATGACTAAGCACTACAGCGTTTCACTAACCACAAACACCGCCACCTACACCACGACTGTTGGTTGGGGTAGCGAAGAGGGAACTGTAGATGAATACCGACTCGCTATGCGTGCCGTATCTCGTATCTACGACGAAGATGGGTTTGACCTATCGCCTCTTCGCTGGGACATTGCCATCGAAGAACTAGAGGTGGCGTAATGATTACCCTAACCTTCGAAACTTGGGAAGACTTTAACAACGCCATCGCTGGCATTGTGAAGTTGGAAACAGCAATCGCTACCGAAGAGGAGAGTGACTAATGTCAGAAAACAGAATCGAAATCGTCTGGACTCGTGCCGACTTTGAGAGAATCGTTGGCAGAACCCTCACCGAAAAAGAGTGGGAAGTTATGGCTAGCGAAGTAGAGGGAGACGCCGAAGAGGTTGCTATCCCGACACTAATCAAGAGCAAGTTTGAGATTATCGAGCACCTCGTAGAGCAAGACAGCAAATACGACTAGCACCGAAATCTAAAAAGAGAATCCCGTTCCTCATTGCGAGGGCGGGATTTTTCTTACGCTTTTCCTGGAAGCAGATGCGGGTTGCAGGATTTTCCATGCACCACATCCTGTTGATGTGTCTGCTATTGTTTGTTTATGCCTCAGATGCACGCCGCCGTTCCTCTCAAACTCGTCAATGCCGATACGAATAGGATTTCTTTTCTTTATCTACTGCAAGGCGGGGACTTGGATAGCCGAGTAGTGCTGGTTTCTTCAGTAACAACGCCGAGATACGAAGAAACTGCTGTCTTCTTCTGCGACGATTGGGATGGGGAAGAACCAGATTGGGATAATGTCTTAGCGAAGATTTACTATGTTGATACCGAAGATGCACTCAACAAGATTGGTTACACCACCAAGCCAGCCGCTTGACATGGAAGACCAGGCAACCTATTATTGAGGGCACGCGGGAAATGACGAAAGGAACGCCGATGGGCACAACTGTTCATGGTTTGAAGCCTCAGCACAAAGTTGGTGAGGGGTTTGGCAGAAATGTATGGGGTTGGAAGCCTCTGATGGACTACATCTCAGAGAAACACCCGAAGTTTGAGAAGTTTTTTGAGAAAAACCGACTAACTGAACTGCAAGCAGATAAGATTGCCGATGCTTTGTTCGCCGACATCGCATCTGGCGTCGCCGAGCAATACATTATTGGGTTCGAGAAGCACCAGGCTGGACTCGAAGAAGTCAAATGTGAAATCTGCGATGGGACAGGCATCCGAAGTGACGAAATAGGCATGGAAAAGGGGATGACCGACTTGGTGCTCGAACCCGCTTTAGCACATCAGTTCGGAAGATTGCGGGGCTGGTGTAATGGCTGTCACGGAAGAGGAACAGTCAAAACAACCGAAAGTGCCTATTATCTCGAACTTGTTGATTTACAAGAGTTCGCCGAGTTCTTACGCAACTGCGGTGGGGCAAAGATTTCTTAGAAATGCCGATTACCTACTTGACAAACAAAAATGTCATAGGTAGTATCTAGACTGAAGTTACATTCAAATACCGAAAGATTGGAGAACCCCGCTATGGGAATGGATGTTATTGGAAAGAACCTAGGTGCTCACTTCCGCCGAAATGTTTGGGGATGGCGACCACTATGGGACTACTGCCTAGAGACCTTTGAGATTTCTAACAAAGTCGAGGGTCACTACAACAATGGTGATGGACTAGACGCTAAAGGTGCTCTTCTACTGGCAAAGCAGATTCGTGAATCACTTGCTACTGGAGATGCCGAGCGATACATCGCCGAGCGTGATGAGATGCTTGCCAACTTAGAGCGACCAACTTGTAGGTGGTGCGAGGGAACTGGTATTCGCACCGATGAAGTTGGAACTCAGATGGGTATGCCTGAGAGGGAACTCTCACCTGAGATGGCATCTCTAACTGGTCGCACGCACGGATTTTGTAATGGCTGTTCAGGCGAGGGTAAGACCGATGCTTGGGAAACCAACTACCGATTCGATTTAGACGACATCAAGGAGTTCGCCGACTTCCTTGAGAAGTCAGGTGGATTCTCCATCTGCTAAGCCATCTCCGAAAGGAGAAACACCTGAGCCAAGTGTTCTAAACTGGCTCATACCCATAACACCGACAGGATTGTGGGCTAAAATATAAGGACAACTGAATAGTGTATTGGGAGAACCAAGACAAACAACGACCAAGAAAAGATAAGAGCCGAAAGGTTCTGGAAAGGTAGGTCGCCTAATGAAATGGTTGCTGACAATAACAACACTTATGGTGCTGGCAGGTTGCTCTGCTTCAGCCCAAGCGAGTGTGTTAGCAAACGACGCCAAGGTAGTTGCGAAACCCGTAACCACCAAAGCAGAGTCAGGTAACTACAATCCGCTAAAGCAAATCGTAAGGGAAAGAACTCTTATGGAAAAAGCCCAAGCACGGAAAGTATTTATCGAAAGACAACACATAAAACTCAATAACGCAGTCAAGAAAGTAATATCGAGAGTCGGAAAAACGCCGTATGTGTTTTCTGGTTCTTCGATTTATGGCTGGGATTGCTCAGGTCTAGTTCGCTGGACTTACGAGCAAGTAGGTATTGAGTTGGAACACTCCGCTACAAAGCAGGGTAACAACTACGGACACCGAGTAAAAACTCCGAAGTATGGAGATATCGTAGTCTTTGGTTGGAACAGCAAGACCGAGTTTTACCACTCCGCTATTTACATTGGCAACAACAAGATTGTTCATGCAAATAGAGGTTATGGTGGAACTCACATCGAGCCGTTGTCAAACTACAAGTCGAGCACGCAGATATTCATCCGAGTGATTCCCGATAAGTAGTAACCAAGAAGTCCCCGTCAGAAATGGCGGGGATTTTCTTTTTCCTCATACCTGGGCGGCAGGTTTATCCATGTCTGTTGACGCGGATGTAGAATAGTTTTGCTCAGCCGATTGAGATTGAGAACTCCTCGCGTCTTCGTGACACGGGGAGTTTTCTACTTGACAATGCTTTTTGTTGGGTATACCATCTAGGTATCAGACAAATGACGAAAGGACATCTGATGAAAACAATGCTTACTTCTGCCGTTACTGGCTTAGCACTTCTCTTTCTTGGGATTGCCGTTGGTGATGAACTAATCCTTATCAACCCTATGAAGGTTCTACTTCTCACAGCCGCCGTTCTATTTATTATTGCTGGCGTTGCTGCGCTTGCTGTGGTTTGGGAAAACAGAGGTGCGAGATTCCGTCGCACTCGTAGAGGTCGCCGAGCATAATGAGGGAACAGAAAGTTGATGCGTTAGTAGTGGTCTTCGCTGTTGAGGGCGTTCCCTCTATTGCCGAGGACTCTATAACTTGTATTACTTCCTCAGTGGAAGAGGCTAACTCTCGACTCTGGAACTTCAGACTCGATGGACATGGCTTTACCGCTATTACACCAATCAGAATCACCAAAGCAAAGGTGATGCAGAAGCAGTTGGGTCAAATGTTGATGGGAAGTCAGCACATCTATTAGTTTTTTGGATGCGGGTGCATGGATAATCCTGCCGCCTACAAAAAAATCTTCAAAATAAACTTGACAAATGTCGTATGTATAAGGTAACTTTTACTTATGACCCGAAAGGACAAAATGACAACTCCAGTAATTATCGACACCGAGATTGCCGAGACTCTCAAAGCGATTGAGCAAAAGAGACTCCGTGCTATGAGTCTCCGTCGCGCCATAGACTCTTACTCAACTATGTCTTACTATGCCTCTGCTAAAGAGCAGAAAGAGATTGAACTTGCTAAGACCGAAGAGGCGCTCGCCGAACTAAAGGAGAAACTGGCAACTCTTGAGGCGATGTATACGGGCTGGTCTCGTGCTTTCCTAGTTCGCAACAGCAATGGTCACATTCACAAGACCCGTAGTTGCGTAACTTGTTTCGACACCACCAACTTCGTATGGCTTACCGAGATGTCAGGTCGCGATGAACTTGAGATTGCTTACCTTGCTGGTGAAAAGGCTTGCACTGTTTGCTACTCGCACGCACCATCTGCTTATTTCCTACGCGAGTGCGGATTGGAAGACCCAGAGGTGGTCGAGGCACGCCGTATTCGTCAGGCTCGTAAGGCAGAGATTGAGGCTAAGCGTCAGAAGACTGGTATTTGGAATCCAGATGGCACTCCTCTAAAGGTTTACGAGTATGCTTTCTCCAACTACAAGAGCGAAATCAAAGCAGAACGCACTGCTCAGTCAACTGCGGTCAATCTGCTTGTTGGCGTTCAGAGTATGCATCGAGAGCCAGAACAGATTGAGCGTAGCAAAGACGCAATCGAGACCATCTTGATTGCTTTGGCTCATAAGCGAGGAACTTCGGTCGAGGAGCAGAGAACTCTAATCCAGACTAAAGCCGATGCTCAAATCAAGAAGAATGCTAAAGAGCGTGAGAAGTGGCTTGCTGCTCACCCAGAATACAGATAAGAGTATTGGGCTATAATAGGTCTATGCCGATTCGAGAGGATTACTGTGGCTGAAGAAAAAACTAACGCTCAACCAGAAGAGCGCGACTTTAGCAAGATGTCTGTTCAGGAACTACACAACCTAGTAGTTACCGAGGGCAGAAACTTTGTAGAGCAAACCAAAGATGGAGACATTGCCATCAAGGACTACATCAATGCCGAGAACTTCAGCCTAACCAGACTCACCAATCTATTCTTTGCTTTTGAATACTTCGAGAAAACAGAGCACGGGCAAAGCAACAAGACCTATGGCGATGAGTATGGTGAACTGTATCTTGCGGTCTATGACAGACTGAATAAGATTATGGGTGGCGGAGACATCTACCAGGGTTACATCTTCCAGTAACAAAAAATAAGGAGAGACGAAATGACAGTTGTAAACAGATTGGCTTACCGCCTACTACGCCGTCTATCTGCGTGGGCTTTCAATCTTGCTCACGGACTTCAGTGGCTATCACTCAAGGCGTATGACAAGAGCGACTTCTCAAAGCACAGAGCGATGTATAGAGAGCGCAAGCACTACATCAAGAATGGTCTGGGCTACGCCTACGATTACATAGTCGCCAAAGTCAAAGCAATGAAGACTAAGGCTGAGTAGTGGTAGTTGGGTTGATAGCGTTAGTCGCTTACCGAAGACATCTAAGGAATAGGAAAGCGCTCGCCGAGAGTCTTGCTCAACTGATTAGAGCACTTGCCGATGAGACAGGGACTAACTTCAAGTCTCTTGCTTACGATGAAGACTTGCTTGGGCTTATTGGTTCAGATGCGGACTATGAAGAACTCGTTGATTACATCGAGACAAATTATTTAGTTGGACACGCCTAAATAACTTGACAAGTTATTACGGATTAGATACTATTTACTTGTCACCAAAAGGTGGCGATACCGAAAGGAACAAAATGTCAAAGACACTTATTGGATTTACCGAAGACGAGATTCGCTTTGCTAAGTCACTAATCGAGTTCTCTCGCACAAAACTACAAGAGCAACACGACGAGTCTCACTCTGGAGTAGACCAACTTCTAATTAGTGGTTGGCTAGTAAGCACTAGCGAACTGCTAAGCAAGTTCGAGAACACAGCAACCTATACCGAGGTATTGGTATCAACAGGACCTGAACAACCTGAGGCGTAATACGCCGACAGAATACAAACCCCATCAGGTCTTTTAGTCTGGTGGGGTTTCTGTTATCTTTGGTATGTCAAGTTTTTAGGAGAAACTTATGGAACTATTTTTGTGGGCACTAGGTATGTCAGTAACAGTGTTTCTGGCTATCTTGGCTGTCGCTTGGTTTATGGTTTGGGTGTCACACGCCGTCTTCGGTGTAGAAGAACACTGGCTGGATTACGGAGTAGATGAAGACGACCTGAGTTAGTTACGGACTTGACTTGTTTGTAACAAACTGATAACATTGACCTAAGGTAAAAAGACGAAAGGAAATAACGATGAGTAAAAAACTCGCAGTCGCTTATGGCGACAACTACCTGAACTGGCTACTTGGTTCGGGCGATGGTAACCACCCGACTAAACCTATTCGGGCAAAGATTGCTACCGACTACCTAGTTGAAGAACTTGGTGCGGACAATGTGGAGATTATCAAACCCGAGTTCCTAGAGGGCGACAGGGAGAAGATTGAATCTATCCACGACAAAGCCTATGTGTCTGAGGTAATCGACAGTGGACAGTCTTGGGACTGGACTGGAGAGCGACCTGAGATGGGACAGACTGCTGCCGAGATGTTTGCTGGCACTGCTCGACTTGTTGAGAAGATTATTGCTGGTGAGACTCAGGTTGGGTTCAACCCGCAGGGCGCAAAGCACCACGCTCAGTTCGACCACTCAGAGGGTTTCTGCGTGTTCAATGACCACGCTTGGGCTGCCAAAGAGTTCCGTAAGCACGGACTCAAGGTTGTCTACATCGACTGGGATGTAAATGCTGGCGATGGTGTTCAGAATCTGCTTGCGGACACTGACATACCAACTTTCAGTATCCACGGACACGGAATCTACCCAATTCACTCAGACACTTGGCTGAGGGAAGCAAAAGAGTATGGCAACTACGAGTATTCCAACGAGGAAAAGCACTGGTATAACTACAATCTCCAACAGGGAGAGGGTGACTCTGGTTTCAAGTGGGCTATTGACTTGATTGCTAAGAGGGTTGCCGAATACAAACCAGATGTAATCTTGCTCGCAACTGGTGCTGATGGGCACGAGGGAGAGGGCTGGGGTCTCAAATACACCTACGATGGCTACGCTTATGCCTCAAAGGTGGTTGCGGAACTAGCCAACAAGTATGCCGATGGGCGTGTTCTCATTGGTGGTGCTGGTGGATACCAACCACTCACTCACACACCGAGAATCTGGGCGAATGTCGTAAAGGACATCTATCAACAGACTCAAAAATCTGAGTAAGTGATAAGATTGCGATGCGCGGGGGAAGACTTTTCTCCCGCGCATTGTTCTTTACAATGAAAAACTAGCCGCCCAGGTGGAAGAGGAGTCAGATGTCTGAGTTCTGGACAATAGTGTTCGTCGTAGTTGGGTTTATCGTCATAGTTCTGCTTGCCGTGGCAGTAGATTCAAAGTCAACTTGGGATGAAGACCTCGACGACACCGAAGTTAGACCACTTTTGGGTGTAGTAGCACCTAAAAAAGAAGAAAAAGAGGAAAAATAGATGCCAAGTTGGTGGATTAGAGTCCGCGACATCGTTTGGACTTCGGTTTTTGCCGTAGTTTGCGTGTTAGTAGCCGTTTTTAGTGCATTATTTGTGCCAAACAGCATCGAACTGGTTGTTGGGGCCGGTTTATCAGCAGTCAGCCTGCAAATTCTATCCCTGAGGGGTTAGTTCTCCTCAGATGCAGTGCCGTTTGCGCCTGGGTTGCCACTTTTTCATTGTAAAACTTGACTTTTACTAGAAATCGTGTAATTCCACCATTAGCAAACACGGCTTGCGTTCTTTTGAGAGCACAGATACTCTTTTAGTAGACCAAATCTCCCAGAAATGGGAACAAAACAGAAAGATAAAAGACAAATGAGTAAAATTAAGAAAGCAAATCAGTCTTTGCCACCCAGCACTGTGGCATTGTTCAACCAAATTACTGATTCGACTGACCGAGACAACCTAATTCGTGCTTTGAACGATGCGGGCTGGACTCAGAGCAGTATCGCGCGTTCAATCGACTTGACCCGCGAGCGCGTGAGACAAATCTGCGCTATGCCAGTAGACCCGTCAGGTCAGACCGAGTTCCAGATTCCACAGCCACCAGTCCACGAGACTAAGCCGAAGCGTGAGTTCATTGAGCCAGACGCAGACTCATTGGCTCGACTCATTGAACTTCAGCCATTGGTGAAGCAGGTTCGTTCCCACGCCACTCGGTTCCGTGCCGAAGCAGAGGAATACACTGCGTTGATTGCCAAACTTCACGAGACAGATGGAGTCCCACTCTACCGACTTGCTTTGCGTCTTGGAGTTACCCACTCAGCACTGCGTTTCCGACTAGCCAGATACGGATACAAGTTGTCTGACAAGGGAGTTAGCAAAGTCTACAAGCCAATCAATCCAAAGAACAGAGTTCGCCTCTAGAGAAATCCCCTCAGTTCCGCTGGGGGGATTACTCTTTTGTCAGCCGCTACCGATAACATAACACTATGGACAAATTGACACAGGAAATCTATAACGAATACAAAGCCAACCTAGACCTTACGGGTATGGTTCACTCAGTTCAGTTTGAAATGAAGACTGCGCTATTGAATAAGACGCTTGAGCAATTCCGTAAGCACATCGAAGATGGTAGGGAGCGTGGTGTACCGCCTCACCTAATCGAAATCCAAGAGGCTAGAGCAGAGGCAATGACTCAGATAATCATTGACCTCACGATTACTACCATCGAGCACTTTCTCCAGGAGCCTGAAAGCATGAGTTACGAGCCTGAAGAGTGGGATGGCATCGAGTAATTGCCTGGGTTGCCACTTTTTCCTTGTATTAGAATAGAGCCATGGCTAAATCTATAATGGAACAGATTGCTCTTCTACCAGAGGAAGAGCGCAATCTAGTTCTTTCAGGCATGGATGCGGACACCCTAATGTGGGACTGGTCAGTATGGGGAAGACCAGAGCAACAAGCACCCGAAGGTGACTGGGCTGTGTGGATGTATCTCGGTGGTCGTGGTGCTGGTAAGACCCGTGCTGCTGCCGAGTGGGTTCGTGAGCAAGCCAAATACACCAACACTGGGCAGAGACGCTTTGCCTTGGTTGCTAGAACTGCTGCCGATGTGCGAGATGTTATCGTCGAGGGTGAGTCTGGGATTATGAATGTCTCACCACCTAGCGAGCGACCACTCTATGAGCCGTCTAAGCGTCGCCTTACTTGGCCTAATGGAAACACGGCTACTTGCTTCACTGCTGATGAGCCTGACTCGCTTCGTGGTCCTCAGTTCACTCACGCTTGGGGCGACGAGATTGCTGCGTGGCGTCAGACACCTGATGCTGCTGGTATGACTGCGTTCGACAACTTGCGTGTGGGAACTCGTCTGGGTTCTAACCCACAGATTATGGTGACCACCACCCCCAAGCGTGTGCCGTTGCTCTACAAACTAATTGAAGAGAGCAAGAACACTGGTCGTGTAGTTATCACTCGTGGTTCTACTCTCGACAACTCAGGTAACCTGTCTGGTGCTTATCTAGATGCGATTACTGGTGTGTATGCGGGAACTCGCCTAGCACAGCAAGAACTTTATGGTGAGATGCTCGACAGCGTTGAGGGTGCGTTATGGACTGATGAGTTGATTGAGGCGAACAGACAGAACGCTCTGCCTCTGAACACTCCTCTCCGTTGTATTGGTGTTGACCCCTCTGTTGCTGAGAATCCTCGCGACGAGTGTGGCATTGTGGTAGTTGCTTCTACTGGTGAGCGTGATTTGTATAAGCGTCAGTCTTGGGTTCTCGAAGACGCAAGCGTGCTTGGCTCTCCTGAAGTGTGGGCTAACCGAGTAGTGGCTATGGCTCGTAAGTGGGGTTGCCCTGTGATTGCGGAAGTCAACCAAGGTGGTGCTTTGGTTCGTAATGCTATCAACGCCATTGACCCAACCATCAAAGTCCTTGAGGTTCACTCCAAGTATGGCAAGCAACTTCGTGCTGAACCTGTGACCCTCGCTTACGAACAGGGTCGTGTCCACCACATTGGATACCTTGCCGACCTTGAGTCACAGATGCTCTCTTGGATTCCAGGTGAGGGTAAGTCTCCTGACCGAGTAGACGCATTGGTTCACGCTCTTACGGCTCTGCTTATCAAGCCACCTGCTGGCTTTGTTGGCGGAAGACTTACTGCTAAGTCAATGGCTAGTCGCCGACTACCTGACTCTAAATCTGGATTGTTCAGAATCAGATAAAAGAAATCCCCCTGCCTATCTGACAGGGGGAAGTTTCTTAGTTACGCCAAGTGGCTAATTGCTCGTCACTCAGGTTCAGTAGCCATCGAGTGAACATCTGATTACACAGAACTGCTGGTGAACGCTTCTCTCGCATCAACCTGATGGCATCTGCTGGTGTGTATCCATCACGGATAAGCACGAGAGCCATCACGAGTCCACTGCGGTTGAGACCTGCTTGGCATCGAATCAGAACTTTCTTTCCAGACTTCCAATCCTTGTGAGCCATCTTTACTATGTCTAGCAAGTCTCCCTCTGGTGCGAAGTCATCCATCGCTCCATCGTAGAACCCGAATCGCAACTCTTTCACGAACCAACTGACTGGCTCTGCGTCTGCGTATAGTGTGTATACGCAATCAAAGGTTGATGGGGTAATCTTCTTGCCGATACCTAGTCCTTGCGAACCCCACTCGTCTTCAGCCCATCTGTCGAGCGTTCCACCTTGCCATAGGTTAGGTAGAGTCTCCGACCATAGGTGCTTAGGCATTACTGGGTGGACTGGTCTAGTCAACTCTTCGAGTTCGCTAATCCTGAAGTCTACTGAATCGTAATCTCTCTTTGCGGTTGTCATTTCATCACTTCCTTTCGTATCTATAAGTGATACAACTATTATCAGGTATTTATTCCCACTTGTCAAGTCCTTGCGGTCGACTCTTGGTGGTTTGAATAGTCCTGAAGACAAATCTACACGGGTTGTGTCTCTTTGTCAAGGGTATTTGCCGTTATGCGGTGAACGCGGGTGTCCACCCGACTTGAGCAGATGCTTTCTCGCTTTGCTTATGCTTTTTCTTGCTTTTTTTCTTCTGCCTACCTCGATTCTACCCTTTTAGACTCTGTATGTCAAGTCCAATCGGTATTCGTGCCCGTTTCAAGCACCCGCTTTGTCCGAAAGGCTAATGCGGTCAGCCCGTTTGAAAAACCTCATCGTTTTCGTAAGCCCGCGAGCCTTTTTACTGCCCCGCATTGCTGGTTGGGATTGTAGGTGGTCAGCCTGTGCCCAAAGCCTGAATCTAGTGCTCCTCTAGCCTGTGCTCCTAGCAACTAGCCAGGCAAGCCCATTTGAGCCTATTTTTGTGTGCTCCTAGGCGGCTATAGAAAGTGCCTGGTAAGTCTCAAATGTGTTACCTATGTGTCAAACAAGTGTCTAGGAAGTGCTCCTCAGACAAAGAAAGTCTTAGGAAAGTCTTAAGAAGTCAAAAAGGCATCGAAAAAGTGCTCTAGACGGCAAAAAAATCGGCAAAAAATCGGCAATTTTTTCAGGAAACAATTTCGAGGAGGTCGAAAATTAACGGTTGCCGTCTCACCCGCCAAAGTCAAAAAACGATAATGTATCGAATTTCTCCGTCAGTCATAAGTATCTATCGCATAAGAGCCGCTCCCGGAATTTTCAAAAAAATCGCTTCTAGGACAGATGCTAAAATAAATACATTATGAGCAGAGAGTATGCCCGCGACTATCAACTACCCCAAGACGAGTGTGACTTCCTAAACGCCCTTACCAAGAAAGCACGCTACTACCGAGCCAAGCAACTATTCGACGCTGGCTGGACACTTCAAGCAATAGGTAATGCGTTCGCATTACCAGTCAAGCGTTCTACGGTTCAGTATTGGACTACGCAAGCAAATCCTGCTTATGTCACAAACAAGCAAGTCCCATCTCCTTGGGGCGGTTTCGTCGACGCCCCTATGCCCAAACCCCCAAAGGGATATCAGCCGAAGCGACCTAAGTCTCCAGGTATCCCACAAGAAACTCAAGAGCGTTTACGCTATCTCGCCCCTATCGCTCGTTATTATAGAAGTGGTATGGCGTCGACATCCCTACAGTCAATAGCCAACGACGAAATGAACGAGATAGTCCACGACCTTTATAATAAAAATGTAAAGATTGCCGAGATTGCTAAAGCGTCTGGGGTAACAAACCGAGCCATCGCTCGTAGACTAGGAAAGTAATGAGAATAGTTCACGATATTTTTCCCGCCCACTTGAGCGTTGCGCCTAGCGACTACTCAGAAGATGTTTTCTCAATCAAGTCTCAAGGAAACCCTGCTGGCGTTTTCTATCGAGACATCACTCGCGTTGTGTTGGTCGAAGATGAGCGTGGTCTAACCATTTGGGTTGCTCAAGACGCCCCTAATGGACCACAGATTATTTTCCAAGAGCGTCTAGCCGAGTTCCACAAATCAGATAAGCCAGAGCAAGACTCTCACGCTAGAACCGTCAGTGGAAAGATACTGGCGTTCTGTAAAGACAGCAACTGTGGTTGTGGCTCGCGTCTAAAGTCTTGGAATCCTTATCGCACACTTCACTCAGTAAAGGACAACTTTTGAATCTGACCAACTACATTGACCCGCTAGGTTTTATTATATTGTCACTTGCGACCTTCCGTATCACAAGACTCTTCACCACCGACTACATCTTTGAGTGGTTGAGAGAGCGGATATGGAAACGGTTTCCACCGCACACTTGGCTAGGTTATCTCTTTACTTGTAACTGGTGCTTTAGTATTTGGGTAGCATCAGGTATCGCAATTTGCTATACAATAGTTCCTATGGCAACCGTAGTCGTTGCTCTACCGTTTGCATTATCTGCGGTTGCCTCTTTGATTTCCAAGCGTCTAGACGACTAGCACAATAGGAGAAATAACTTGGGCGTTTTTAGGCGTGAACAACCAGCACAACCGACGGCACCGACACGAGGTGTCCGTGCGTCTGTCCCCACATCCAACACGCTCCCTGCTAACTCTGTCTTCGCGAGACCAGTTCCTAACGCACCAGAACCAGTTGCGTATAACGCTCCAAGACCACTTACCGCTGCGGCTGCCCAACTAAAGATTGGTGACAAGTCCGAAGCCGAACAATTCAAAAACAGAAGAGCGGCAGCGTCTTCAGCGTGGCAACAAGAGGCTTGGGAATACTACGACGCAATCGGTGAAATCAAATACGCTTTCAACCTTGTTGCCTCGGTTGTCTCTCGTATCCGTCTCTACCCTGCCGTAGTTTCTAATCCTGCCGACTCTCCTAGTCCAATTAGGAATGTCGAGTCTTATGACCAGCGTTTGGTCGCAGCAGCCGAGCGTGCGATTCAGCGTCTTGACTCCGCCTACGGTGGTCAAGCAGGTCTACTCAAAGACGCAGCCCTAAACATTCAGGTTACGGGCGAGTGCTACCTCAGCCAGATTCCTCAGCGAGCATCAGACGGAACTCCAGAGTCTTGGGATATCCGCTCGGTTGACGAGGTTACCGTAGACAGTCGTGGCAATGTTGTCATTATGCCTAGACGCGAGTTGAAGACCGCTGGTGGTGGAACTCAAAAGGGCGTCTATGTTCTTCCTAAAGGAGCGTTCATTGGTCGCATTTGGAAATCACACCCACGCTTTTCTGAAGAAGCAGATTCTTCGATGCGTGGAATATTGGACCTTTGTGCTGAACTACTTCTTCTAAACCGCACATTCCGCGCAACCGCTCGCTCTCGCCTCAACGCTGGTGCTCTTTACTTGCCAGACGGTCTGAGCGTCGCTGCTAATCCAGACCCAGACTTCCCATACACAGACGCTGACGGTATCTACACCGCTCCTACTCCAGAGGAGTTGGAAGACGAGTTTGAAGACCAGTTGATGGATGCTATGACCACTCCTATCAAAGACGAGGACTCGGCATCTGCCGTAGTGCCGTTGATTATTCGTGGTCCAGCAGAACTCGGTGACAAAATCAAGCAGTTCAAGTTTGAGCGTTCGTTTGACCCATCACTTGCTCAGCGTGCTGACCGCGTGCTTGAGCGTATCTTGCAGGGTCTTGATGTTCCAAAGGACATCGTTACTGGTCTTGCCAATGTCAAATACTCGAACGCACTTCAGATTGACGAAGCACTCTACAAGGCTCACATTGAGCCACTGATGTTGCTTATCGCCGACGCCCTTACAGTTGTCTACCTACGCCCATATCTGCTCGCTAACGGCTTCACAGAGCCAGAGGTAGAGCGTGTGGTTGTTTGGTATGACCCAAGCCAAGTTGCCACTCGCAACGACCGCGCTGCTGACGCAGACAGCGGTTTCGAGAAGATGGCTGTTTCTTACGAGACTTGGCGTAGAGCACACGGATTCTCTGAGGCAGAGGCTCCAAGCCCTACCGAGGTGGCGTTGCGTCTGCTTGTCGAAAAGGGAATGATTACTCCAGAACTGACCGAGGCAATGCTTGGCGTTGTTGCTCCAGATGTTATGGAAAAGATTCGTGGCGCTGCTCAAGCAGCACAACCAACTCCACCAGTTCCAGGTCTAGACGAGATGCTTCAAGGTCAGCCAGCAGAGGGTGGAGAAGCACCAGCACCAGAAGAAGCCCCGCCTGGACTAGCAGAGCCTACTGAACCTGCTCCAGCCGAAGAACCTGAAGCCATCGCACCAAGCGACGCAACCCCGCCTAACTTGGCAGAGCCTACACAACCAGAGGAAAGTCAGTAATGCACGAAAAACTAGCAGAGAAGTTGGCGGTCTGTTTGGCTGACACCGTCACCTATAAACACATTGCTCAGGGTTATCACTGGAATGTCAAAGGTCCTGAATTTACTCAGTTCCACGACTT